>Ga0315314_1000562_pt1 | contig 39660 bp, 38 predicted proteins | sample TDP9_MG_FD_203631 | JGI IMG/M metagenome (GOLD analysis project Ga0315314, IMG submission 203631) | Freshwater sediment microbial communities from Lake Towuti, South Sulawesi, Indonesia - TDP9 | ecosystem: Environmental > Aquatic > Freshwater > Lake > Sediment | place: Indonesia: South Sulawesi... | reverse complement strand
TGGCGGACCAGCAGGACTGGAATGTGCAAGGGCTGCTGCTCTAAGAGGTCATGATGTGCACCTATACGAAAAGCGGGATGTTCTGGGTGGGCAAATAGTCTACGCATCAAAAGGCCCCTATGGAGATGATGAACTCTATGGGATGATTGACTGGCTTAAGACTCAGTGCAACAAAGCCGGGATAAAGTTCCACCTCAACACAACGGTCACGCCTGAAATGATCGAGGAGGAGTTTCCCGACGTAGCAGTTATAGCCACCGGGGCGCGATTCGTCGTTGAAAGGGTTCCAGGGTATGATAGGCCCAACTTGGTGGCAGCCCCGGACGTGTTGGAGGGGAAGGTCGCTACAGGAAACAAAGTAATCATCTGGGGAGGAAAGGGACCTGGAATTACAACCGCACTACACCTCGCTGAAAAGGGTAAGAAGGTAACCTTAGTTTGTAAAGAGAGAAAGGCAGGCAAGGATGTGAACCCGTCATACGTGTGGAGGTATATACAAAAACTTGACCAGGTCGGCGTAAGGACATACAGGTTGTCTGATATCGAGGAAATAACGGATACTGGCGCCATCATTAAAGAAGTAGGTACATCTACGAGAATTCCTATTGCGGCAGATACCATCGTATTTGCAGAGCGGGAACCCGCAACAGAGCTTATGCAGGCTGCAAAGGATACATGTCCCGAGGTCTACGTGGTGGGAGATGCTTTAGTACCCCGCAGATTGCACAACGCGATTCATGATGGCTATCGTATAGGCATACGAGTGTAATGTGCGGAAAAGAGAGGTGGTGAATTTTGGTTGATTTTTCATGTGAAGACGAGGTGAGAAGGCTCTTAGCAAAATTCAATACCCTAGCAAACATAGAAAGGGCGACATGGTATGAGTGGCGGCAAGCCGCAATAGAACACAGCCGCCCAGATGTCAAACCTTTAGACCTTGTCCTCAGAGCCTGGGAGATAGTGGGCCACGACACGGCGTTAACCTACTACAACATGCTCCAGAAAACTAGCAAAACCTTCCTCGAGGACCTAGCCAGATGCATCGCCTTTAGCTCCACCACGATGGGCGAGGACGCCAAGGTCGTCAAGGGAGATAAGCCCAACGAGGTATATGTCCGTTGGGACAGATGCCCATGGCCCGAGTTCGCTCGACGATATAACTCGCCGATGGAAGAAGATGTCTTAGGATGCGATAAATGGTTCCAAACCGTTATAGAAGACGTAAATGCGTTCTTCAACACTAAGGTGAAGTTGGAGACGCTAAAAGCCATTCCCCGAGGAGACGGAATTTGTCTCAGGCGCCTCTCGATGGAGAAATAGAATCTTAGACAGCACTAGAGGTGTTGAAATATGGTTGTGGAAATAAACTATGACAAATGCAGGATGTGCGGAGCGTATGACAAACCAATATGCGTAGACAACTGTCCAACCACCGCGATCTCTCAAAGGGAAACAAAGATAGCCGTCACCGAATTCCTGTGCGAAGACTGCGGCGAATGCTGCGTCCGATGCCCCGATCGTGCCATAAAGATAAAGGAAGTGACCTTTTAACAACTTACTTAGCTTGCCCTCTTCCATCTATTTTTCCATAACCACCGATTTAACACTAGCAAATCGATACTCCTTTGTTCTTCTAGTCCGATAATTGAACAGAATCCAATAGATTAAATGTTTTATATGGAATGTTAAACCTCAAAATGAAACATTATACTTCACTTGCGTTTTCGAAAGATTTCTATGTCATGGATTTTGCCCACGTATTCAAAACCCACTTCTAGTAATTGAATTGCTTCTTGTTGGTTTTGAGCTGCCTTCACAATAAATTCGTCAGTTGTTTGCTTGAAAAGGCTTTCCTCAATAGTTATGTAGATCATGGTGTTTAAGATACTTTTATGGCGAAGTTTTTGTTGCACAATAACCGGGTCCCTGATTTTATGGTATTCCATGGTGCCGTACCAGTGACGGAAGGTATGTAAATGAATCGCTAGAAGCCTTGGATTAGCAAGTTTAAACGCCATTCTTTTTCTCTGTCTGTTGAAGCTAGTTTCAATGGACTCTCTTGAAGAATTAAAGGTTCTCTCGCTTTTTCTTGGCAACCTATTAATCATGTTAACGCATTTTTCGCTAATGTCATAGATACCTGCGAGGCTGCCTTTCTCTGGTTCGTTTATGGCTAAGATTCTCCTTTGAAAGTCTATGTCGATCCATTTTAACCTTAACACCTCACCGATTCGGGCACCTGTTTCCTTCATAACTTGACAGATGGTTGCAATATAGAGACTGAGGCCTGCAATTAAAGTATCGATTTCGGTTTCCATAGGAATAAACGGAATCTTCTTGGTAACTTTATAGCTTGGTTTCTCCCATTTTCCACCGGCAAAGTTTAGGAAAGCCTCGTAGCGGTCGGCATATACTTTTTTGCTGTGTTCCCCGATTTTCATCTTCTTTAAGGTTTCTTTGACGCTTTCAGGATCATACAAGTTTGCACCGTTTCGCTGCAGCAAATTCAAAGTGCTTAAGATGTTCTTCGTTCCTTTGTAGCCTTGATTTTCCCGTTTAATGACAAATTCCACGATTTTGCCCTTGAGCCCTTCCGGAAACGTTTTCAGTAAACCGCTGGTCTCGATCTGAGTACACTCCATTTTCCCTCCCTTCGCGTCGGTTTGGACGCCTACACGGCTTTTCCCGTGTTTTTCGCCCTCCCCGACCAAAAGAAGGTTAGGCTCCGCTCTATTTAAAGATCTGGCCAGGTATTCTCTTCCACAGTTTTTGCAGAGCAGCCGCTGAAAACCGTTGCGATGGCCATTCCGCCAAGCAGATGTTGAACCACAATGGTGGCAAACCAAGGGATGCCTTCTCCGGCTACGCATTAATTGCCTTAATCACCGATTACGTTGAAAGGCGTTGGTGGGTTCCCTATCACGGCAATAATATCAAATTTCACGCTTCATCCTCAACTTAAGATAGCGTCCTACGAACTCCAAGGCTTGCGAGAAAGTTTCGGCTTCCGTGTCGCCAAATAGAGCTATCGTTAGTTCCTCAGGATCAGATATTATGTAGCGTTCTTCGCCCTTCTTCATCGCAATGACCCAACTCGTTCCAGCAGCATTTATCACTTTGAAAAGTGTTTTTCCACCATGTCCCGCGTCTCCTCCCATTGGACAGTTCGTTCCAACCTTAACTTCGAAGATGTTGCAGCTAGTAAAGCTCCTGACAGCAACGCCTAAATCTACGCATTCTTCAACATGTCTCAGTTGCATTTCAGCGGAGTTATTTTTATCATTAGATTTCACTTCTTTTTTCGACATTATTCTTCACCTCCGTCAAAGTTATTTTCCGTCCAGAGGATGGTGAATTTATCTCTTTTTTCAAAGATGTGCTAGTAAAAGTTGCTTTTTCTAAAAAAGCATGTTCTTCATGCCATTCTGGTTGAAAGAGGAAGTCTTCTGGCTTGATTCGGAGGTGCACAAAATTCTCCATTTCATGAAGGCTGAAATTGGGGTCTTTTAATATACGCTGAATTTGCACCTCTATATCTGAGATAGAAATAGGCTCCAATTCTGGAATAAGGCTTGTAAAACCTGCTTTTTCGGAAAAAGCACCTTTCTGTGGCATATAATATAGTGCTGGTTTGCCCTTCCCCAAACCCTCCTTTCTAATCCACTTTTTGTTAGCAAGGCCATCAAGTTTGGTTCTTACAGCGTTATGTCCAATATCCCCGAACACAGCTTCAAATTCAGGGTGATTTACAACATCAGAAACCGTGAAAGCCTCAGCATCCTCCTCTAATTCTTCGCCCCACTTCTTGTATTTTTTGGGCTTTTTACCCTCTAACGTTACAGACAAGAGGACGGGGTAATGTTGCTGTACGAAGTCAAGTAGCCTTTTCTCAGATTTTGTTAGTGCTCCCCGCGACACCATTATGATTTCGTCAGCTATGGCCCGCACAATATCGTAAAGGAAGGGTAAGGCAAAAACAACACTTTTCTCCTCGTCTCTCGGTAAAATATGTTGGAACAGATGACAGCCGAAACGAATTAAGTTGCAGAAGTCCTGTTTCTTTCGGCGATCTTCAAGCGTTTTATACGGCCACTTAATCTTGTTTATGAAGGGTATACGGTATTCATTATATTGCTTTAGCGTGTAAATATATGCTTTAATAAGTTCAATTTCTTTCTTTTCTTCCTTAATCCGAGACAGAGGCAGAAGCTCTCGCCAGTTAAACCATGCATCGATACGGCGAGTTTGCTCCATGGATTCATCTGGATTAACTTCCCACTCTCTCGTTTTCGCGTGCAAACTCTCCTCAAGTTCTGTGCTGGTTGTTATGAAGCATAGAGGACCCTGCAGTTCAACCTCTATAGCTTCCCAGTCACCGCCTTCTCCGCGGACGTTGAAACCAATCTTAATCTTATCCTCGCTGTAGATCTGCTCGAAGGCGTATTTGGCTTGGCTTTGTGGATCTGCCCGTTCCTCTATTAAAACGAAAATTTTGCCTTTGGTATCTAAGCCTTGTAAGACCTTCCTTTTCAGCCATGCAGCTGTCTGTGAGGACATGACGATAACGTTTTCTTCTCCGAAAAACTCTGATAGCCAATAATACAGCATCTTTTTGCCCGCGGCGTTGGCTCCGAAAATGCGGATCAGAACCGTTTTAACGTTAGCCCCAACGGCAACCAAGAACATAAACAGGCGGTTTTTCCATTCGCCTGTTAAGCGGTATTCGAGGCATTGATGTAGGTGGCGGAGGAATTTAACAGGGTCCTTGCCTAATTCAATGGCCTTCTCTTTGTATAGCTCCCGCAAAATCGGCGGGCATATAGCTTGATGCTCTTCTCGACAGAAGCCATGCTCTTGCATCTTCTCGCATGTGACGTCTTTTTTGCCGAAGTCAGGCCATTCTTCCCGCGTTTTCTCATAATCGTATTCATACATTTCAGGTCTGTCGACAAACTTGCTCATGTCTGTGCGGGTGTCAAGGTCCCATAGGAGGTGACATATTTGTGATTTACTTAATCCCTTAGCCGCAAAATGGCAACATAAGTAATGCAGGGCATGGCTTCGCTGACCTTTTTCTGTTCCTTTCTCCCACAGCTCTTTACGGGCCGGACATAACTCGCTTATGATACGCAAAATTTTTTGATCTTCATACTCTACGGGCTCAACTGGTGCGGACTCTTTCCTTTTCACTTCTAAGCTTAAAATGAAATCCAGAAGTTTTTGATCTTCAAACCGAGCTGGAATCTTGTGGTCCTCAGGCATCCTAATTCTGGCTGGACGCTCGTCACTGACATACTTCTTCCTATTCCATGTGAAGGGAACGCCTACAACCCGGGGTAGATCCCAAACACTATCAATATCTATAAGCGGCGTTTGAAACTTATTTCGTATGAGCTCATTAAAAGCCTTAACTTTAAGCTCAATTTCGTCTCGGTTTTCTTTCGTAAGCTCCACTTTTGGGGTTCCAGATAGCAACTGATACCCGTTTCCAGAAAGGATGATAAGGGGCCTATGGAACCCTTGTTCTTCATACCACGTCAAAATCTTGTTTGCAACAGCCTCTGCATGCTTTAGTTCCTTTTCTGTGGCTCCCCACTCCTTTTTATTTGGACGGTTTGCATCGAGATCAACAAAAACATTTGTAAGTGATGTAACGTTCTCCTTGTTTCCGCCCTTTCCGTCTCGTTCATTCACACTAACGTAAATTTGGGCCTTACCATTATATCGCTGACATATTTCGGCAAAGTCTCCTCGGTTAGTAACAAAGAACTGCTTCACCCCGTCTGGAAACAATATTCTGAGTTCACAGATTTTCTCTCCGAGAAAGTCAAAGAATGATCCAAAATCATTTTGGCTCAAGAGGTTGCCTCCCTTGGAAGTAGATCCTCCACCTCTTTCAGAACCGTGCTCACGGAGGAAAGGTTGATTGCCTTCAACAGAGAAGTCAAATCTGTGATAAGCGAATCGACGGTTTTGTTTCCGAGGTCTTGCTCTTCAATGCACCACAAAAGGACATCGAGCTGATCAGCCGCATAAACCAAGTCGTCTTCAATCGAGTTCTCAGACTCCCTTTTATACTTTAGATATTCCGGCGGCAGGACTTTGGCTAACAACCGTGCAGACAACGTTTCAATCAAATCTCTGAGTTTTGGGTCGTGATGCTTGAAACCGCTCACAATGTCGCCAGTGAACGACTCGTCAAGGTCGTGCAGAAGGGACTTTCGGAGCGTCATCTCCACGTTCACCTGGTTGCCGATGGACTGCTCCAAATCGCCTAGAACCATCGCGATGAACGCCACGTTGAAGATGTGCTCAGCAACGGTCTGATCCTGAACTTTGGGTTTGCCAGCAAAGCGGCTCACTCTCTGCAACCGGCGTGCACACATGAGAATATCTACTATCGAGCTTGGCTTGCTTTGAGCGAACGTTGGTGTGGACGTTACCTCGTTTAAATGAAACTGACTACTGCAACTCAGACAGATGAGTAGACTAGATCCCATTTTGGCAGACAAGGGCATCAAACATCGAGGGCAAGCGGGGGGAAGCCAAGCCACGCCTCGCTTGCTCCATGCCCTACGCGAAACCTTCCATAGGGCGTCAATCAAACCATGCCCATCTGTTTTTTCACCCATCATGTTTCTCCTGGAGGGTCGCTTTGTTAAATGGATGTGCTTGGTTTTTTCCAAGTTCTTCCCCTAGACCATTCGCCACAACACTTAAATAGGTTTTCCCAAGTACTGGGAATTGGAGGAGCTAAGATGGGCGAAATAGATGAACTAATTAAGAGCATTCTTTTAGAAGAGGGACCTATGGGTTTCAATGCTCTTAACCGACAGATAGAACGGAGACGCGGCAAAAAACTGGCAACCGATGTTTTATCCGGATACTTAAAGCGAATGGTAGCTGATGAAATATTAAAGAAAGAAGAACTCTCACGTATGCCCCCTAAAGTAAAGTACTCTATAAGCTCAAGTGCCAAGGCGTGGATGCAGCAAGTTGCTCTAGGGAGTCTCCCAGAGCAAGTAATGGCAAGAAAAATCGTCAAGGAGATACTGTTAAAGGGGAGCCGAAAAATGCTATGGGCTGACATGGTGAGATCCGAGACAGAAATAGATGACTACTTATCACGTTTTGGCCTTAAACTTGGCGATTTCCAAGAAGAAAAAACAGTGTCGATGCGTGAAGACGAATTTTCAAAATTTGAACGAGTATACTATAAACCGATACGCCACATCCAGCTTTACAAGAATATTGAAAAATTCCTTGTTTCAGAGCGACTACCAGACTCCATTTCTTATGGTATCATGTGGCCAGGCATAGAAATCAACGATTTAAGGGACGATAAAGAACTTGTTGAAAACGCCTTTAAACAGTTATGTCGCGTTGATATCCTTGAAGAAATACCTGAAACCCTTCATGGAGAAACACGATATGATCTTGCTGACAAAAACTTGAAGGCAGCAATATACGAGTTACGTGAAATCTCAGATTTTAAGTGGGGATTAATACAAGTCCCAGAAATAGATTACTTTCGGGAGCCGACAGATGACGAGATGAGGAATTTGATCCGCATTTATGGGAGTGAAACAAAAACCTTCGAGCGCCTGAAAGAAATGAGAGAGAAGCGAGAAAGGCTTCAAGAAGAATACAAGAAATGGAAGCAGGGCGATGAGGAAACTATAGAAAAAATGAAAGCGAACATGGCGGTAACCCTATTTGACGAAAATAGGAAAAAAATAATTGCCCGAGTAACTTATCCAGAGTATAAACAAGAACGACGCCGCGATTTTGCAGGTTTCAAAGAAAAATTCGAGAGCGCGGTCACCGAACAGCTCATTAAGTTATGCCAGAGTCATTTCGAAAAGAAACCTAGTCATTTCTTGGACTTTATGAGAAAAAACATAATAATACATAAAAGAAAGTATGCTGAAATGGTGAAAAAAGTTATGCTAAAGTATCAAGATATATTCAAAAAATATGATTATCTGCGGCCCATATTAAAAACGATTAATGGAGACGTTTTTCAAGACTAACGATTTCTTCACATCTATTTATACTCTCTCGCTCGACGCGAAACTAAAACACAAAGCACCGGAGATAAGGTTGTATAGGGACCTCCTTCCAGAAGAGCCTGAAGGTTATTACGTGTAGCATCATAGCCCAGCCATAGCCTATCCGATTTCTCCAATTCGCGACCTCCCGCCGAAGGATTTAGAATCCCTCTAACAACTCCGCCTACATATACGGTGCCCGGCGCGCCAACAATAGCACAACCAGTTCAAGTCACGGTAGCCCCACAAGTAACCGTCAACGTTTATGGACAAATCGCGCCCGCCATGATACCTGCTTTAACCCGAGAAACGAAGAGGGCTGCTTATGAAGGTGTTTCAGAAGCTTTACGAGATGAACTTCACAGGAAAGGAGTGAAGATTTGGCGCGGATGGTAAAACGTTTTCAGCCTCTGCGAAGCACATAGGGTATGTACGTCGCAACTAGGATCCTTCATCTTCTTAAGCCTACTGAATATATTGAAAAATCTTCTTTTTTGTTGCCTTTTTGACAAGCAAGGGTTTTCTTTTCCTTCGAGTCAACACCCGCCTCGCGATTTTCAGAAATTCTTGTTTTGTTATTAAGCTCTTCTCTAATGCATAGTCACAGTGCACCCCGGTTCTCCTTTCGATTTCCTTATCTATCTCTAGTCTGTCTTCATGAGTAGTTTGATCGTACAATCTCAGAAGTTTAAGCCATTCCCTCACTTTAATGCTCACGTTAATACCTCCCTTTTTCTCATTCTTTTAGGGCTTCCTCTAGCCTCTTTTTCTGCCTAGCCCTATACCGTCTAACTCTCTCTCTAGTCTTCCGTTTCTGATCCTCATGTTTTGCTACGATATCCTCGTCCTCCTCTTTCTTCTTTTCTTCTGGAATATGGAGTACAAATCTCACAGCTCCAACCTCCTCAACCCACACCTCTGGCCTCTCCCAAGGTTTTATCTCAACATAGCCGAAGTCCATCTCTTTGAAGTGGATGAAACCCACATCCAATTCTTGACCTTCAGGAACGTAAGGCAGCTTAACGAATCCTGTCCCTTTGAACTTATCTTCTTTCATGGCTTTCTTGTAGAGGTCTCTCAATATTTCAACCGGTGTCTCTCCGAGCAGTTTAGTGATCTGTCTTTTGGCGAAAGCGTCTAAGGGTGGCACGCTTAAAACCGCCGCAATTTGACCGTATCTTCGGAATATCTTGTGTAGGGAGTACCAATCATGCGTTAGGAATAAGCTATACACGATACCCTCTTTGATTCCGGTAAGCTCTTCTACTACATGCCGAATGCTAAAGAATCTTCTCACTTCAGGCGGCTTTACCTCAATGGCCGTCGCATCATCAAAAGCCAGAACGTAAACTTCGGGAAGCCTCTTCCATCTCTCCCCAAGCCATCTGTGAGTTTGTAACCCATACTCCATCAGTGCGCCTAGACTAACCTCGTTAGTGTAAACGGGGCACACTCCATGTCCATAGTACCAATTGTCCACTTTCTTCATGATATTCATAGCCATCGTGGTTTTACCGATACCCGAAGTGCCTAGTATGATTACTGGCATGGTTTTTATCCTGTTCTTCTTACTTCCCATCCATACCTCCTGAGGATCAAAGTGTAGGCACTTATAAAACTCCTCAGTGTAATCGGGATAGGAGACTTCCACTGTCATGTTATCAACCTCTTTATTTTCGTAACGTAACGTTACAAACGAGAATGTCACATGGGATAATTTTAGATAATTTGTCACCCCAAAACGTCTCCCCGCCCCCAGCCCCCCTCCAACCGAAACGTCTCCCCGCAGTGCGGTATGGGCCCTCTTTAATCCAAAGGAGGAGCTGTCTAGCTTCATCAACGACCACGCGTTGTCCCCACAAATCTTTAAGGCAAAGCATGGTTCCCATGTTACAATCCGAAAATATAAGGTTTACTATAGGCTAATCGTTATCCTTTAGTTATTCATTAACTTCTCATTAATTTTATATATAGGAAACAAGATAAGAAGTGGAAGGAGGTTATATGGAAATGTCAAGAGTAGAAATAATAAGAGATGTTCTTAGAAGCCCGGCTGCATCAGCAGTATTGTTTGAACTTATCGCTGGGAGGCGAAGCCCTATAGAAATATCTCGTGCCATAGGAGACACGTCCCCTGCTGTCATCAAGCAGTTGTGGAAATTACGCAAAGCTGGAATAGTTATACTTGCTGAGAAGGTGGGGAAGTTCCAAAATTACAATGTTAAGTGGGAGCGGTTAGTGGAAGAGGCCGTTGGTAGGATGATTAACTTGGGTACTGCTATGGTATTGGCCAGCCTCAGCAATAATGTAGAAAGATATAACTTATTAGAAGACGTTAAACGGAGACTTTCAAAAAACAAGCGTTTTCAAAGCCTATTCAAAGCCTTTATGGAAGAGGAAGCAAAAAGGAGGGAGACTGCAGACGTATATTTAATTACAACAGAGACATCCCAAGATGCCGTGGATAAATTTGAGAAATTTCTACCACGCCTCTTCCCGTCTCTAAAAAAGGACGTGACCGAACCAGAAATGGCTGAATTATTATTGCTCTTGAAAATCGTGTGCGAGGCTATAGAAGAAGCAAATAATTTCGAAACACTTCCCTTAAGAAATGCCTTAAAGCAAATGGGATTTCTATAATTCACGCTTTTGTTAATTCTTTTGCGTGGCTTCCGTTTCTGACCTTCCTATAGTCTTAAAGGTCGATTGGCCCTAGTAGATATTTGTAACAAATACGTAGCCTGAGGCATCTGTTATAATAGGCATTGAACCGCCTGAGACATTTCCAGTTATAATCTTTTTAATCTTTGGTTCCATTGGGATAACTTCAGTTCTGACAGCCCCACTACAATAGATGTACTTTGTTTGAGGACCTACTGCTACGCTACCAATCTTGTAGTCTATAGGATAATCTTTCCCACCCCTTCTTCGATCGGAGTAATGATTAATATGAACGTCCAGTATTACGCCTGAAGACATAACAACATGAAGCCCATTAGCAAGGCCGGTAACTTTTGGATTAGCCATCCACCATTCAACCGTACCTTTCTCCTTCTTGATTATTTTGTACGGCACTCCATCTTTCTTGCAATTCCATTTCGTCCATCTAACCATTACGTTCCATCCTCCAGCTTATCGCGGCAAAGATTACTTATTAATTTTTGCCTTAAGGTCGCGTCTCCAAACTTATGGAATGATTGATTTTAGTATTCTGTGCTTTTTGTTAGAGTTAGTCTTCCGTCTTCTTCAATGAAGACTAATACATCTCCCTCTCTGAATTCGAATTTTTTCCTCACTCTTTTGGGTACGGTGACTTGAAATTTGTAGGTGATTTTGCTCATTCCTAAAATTTCTCTTTTTGTAGTCTTGGACAATATGTAAACCCCTTGAAAACAAGGAAAGTTGGATTATCGTTTAAGGTAAGCCAAGGAATATTGGTAACATCTTGGAAAGTAAGGAATATTTATAATGTTAAACACAGACCTTCATTAGCGGAGTAGTGTTATTATGGAGGAGGGCTTTGAAGAACTCCGAAGTAGGGTGATCCTTGTTAATAAACAATTCTTTACCCTCTATGAATACCCAAAAGAGGAGGAGATAGAAAGCAGGGTGTCTCAATTAACCGATTTCTTATTTGGACCTAAGGCCCTCTATTTCGACATTAGACAGAGGATGGCCTCAAAAGCGAGGAAAATTGTTGTGCCCGATGGTCTTTTGCTTCAGTTAGAGGAAGGAAAGTCTAAACTGTGGATTGTGGAGCATGAGTTGAGTTCCCATGACTTGTATACTCACATCCAGCCTCAGATATCAGGGTTTGTTAGGGCTTTACGTAGTCTTGAAACTCTAAGGGACGTTCAAATTGCCCTTTATGAAGAGATTCAGGCCGACAAGACGAAGGATAAGGTCCTTCGAGAGTTTTTGGGTCCGACTTCCGACATGTTTTTCTTTTTAGATCGTGTTCTACACGAAAGGTGTGGAATCATCATCGTGATTGATGAAGTCACTCCACAACTGATGGAAATTTGTGAAGACTTCTCCCGGGATGCTGAGGTTAGAGTAATAGAGTTTAGGACCTACCAAAAGGAAGGCGAGGAAATCTACCTTTTTAACCCATTCAAATTCGAGGAAGTCGTTAAGCCTCCAAAACTTAGAAAAGAGTATCCAGAGCATAGGAAAAGTTGGGAAGCCCGATTGGAGTGGGCTAATGCAAGCATAAGGAACCTTGTCTACAAAATCATCGAAAGCATCGAAAGTGAACTGCCCGGGATCTCTCATTCCCCAAAATATAGGTGGTATTATTTCTACAAGGACAAAACCCCAAAGCCCAGGTCATTGTTTGCTGTGCTCTTGCCTGAGAAAAGAAGCCTTCACGTAAGAATCAGAATTGATCCCAGCAAATTTGAAGACAGGCTAAATATGACTAAGCAGTATAAGGGATGGTTTTTCAGAGCTAGAGGAGAAGAAAGAGGATTTTCGATTAAGAGCCCTGACCAGTTAAACTATGCATTGGAACTCATAAGACAAGCCTACGAACACGCACAAGGTTAGGGATAGACGGAAAACGATGAAGCCTATAAGAAAGACTCTTAGAATGAAGTGTTTAAATTGCGGTCGCTGGAATAGGGTTTCGGTAAACAAGATTTTCATTGAACAGAATAGTCCAGAGCCCTGTGTTAAGGTTTTCATCCCTATTTATGAACCCTTGGAGGTTGTCAAGTGCGAGAGATGTGGGAGAGTTATTGCAGAACCGAAAGAACTGATTAAAATACGGAAAGCATAGTAAGAAGTTTAAATGTTAATTATACGTATTTTAAAGAATGGTGCTCTTGGTTGTCCTCGGTTCCTGAGAGAAGGATTCAGATCGACTTATACTACTTCTTGAGGGGAGCTATATCGAAAGGCTTCAGATATGAAGACGTAGAGTTTGTGGATGTGAAGTTTGAGGAACCAAGCATTGATGGTCGCCCAGATTTGGTTGTGTATGCCAAGGAACGCGAAAAGGCACCTATCCCTATGCTTGTAATAGAGACTAAACGCAAAGTGCCTTATATTGAGCCTAAATTTGACCCCTTCAGCAAAGACGTGATTGCTCAAGCTGAAAGATATGCTACTTGGTTAGGTGCTCCATACTTTGCAACGTGTGACGGCTACACCCTTGTTCTTTTTGAGACGTTTAAAGTTGGAGTGCCGCTTCCACAAAGGAGGATGAAAGATTACAAGGTTATGTATGATGAGAAGTTTGCTCAGATGTTGCTCGAGGAAGTTGGAAAGTTCAGGGTTGGCGTTGGTAAGTGGCTTCCGCTGGATGATGTTTTTGTCCAGAGACTTCGGTCTTTCCACAGATTCATTACCCCATTCATACACCGGGCACTTGTTGAAAAACTACGAGAGGACATGAAATTTAAGGAAGAGTATGTTCAATGGCTTAAATCGCAGCTTTTTGAGTATTCGGATGAGATGAATGAGAAGATCGCTGAGCAGATATCGTACCTACTGATGAATAAAATCGCATTTTATAAAACGTTGGAAACCCAGATGCCCACACTGCCCACATTAAAGACCATTGAGGCTGTTGATGGCAAAGAATTTTCATGGGGACTTAGGCAATATTTCGACAAGGTGTTAGATGTAAACTATGAGGCCATATTTCAGAAAACGATTTTAGATGAAATATATTTGCCGAGTAAATTGGTGCAAGCCCTTAACGATTTCATAGAGGAGCTGGGCACCTACAATTTGGCTAAAATCCAAAGCGATGTTCTCGGAAGGGTGTATGAGGAATTAATACCCGGAGGGGAAAGACATAGGCTTGGGCAATATTACACCCCACCGCCTATAGTTGAATTAATGGTAGAAATGTGTGTGAAGTCGCCAAATGACATGATGTTGGACCCTGGATGTGGAAGCGGTGGCTTCTTAGTGAAGGCGTATCATAAGCTCAAGGACCTGAAGAAGAAGGAAAACCCGTTTAGAGAAGACACCGAGTTACATAAAGAATTGCTCAATCAAGTGTATGGTATAGACATAAATCCATTTCCTGCACAATTATCCTCAATAAATTTGGCTGTACGAAATCTAAAGGTTAGAAGCGAAAACATCAACTTGGTTGTCAGTGACTTCTTTAAGATAAAACCGGGCATGCCACCTCTTCCTCCAGAATTTGATGTGGTGATAACAAATCCCCCCTATACAAGGCAAGAAGAATTGGAATATAAGGAAAAGATACGAGATGCCGCATTAATATATACAGACGGCTCAAAAATAGACATAGATGCGAGAGCAGGCATATACGCCTACTTCTTTACGCATAGTGCCAAGTTCTTGAAAAATAGTGGCAGAATGGGCTATATAACCTCTGATACATGGCTCGATGTAGGCTTTGGAGAAGGCTTAAAGAGATTCTTCCTCGATCACTTCAAAATTTTAACCATAATATGGTACGATGTAAGAGCATTTGAGAAGCCACTAGTAGGAACATGCATAACGATATTGGAGAAAGAGAACGCTTCAGAACGGGCAAGAAATGAGAATGTAGTTAAGTTCGTGAGAATAAAAAGGGCAATGCCTCCAGGGGAAATCATAAGAATCATTGAAACAACAAATAAGGATTTTGAAGATGATAGAATAGGCATTCTATTAAGAGAGCAAAATGAACTACAACCTGAGGAAAAATGGGGCAAATTTCTCAGAGCCCCTATGATTTTCTTTAAGGTTGCGTCTCATCCGAAAATGACAAAACTTCGTAGCGTATCAGAAATAAGACGTGGATTTACGAGTGGTGCCAATGAATTCTTTTACCTTGATGAAGAAAAAATCAGGTTATGGGGTATAGAGAGAGAATATTTGATGCCTATCGTTACATCTCCAAAAGATGTAAAATTAGTGATCAAGCCTGACGATATTAATCAATGGGTTCTTATGGTTCACGAATCTAAAGAGGATTTGTCAAAGAAGAATGCCAATGTATTGAAATATATCGAATGGGGTGAAAATGTAGAGACTCAAATAAAAGGCGGAACAAAGGGTGGAACAACGGTTAAAGGATATCATAACCTTTCGACGGTCAAATCAAGAAAGTTATGGTATGATTTAGGCAAAAGAGAACCAGCTCCAATATTGCGTTCACGAAGGATCTGGGAACGTTGCATCTACATTCTCAATAATGCGAACGCACAAGCAAATGACTCGTTTTATGAAATATATCCCCGATCAAAAGACGATGTCGTTGTTCTTGCTGGAATACTAAATTCCTCCGTAACCGCGATGCTCTCTGAGTTACTAGGACGTTTCTACGGTGGAGGTGTACTCGAATTAGAAATCTATGAAAGCAAAGAATTACCAGTTTTAGACCTGCGTAAATTATCTGCAGGCGACATAGAGAAAATTGAACAGTTATTTTTGAAGCTTTGTGATGCCCAACGAAAAGATGATAAGGAAGGTGAACGAGAAGCCCAAAGAGAACTTAATAACGCCATTTTTGATGTTTTAGGCTTAACTGAAAATGAGCGGAAGCAAGTTTATGAGGGCTTAGAATCGTTAAGGCAAATGAGGTTTCAAAGGAAGGAAGTTGAGGTTCTTGTTGAGACTGCAGAAAAATCGTTGCTGGCAAAGAAGCCGGAAAGAAAAAGAAAGATAGTTGAAGGGGAACCAGCAAAACGACTTGATATATGGATAAGAGAGGAGAAATCGTGATGGCACTTATGAAAGAGACGCCCGAAGCTAAAAGCTGGATTTATGATGTTCTTCTAAAAGGAGGAATTCGACTTCCTACCGTTGAAGGTTTCTCTGTTAAAGACAATAAAGTTACCGCATTATTCGAGAGATTAAAATCGACAGTGGATATAGAAAAATGGTCAAAACAAGAAGTAAGTAATTGGCTTCAAACACAAGATTGCAGGGACGATTGGCTTGACAGGTCCGTATTAGCATCCTCTCTAAAAGTTCCCTTATATCTTGTTTTATGGCAAGATAACAAAGACAAATATCGAATTCTCTCAGTATCTATCGAAAATGAAAGTAGAACAGTAAGTGAAGACAAAAAACTTCTTAGCTCATGTAAAGACCTTGCAGAATGGATGTCAATTCTAAAAGGAATTCAAGTTTCCAAGCGATTTTTTGTGCCCAAGCGTTTATCATCTATAGATGAGTGCCTGCGACTGTATCGTGTTCCTTGGCCAGGTAATCTAGATGGTTTTCTGATAAGCCCTAAAACTGGTAAGATTAACGTTGTGTTTGAGTTAAGGCAAACTCGTGTTTATTCCGTAAAAAATCATAACCTAAACAATTATTTCCATATAGATTTTCACGGTTGGGAAGCACTTGACATTCTAAGAAATCAATTAAATGTTCCACTATACATACTTACATGGTCAAGCAAAGAAATATTGGTGAAGTTTCACAAGTTGCTTAAGGTAACAAACGAGGGTTTGGAGTATGAGAAGACTGAATTCTTAGAGAAAGACCAGATCGTTCCTTGGTTCAGTCAGTTTATCAAAGAAAGTTAAAGCATTATGAGACTACGCAAGCAATTGGGTTCTTGTTTGCTGGAGAAGCCGAAAGCAACTTGATATATGGATAAGGTAGCCTGAAAGAATATAGAACATAGGCATCTAAGATGAATCTTATTCAAATTTATGAGAAATTATTAAACCATTTTGGTAAACAGCATTGGTGGCCAGCAGAAACTAAGTTTGAAATAATCATAGGAGCAATCCTAACTCAACAGACAACATGGAAAAATGTTGAACTTGCCATACGGAACTTAAAGAGAGAAAGATTATTAGACCCGCATACACTCGCCATGGCATCAATAAACCGGGTTGAGGCATTAATACGCCATACCGGTTTTTACAGACAAAAAGCCGAAAGAATAGTCAACTTTTCACAGCATCTTGTCAGTAAGTACGATGGTTCCTTGGATAAATTCTTCAACAGATTAACAGAGAAGATTCGGGAGGAATTATTGTCATTGAAGGGCGTTGGATCAGAAACCGCAGACTCCATTCTGCTATACGCAGCCGATAAACTCATCTTCCCCATAGATGCCTACACAATGCGATTATGCGAAAGATTGGGGGTAAAAGATACGAGTCATGAGAGATTAAAAGACCTGTTTGAAAGCTATCTCCCCAATGACTTAGAGGTTTATAAGGAATTTCATGCCTTAATTGACAAGTTGGGAAAAACATACTGTAAGGCTAAACCGTTCTGCTCCAAGTGCCCTATAGCAAATGATTGTAGTTTTGCCTCAACAGAGGTCAATAATAAGGTCGGCATCCGGATTATTTCGCTCGGTAAAACTCGTCCAGCTCATATCTTGTAGCAACTCTGTCAGTGGCATTTGCCCGCACATAAGGTCCTTTTTCTCTTACGGTGTAGGGCTTGTCCTTTCCCTCCTCAACACATAGAACTGTATTATGTTCTTTTCAGATAACTTTTTGTTTCCGAATGATGACTTGACTATTGATTGAGATGGGTTTCATTGAAACTTTCCTCGCGAAAACTCCAACGAAAGGCATATCGATTGAAGATGTATGTGCTTTTATCGACGAAAAAATCGAAGAGAATATACATCTGGATTATACACAAATGTCCAGAACTGAGGAACCGAACTACAATGAAATTGCTAAGATCGTATCAGCCTTCCTGAATTCAGATGGCGGTCTTCTTGTTTTGGGTGTTTCTGAGCAAAGACTCAAAGACAAAACTGGTAAAATCCTAGATGTAAGGGTACTTCCCTCAGAAATTACTTGGGGCCCGCCATCGCTTACAAAAGAGAAGTTAGAGCATGTTCTTAAAGCAAGGGTTCAACCTGGGGACAACGCCATATTCATTGTTCCAGTAAGGAATCCGAATCAGCAGGCACAATGTATTTTTCTGATAGATGTTCCTAAAAGCAAAATCGGCCCCCATATGGCGAACTACAGATTTTATATACGATCGAACTTTGAAAGCAAACCGATGGAATATTGGCAAGTCGCTGATATGTTCAAAAGAAACTGGATCCAGAAGGCAGAACTGGCTACATACGTGTATGGGCCCTTATACAATGAAATTGATTCCTTTCTGAATAGACGAAAGTATACAAAAGCGAATGTCATAAGATTTACACAAATCGTATACAATCACAAGTATTTATGGGATCAAGTCGATTCAGACCTCCGCGAGAAAACTGAAAAATTTTATAGCATAATTAATGAATTTAACGGACGACTCGACAATGCTCCTATGATTATTGACAGAATAATTAACAAGGTTGTTTCCCAACATTTCGGTTTTTCAATGGGTCCTATAAATGCTAATCAATCAAGAATTACTATAATGATTCAGACTAGCTCCTCAACATTAGGACCTAGATTGGCGGATGTACTGCTTCGGAGAAAGACTCCTGAAGAATATATTCTTGAAGAGCGTCCAGGAGACATCGTAATTAGTAAAACATGTGAATTGGAGAGTCCTTCTGGAAGAAGGCAAATAGGCGAAAAGGATTTCTATGAATGCCTAAGCAAATGCCGAGAAATTGTGAACACCGACACTTACATTAAATGGATTTGGACAATGGAAGAGACTCTATCAGATTTAGGTAACGATCTTAGAAAAAGATTCATGGAACTATTAAGGTAACGTATATTCGTTTTGAAAAGAATTAGAAATTGTCTCTATTAGGTTTTTTCCAGTTAACCGTATTATTCACCTACCTTAGAAGAGGGGGGTAGGGGGTCTTGTATTAGAGGGGTATACCCCCCTGTTTTAGGTGTGTGATTAATTGGGTTAACTCCCCCCTATGTGGAACCCGGGATTAGAAGCCTAAATATTCGACGTAACATTGAAAGACATATTTGAACACAATGAGAGTTGGGTAAATATAAGCTGATACTGTCTTAGGATTATCAAAGATTCAAGGCAACCAAATGGTGAGCGTCATAAATTGGAAGCTTTCAAAGCTTAAGCGGCTAAACCTTCATTTCTAAAAAACGTCCAATTTCTATTGTTAGCTCTGTAAAATTGCGATACCCAGTTTTTTGGAAATTGGTCGTCATGATCATCCTAGTTATCATAGGCTCATCTTCAGCTCGAGTTCTTTGAAAGAATAAGGCAACTTTGAGGTCTGCAATATCATTTGCTCTTTCAATTTCCATAAGATGCCCGTTGGATACAGAGACTTCAAAAATAGCATAGGAACATCCTTTCAGGTATTCGATGCTTACATCATGGGTTAAATGATCGTAAGTTTCAGCCGATAATTTGGGTAAATCGATTGGTAAGACTGCCTTAAAATCATCGAAGTTTTCAATCTGATATGCTATGTAACGCAATAATGCTATGTTTTTGTAGCTCCCTCCCACAAAGACCCTTTTTTCCTTAGGGCCACGTTTCTCTAGTTGGTCTTCGATTAGTGGTTTAAGTTGATCGATAGTTATTGGAGTTTCTCTGACTCTCTCTACTGTGAAGGTCGAAGGTAGGTCTGCATAGCCTTCTCGGCGGTATTCACGCATTATTTCTTCAGGTTCTCTTGGTACTCTGTTTTGTTCTCTTCTTCGTGTAGCCAACTCTCTGAGCCGTTCCAAAAACTCGTTTGATATAAGAGGGTAGCTTCTAAGCGTTTTGTATGCAGGAGCTTCAAGAGCGTTCTCTACAGTAGGAAAATTAAGAAGATCCTCTATGTATGCTAGAGATATTTTTTGAAAGCCCTCCAAGATCCTTTTCTGTAAGAGAAGCGAGATTCCCCAATTGTGCAATGGGCCTCCTTTGTGGTATTTCTCATCCCGAGAAAGTCGTTGTTCTTCGGATTTGAAAATGTCGTATTGTTGTTTGTACACTCGTTCTGCTCGAGAGAAATCACCGGCAACAAGGTATGAATAGGCTTCCTGCTCCATTTGCATGAATTTGGTTGCCAACTCATCCGGCAGTTGTATAATTTTCATGGAGGAACCCTAGTTAGAGTGCACCCGAAAAGATTTAGCTTTTTTCTTGTTAAGTACATCTTTCATAATTTTAGTCTTTCTTTATATCTTGATCCCTTCAGTCTCATAGTATACCTTAGAACCAAAAACAATTTTTCTTAACTTTGAAAATCTGTTACATATTCTTTATTTTTGAGTGATTATTATTCACGCTTTCTTTTTTGTCGCCTACTCACAATATTTAATGTTGCTGCTGAGGAAAAGAATGCTACAGCAAGGATTGTAATACTCCACAGAAGTAGAAAGTCAAGTCCTAAATTTAATGATGAATCAGCAATTTGGAGAAGTGCAGCTACTATTGCCAAGACTATGGAAAATGTTGTAATTATTCGCATGAAAGGAGATTCCTTAACGGTTTCTTCAGAAATTCCCGCCTTCTGAATAATCTCTGCATGTATGTCGGAACCTTTGATACTTATATCGCCAAGTTTTGGAAGCGTTATTTCTTCTCCCTTTCCTTCTGGAAAAGAAAGAATGAGAACTTTTAAATTGTGAACCCAATGACTTGCTAATTTCAAACGGTATTCATCACCATCTCTGGCCTTGTTAATTAGATACGCCGTATACCAAAAATATTGTCTTATATTTTCTTTTGTAGTTTCATTAATTTTGAGGTCACCAAGTTGTTTAGCAATTCTTTCTAAGTCGTTGAAAAGATTTCCAGTTGATATTCGTAAATAGAGAAATCGTATTACATAAGTAAGGATAATGGAAAAAAATGCAGCGAAAAATATATTTATCAAAATCCGAACAACGTCGCCATTCATTACTTCTCTCTCTTCCGTGTTCTAAACAATTCTTTTAGTTCTCTATAACTTTTTCGCACTTTTCACATTTACAAACTTCTAACAGTTTACACGTAGGAATAAAGGCTTAAACTCGAATGCGGGGAGGACAAAGGTGAATTATTAAAAATAGATCTAAATTTGATAGTTTTTATGAAAAAGAACTATTTTCCGGAGTATTTGAAACTGATTAATCAAGAGTTTGAGAATCTAGCAACTTAAGTCACGGTTATTAAGTATTGAGTTAGAATTTTAAATTGGCTTTGGCGTAGTCTCTTTTCAACTGGAACAGAGATAATCCGTTTTAATCTCATAATCTACCTTTCTCCAAGTTAATCATAAAAAGAAAACGGGGATGCTTAGCTGAGCACCTCCAGTCCACCCGCATTAGAAATTATAGCAGACAAAAATAATAAAACTTTCATGGGTTCGCTTCAGTAGATTTTGACCTCATCCTTCAAGCTCCAAACAAAATATGGAGTGGTGCTCGCCTTTTAACTGAGCACCTTCAAGCCAGCCCTATTTGCGTTTTCTGAAGATCTTTACGCCATCCATTTCTGTTCGTATTCAAATCCAGCTTCCACTAACAACTTCTTCGATTGTCGGCGTAATCGGAGACATAGTCGAAATTGATGTTCTTGATCCTCTTAGAAAATATCGGTTTAGATTTAGGAAATCGCCCCCTGAGTTGGTAAGACCTACTACTAAGAAGCCTGAAGCCTTTCCTTTGGTTGGTCCTCCAATAAACTTTCGAGGCTTAATTTATGCTCCGATCAACGAGAACGGCGTCATCTTCCTCTTCAGCAAGGTTGCCGAGGATCTGGGCATCACCATCGAGGGCATACAGGTCAAGTTTCCAGATGCCTTCGGTAAACGATATGAGAAGGACAAGGGATACCCCATCACCATAGAGTTTGAGTACAGGAGCAGCGACTATGAACGGCACGGACACCCGAAGGAAGGATGTGACCTTATCGTATGTTGGGAGCATGACTGGGAGGAATGCCCAATTCAAGTCATTGAATTAAAAAGCCTGATAAAAGGGCTGTCGAGCAAATGAAACTTGCTCAGACTAAGGTGGATGGATTGTGAGAAAAGAGACTCTAGAAATCAGGTGTGGGTGTGGGCATTATAATGTGGTTCCATCCCTCAAGGTTTTTCTGAAATTTAGGGTTTTAGACGAAAAGCAGGCCCGTGTGATTAGAGGTTTGCTCCCCGCCTACAAAGTTTCTGACATCGTTAAATGCGAAAAATGTGGAACGATCCTCGCCCATGCAGGCGAATTGTTCACGCCACGGACACAAAGCCAGACCCCTACAAAGCATAAAAGCCTGAAATGGTTGTTTTATGAATTGACGTTCCTGAATCCAGCTAGATTTCATTTAGCTGATGTAGTACCTGGATTAAAAAGAGAATTGGTGCATTCATTGAGTATGACCATGCCTCCTCTCCATGAACAACAAGAAATCGCTGAAATTCTTACGGGTGTTAACAAAAAGCTCGAAATTGAAAGAAATGAAAAAGCAAAACTGGAAAGAATCAAGCAGGGATTAATGGATTTACTCCTTACTGGAAAAATTAGGATCAAGGTGGATTACTGATGCTTGAAAAAAATGAGTTCGAAAAATGGATTGAAGCCTCGCATACAATGTTTGAAATTTTCGAAGGACGCTATGACGCTTATCCATTAGCTGTAAGGTGGATTGATGAATGGTTCCTCTCTTCGCAATGTATCTCTTCTTGCTTGGTAGAAAATCTCAAAATCTTTCAAGTTTAGGCTAATACTCGCCGGGATTTTCTTTCAATCACATTAATTCTTCATAGACTTTAATCGTATCTTTTACCATTCTTTCAATTGAAAACTTCTGTTTTGCTATTATCCTATTAATATTGGATTTATTCTTCATGAAATTGTTTGTTTTTGTCTGCGAAAAATCTAGCACCGCATCAGCTATGGCTATTGGATTATTTGGCTCTACATAATAACCTAATAGCCCTTGTCTTTCTAAATCTGGGATTCCGCCGACTTTTGTTGCAATGAAAGGTTTCTGAAAAGCTATAGCTTCCAGTAATACGAATGGTTGAACTTCTCCCGAAATTGAAGGCAAAACAAAGATATCAGAAGATTGATAAGCCTCGATCAATTCTTTCTGAGATACATGCCCTAAGAACGATACGATTGAATCTATTTCAAGGGCTTTACTCAGTTTTTCCAATTCATTTCTCTGGGGGCCGTCGCCAATGATAACTAATTTACAATTCAATTGATTAGAGATCAATTTTATCGCCTCTAATAATACATTAAGGCCTTTCCTTTCCACTAACCTCCCTACAAATAATAGTACATTACTTTTGCCACTTCGTTTCGATGTAGTAAATGTGTTTGTACTAAATTCATCGAAGTCAATTCCGTTTGGTATGCATCTAATTTTTGAAAGTGGTACATTATCGCCTAATACCTTCTTTCGAAGCGCTTCTGATAGAACTATTATCTTATCACATGTGTCCAGTACATATTTGGAGAAGGAAAGATCATATATGCTTCTTATTAGGCGGGGAAATATTTGGCGATAATTAATTTTAGAAGTATGAATTGTTAACACTAAAGGTTTTTTTTGGACCCTTCTCATACATGCTGAAATAAGAGACCCAAAGTAATAATGGTCATGGCAATGAATTATGTCAAATCCATTTTGAAATATCAGTTTAGAGAGTAAGCTAGGCGTTATCGGATTATTCATCAAGTCTGCAAATGTATGAAGACGCTGAATCATGATTTTTTCATTCTGTGATTCTGATTGAGTAAACCATTTTCTCCCTGAATAAGTAAATAGATCCGATGTAATTACACTTACTTCGAAACCAGCTTCCGATAAGCCTTTCGACAGATTATAGACATGTTTTTCTATTCCTCCAAATAGGGCTGTTGGATAGAAGAATGAACACAACATACAAATGTGCATGGAATCTCCTCATTTATTGAGCAATGGTGTCGTACAACTTTAGATACAAAGGTAGAACATTCTTTTTAAGAAACTTTGAGGGTGGAGCTGCTAAGTATTTCTCTTTAAGCGCTCTTGAAATTGCTTCATAAAGCGATATATAATCGCCTGGTTTTGCAATATGTCTAGACGAAAGCGCTTCTGATATACCGCCTATGTCTGTTGAAACAGCCGGAGTTCCTACACTGAGTGCTTCTAAAATGCTCAATGGTATAGCCATGGTGTCTTTGATGGTTCGTGCAGGATAGACGAAAAGATCGACGCATGACAGAATTTCTAAAGAATCTACAACACCAACATATTCAATTTTACTCTCCAGACTCAGTCTTCTTATCATTTTCTTAGCTTCTATTGACGCTTTTGGATCTTCACCACTATCAGCTATGATTAGGTGAGAATTCGAATACTCCTGCAACAGAATTCTATAGGCATTTAACAGTACATCTAACCCTTTATTGATACTTGGAATTCCCATGAAAAGCAATCTTACACTTTCATTTCTTCTTACCCGAGTATTTTTCTTACCTTGTTCATCGACGAAAGGAGGAATTACCACAATGTCTACATCTAACAGTCTCTTCATAAACCGTCTTTGATATTCTGCCAAAACAACGACTTTGTCGACTACATGTTCGAACAACCTGAGCGAGAAACTTCTCTTTTCAAAGAAAATAGCATCAAAATCTCCGCCCATAAAAGCATATATGAAACGAGCGTTACCAAGAAATCTTGTCCAAAAGGTTTTCTTAAAGACACCTGAAGATACCTGATATTGATAGATAACATTTTTACTTTTTAACGGTAATAAGGCAAGATCTCGGATTCGAGCAATTTTAACACCTTCAACCTGAGTCTTGCTGACCTCAGAATATAAATAAACTTCTCTTTTCAATGTGGACAAACTTTTGGCTAACTCTGTTACTAGTTTACGCTCTCCTGTAACAGACGGCACTTCAATCTTATCAAGGATAAATACATTAATCATTGTTATCACCAAAAACTATTCTTCAATTTCTCCATTAACTTTGTACACGCTGACTTCTCCATTTCCAAAAACTTCTGTAAAGAATGGATGAGAAAACTTGTTTAATTGATTCTCTGAAAATTTTGTTGCCCCAATTCCATCCTTGAAAACAAACATTGTCTCATAGAAATTCGACACAAAGATGTAATCATACCTTCTTATAATACTGTAGTTCCATGCTTCTTCAGTTGAATTAAAAGCATAGACCGCCGACTCTATTTTAGGCACAACTTTCCCACGTGGAACAAATATGTAAATTAAAGGTTCCACTCTTCCATCAATAGCAATTCTAGAACCATTAGGAATCTGCATCGCCAAAAATTCAGCGCCTTCTACTTCGGAGTTTGAATGATTAAACCAATAACCGCCAATTACGTAATTATTCGAATCCATTATTGGAAAATCTGCGATCATACCAAATAAGAATGAGACGGCGAGAATCTTGAGCAAAATCTTTGAACGTGGGAGTGTTGATATTCCTAACGTGTGATATCCAAAGAATTGATGAAAAACTCTTAAGAAAAGATAACCTCCAGGCATAATTGTTGAAAGCGCATTTGCAAATACACCTAAAGAGGATATAGATCCTAGTTGATTTTCTACTGGTCTTTTCTCTCTGAAATGCCGCAAAACATCGATTATGAAATATGCAATGAGCAATACGCTTAAGACTTTAGGCATAAAATACAAAGCCCACCACCAAATCGGTTTGGGCCATGGTGTTTCCAGCATCGATTCAATAGATCCTGATAGAGAGATTTCAGCAAGTTTCTCTGATAAAAACCCTTGATAAAACTCCCAATATGAGAAAAAAATTATGCCTGATAGAAGAAAAATCGTCACAAGATTTTTGGAAATATGATGGTGGAAAATTTTTTCACCAATAACAAGAGCCGCAAATATCGCCAATACCACTGCAGATGTAAGATGATGAGTTAAAGTCAATAAAGCATATAGTCCCACATCAAGCATCAATTCAGTTTTAGAAACCTGTAAATTTCTTCTTATGAGGCTATGAATCATTAAAGCTCCTAGGGGAATTGCTATTGTTTCGGCTCGTAATGTCGATTCGAATAAAATATTTGCTGTCATAAGCAGAAAGAGTGCTAAAATAGTTTTTTCAGGAGGCAAATGCTTTCGAAAGAATATGAAAAATGTAAAATAGGTTAATGTCCAAGCAAGAACCGGAATGATGAAGACTATTGTGAGGTAGAATCCGAAAACACCACCTAAGAGTAATATTAGAAACTGTAAGACGGGCATTCCTGAATGATAATAACTACCCGTTAAGTTGAATCCATTACTGACAATTGAATGAACTGAGCCTAGTTCCCACCAAGGACCGGAACCTGGATAAAGCGAATGAAAAGCCACAAGCAATCTAATTCCCAATCCACAAACATACAGCAAAAAAACCGAAGTGAGACAGTTTCTCTTTTGCACCTTAAAGGCGTAGTAGAGTGCAATGGCTAGAAGAAGCCAGAAGCCAGGATGAGTTTCAGCGATCACTCCGCTGAGACCGCTGGCAAATGATAATGAGGCGAAGAAGATGACTCCTATAGATAAGACCAAAGCGATAACTGAGAGGAACCATCTTGAACTAGTGAAGTTCTTTCTATTGTAAACTGCTTGGGTCAAGAGGTCACCTCTTCGTATACTCTTTCAAGATGTTTCGCCGATGAATCCCAAGAGAATTCTTTCACGCTTTCTGGACAGTTCTCGTGCAATCTGTCCCAGTTCTTTATTGCTTTTATGATACCTTCCGAAATTAGTCTCGGCTCCGGTTGGACCACATATCCATTAAAATCATTGATCACCAGATTGTGGGCAATAGCATTGAGCTCGAAATTGGTCGTTACGACAGGACAACCTGCTGCTAGAGTTTCCTTTGCTGCGATTCCATCCCCTTCCAACTCGCTTGGGAAACACGCGATCATGGAAGACTTGACGTGCCGAATCAACTCTTCCGTAGGCAAATTAGCATAAACTCGGACATTTTTCATTTTCATAGCTTTCTGTTCAATTAGAGGTGCCAGCGGGCCATCTCCAATAATACACAAATGGAGCCATGGAATAATCTTGCTTGCTTCCATGAACGATTGTATTAACAAATCATGTGCGTGCTTGTGCGGCGTCAATCTGCCAACAAATACCACTTTGCCTATATCTTTCTCGTGATTACCAAAAAATTCGTGACTGACACCATTTGAGACAACCTCTATTTTTTCTTTAGGGATATTCAAGATCGCGTTTAAACGACTGGCCGTAAATTCTGAGACAGAAATGTGTTTTCTCCAGTCAAGTTTAGCAACAAATCGTTCACTCCACTCTCTAGTTAACCCAAACCTGTCATGTCTTGGCCACTCTTCGCTCCATACTTCATGCCACGTGATCACTGCCCTTCGTCTCGAAGAAAGCTTTGCAAGGGTAAGGTGTACAAGGGGGAAATTGTTGAAATCATAAACGTCAAATTCTTCATTTCGAAGCTCTAAAGCGCTGGCGAACCCAAATTTAACACAGCTAAAAATAGGACGCGTCCCCACAATACAAATTCTGCGGCCGGGAGTACAAAACCTGTGAATGTGTACGCCATTGAGTAACTCATATACTGGAAGTCTAAGACTATCGCTTTTCGATATGTCACCATTAATAGTGAATACGTGCACTTCGTGACGTTTGGCAAGCTGCTTGGAAACTTCTAACCAACGAGTCTCAGAACCTCCCACTAATGGGTGAAACCGTTCAGTAATGATGGCTATTCTCAATTGAGGTCACTTCAAAGGAAAAAGTAATTGGCTGATTATGCAGGTCATGATACGCGACCTCTAATAATGTCGGCATATTGTTACGCTCGAGTATTCGAGTCATTTAAGGATAGCCCTCTCCTCCCAAGCAAGTCTCAAAATTGCACCTAGTATCTTCATCCCATCCTTTATCGGGTTTAGCTTTGACTCCCCCATTCTTTGTCTATAGGCGACTGGCACCTCTTCGATTCTCAAACCTTCAAACTTAGCCCTAGCCAGCATTTCAGTAGCAAACGGCATACCTTCGCTTGATAGATCCATCTTCTCCATCACTTCAGATTTGAAAGCCCTTATGCCGCACTGAGTGTCACGCATCCCAACCCCTAAGGCTTGTCTAGCAATCCATGAAAGCAGTTTATTCCCAAATCTGTTTAAAAGAGGCATGGAGCTCTTCGGTAATCCCTTAAACCTGTTGCCCACAACCATGTCCGCCCCATTTTTCAGAATTGGTTGTAGCAATTCAGGTATGTCCTCAGGATCATAAGTCAGGTCTGCATCCATCATTACAATGACACTGGCATCTAAGTGTTCGTAGGCGTAATGGAAGCCGGTCAGCAGGGCGTCACCGTATCCCTTGTTACGCTGAAAGATCACTATCGCCCCCTTCTCTTCAGCAATTTTTACCGTGTTATCTGATGAGTTACCATCTACGACTAATATCGTATACTTATACCCCTTCAATGCTAAATGGATCTGGTCTAAAGTTGCACCTATGCTGATTTCTTCATTCAGAGCTGGAATAACGATAGTTAAACACATGTCTCTGGATGCACATGCGAGATCTTCAATCATTCCTAGACTTTGCGCATTCACCAAGGGTTTATTGGTGAGGGTTTCAGAAAACGCCATTTTTTAGACCTCTACTAATATCTGATATATTGAGTATTAATAAATATTATGCTTCTCCATCAACAGATACACAGCTCATACCCGCTGATGTCGAGGACCGAATAAATCATTAGGAGAAATATGCCGAGGTATCAGTTGGAGGTAAGAAGTCGGCTACGGTGCTTTCTGCTTTACGTAAACGAGCTAAAGACAAAGGAATCGTGGTAAGGTCAATTAGCGGAAAAGTCTACCTAGAAAGACAATAGGCATCAACCGACAAACTGACAATTCTTGGTAAACCATCTTCAGTAAGCCCCATTTATAGGGTTCTTTCTTCTTATAAGCTTCTTTACGGAAAGTCTTCTAGTCGTGTGTTCACTTAACTGCATGGGCTTAGGATAAAATCTTTATGCGCGAATATAACACAGATTACCCATGTCTACAGATCCCAAAGATCGCAAACAACAGGCACTCAAACGTCTTGCGCATATCCGAATAAGACTAATCGACACAATTTTAGCTTCTGCAGTTGATCGTGAAGCTCAAATTGACTTGAAGCTCGCGCAGAACCTCCAGGAGCAACATGCTCTGAAAAATTTCGTAAGAGGTCTTTCTATTATCTACTATTTCTCTTTCCTACAGTCTAACCTGGTTGAGACTCAATGGGAACAAATTAAGTCTACCAAAGGAACGCAAAGACCAACCTTCAAAAAAGTTGATTGGGATAAATTTGATTTATTGAAGTATGCCAGAGATTGCTTCGCGCATAATTGGGAGGGCCAAATTTTCCCTGAAGATCAAGAGAATACGAAGCATTTCCGTCGTGTTCTGTCACGGTTAGCTCCAACGTTTTTATCCCTCGATAAAGACAAGTTAATCCTCAGCGATGAGGCAAAATTTGAGTGTCTGCAAGTGGTCAGATCTATTATAGAAGAAGGCGATATAGCCGTTTAACAGCCTCAAGTACTGCGGTCTCATCTTCATCTTCACCAGCGATTATTACCAACCAGATTTCCTTTAAAATGATGCTTTTGTAAATAAATTCACTAAAAACTTCTCTAGAATTTCTGCCTTCACTCCATCCGATCCAAGTTTAAACTTTTCACCAAGTATGATTATCCCAGCGGCTTCAAGGTTCTTTACGAAGGCGTGAAGTAGCACTCTTCCTGCGGGCTTTCGGTCGTATTCCTCGCAGACAACATGGTACATGCTCTCTACCTCTTCAAAAGGAAGATAGATGGCTTCCTTTTCTCTTTTAAGGGAGCGGGCCAATGCGAGCAAGATGATCTTTTCCTCGTCTGGAAGCATTGAAACATCTTCATCCCTGAGCTTTGGGTCTGTCTTTTCCTGGGCTTCACGGACATGCTCTGGCAAAACTGACCTAGAGCCTTCTCTATCGGCGATTAATCCAGCTGATAAAAGTAACTGTATTGCATATCGAGCATCTCCGTATCCGTACTTAACCGCATTTCTAGAAATGAAGTCAACGATCTCTTCAGGAACGGTGTTTTCCCAAAATGCTTCCTTTACCCTTTCAGTTAGAATGTCTCTAAGTTGATTTTCTTCATAAGGCGGGAACTCGAATCTTTCCTGAGACCTAAACTTGCCGAGCGTTTCCGGGCTCATAACATCCATGAAAGAATGGTCCCTTGCGATGAACATGAAATTGATTCTTTGAGGAACATTGGTAACGGCATCGGTCAGCCTTGTTAGCTCGTAAACGATGTCTTCCCCGGTTGTTCGAATGTAATAGTCAATCTCGTCAAGTGTGAGAATGAGCAGTTTGTTATGCTCGTTTAAGTGATCCCATAATGCATGTAAGAGTTCTATTGGTCCATAACCTCTTAGGGGAAGTGAGGGGGCAGCTTGACGAATAATGCTTTGAACTAGGCCAAACTTTCCACTAGTTGTTCTGCAATTAACATGAGCGTAAACTAGGTCCAAGCCACGATTCTTGGCAATTCTTTCTAAAGTCTCACCAACTCTCTTTGCTGTGGCTGTCTTTCCGGTTCCACTTTGACCTGTTATCAGAATTCTTTCACTTAAAACCCCGGGTTGATCAATAGTTATCCTCAAAAATTTTATTAAGTCATCTACGTATCGCTCACGATGAGGCAAGCGGGAAGGAACGTACTCAAAGCTTAGCCTTTCAAGACCATCTTCCTTGAAAACAGAGATTCTTTTAGAGGAACTCAGATTATCACCCCCGTAATTAATTAATTGACTATAACTGTAAAGCTTTTCGAATTAATTTTTGGAAGAGAAAGAATCCTGAAGGTTGTCGGGAGTCGCAAAAATATACAAATCTCTTGGTGGAAACAAAACTAAAAATATTAGGGAAGACTAGAAGCATCGATAAATGTTATAGAAAATGATTCTACAAGCCTTAAATGAAGAACAAGACACATGTGAATGGAAGAGAAGGTAAGTAAAGTTGAAGAGGGCGATTACGTCAGCTCTCATGGCATGCTTGATCTTGGCTAGCGTACTAGCAATAAGCGGCGTGACAGCGCAGCCATCGGAAAAGGTACCAGTTATAGTGGGGTTTAAGGACAAACCTGACTTAGATCTAATACGATCATATGGCGGCGACATTAAATGCGAATACAAGCTCATTCCAGCAGTGGCGTGTTCACTGCCTCAACAGGCGATCGACGCCTTAGAGAAGAACCCCGTTATCGCATACATCGAGGGAGACTTCGAAGTTTATGCAATCGACACAGAGTTGGACAACTCTTGGGGTGTCAAGCGTATAGGCGCAGGTGTCGTTCACGGATACAACAAAGGGACAGGAGTTAAGGTTGCGATAATCGACACCGGTATCGATTACGCTCACCCAGACCTAGATGCGAACTACATGGGTGGATACGACTTTGTAAACAACGATGCAGATCCGAAAGATGACCATGGGCATGGAACCCATTGTGCTGGAATTGTCGCAGCTGAAGACAACGACATCGGAGTGATCGGAGTTGCCCCAAAAGCATACCTGTACGCTGTTAAGGTGTTAAATAGCAAGGGGAGCGGCTACCTTAGCAATGTTATCTTAGGGATACAATGGTCCGTGAACAATGGTATGCAAGTTGTGTCGATGAGTTTAGGGACATCAACTTACTCTACGAGTCTTAAAGATGCGTGTGACAAGGCCTATGCGGCAGGATTGGTCTTAGTTGCGGCTGCCGGTAACAGTGGGGATGGAAATCCAAACACTAACGAATACTCGTATCCTGCTGCGTATGACTCGGTGATTGCGGTTGGTGCAACAGACAAATCTGATACAGCGCCTAGTTGGAGCAATTCGGGTCCGTATCTGGAATTAGCTGCACCGGGTATAAGCATCTACTCAACTCTGCCGACGTATGGAGTCACGTTATCCGGGACGTATGGCTACGACTATGGAACCTTGAGCGGAACGTCTATGGCTTGTCCACATGTTGCAGGGACCGCGGCTCTTGTGATAGCATCTGACTCAACATTAACAAATGTGGGTGTGAGGACGTGCTTGAAAACAACTGCTGATGATTTGGGAGCAGGTGGATGGGATACCGTGTATGGATATGGTCTTGTTGACGCCGACGAGGTTGCTCCGGGTGTAGATACTACTCCGCCTATGATATCCATTTTATCACCCGCTGATGGAGCCCTAATAAATACTGCATCTCCAAGGATCTCTGCTACCGTGACAGACGCAAGCGGCATTGATACAGCCTCTATTGTTATGACAGTGGATGGAGCTAGTGTTGCTCACACCTATGACAGTGCAACTGGTCTAGTGTCTTATGATGTGCCAGCTACCGAACCCTTAGCGGAAGGTCTCCACACGGTGGCTCTGGATGTATCGGATACGGTAGGCAACCCTGCTACCGCAAGCTGGTCATTCACGGTAGATACCACACCTCCAACACACGTAACTGGCGTAACGGTAACTACAGTGAGCAGCAGTCAGCTAGATATTTCGTGGACAGCGAACACAGAGCTGGATCTTGACCACTACAACGTGTACAGGAGCACCGTCTCTGGCGGTCCATATGATTTGGTTGCTTCGCCAACCACGAACTCGTACTCAGACACCGGATTGACAGCTTTAACAACTTACTACTACATAGTAACAGCGGTTGACAAGGCTGGAAACGAAGGGATACCTTCTTCTCCTGAAGAGTTAGGAACGACAAGTGAAGCCCCAGCACAACCAACCATGCATGTGGCCAGCATTGTGATGTCTAAAGGTAGTAGAATTGCTGGTCGAAATACATTCGTATGGGCTATAGCAAAGGTGACCATTGTGGATGATAAGGGCGTTCCAGTTGGAGGTGCTGCAGTGTATGGTCATTGGGAGGTTTCGACCACTGATAGCGATTCTGGAATAACTGAAGCCAGCGGGCAAGTATCGTTAACATCTAACTCGGTAAAGAATCCCCCATCCGGAACAACATTTGTCTTTGTGGTGGATAACGTCGTTCTCAGCGGATGGACTTACGACTCCTCTGCAAGCGTGACAAGAGACAGCCTAACGTACGTACCCTAAATTTCCCTTCTCTTTTTATAATATCGCTTGAAAGTATTGATGGATCTCGTGAGCTTTCTGGGTAAAGCTTTCTTTTTGAGGTTAGATATTTAAAAGATCGATCCATAAACTTGCCGCTAAGCTCCTCAACGTCAGTACAGATGAGATTAGGAATAGAGCGACAATAACTGGAGCTACCTGGTAGGCTAAGCTACAAATAAATATGCAATAGAGCTAATCTAAAAGTACTCTCTTAAATCCCCTTTCTTTTTCTATATTGCCATGATTTGAGATAATTAGAAATACGGTGAGAATGAGGCTATAACTAGCAAAATCAACATTCACAGAAAGAAAGGATGTAGACGGTTAAGAAGCTCTATTATGGAACCGTATAATAAGCAATTCCAAGCTAGGGATTCAAGATATAATTCAATGATTTCTTTTAGATTCATATAAAGCCTTCTTCCCTAAGCATTATTTTACAATTTATGCGGAGCTTCTTTAACCATTCTACCATTGGTTTTAAAATATTATGAATTACAAATATACTTTCATTAAGTGTTTACATTCGATACATAATAGTATAGAAGAATTTTCTAGGAGAATTTTCCATAAAATTGAACTGTTTATCCGAGAACAATAATAGGAACAGATATTCCTACATGATATATTTTGATAGGAATTCTCCCTTCCGGATGAAATAACATTAAAGGAGGGATGAAAGTAAAGTGAGAACAAAGCTTACTACAGTAACCTGGCTTGGTCTTGCAAATCTCGTTCAGGTTTTGCTTTTGTCCGTTTTGATTCTCATTCTAGTCTGGCCCATAAATCCCTCTCCTTCTGTCTTCCAATGGCAGGATGAGCATCCTTACACCATCATAGAGATTAAGGCTTGGGTGGATGTGAATGGAACCTATGGCTTTGAACCCATTGCTCTCGTGAGGATGCTTCCCTTAAACAGCGACGCAGAACCAGAAGGCTACAACTGGATGCACTCACCCTTCAAGTTGGATAACCGGTACGGATACGAGTTCACGGCTCCACCCGAAATGCACGGGAAAAAGTTCCTGTTTTGGCAAAGCGAAAAAACATGGGAAATCAACCCCAACAGGACCCTCATCTTACGACCGGGCTTCTCTTCTGACTTGTGGTGGATGAATTACGGTTAATAGTGATAAAGATTCGAAATATGATTCTAGTAAAACTGTGACCGCAGGTACAGCAGGCACTTTCACAACAACTCTGACGGTGCCCTCAGTAACACCAGGCTCATATAAAATATGTGCTGCTAAAAACGTCTCTCCCTACTATGTGATAGCCTCAGCATCATTCACTGCCTGCCACTCCTGCTTGGATTTCTGGAAAAAGCTCGAAGGCATTGAGGGAAAGCTGTCAATGATGTTTAGTAAGGCCGATCACGGGATCGTTAGTCTAAGTATAACCCCTTCGAGCTAATTGTGCGACAATTGACATGAGCATAAATGAGGTCTAGTCCACGATTCTTGGCGATTCTTTCCAGAGTTTCGCCTACCCTTTTTGCGGTGGCAGTCTTCCCCGTTCCGCTTTGCCCACTTATTAAGATTCGCTCACTTAAAGCACCGGGTTGATCAATGGCTATTCTCAAAAACTTGACTAGATCGTTAACATACTGCTCTCTATGCGGTAATCGCGAAGGCACATATTCAAAACCAAGTTTTTCAAGACCCTTTTCTCTAAAAACCGAGACACGTTTCAAGGAATCTAGCACCGCCTTTTTAATAGTATATGGTAGCTCGCAGTTTAATTTATATAATTACTATTTAGACATCCACTTTAGCTCGCTAATTTCCTGAAATGGCGTTGGGTGGAGATAGGGGTTTGATAATGAAGCTTACAATTAGACCGTTTGAACGGTCGGACCTTGACGGTGTTTATGATATTGAACGAAAATCTTTCCCGGACCCTTGGCTAAGGCTTGAGTTCAAGATAGCCCATTGGAGGAACCCCAGTGGATTCCTTGTGGCGGTGAAGGATGGGAAAGTCGCTGGCTACGTCATAGTAAAAATGGTGAAGCATTTGGAACCCCAAGCATTCCGGCTAAGAAGACGCGGACAATTGTTAAACACGGCGGTCGACCCAGAGTTCAGACGTCGGGGCATAGGCAAGGCTTTGATGAGTGCCGTCATCGCCCACGTACAAGAGGAGGGCGCAGAAGCCATTAGGTTGGAGGTCCGCGCCTCAAACTCCACAGCCAGAAACTTTTACTCAAAAATGGGTTTTAAGGAGAAAGGAAGAAAACGCTGGTACTACCTAAGCGAGGACGCTATAGTGATGGAAAGAAGTCTAAATATTTAAGTTCTTGATAAGATTTTTGTCTGCCTAATTGTATTCATAAGGTTGTTTTAGAGTAATGCTAATCCTAATTCTTGCAGGTCTGAACTAAAGATCATGGATCTCTGTCTTTAAAATCCACGTGTGAATCTTCATAGAATCGGTTTTTGAATGTTCACATAGGTGTTGTCCAATTCTATTTATAGAAAAGAGCCTCATTTTACTAAGGGTGATGAAAAGTATGGGCAAAAAAGCCGTTATTGTGGTTTCTCTCGTTGAGGAGAGCGTTGAAAAGTCGAGTGACGAGATTGAAAGGGAGATCATGGACGAGATTTCGAGGGAACCAGCAAGGATTCCATGGGGAAAAAGGTGGAAAAGGTTACGGTTAAAGAAGCCTAGTTTCCTAATCCTAACGAGTACCTAATCCTAAAGAATAAAATAAAAGGAGAACCATTAACTTACTTAAACGAGTAGACCCGACTCAGCAGAGGATTCGAAAATTTCAAAAATGGATCCAGATTAGAAGCACAGCGATAAATTGAACAGAAAAGTTCATGGCGCTTCGCGCCCTTAGATGGAGCATGAAAACATTCGGCTGATGCGAAAGCTTTTTCATGGCAAAAAAGAGGGGAGTTTACGCGGCTTACCGAATTTTATCCGGCTCCGGATATCGTTTTATATGCAACAAAACCATTTGTGTAAGTGGCGGGGCCCTCTTACATGACTGAAAATGAATTATTAACGGACTTGTTTGGGGGCAAAAGGGTTCCAAAGGATGACCCAAGAATTGAATTGTGTGGGACTATAGATGAGGCTAACTCGGCGCTGGGACTTGCGCGAGCCATTGCTAAAAGCGACGTGGTCTCGAGCATTATTTACCAGGTTCAACAGGAATTGTTTATAGTTGGAGCTGAATGTGCTACCCCTTTGGGTCATCTTAACAAATTACCCCGGAGAGTCGCTTCCAGCAACGTTCAGCGGCTAAAACGGTTGACTGATGAGATAGAGAAAGAAATGGCACCCGCCGAGGGTTTTGTCATACCAGGCAACACTCCATCATCAGCAGCCCTACATCTGTCTCGTAGCGTCATCAGAAGAGCGGAGCGCATCGCGGTGAGGTTGAGACGTGAAGGCCAAATCAGCAAGGATGTGCTCAGTTATTTGGATCAATTATCGAGTCTATTGTTTTCCTTAGCCCGTTTCGAAGCAGAGGCACGAAAATAACGTGACCCAAGCGATCGACGAATTGATCAAAATAACAGAAGAACAGAGAGCATCTGAGTGGGATTTAGACAGTTGTACGGGTTCTGCGAATGGCTTCTGTAAGCGTATTCCGAATGTTATCTCATCATCAAATTACACTATCTGTCCGCTTAATAAGATATTAAATTATAATAGCGTTATTATATCTTGGGAGTAACGTTGGCTAAAGAAATTACTGTTCGATGCTTAAACTGCTTAGAAAGAATTCCGGTTCAGCCTAATGCAGAAACGGTTACGTGTCCAAAGTGTCAAATTACTTATCGACTTTCTTGGCCTAGACAGGACCAGGCTAAGATTCGTGGTCGAGCATAGGAGGACAAGGAAGTGGTGCCTAATAGAAGAATAGCCTACGTGGATTTGTCGAAGGGAAAAATTGTCACGAAAGATATCCCCCAAGACCTTCGTCGCCTGTACCTAGGAGGAAGAGGTCTCGACATGTACCTCCTCTACAATCACATTAAGCTAAGCGTCAATCCACTGGGACCTGAAAATGTTTTGATAATAGGAGCCGGATTACTCACCGGCATTCCAGCGTTGGGATCTGGAAGATGCGACGTTGCTGCGAAATCGCCCATAACTGGTGCCCTCGGCGACTCGAACGTAGGAGGTTTCTTCGGACCTGAATTGAGGTTTGCAGGTTTTGACCATCTAGTAATCACGGGTGGAGCAGAGAAGCCTGTTTACCTCTGGATCCATGAAGGAGAAATCGAGATCAGAGACGCGTCTCATCTTTGGGGTAAGGACACCTTTGAGACTCAGACGGCTATCAGGGAACAACATCGCGACGATGAAATCCAATGTCTGGTGATAGGGATAGCTGGTGAAAACCTCGTGAGGTTTGCCAATACGAGGACCGGAATGAAGAATTCGGCTGGCAGAACGGGTATGGGATATGTGATGGGATCGAAAAAACTGAAGGCGATAGCCGTTAGGGGGACCATGGACCTTGAATTCGCCCAGCCGGAGAGGCTTCTGGAATATTGTAAGGAAATGAATGACATGATTATGGGAACGAAGTGGGCTCAGGCCCAGTCTAGGTGGGGCACCATGGTTATTTACAGCAACACGAACGCCACAGGACTTATACGCTGTAGAAACTTCCAGTACAACCTCATGGAAAAGGGCGAAGTTTTAGAGTGTGAAAACATGGACAAGTATTCAATTGGGATGGCTGGATGCTACGCGTGTCCCGTGCACTGCCGTCATAGGTACATCTTAACAGAAGGCCCCTACGCACCCCTATACGGGGAGGGCCCAGAATACACATCGCAGGGAGCCTTTGGGACAGAACCCGACTGTCCAAGTCTGGAAACCGTCCTAGTCGCCAATCACCTCGTCAACATGTATGGATTAGACACCCTGGAAACCGGGAACCTCATCGCATGGGCCATGGAACTCTATGAGAAGGGTATTATTGACGAGAAGGTAACGGGTGGACTGAAGCTCGAATGGGGTAACAGCGAAGCCATAATCGAAATGATTCACAAGATCGCGAAGCGTGAGGGCTTTGGAAATACGCTGGCGGACGGCATCAAGCCAGCCAGTGAGAAAATTGGAAAAGGGTCAGAATATTATGCCATTCAAATTAAGGGGATGGGCAGCCTTCAGTCGGATGAGAGGCCCACACCAAGCTTCGCTTTGGGGATAGCCACATCAACTCGGGGAGCCGACCACCTTAGAAGCCGGCCAGCCATCGACCTCTACGGGCTACCGGAAGAACTGCTTGAAGAGATCTATGGAGGACCCGTATCATCTGACTACACGTCCTACGAGGGAAAGAGCAGGATGGTTTGGTGGCAGGAGCTTCTTTACGCGGTGGTTGACTCTGTGGGACTGTGCAAGTTTCAAACGGTCTTCTGCGCCGTGCACGCACCTAAGTTCGAGGAGTGGGCAGACCTGATCCATTACGCAACAGGCGTGAAGTTTTCAAAGGAAGAGCTGATGGTCGTTGGAGAGAGAATCTATACCATGGAGAGGCTGTTCAACATCAGAGAGGGATTTTCGAGAAAGGATGACACCCTACCCGAACGTTTCTTCAAAGAACCAACCCCGCTCGGGCTCCCCATTGCAAGGGGCAAGAAAATTGACCGAGAAAGATTTGAAAAAATGCTGGACGAATACTATGAGCTTCACGGCTGGGACGAGAACGGTGTACCCACAGGGGAGACGTTGAAGAGACTGAGCCTCGATAAAGAGCCCTCTCATCTTCTATGAGAAACGTGGTGAGGAAACCCATGCGAATGATTTTGTTAGTGGACCCCGAGAAGTGTACTGGCTGCAAGCTTTGTGAGATAGCTTGCTCCATCAAACAAGAGGGAGCGTGCAATCCTGCGATGTCGAGAATCCACATCGTGAAGTGGATGACGTCAGGCGTTTACATCCCCATGGTTTGCCAACAGTGCGACTCCCCCATATGCGAGACGGTTTGTCCCACAGACTCCATTAAGCGAGACAATAGAACAGGAGCTTTATTGATTGACTATGATAAGTGTGTGGGATGCAGAATTTGTGCAGTGTTCTGCCCTTTTGGAGGAATTGGAATCAACGTGAAGCGAGGAAAAGTGATTAAGTGTGACCTCTGCGAGGGTGATCCAATGTGCGTCAAATTCTGTGACCCAGAAGCACTACAATACGTTCCAGCGACTTCCTTAAGCCTCATGAAGCAGCGTGCTGCGGCAGAGAAGTTTTCGGAGCTGATGAAAAAACTGTTGGCTCCAACGTAAACTTAATCCTCCCTTCTTAATGCCATCTCCATGATTTCCATTATGTCATAAATCTTTATCCCGATAGAGTGCCTAATTGAAGTGTAGAGGAAATTTGTGTAGCAGAGTGGGCACGCGACCGCGAGAGCATCCACGTGTAAGGGCATGATGTCTTCTGCAATCCTTGAGTGGGCAAGGCTCATGCTGGCTCCGCTGTCGAGTTCCCAGAACCCTCCACCCCCACCACAACACCTTGAGCGCTCCCTGCTGTAGACGGGATCAACAAGCCGCAAACCTGGAATGGACCTCAGTACGTTGCGTGGTGGATCGTAGACCCCGCAATGTCTGCCCAGCCCACAGGGGTCATGATAGGAAACCCTCATCTCTAAGCTGTTGGGTTCTAACATACCATCCTCTACTAAGC
>Ga0315314_1000561_pt1 | contig 39697 bp, 44 predicted proteins | sample TDP9_MG_FD_203631 | JGI IMG/M metagenome (GOLD analysis project Ga0315314, IMG submission 203631) | Freshwater sediment microbial communities from Lake Towuti, South Sulawesi, Indonesia - TDP9 | ecosystem: Environmental > Aquatic > Freshwater > Lake > Sediment | place: Indonesia: South Sulawesi... | reverse complement strand
TTTTACACCAAGTTGTCTTTCTACTTCGAGTTCTACAGGGAGGCCTTGGCAGTCCCACCCTGTCCAGAAAGGCATGTAATAGCCTTGCATTGTCTTCCAGCGGTAGTATAGGTCCTTCATTACTCGGCCACGAGCATGACCAACGTGTGGAACACCATTCAATGTGGGTGGGCCTTCCACATAGCCTAAAACACCTTTGTTGTTTTCACGTCTGAAATTAGACATTTTCTCTAGAACGTTGTTGCGCTGCCAGAATTCTCTTACTTCTTTTTCAAGCTCGAATGGCCGGTAGTCTAACGTAAGCCATTTGCGGTTTGTATCAGCTTTGAATTTGGCGGCCACCACTCATTAAAATTGCACCAGCCATCAAGCAAAATAACAATAGGCAAATATAACCTTTTTGAATCAATGATTACTAGTTGCCAAGAAAATACTAGCTTATGCTGAAGGGTATAGGCCCTCCTTATATACCTGGTCTTGTGTGTTGTTTCAGTGGTGGATGTTTTTTGTCTCTTGTGTGGGAAAGCTGTAACTGTGAAATTGCTTGAGACTTGTTTAAGTTTTAAATACATTAACGTAGAAGGTTATTGGTGAGGGAGAATATGCCATATTCAAAATATGTTGCACCAATAGGAATGATAGTGATAGCGGTTGTGGCTTTCGCAGTAGGGCTGTTTGCAAGTCCACTTGTACTTCCACCATCCAAGGAGGCAGATCCAGTTTGGGCTCGTGTTACGAAGGCGGGCAAAATGGTAGTTGGAACAGAACCTGGCTGGCCACCCTACGAATACTTAAATGGAACACAAATCGTCGGCTTCGAAATTGAGTTAACAGAGCTGATTGCGGATGAATTGAATCTTACTGTTGAGTGGAGAAACATGGCTTTCGACGCCATAATTCCAGCTGTTCAAGCGGGGGATATAGACTTAGGAGTTAGCGGATTTTCAGTTAAACCAGCCAGATTGGAAGTAGTCCAATTTACAATGCCCCACAGCATAACAGAGGGTCAAGTAATAATGCTTCAAAGCAGAGCCAACCAGCTAGGCATTACAACGATACAATCTCTTGCAAATCTGACACAACTCATTGGTTCACAAAAATGTGGAGCACAGACTGGTACAACTCAAGAGGAAGAATTGATGCAAGTCGCGCCAAGCGTTTTGAAATCTTACAGTGATTACCTTATTGCACTCCAGGACATGAAAAGAGGAGCAATCGACTGCATCTATGCAGAGACACCGATAACAACTGGATGGATAGCTGAAGCAGAAGAACCAATCGTAATCATCTTTAACAGGCCGTACTATCCTGTAGCCTTTGTAGCCCATAAAGACGCTGATACGCTTGTTGCAAAGATAGACGGTGTGCTTGCAGAAATAATAGCTTCCGGTCAGCTAACTCAATTGAAACTAGAGTGGAAATGCTAGCTAAATGCCAATGTGATGAGCGTTGGATGTGGTCCAACAGCTACTCCTCATGCTAACAGGAGTCTTCACGACCCTATCTGTCTCTATCCTTTCTTTTTTATTAGGATTAGCCATCGGGCTTCCATTAGCCTTCACAAGAGCATATGAGAGCAAACCAGTACAGATTCTAGTTGACGGATTCGAGAAGGTTTTTAGAGGAGTACCAGAACTAGTTATGATGCTTCTATTCTACTTTGGTATAGGACTATACGTTCCCAATCCATTCAAAAACGCGTTTTTCACGGCAACTTTTGTCTTGGGGCTGAGAAGTGCAGCAAACCAGTCTCAGATATTTAGAGGAGCAATAAGGGGTATAGGAGAAGAACAAATGGTGGCCGCCAGGTCTCTCGGGCTTTCAAGATTGCATTCAATAATTCATGTTATGATACCTCAAGTCTTTATTTTCTCCACACCTGGGTTAGGCAGCGAATACGCTCTTCTTGTTAAAGACTCATCATATGCGTTTGTAATAGGCGTCATCGATATGATGGCAATAACGGACTGGATCAGAAAAGGAACCGGGGATACTGTCACTCCATATCTCTTAGCCGCCTTTCTGTACATATTACTTACTTTTCCAATCGCAACGTGGCTAGACACGTGGGGGAGCAGAAAGAAGAAGCAGTTGGGGCTGTAGAGAGAAAAATGACTGATACAGTGATGGAATGTAGAGATCTCTGGAAGACCTATGGGAAAATCATCGCAATAAAGGATGTTTCCCTAAAAATTAGTGAAGGCGATATAAAGCTTATATTTGGACCAAGCGGCTCTGGAAAAAGCACGCTTCTAAGATGTTTAGCAATGCTAACACCGCCCACCAAAGGAGACGTTTTCCTCAGGGGAGAATGCTTAACAAGAGGGAGCGTGGACCTAAACAAGGCAAGAGCCAGAATAGGCTTCGTATTCCAGCACATCTGGCTTTTCCACCATCTAAACGCGCTTGGAAATGTAGAGTTAGCACTAAGACATGTGCTGAAGCTGCCAAAGAATGAAGCCAGAGAAAAAGCAATGCAGGCTCTCAAAGAAGTGAAACTAGAAGAATGGGCACATCACTATCCGGCACAACTGTCTGGAGGACAACAGCAGAGAGTCGGAATAGCCAGAGCATTGGCAAGGAACCCAGACATTATACTGCTTGATGAACCAACATCGGCACTCGACCCAGAATTAACTGGAGAAGTAATAGACACATTGAGAGACTTAGCAAAAAAGGGAACAACTATGCTTATAGTTAGCCACGAGATGCCGTTCGCTCGTGAAGTGGCAGACGAAATGATATTTTTTGATGAAGGCGCAATAGTTGAGACGGGGCCGCCAGAACAATTCTTCACGAACCCCATAAGTGAAAGAGCGAAAAAGTTCATGGCAAGGTTGATTAAGCGAACAAGACGGGAATGAAATGGAGTTTTTACTCAGATATTTGGACTTATTTCTTTACGGATTCATTACAACAGTGGAAGTAACATTGTTTGGAGTATTTGTGGGACTTGCACTTGGAATTCTTCTGGCAATAGGTGACTTGTATGGGGGAAGAATCGCTTCAACTATAATTAGGTTTTACGTAGAATTCTTTAGAGGAAGCCCCATCATCATTCAACTCTTCGTATTCTATATTACCATTCCCACAATGCTCAACACGATAATAGATGGCTTCACGGTAGGCCTCATAGTTTTCAGTCTAAACAGTGCAGCCTACCAAAAGGGCTACATCAAGGGAGCGATGGAAGCCATTTATGAGGATCAAATGACCGCCTCTCTTTCGGTCGGACTCTCCAAGACTCAAGCGATCATCTATGTGATTCTTCCTCAAGCCTTGAGACTGGTGATACCTGCATGGGGCAACGAATTCTGCTCTCTAACGAAAAGCACATCAGCATTACTTCTAATTGGAGTGAGAGACTTCACAGGCGCAAGCAAAACAGTAGCTGGCCAAACTTGGAGAATACTAGAAACCTATACCTTCACAGCCATAGTCTACCTCATCTGGGTCAGTGCTATGATGAAAATTGCAGACATAGTATATGAGAAAGTGAAAATACCGGGAATAGAAATATCTGCATAAAATTTCAGCTCTAACGTTTAACTCCAGTCACAATCACTACTTTTTTGCCCTTATACTTTCTTGAAATAAATATGGCAATTGAAACGGCTGGATCATACCTTGAATATCTCTTGCTTAATTGCAATACTGAATTCAGCTTTGTAGTGGATTTCACTTTTGTGAATGGAAACTCTAGAAATTCTTTCTCGATGTTTTCTCCCTCTTCCCCATGCGTATAAATTGAATTAAAAACTTGCTTGTAATATTTCTCGATGTCTTCATCTTCACATAGTTTGACGAATGGATGATTTGGAAGTACACATGCAATAACGGTTGGCGGTGTTTCGATCAAGTCTTCATTTACCATTTCTTGGAAGCCATAGGCAATTCCATATGCTAGTGTGAGATCGGCGGAAGGGATGAAAATGTATTCTAGTTTTAGTTCTTTCAGTTCGTAACTGATTGCAACGTCTCCTCTCCATCTTTCTACAAATCCTGGCGAAATATTAACGAGCTTTTGTTGTCGAGCTATTTCATTGACCGATTTGTAGGAATCGTAAAAGTATCTCCCCTTGACTACGACTTCTGCTCCAAACTTTTTTATGATTTCAATTTTCTCTTTTGGAGTAACCTTAGGAACTAAAACAACGGCTTTCCCCTCCATCCAGTAAGCTAAAGAAATACCTGCATTACCGCTTGAAGCTACGATATATCGTTTTTCTCGGCCAAACTTGTTAATGAGGTAGAATGTTTCTCTATCCTTATGGCTGCCTGATGGGTTGTTGCATTCTAGTTTTAGGAGGCATTTTAGAAAGGTGTCATATACAACTGGGGTTGAATCCACTTTTGGAGGAATTGTTTCTTCCTTCAAGCATCTGCCTCGATGCTAATTCTTCATACTGGCGAATTACCTTTGCCCTTATCAATGACATTTATGAAGTTGAAAAAATATTATTATTTGAAGGCAATAGTTGTGGGCAGAATGGCTGCAAGAATTGTCATGCATGTTGACATGGATCATTTCTTCTCTGCAGTAGAGGAGAGAGAGCACCCAGAGTATAAGGGCAAGCCTGTCATCGTTGGTGCTGACCCGAAAGAAGGGAAAGGAAGAGGCGTTGTCAGCACCTGCAACTATGAAGCCAGAAAATTCGGCGTAAAGTCGGGCATGCCCATCTCCAAAGCGTGGAAACTCTGCCCACAAGCAATCTATCTACTAGTCAACTACAAACTCTACGGACAAGTGTCGTCTAATATTATGGCGATTCTCAGACGATATGCAGATAAATTCGAGCAGATGGGCTTTGACGAGGCTTTCTTAGATATTAGTTCAAGGGGCAGTTTCGAAGGGGCCAAGAAACTTGCCTTAGAGATAAAGAAGGAAATCCACGAAAATGAAGGACTTACATGCTCTATAGGAGTTGGACCAAACAAACTAGTGGCAAAAATAGCAAGTGAATTCCAAAAACCCAACGGACTAACCGTAGTTGCAGACGAGGATGTCAAGAATTTTCTTTGGCCACTACCAATTGGCATGTTGTGGGGAGTAGGCAAAAAGACTGAGCGGAAACTGCATGAAATGAAGATTAAGACTATAGGTGACTTGGCGAGCTATGACCCTTCGCAACTGATGGAAAGGTTTGGCGGAGTTTGGGGCGCGCAGTTTTATCTTATGGCAAATGGGATAGACAGAAGCGAAGTAGTTGAAGAGTGGGAGGCTAAGTCTATTAGCAGAGAATTTACTTTCGAAAAGGACACTTCTGACCCAAGCCTTATCTATAAATTGTTGGACAATCTATGCGAACAAGTACATAGCGATGTGGAGAATTCTAATTTTCATTTTAGGACGGTTTCAATAAAGATTCGCTACAGCAACTTTGAAACACACGTGCACAGCAAAACATTACCCTTCCTCTCAAATAGGCTGAAGGACATTCAGAAAACATGCCACGAACTAATAAAGGCATTTCTTCAGCCGAATAGGAAAATTAGGCTTGTAGGAGCAAAAGCATCAAAACTTGTCTCTAGCGAAAAACAAAAAACGCTAGACCAAGAAAAGTTTTAATGTCTCTTCAGACTCAAATCTGAACCTCACGACAACCTACCGAAAGGCAACGATAATGAGTGAAGAAGAAGAACTTGGAAAAATAAGACAGAAGAAGCTAAATCAACTGCTAAGAAAAAGCAAAGAAGCTGCGACGTTAGAGAGTGTAGTGACTCTAACTGATTCTACATTTGATACAACGATAAACAATACTTCTATGCCAATTTTGGTTGATTTCTGGGCGGAATGGTGCATGCCCTGCAGAATGATGACCCCCGTAATAGCAGAACTTGCACATGACTACGTTGGGAAAGCAGTGTTCGCAAAGATAAACGTAGACGAAAACCCAGAAACAGCAGAACGGTTCTGTATTGTAAGCATACCTTTCTTCATAATATTCAAAAATGGACAACCAGTTGAACAAATATTGGGTGCGGTGGGACGCAAACCACTGGAAGAAGCCATAAAAAAACAATTAAAAACGTAATCAAAGAAGCATCCCCTTCTGTTTGTAACAACTCTTATTCTATGATTTTGTCCATCTGAGATCGTCAATTTTCGCTGCAATCTACCTATTGCACTCTATTCACAAAATGTAAAGACGTGTCTATCCTAGACCGACTTCCCTCGATTTATTCCCCCCGCCCTTTTTCGTGCCCTTAAAAAGAAAAGCCATGTTTTATAAGCCTTTAACTATATTTCTGAAGGTGCAGCATAATGAGGTCTTGTGTCATGGCTGATCCTAAAATCCGTTATATGAAGAACACGCCTACTTATGCAAGATCTTGGAAGCGAGCATCCAAAGTGATCCCATGTGGAGTAACAGCAAATATGCATGCATGCTAGCCGAAGTTCCTATGAATAGCAAGTTTTAAGCGTCGATTATCTACATCAATCTCACGGGTTTAAAATGAAGATAATTGTATTAGGGTGCGGCAACATAGGGTCTGTAGCGGCTAAAGACTTGGCAGAAAGTCTGCCTTCCGCAGAAATCGTCATGTCTGATGTGAATAGAAGCCGAGCCGAAGAGGCTGCGTCAAAAATTGGTCAAAACAACGTTTCTTGGGTTCAAACGGACGCATCTAATCACATTGAACTCGAAGGCCTCATAAAAAAATTCGACTTGGCTGTAGGAGCTCTGCCTGGATTGATGGGTTACCAAACTTGTAGAGCTTCTATTTCAGCGAAAGTGGATATGGTCGATGTTTCTTACATGCCTGAAGATGTTATGACGCTGAAAAAAGATGCTTTGAAGGCTGAAGTATGTGTTGTTCCAGACTGCGGAATGAGCCCGGGATTGGGTAGTATACTGGTTGGCCATGCCGTGAGCAAACTTGACCAAGTCGAAAGTGTCCACATGTTAAACGGAGGTCTGCCAGAAACGCCTGTGCCCCCGTTAGGTTACGTAATAACATGGTCTGTTAAAGATCTCATAGACATGTACTCAAGGCAGGTAAACATAGTCAGGGAAGGTAAAGTAATCCAAGTTGAGGCAATGAGTGGTCTTGAAGAGATAACGTTTCCAAATGTTGGAAAACTAGAGGCCTTCTATACAGATGGACTGAGAACACTGCTCCACACAGTGAAGGACGCCAAAGGCATGTGGGAAAAATCTCTTCGGTACCCTGGGCACGTCGAAAAGATAAGACTGCTTAAAACTCTCGGTTTCTTCGATGAAAAACCCGTCGAAATTGAAAACTTCAAGATTCCTCCAAGAGAAATAACTGCCAAATTGATTGAGATGAAGTTGAAGAAACCTGAGATTCCCGATATTGTTGCAATGCTCGTGGAAGTTAGTGGACTAAAAGATGATAAAAAGGTTAAGTATACCTATCACATATTGGATCGTTACGACAAAAAGCGTAAGGTCACAGCGATGGCGAGAACCACAGCATACACAACCTCAGTTGTGGCCCAACTCTTAGCCAAGAAAGCCATAGAAGAAAAAGGTGTCATTCCACCAGAAAAACTTGGAATGAATGAAAAACTCTACAATGACATTGTGAGCATGATGAAAAAACGAGGAGTCATTGTCCATGAGATTTCTCAATCATCCTAGGAAATAGAGAGTGAACCTGTCTCATTAAAGGCATACGCAGGAGTGTATGCAGGAACTATCTATGGTGCCCCGAGACAACATCTTGCGATTAAAGAAACAAAAGAAAGCAATCATACTAGCACATAATTATCAGAGACCAGAAGTGCAAGACATAGCGGACTATGTAGGCGACAGCATCGAGCTATGCAAAAAAGCCATGGAAGAAAAAGAGGCAAAAACCATTATCTTCTCAGCAGTAGATTTCATGGCAGAATCAGCATCTATCCTAAACCCAGACAAGAAAGTCTTCCTTCCAAGCCCAGGTGCAAGATGTCCCATGGCTCAAATGCTTCCCAGCGAACAAGTTAAGGCGTGGAAGAAAAAATATCCAAAAGCTCCAATAGTGCTCTATGTCAATACTTTAGCAGAAGCAAAAGCAGAATGCGATGTATGCTGCACTTCTGCAAACGCTGTGGAAGTTATAGGCTCCTTGGACGCAGATACTGTGCTCTTTGGTCCAGACAACAATCTAGGCTGGTATGCTCAGCGGAAGACTGGAAAAAATATCATTCCAATTCCGAAAAAAGGCTTCTGTCCAACTCACCTATTATTCTTGAAAGAAGACATTGAACTTTCTAAGCAGCAGCATCCTGATGCCGTTGTAGCTGTGCATCCAGAATGCACTCCAGATGTTCAAGCTATGGCAGACTTTGTTGGAAGCACCTCACAAATCTGCAGATATGCTAAGCAGGCAAAGGCGAAAAAATACATAATCGCCACAGAGGTAGGAATAATTCATCGCCTACAGAAAGAGAATCCTGAAAAAACGTTCATAATAGCCTATGACGGTGCTATATGCCCAAACATGAAGTTAAACACATTGGAACGAATCTACTTATCACTTAAAGAAGAAAAGCACCCAATAACGGTTCCAAACCCGATTGCAAAAAAAGCCAGAAAAGCCTTAGAAAACATGTTTTCGCTGACCCCTTAAGCGATTGCATTTATATATTTTGGTTTGTCAATATGACATTTTGATCACTGCAATGCCGTCATCTCAACCAAAAGTGAGTAAAAGACTAGAACGCCTAATAAAAGCCGGAATCTGTCCAGCAGAGAGCGCATCCGAATATGCAGATGAATTAAAACAGTTGGCAGACAAAGTTGCAGATGCCGATTTTATTAGGAGACGGAGCAAATTTTTCAGTGCTTTAGCTGACGAGACAAGACTGAGAGTTCTAAAGCTTTTGATGATTAGAGAAATGTGCGTCTGTGAAATAATGGTTGCTTTAAGTTTGACTCAGCCTACCGCGTCTCATCATCTGAATCTGCTAGAAAATGCTGGATTAGTTAAGAGCAGAAAAGAAGGAAAGTGGGTCTTCTACAGTATTGCAGACCTGAAAACAATCGAAGCTATGCGCAAACTTAACTTTTTATGACTGTCGTTTGGATAATCGTTTGTAGCAACATATTTAAATATCTTAATATGAATCCTTCCAGGAAACAGAGGCGCCTAGAAATGACATTGAAAGAAGAAGAAAAGAAGGCAGTCTTAGGTGTTTTCGAGAAATATCTAACCCTGTGGATTGCTATATGCATTATGATTGGGCTGTTGTTAGGTCGGGTGTTCCCTGATTTTGGTATTTTTCTGGACAATCTGAAATTCGCTCAGCTGTCAATTCCAATTGGCATTTGCTTATTTTTTATGATGTATCCAACTGTTGTGGGCATCAGGTTCCGTGATGTTAAAAATGCTGTAAAGAAGCCGAAGCCCCTGCTTTTGACGATAATCGCTAATTGGGCTATTGCCCCAGCTATAATGACACTTTATGCTAATCTTTTGCTTCAAGGCAATCAAGACTACATTATTGGCGTTATTCTTCTTGGCATGTCTCCATGCACAGCCATGGTTATGTGGTGGATTATGCTGGCTAAGGGAGATTTAGCACAAGGGCTGATAAATACTGCAATCAATGCCTTGCTGATGGTGCTTCTTTATGCTCCTATGGCAGGATTTTACATCGGAGTAAGTGGGATCACTGTTCCATGGGATTTAATTGCATTCAGTGTAACAATTTTCATAGCCTTACCAGTTTCTTTAGGAGCTCTATCACGGAGGCTTCTGATAAACAGAAAGGGTGAAGAATGGTTTAACGAAACTTATATTGAATCCGTTCGCAGAATATCTATCATTGCACTTTTACTCACTTTAATTGTTATGTTTTCTTTAAAGGGAGACATAATATTAAGAGACCCTATTTTAGTGGCTTTTCTTGCAGCGCCCAACTTACTTCACTATGTAACAATGATTGCAATAACCTATTCCGCTTCATGGCTGTCTAACTGGAACTACGAAACTTCCATAGATACTACTTTGATAGGTTCAAGTAGCCATTTCGAAGTCGCTATCGCTGTAGCAACAACCGCATTTATCAAATACCCGGGCGCGGCACTAGCCACAGTTATTGGTCCTCTGATGGAAGTTCCACTCATGCTTTCTCTAACAAAGTTCGGCTTATGGTCAAAACGTTATTTCCCAAGAAATGAAAGAAAAAGGGAATAGTAAAGAAGCGTCCACGTTTATGGCTAAAGTTGTTCATGTAAAAACTTGGGATGAATTCAAACACCTAGCCAATATTCATCAACCAAACACAATTGCATATACCATGCAAAGGGCGCCTCTTTCCAATCCGCCCATTGGGTTGAGACTTGTCTTTGCGTCAAAAGATGTTCAATATATATTTCTGGATGTAGCTGAAGGAAAAAGTCTGAGGCGCACAAAGATTCCAGTTACCGCTAGATTGGCTGGTGAATTTTGCCTTGAAGAAGAAGACATTAAAAATTTCCTGAAAACAGAACTTAAAAGAACTAATCTGTCTATAATCTCTATGGAAGCTTTAGGCTATTGACTGACAATTGTTAGTCTTGTTTGTTTTACTCCCTTCTTCTTACCCAATTCTTCTGTTAGGTTTCTAATTTGTTGTGCTTCGCCTCTTAATGCAATTGTTTCGAGGCAGTCTCTTTCGCTTAAGTGAATGTGCATTGAAGAACTGATTATATTACTATACTTGTGCTGTGTGTCTGTCAGGGCTGTTTCTAAGCCTTTAGCTTCATGGTCATAAACCATAACTAACACGCCTACTTTCATTCCTTTCTGCTCTCTCAACCACTTGTATTCGCTGACAAAGTTTCTCACGGAATCTTGAATTGCTTTAGACCTGCTGTCATATCCCATCTTACCTATTGTTTCGTCAAATTCTTTTAGCAAGTCGGGCGGAAAGGTAACCCCAACACGAATTATCTTAACCATATCTTTTTCTCCTTTTAGATGAGTTGTGTATAGAACCATAAAGTTTTTATCTTGTTAGTAATACCTTTCATAAAAATGGTGTTACCGTGACATACCTTAATACTCGTCACATAGCCGCAGTAGCAATGTGCGCCGCATACTGGGCAATTCTAAACAACACTTTATCTCCAATTTTTTGGAGGCTAACCGGGATGCCTTTCCTCTGCGACCTTTTAGCCTTTACAACTCTAATCTTAGTTGGATGGTGGACAAGAAAGTTCGGTGTCATATCACTTACTGGGCTCTTAGTCACTGGATTAACATTTATGCTTCAACCTAATGCCTTCCAGATGATTGGATTTGCATTTGCCAGCGTCCTTTTCGACATTATGATAAAAATCATAGGATACAGGAATTCTTTCGATAAATTTGCTTCCAGCACCTTAATTCTACTTTCATTTTCCACAGTCTGCGCCTTGATAGCAGGTCTGATCATTGGAAGCATAGTTATGAGGGTCACGACAATCTTGGGTATTCTAACATTTGCAGGGTTGCATGCAATAGGCGGCCTCATCGGAGGCATCATAGGGCTCATTCTAGTAACTGCTCTTAAAACCCGAATCACCATCCCAAGCTAAAGGAGATATTTCAGGAGAATTAGGTTGGAAACATTTGGCTCTGATGCAAAATCAACATTAGCAGAGAAAATTGCTAATGCCGTTGATTTTCATGGGCATTTAGGTCCATTTCTTGTAATAGGCGTCAGAATGGGAATCATTGGAATGAGAGAGCTCGGGTTAAGGAGTAACAATAATGAGAAGTTGCGAGTTACGGCGCATCTAAAATATTCTATTCCCATTTCGTGCATCGTGGATGGACTCCAAGCAACAACGAAATGCACAATTGGAAATCAAAAACTAAAGTTAATAGACTCCTCTGATATTGCTGTGAAATTCGTACACCATAATGGAAAGGAGGTAACTGTTACGGTTAATCCCGTCGTTTATGATAGATTGAAAGATCAACTGTTGTCTGCAAAGAATTCTCCTAAAGAAGTGGAACATCTTGCTCAGCAAATTGCTTCTATACCTGAAGAAAATTTGTTTATAATAAGAAGAAATTTCTAGTTCCACTTTCATATCATAAAGAGAACCGAAATGAAAGATTTAGAAGTTGCAAGAGTTAGATTAAAAAAGGGAAATCTTTCACTTGTTATAGTGAAAGATGGTAAGATTATTTTTGAAACCAAGTCTTCTGGCTTAATGGGTTTTCTTCAAGCCATAAATTTGGTTGACGAAGAATTAGCCGAATCTTCAGTTGCAGATAAAGTTATGGGACGAGCTGCAGCGCTTCTCTCAGTTTATTCTCACGTGTCTGCCGTATTTGCAATTACAATTAGTGAGGAGGGAACTAAAGTGCTTGAAGACAATAATGTTCCTTATCAATTCGAAAACTGCGTTCCAAAAATTCTAAATTCTAAAGGGTGCGGCGTGTGCCCATTTGAAAAACTTACCACACCAATAACAAATCCGGCAGAGGCCTATTTAAAACTAAAATCCTTGATTAAAACATAGTAAATGAAAACGAAAAAAACAGTAGAGGGATAAGAATGTGTGAGTTTGAAGTTTCACTTAAAGAGAAGACAGTTTTTAAAGATGCAATCTACGCAAAAGCAGAAGGAAACAAAGTAACCGTAAAGGATGTCTTAGGCACTTCAAAGGTATTCGAAAACTGCAAAATAACAGAAATAGACGTAGGCTCAGAACGCCTAAAACTTTCACCCATAAAGACTTCAAAGTAATTCTGGGTTTGCCATGAAAATTGCTGTTTCAGGTAAGGGTGGGGTTGGAAAAACTCTCGTTGCAGGTGTGTTAGCAACATTTTTTGCAGAAAAAGGGTTTAAAGTCTTAGCTATCGATGCCGATCCTTCTCCAAATTTGGCGTTGACATTAGGTATTTCTCCAGATGAGGCAAAGAAAATTGTTCCGATATCTGAGAACACTCAGTTAATTGAGTCGAAGACGAAAACTGATTACCCAGGCGTCTATCGTCTCTCCTTCAGCGTTGATGACATTGTGAAAGTATTCTCTGTTAAATCCCCTTTTGGCGTCAACATGCTCGTTATGGGAACAGTTCGCTCAGCAGGCACTGGATGCCTATGCCCTGCAAACGCTGTGGTCAGAGCATTGCTTCAACATCTTTACGTTGAACGCAGCGAAGTCATTGTCATGGACATGGAAGCAGGAGTTGAGCATTTAGGTAGAGGAACTGCAAAACATGTAGATGCAATGCTCGTGATTACTGATTTAAGTTTTAAAGCCATGGAAACCGCCAAGAAAATTTATGAATTAGCCACAGAAATGGGCATCAAAAAATTCTTTTTTGTAGGAAACAAAGTAGCCAGTGAAAATGAAGGCAAATTGATTGAACACTTCGCCAAAAATAATAATATTTCATTACTTGGGCTAATCCCTTATGATGAGCAGATAATGGAAGCAGACATGCGTGGAGAATCTCCTATAAAGTATGCGAGCAAGTCAAAAGGCATAGGGGCTATTCGGCAGTTAGGTGAAAGCCTAATCAAACAGGCAACTTAATCCAGGTTCCTTACGACACTTTTTGCTGTTGTCGATTCTGGAAGCATCTTTTTATGAAAGCCATCTCTAAACGCTGACCTCACAATATCTCGAATGCATTCGCCTCGGCTTGAATAAACTCCAGCCCTGATAAGTTCATCAATTATTTCAACACATCTCACAGGTAAACGAACCGTGAACGCTAAGCTTTTGCTTTTATAACTCAATTCTAACCACTTTCCAACTTTTTTGTGTCAAAACGGTTATAAAAATTCGACGTATGCTAAAGTCACGTTCACCCTTTCATGAGAAACTGCATATGGATAAGGACAGTAGACTTGTCGTAAAACGGCTATCGGAGACTGACACCTCTGAGATTGAATTACTGCTCAAAGAAGTGTGGCCCGAAGCAGAAGAGTACCCAAAATCTTGGAGAGAAATGCGTGCAATTAACCAAGAACAAATCGTCAAAGAAATGAATGATGGCTTCATCTATTTTGGGATAAAAGAAAATGGAAGAATAGTTGGATTCTACAAAGTTCTCATAGCAAAGAGCATCTGCATAGGTGAACACCAGTCAGTTCATCCAGCATATAGAAATCGTGGACTAGGAAAAGCCATGTACAAACATTTCGTGGAATTCACCGAAAAAATCGGGACCAAAAGAATCTACGTAAATATTTTGCCAACACATGTTGCCAGCGTAAAACTTGTTGAAACATTTGGATTCAAAAAAATTGGAGAATTTGAGCAAATATCAGGAATGCTTGTTCATTTATACGAAAAGGAAATTGGGTAATTAGATGACCAGAAAAAATGATAGGCTCAAAACTGACCTATTAGAGCTTAAGGTAGAACTCCTCTGTAGCGGAGCCAGATTAGGAACAATAATTGATAGAGGTAGAAAGGCTGGGGCGGGTCCATCTGGCGGAAGATATATTGTATTGCCTAACGGCTCTAGCGTAAATGTTGCTTTATGGGGAGACTTTGTTAAAGAATCTATGTGGAAATTAACAAAAGAAAATGAACACTACTTTTTGCATAAAAGCGATGAAGACAAAAAAATCCCAATAGAAATGATTCCTAACCCAAACTTCTACAATGAAGAAACTTCCGATGGAATCCCCATGTGGAACGTTGCTTTACTGCATGGAACCGACTGTCTTGCAACAACCGTTTATCAAAGATGCATATACTGGAGTACTGGCAAAAAATGCAAATTTTGTGGAATAGAATTATCGCTGGAATCACAAGCAACAATTCCAGTTAAGAAGCCTAGTCAGTTTCGTGAAGTTGTTGAAGCTGCGGTCAAAGAAAACGTATGTAATCATATTACGCTTACGACTGGAACAACTAAGACTCCAGATCGTGGCTCAAAACTCCTAACTGAAATTGTTAAAGAAGTGAAGGCTTGCAGAGAAATCCCAATACATATTCAGGTTGAGCCGCCTAAAAGTAACCTGTACTTGGATATGTTAGCCAACGCAGGCACAGATACTATTGGAATACACATTGAATCATTTGATCTAACAGTTCTAAAGGAAATATGCCCAGGAAAAGCTGAAACAAAGTTAGAGAGATATTTTGAAACATGGAAACATTCAGTGGAGCTTTTTGGAGAAAATCAAGTAAGTTCCTTCATAATCGCTGGTTTGGGAGAAACAGATGAAAGCATACTAAAAGGTGCGACAAAACTGGCTGAAATGGGGGTCATACCATATCTAGTTCCATTAAGACCGATAGCTGGCACAGAATTTGAAAACAAACCGCCACCAAAACCAAGCCGAATGATTTCACTCTACAAACGCATAGCAGAGATTTTAGAAACTTATGGAGTGAAACCAGCAAAAAACAAGGCTGGATGCGTGCGCTGTGGATGTTGCTCAGCATTAAAGGAGGCGAACGCGAAGTAACCTTGCTATTTATGAGGGAATTTAAATGAAAACTAATGAACTTTCAGGCTTGATTGTCAGACTGAGAAATTTTGAAGGCCTAACTCGCAAAGCTGCGCTTGGAGAAATTCTAAAGATATTTAAGGAAAAAAATTACGATGATGCGGGATTTTTAGACGTGGGTGACTTCAAAGTTGTTGTCTCATGCGACGGAATAGTAGAAAGCCTTGTCAAAAGTGCACCTTTGCTTGCTGGCTACTATTCGGTTCTAGTCAATGTAAACGATGTGGTGGCGAAAGGAGCGCGTCCTCTAGGTTTTGTTAGCATTATTTCTTCAAGTTCAAGCAAAATACGAAAAGAAGTTTCTGAAGGCATAAAAGATGGCTTAGAAAAATATGGAATAAGGTTGCTGAAAGGGCATCTTCATCCTGACACCTCGTATGATGCGGTAGATGCTGCAGCTATAGGTGTAGCACGTGGCATTCTTCCCAGCACAGATGCAAAAGCTGGAGACTCTTTAATAGTTGCTGTTGACCTCGTTGGAAAATACGATTCTAAAGGTTGGTTGAAAACTTTTGATTCGACGACCATGAAGTCGAGTCAAGATGTTTTACATCGTTTAGGCTCGATGATTGAAATAGCGGAGAGAAAATTGGCTCATGCAACGAGGGACATTAGTGGACCAGGCGTAATTGGAACAATAACTATGCTCTGTGAATCGAGTAAAGTTGGTGCAGAAATAGATTTAGGAAAGGTGCCAAAGCCCAATGACGTATGCCTCGAAGAATGGGTAATGACATATCCTGGGATTGGCTTTGTTATTTCAACAAAGCAACCTATAGAATGCTTGCATCTACTACAGCGTTCAGGACTATCAGCTGCAATTGTGGGAGAAATAACTTCTGATAGGGAAATTTGGCTTTCATATAGAAGAAGGCATGAATTGTTTTTTGACCTTAAACGCCAATCCGTTTTTGGAGCTGCCCACTAAGAAGAGAGATTTAACAGAAATATCTTTAAATGACTATGGGAAACTTTCATAGTTAAAAGAGGAAATGATATATGGAATCTTCAGAACAGCGGATTATTGGCTCTCTCTTGCTACTTTTAGGCTTTACCTTACTTACTATTGGATTGTATTCTGGGCAGTTTGCAGTCGTTTTGGACATTTTAAAGAAGGGTTTTACGGTCTTTTTTCTTGGCTTGCTCTAACTGCTTTCTATGCTCATCAACCAGAGACATTTCAGTGGCTCCATTTTATAATTTTATTAATCTAACATTGAGAATATCACAGAAATAGAGGGGCTGAAGGTTGAGTATTGAAAAGCCTGACCTGTTAGATATTGCGTTACAGCAGTTGAGCGTAACAGCTGAAAAATTGGGTTTAGACGATGGGGCTCATGAAATACTTAGGCATCCTAAACGAGCGCTTATTGTCTCTATTCCAGTAAAGATGGATAATGGAGACGTTAAGGTGTTTATGGGTTGTAGAGTCCAGCATAATGATGCGAGAGGCCCATACAAAGGTGGAATCAGATATCATCCAGACGTTACTTTGTCTGAAGTCACAGCATTAGCCATGTGGATGACTTGGAAATGTGCTATAATTGACATACCTTACGGCGGTTCAAAAGGCGGTGTCTGCTGCAATACTAAGGAAATGTCCATAGGCGAATTAGAGCGTTTAACCAGAAGATATGCCTCAATGATTCTGGACTTCATTGGTCCATATCAAGATGTGCCAGCACCTGACCTTTACACAGATGCACAAACAATGGCGTGGATAGTAGATACTTATAGTCGTTTTAAGGGATATAGCGTTCCAGAAGTCGCTACTGGCAAACCAATTGTCATCGGAGGTTCTTTGGGAAGGGAAGAGGCAACTTCTAGAGGAGTCACATTCTGTGTACGCGAGGCTGCTAAACATATGCGAATGCCACTAAAGAGCGCCACAGTTGCTGTCCAAGGATTCGGAAATGTAGGGTGGAATGCTGCGAAATTGCTCAGCGAAAGGGGATGCAAAATTGTTGCCGTAAGTGACTCTCAAAGTGGCATATATAACCCTAAAGGCGTAAGTCCGGTTGCGGTTTTTGGACATAAAGAGAAAGTAGGTTCAGTTTTGGGTTTTAGAGGAAGTGAAAAAATATCAAATGAAGAGTTGCTTGAACTGAAATGCGACATCTTAGTTCCTGCGGCGCTCGAGAATCAAATAACAAAGTCAAATGCCGCAAATGTTAAAGCTAAATTGTTGGCTGAAGCAGCGAATGGTCCAACAACTCCTGAGGCTGATAAAATACTTCGAGAAAAAGGAGTTTTTATTATTCCAGACATTTTGGCCAATTCTGGCGGTGTAGCCGCAAGCTACTTCGAGTGGGTGCAAAACTTGACGCGAGAGCACTGGACAGAAGAAGAAGTGAATACGAAACTTGAGGTAAAAATGGTTAAAGCCTTCAATGACATTTATGAGTTATCTAAGAAGCATAAAGTCGATATGCGTGCTGCCGCCTTAATGCTAGGCGTTGGAAGAGTTGCAGAAGCAATAAAGACGCTTGGATTATGGCCCTAAAGGCAATGGAGACATGTCACATGCCCATAATGAATAGCAGAGATGCGGAGAAAGATGGATTGTTGCAAGTTTCGAAACTAATGCTTCTTTCAGCTCGAATCGCGCCGAAATCTGGTGGAGTTGATGACATATTAACAGCAATAGTTTCGGGTTCAGAAAAAGAATCTTTGGCCAAGGAAATGGATAAAATTGCAGAACAAAGAAACATTAGCGGATTTAAGCGAGACGCTGACAATGTTAGAAATTCTGAGAGTGTCGTGTTAATTGGTATTAGAGGAATTATCAAATTTGGGCTCGACTGTGGTTCATGTGGCTATGCAAACTGTAAAGAATTTGAAAGAGTCAAAAAAAAGATGGGACGAGACTTCATAGGCCCAAATTGTATTTTTAAGATTTTAGACCTTGGTATAGCATTTGGGTCAGCTGCCAAAACAGCTAGTCTTCACAACGTTGATAACAGAATAATGTATCGCATAGGTGCTGCCGCCAAACGGATGAAAATGCTTTCTGAAGCAAGCGTTATAATGGGGATTCCAGTTTCTGCAAAAGGCTAAAAACATCTACTTTGACAGGGCTAAATACCGAAAATATCGCTAAGAATTTTATGTTTCGCTAATATCTGATGTTAACAACATCGCGGTAAAAAGCTTCAAAAGAGTGGGGAGATTTATGAAATCACGGAAATTTATCATATCTGTTGTGGTCTTAACGGTTTACATGGGAATTATTTTCTATTTATCAAGTCTTCCAAGCGATTTGCTTAATCCAGAAAGGGAATTTGGTTTTGATATAGACCAGTCAATAAAGCATTTTGTGGAATTCAGTATTTTGGGAATTTTAGTGGCAAACATTTTTTGGCAACTTACCAAGGAAATCACCTTTAACAGAAGCTTTGTGACATTTTCAAGTTCTTCGGTCTTTTCTGCATTGTATGGCGTCTCGGATGAAATCCATCAGTATTTCGTTCCAACGAGATATTGTACTACCTTTGATATACTTACAGATATTGCAGGAAGCATAACAGGAGTCTTTGTATTTTTATTGTGCGTGCGCTTAGTCAATGTCAAAGATAGAAAAGTTCTATAGAGGATTTTTCTATTAGACATGGAGTTGAATGACTTGTTATTAGTTATTCTTTAAGCCTTAAAGCCATTGCTATTGCTGTTTGGGTCCGCATAATTCCTCTGATAGACTGAATCTCGCCTATGATTCTTCCAAGTTCGCTCATTTCAACAAATTCAACATAGGCAATTACGTCGTACTGACCTGTAACCGCATGTGCCTTCTTCACACCTTTAATCTTAAGTGCTGCTTCAGCAACTTCCCATGATTTTCCGGGTTCAGTGTTAATCAAAACATAGGCTTCCAACTATGTCACCATTTTCTAATCGGCAGAAGAGCCTAAAAGCCTTTTTGAAAAATATGAGTATGCGGTGTTGAATGAGTTGTCACTAGCTATTCGTCGTGCGAAGCTGAAAGATGTGAGAGTTCTAGAGGATTTATTCTTGCATGCTTCTAATTTGCTTCTCGAGCGAGGTGAAATCTTGCGAAAAGTGCTGAAAGATACCAACAGCGAATTGATTGTGTCAGAGTTTAATGGTGAAGTTGTAGGTTTTATTCATCAAGTTTTTGTTTTGGATCCTTTTCATGGAGGAGTGAATTCGTATATAGTGAATCTGTTTGTTAAAGAATCGTGTCGCAATATGGAAATTGGGTCGCAACTCGTTAGGAAAGCTTTGAAAGACGCTGAGAAAAAAGGTGTCATGGAAGCGCACGTGGACACTGAAGAAAGCAATTTGGACGCCATTAGATTTTATGAAAAACATGGGTTCAGAAGAGTAGGAATAATGTTAGAAAAATCCTCGCCCTTCATCGCTGATTTAGAAGCGAAAAGCCGTATTCCATAGGTATTCGAAGTAGTCTTTTGCGAATTTTACCAAGCCTATGTGATTTGACCAAATAACAAGCGATGGTTTTTCTTCACCCAGTAAAAGTAACGCTTCCTTGCCGTCTATGATGACGCCTCCTCCAAACATGTGTTCCCTTGTTCGAACCTCTGCAATGTTCGTGACTTCTTCTATCCCTAATTCTTTTACATCTTTGGAAATCAGTAACAGAATCTTTACATTCTTATTTTTTAGGCCGCTTAGCATTGGAACCGCTGCTTTTATGAGTGGCTTAGTTAGAATCGGTGCAGCAATCATCAGTTCATTCTTCACTTTATCAAACATTTCTTGAAGTTTCGCTAGGATGTTGAATTCTCCTCTTAGAATCCAGATGTCTGGCTTCTCTTTAATTTCCCTTTTATCATAAAGTGGCTGCAACTCATTCAGGATTGCTTGTTCCCATCCTTTCACAGTATCTTCCAATTTCAGTTTAGCAGCGGTTAAGGCTTCCGCAGGAGACTTTGGATAATATTGACTCGGTCTTCCTTTTTCACTTTTTATCCAACCCTTCTTTTCTAGAGAGTTTAAGGTTTCATAAATTTTCGAGTATGGAACATTCGAGTATTCACTTACTTTTGTTGCAGCCATGGCTCCTCTTTCAAGAAGCGACAGATAAGCACGAGTTTCGTATTCGGTTAGTCCAAGTTCTTGGAGAACTCGTTTTGCTTCTTCACTTATCAAGCCTAAAGTCAAACCTTTTTCACCTTCTGAATGGTTTGGAAACCTTCTTATATTATGTCTGTGTGACACAAGGCTAAATAAGTTTACAACTCTCAGTGGTGTCAAAATGCAAGTTATCAAACAAACCAAAACCATCTGCCCCGAATGCTTCAAAGTCTTAGACGCCACAATATTTGAAAAAGATAATAAGGTTTACATTGAGAAAAAGTGTCCACAGCATGGACGTTTTCAAGACCTTTACTGGTCAGATTACGAGCAGTATCAGCGGGCTGAAAAATTTAGATATGAAGGAGAAGGGCTTAGAAACCCACGAACAAAAACTGAACATAACTGCCCCTTAGACTGTGGCATCTGCCCTCAACATAAGTCACACACAGTATTAGCAATAATAGATGTGACCAATAGATGCAACCTTCGATGTCCTGTATGCTTTGCAAACGCTGCCTCAGCAGGCTATGTTTACGAGCCGTCTAAAGAAGAAATTAGTGAGATGCTGGAGAATTTGAGGCGCAATGATCCTGTGTCCGCAACAGCGTTGCAATTTTCTGGCGGAGAACCAACGATAAGGCAAGATTTATTCGACCTTATACGCATGGCAAAGGAAGTGGGTTTTCACCACGTCGAAGTCAATACGAATGGATTGCGACTTGCACAAAGCGTAGACTATTGCAGAGGCTTAATTGAAGCAGGCATGAGCACAGTGTATCTGCAGTTTGACGGCTTAACTTCAGACGTGTACAAGTTTACTCGTGGCACAGATTTGCTTGACATCAAAATGAAGGCTGTTGAAAACTGTCGCAAAGCGGGATTACGAAGCATTGTTTTGGTTGTCACATTGGTTAAAGGCGTAAACGACCATCAACTCGGAGATATTATTCGATTTGCAATCAAGAACTTCGATGTTGTTCGATGTGTAAACGTTCAACCTGTTTCATTATGTGGCAGATTGCCAGAAAAAGAAAGGGCAAAAATGCGCATCACGATACCAGACTTCATGAAGCTTGTAGAAGAGCAAACTGAAGGAAAAATTAAGGTTTCAGACTTCTATCCAGTTCCAATAGTGGTGCCTGTCTCAAAGGCTGTAGGCGCCCTAAAAGGCAAGAGATATGTAGAATTTACCACCCATCCCCATTGTGGAATGGCAACATACGTCTTCATAGAAAATGATAAGATTGTGCCTATCACTCGCTATGGAAATGTTGAAAGCTTTGTTAAAGCAATGAAAAAAGTCTACGAAGACGCTGCGAAGGGACGCTCAAAGAGAGCAAAATTGCGACTATTAGGAACCTTGCGTCACGTCAAGTTTAGCCTACTGAGAAAGTATCTCTGGCCCATATTAAAAACAGGTTCCTACGAGTCTTTGGGCAAACTGCATAGAAAGATGCTTATGATTTCATCTATGCATTTCATGGATCCATACAACTTTGATTTGGAAAGAGTGCAGCGTTGTTGTATACATTATGCTGTGCCAGACGGCAGAATAATTCCCTTCTGCACAATGAACTCTATACATAGGCCGAAGATTGAGGAACGCTTGGGAACTCCAGTTGAAAAATGGAAACGACAACATAAGATAGAGATCAGTGCAGTAGCATAACGCCATTACAACTCTGAAAAACTGCTTGCAGAAAGCCCTTCTCTCTTGAGTGAAATAAATAAAATTATTTTTTGTTCTCTTCATCTTCTTCTTCACTGTGTTTGGCATATGGCGATGTAGTCTTTGAGTTTGTCATCTGTTTTCATTTTTGAGATTTCTAATTGTGCATTTTTGAGAAGTTTTGTGAAGTTTTCTTTTGAAAATTCTTTCTTTAGCGCCGTCACTGCAATGACGGCTTGACTCTTGCTTGTTCTCTTAATTTCTTCAAGCGTTGCTAATGGATTTGGTATGTTTTGAAGTAAAGTTATGGCAAAGACTAGGTTGAAGATGTTATTTTGAAAGGGCAAATAATCTGAGTCAGCACATATTATGTGAGCGTTCGAGATTTTCTTTGTGTACTGTTTTGCTTTTTGGAGCAGTCTTATGGACGTGTCGACGCCTATGGCAAGTTGTGCTTTAGCTGATAGCGAAAAAAGAATGCCCGTTCCGCAACCAACATCCAAAACGAAGTTTTCTTCACTTAGACTTATGTGAGGAAGTACTTCATCTATCTTCGCTTTCTGTTCTTCTGCATATTGCCTATCATAGATTTTGGCAATTCGGTCGTAATGCCTCATAACTCTGCGTTTCTTGCTCCATTCGCTCATTTGTGCTCAGAAGTTTTATGTGCATTATCCGTCTTCTTTAACTTGTTGGCGATTATGAGATGCCCACTAAGGCTGTTGTCAGTTTAGAGAATCCCGAAATCAAACAAGCCGCTGAACTGGTCAGAGAAGGACTTTCTGGACGCAAGACCCTTGTCATAATTGGAAACTGCTGGGTCGAATACCATGGACGAGCAAACTCCAAACTGGAAGCGGGAGAACGCATTGTCATGATTAAAGAAGATGGCTCAGTTTTGGTTCATCGCCCAACAGGTTATGAGCCAGTGAATTGGCAGCCACCAGGCTGTATCTTTCAAACGCATGTAGTCAATGATGTCTTGCGAATTCGGGCTGTCAGACGAAAACCGCAAGAATCTGTTAGACTATTCTTCGACCGCATTTACCTGATTTCAGCCTTAAACATCACTGATTCAGGCGAATTCGCACTATATGCAAGCGAAGAAGACATGCAAAAAGCTATTCTCCTTGACCCATCGCTGATTGAACCTGACTTCAAGCCTATTTCATATGAGAAAAAGGTAGAACCAGGCTTCATAGACGTCTATGGAATTGACAAAGACGGAAGGTTTGTAGTAGTGGAAATTAAGCGCAAAACTGCCAGTCGCGATGCTGCTTTACAGTTGGCAAAGTATGTGGAATCAATTAGAGGCATGGTTAATCGCCAGGTGAGAGGAATTTTGTCAGCACCTCACATGGGGAAGGGCGTACAAAAACTGCTTGCCACATTAGGATTAGACTTCAAGTCTTTGGACCCAAGAAAATGCGCCGAAATTCTCAGAAAGTCTGAGGTCAAGAAACTAGCAGAATACTTTGAATAGCAAACTTCACTGAAATCTCAGATATCTGTCAACCTTTTTAGGGAGATAACGCGCCTCATAATAGTTTGCTGTCTTTGAAACGCTATTTCAGCTAACTCTTATATAGACATATTTTAAATTAAGAAGGCTTAAGAGTGAAGAAATTTTGCCTCATAAATGGCAAGGCTTTCCCAAACTGGTCGCTATGATAAGTGGCTTTTTGATATTAATTGGAATTATTCTTTTAGGCATAGCCTTTTTAGCTTTTTTTGGATATCTAAACGTCGGCATGCTGCTTGAAGAAAAACATCTATTAACGTTTGCTATTGCAATGGTCGTTGTTGGCTTACTTGACACTTTCATGGCAATTAAAATTGCACGCTGGTGAGATTGAGTGGCAAAAGCTAGAAAAGTGGTTTCACGAATTATTGGGGGGGTTCAGTGCGGACTTGGTGGAATAGCCTCTGTCTTTGCCTATTTAGTTTATGCAAATCCGTCAATACGAGATGCGTTGGCTATAACTCCTGAAGAAGTTTACTTCTATATGTTCCTCTTTTTAGTTTTCGGCATGTTTTCAGTCTTGAGTGGGCTGCTTCTCGTTCGTGAAAAAGACGGGGCGTATTGAAATGGGAGAAAAGGGTCTCAAAAGAGAGCTTGGGCTTCTTCAGACAACAATGATGGGAATAGGAGGCGCTATATGTGCAGGCGTTTTTGTAACGTTAGGCTATGCTGCAACTCTTGCAGGTACAGCTCTGATTACAGCCATGATTTTATGCGGAATTATAAACTTGTTCACTATGCTTAGTTATGCTGAACTCGGTGCAGCGATTCCAAGCGCTGGTGGGGAATATACCTTCGCTAAAGCATCATTCGGGGGATTCTTGTCTTTTGCAACGGGCTGGTTTGAGTGGATTAGCAACATGTTTTACGCATCTTTTTCAGCTGTCGGCTTTGCATACCTAATATCCTATATAATCCCAACAATTAATATACCATTAATTGCTGTAGTAACCGTCGTCATATTCACTCTAATAAACATCAAAGGCGTAAAAGAGACGGGATTAATCCAAACATTATTAGTAATAGTTTTGTTAGTTCTCTTAGGCATATTTATTTCTTGGGGCCTTCTCACCAGCCAAGGCGTCGGTACATTAGAGATTAAGGCACCAGAAGGCTTCTTAGGTGTGCTCAGAGCCTCAGCTTTCATATTTGTAATATACTTAGGAGGAGAGGCTATAGCTGTAGCACAAGCAGAAATAAAAAACCCAAGCAAAACGATTCCAAGGGCTATATTGATATCAACTTTGGCGTTAATTCTTATTTACACCGCAGTAGCCTATGTCGTGTTCAAGATTGTTACTCCAGAAAGCCTGGCTGGTCAAGCATCACCTCTTGCTTATGTGGCAGAACAGTTTATGGGACCTCTCGGCGTTGGCGTAATTACGATTGCTGGAATTATTGCAGCCTTGTCTTCAGTTAACACCTCTACTATGGCTCACTCAAGGGTTGCTTATGCTCTAGCTAGAGACGGCTATTTTCCCAAAAGCTTTTTCAGTCTTAGCGAACGTTTTCAAACTCCATTCATAGCACTCTTGATAGGTTCAGTTTTTACAGTGGCTTTTGCTGCGACTGGAGTCGTGAACTTTGTTACTTATGCCACAGACTTCGGCTTCATAATCGGTTTTGTCTTTGTCAACCTTTCGCTGATTAAGCTGCGAAGAGACAAACCAGACTTGGATAGGCCCTTCAAGGTTCCGCTTTATCCTTTGACGCCCATTCTTGGAATAATTGCTTCACTATTTCTTATCATCTTTTTAGAGCCAAGTACGTTACTAATAGGTATAGAGCTGTTCATTTTCGGTCTTATAGCCTACTCCATAAGCATGGTTGGACATTACCGTATTTGCCTCGCATCAGGTGGAATGAACTTTAGCATAAGCATCTTTTCAGCGCTACTTGCCTATCTGATAATATCAAATACGCTATCAATAGCATTATCTCAAAGTACCCAATCATTGTTTTTTGGTATTGCCGTTTTTATCAGCATAACTTATCTCGTCGCAGGATTACTTAACATTACAAGAAAAAGAGATGAAAAATCATGACAGAAGAGGAAGCAGAAAGGCTTTTAAAGAATACGATTGAAGCAGAACGATCTCAAATTTACAATGTCGTCCGTAGGCTTGGTTCAAAATTAAGTGGATTAATGTTCACTTGTGGCATTCTAGTTTTTATCTTTGGCATTTATATACTAATTGTTCCTTCAGACCCCGTTCTTTCCGCCAGACTCGGAATTGTATTCGCTTGTGCATTGGGCTTTGTCGGTGGCTTAAACATTCTATGCGGTTTGCTTCTTCTTTTAGGAGAAGATTAAGCATTTTCACAGCTTTGCCAAGAAGTCTGTTATTCTCCTTTGGAACATTGCGTCTTGTAATAGTTTGCTGTCTTCTATCCACTGCTCAAGCGGAATTCGGAATTGACTGGCAATTCTCGCAAGCGCTTCATCTAACGTATCATATTTTAGCGGAGTCTGCCTCATAGCATTTCTAACATTTTCTCTTACTTGCCAAACGCCAACAGGCATAATATAACCTGGATGCGCCTCTCTTAGCACAATTACAGTTGCCTGCCTTCTCTCTTTAACCAATAGTTCGCAGACCGCCAAACGCGCCGCATAATAGCAGCCACCTATGCTCGCGTATGTTGTGCGTCCTTCGTATGGCTCCCAGTCAGAATACATGACTATGTGCTGTCCACTTGGGTTCCACACGGTTCCTGGATACCAAGCTTCCATGGCTTCGTAGCTCCAAGCGTTTGGAATCATCAGCACTTCAAACCTATTATCCAAATAGCGAGATTCGTAGATTCTGTACTCATTTATTTCTGGAAAAGTCTTAACTTGCTCCATCAAATCTTTAGACAATATACTGTCCACTGCTGTGATGCTCCAGCGAGTGGGTACAAGTCTCCTGTTATCTTTAAGCCCGAAGGAACCAACGCTGAAGGCACGTTGAATTCTTGAAACCATAACACCTCTTTCGAACAAGCCTTTGACTGCCTCCGCTGCCTTCAAATCAGTGTCATAGTAGGCTTTCTCTATTTGATGGTCCCAACGAGAAGGTACAACATGCATGTCTCTAATAGGCGCGGAAGGGCCAAACGGTTGAATCTCATCATCTAAGACTAGTGTCCTATTTGGCTTCTTCTTCAAAGCTAACTCCACATCAATTGGACCTATAGATAAAGCTAATTCACGAGTCAAATCCATAATCCTTCCAGTCTCCTCAAACTTCCTCACATGGACACGATATTTTCCACGCAAAAGCATTGACCTAAAACCCACTATATCATCTATTGATTTTCCAAACCACAACTCAGGCAAATCATAATGCCTCGTATCCTCGTGCACTGGCGGAACAAGCGGACCAGCGTAAACGTATGGGTATCCGATTCTGCCAACAAAAACGCCTGGCGGAGAGGCTCCATCCATGTCTAAGCCTTCAAGTAGAGGCATGGCTTTAAAATAATATTTCAACCTAACAATGATTGGGCATCTGGTTTTTCCGCATAAAGCCTTGGCACCTTTACAGGCAACACACATAGTGTTTTTAGCAACAGTTGTCAAACTATTTTTATCATAGTTGATATCAGCGGCAACATTTTGGTCGTCAATTAATTGCAGAAGCCAACGATTGTCTCCAATGACCCTTGGTTTCTTAGCTACCACTTCCTTCCTCCAGAGTCTCTTCGTTCTAATTGCCAGCCTTCTCATAATTTGTTGCCGCCAAGGTCTTCAATTCTTTCTTTTACTGTTCAAATATTTTAACATAGATGACTGAAACTATTCTCTCGTGTGTTGAAGAGAAAAAATAATTTTCGTTCTTCTTCTTTATTGGGAATGCTGTTTTAGGTTTCTCGCCATCGGGCCTTCAAAGAAGTCAGCACTACGAATGCTATTGTGGTTGCGATGAGGACAAGCCATCGAACTATGATAACCTCCCCTGATAATGGCATCAATCCCATATATGCTCTAATCAAACCTGCCACATTTGACGTAGGAATCACTACTGATATCCAGCTTAGATCGCCCAACATGGTTTCGGGATAGAAAACGGGCGGAATGAAAACAAAAAGAAAGCCTAGCAGCGTTGAAAGGTTGTTCAGCACCATCATGTTGACTTTTGAAAGATACGTTGATATCATAAAGCCTATGGAACTCATCGCCGCCCAAGCAAGAATAAGAGCTAAGATAATCCAAACGGTCATTTCCAATGTTAGGATTCCAGAGGAAGCTATTAAGGCGCCGAAGAAGATTATACTGGGAACAGAGAGCAGCAACGGTGCCAATGCTATCCCCAAAGCGTAAGAGGCTGGGTGCACTGGCATCGCGACTATCATTTCACGTATTTTGATATACCTATCCCAAGCAATGTCCTGAATGCCAGCTAATACGCCGATGAAAGCCACGTTGGAAATCATAGCTCCAATTAAGCCATGAATAAGCAAACCGCCTCCACTGAATACAAGCATGAAGAACAATGGAATGGCACCGACCGTAGCTAAGAGTAAAAGCAGCAGCGGGTTCCGCCTCAAGTCTGGATAAGATTTTATCCAAGCGATTATTAAAGTGTCCTTTAGGATTTTAGTGATTTTCATTGTTGTTTATTCCTCCAATCAGTTTGACGAAAACATCTTCAAGTGTGACTGGAGAAGCCTCGGCACGCAAATTCATTTTCAAAGTAGTCTTTAATAGTTCTATGGCTTCATTTTGAGTCTTCACATAAACGATGTTTCGGTCACCAAGTTTGGCAACTTCTCCGAATTCGGAAAGTCGTTCAAAATTTCCCTCAACCACTACTCGATATTTTTCTTTTGTCAAAGCCTTAATTTCGTCTGGTCTGCCATTTGTGATGACGGCTCCCTTATTCAGTATAGCCAGTCTGTCTGAGACTATTTCTGCCTCTTCCATCATGTGTGTGGTTAAGAGTATGGTTTTTCCTTCTTTAACCATGTCTCTAAGTGCAGACCAGACGCCTCTCCTAGCTACAGCGTCTAAGCCGCTTGTTGGTTCATCAAGCATTAAAACGTCTACGTTAGAAGATAGAGCTGAAGCGATGATGGCTCGTCTCTTCTCTCCGCCTGATAGTGTCTGGCACATACGGTTTTTCAATTGCCACATATCGACTGCTTTGAGGGCTCTCTCCGCAGTCTGCTTAGCTTCTGAAGCTGCCATGCCTCTCAGACGAGCAAAATAGTAAGCGTATTCCCAAGGAGTGAAATTATTGTATGTGGCTACATCCTGTGGAACAACTGCTATGTGTTTCCGCACTTCTTCTGGCTCGCTTAGAACGCTGTAACCCAAAATCTCTGCATCGCCGCCACTGGGCATAAGCTGTGTAGAAATAATCCGTAGAAAAGTGGTCTTTCCAGCGCCGTTTGGTCCCAGCAACGTGAAAAGTTCACCCTTTCCCACAGTGATGTTGACGCCTTTCAGAGCCTCAATTTTCTCTTTGCTTTTGTAGACCTTGACTAAGTCAATGGATTTGACAGCGTCGGCGTTCAAATTTTCTCACTTCCTTTTTGATCAGAGGCTATCATGTTTTAAAGGTAATTGTGCTTTTAAAGCCCAACGCACTATGTGAACACTCTTCTTGTAGTCACAACTTGTAACTAACTGATTCTTTCCAGACAGCTGATTCTAAACGCTTCGAGAGTATTATCTATTCGTAAGATTTATCTTTCATGCTTCACCTTTTGCAGAAGAAGGAGAGGATCTTATTATTTGAAGGCTGGCTCACTGATACATGGCTCATAATCGCCAATGTTCTGCTGCTTCTTATTTCATTGGTTATTTTGGACAAAGCCAGCCACATAATAATTATAAACACACACCTAACAGAGCACGAATTCAAGTTTATAAACAATTAAGACCTTTCATTAATGAACGGTGCCCTAATTGGTCTTTGAAATCATACTTGCAGCATCAACTCTACTTGCGGGAATTGCTCTTTTAGCCTATTCTAGCGACAAAGCGGTTAAGAACTCAGTAAGTATAGCCTTAGCATTGGGAATTTCTCCTCTCATGAGCGGCTTCCTAATAGTGTCTTTGGATATGGCTGTGTCAGAGAAACTTTATCTCCGTTCTACCGAGCGGAAAAATACTCATCGAGAAGGAGATTTAAAACGAGGGTGACTCGAATGATTTGGTTATCTCTCTTATTGCTAGCGATTGGGTTGGCGTTGCTTGGAGCCGCCAGCGGAATATTCGTATCCAACATTGTCGCCGTGGCAGAGAAGCGAAGGCTAAGAAAAACCGTTCTAAGCTACCTTTTAGTTGCCTTCTCAACATCACTCCCTGAGCTAGCTGTTGCTACCAACGCTATAATCATTGGGAACATGTCTGTCTCACTCGGTGATCTTCTCGGCTCTAACATAACTAATATCTGTTTAATAATTGGTTTATGCCTTGTTGTGGTGACTTTGAACCGTTCTCATGAGAGAAAGATAGCCTTGAGAGAGGAAGATAAGAGAGTGTTAAAAACTGGATTGATGGTTCTCTCGATAACGCTTCTCACACTTCTCTATCTTCAATATGTTAGTAGATTAATCGGCGTTCTATTGCTAGGCGTGTTTTTCGGGTACTCTTATGTCCTAATGCGGAAGAGGGGGGAAGACAGAGAGGGCATCTCCACCGGTAAGGTAGATGGAAGAATCAGAAAAGAACTGGTGTTTATCATTGCTGGGGCAGTCGGCATCATCCTAGGTGCTAGGCTTACTGTTGAATGCGCAATAGACATCGCAACCTTTTTCGGAGTCCCAGCGTCGATCGTAGGCGCAACTCTAATTGCTCTTGGAACCAGTCTCCCTGAGTTTGTGGTTGATGTCAGAGCATCTGTCAGAGGGTACTTTGAAATCGCAATAGGTGATATTGTTGGAAGTTGCTTCTTAAATTCAACGCTTATCTTAGGTCTATTGTTGACTTTCACATCCTTTAAGGTGAACATACTTGTCCTCTCTGATCTCATACTATTTAGTGTGATCTCAAACCTTCTGCTATGGCACTTCTTAGAGAGTAGAAAGATGGGAAGACGAGAGGGTTTCATTCTCCTCGCGCTTTACCTAGTCAACCTATTGAGCGTCCTTGGAATCTTAGTCTTGAGAATTCCCTAAAGCGGGAGTATTCTTCATCATTCTTTACGGACTTTCCTATGCAGTACTCTCTATTTTGTCTTGAGAAGCTAACAGGTTCCTTTGCTTCGCCAACTTCTGTGGTATTTCTTAACTAGCGAAAGAATAAGTTGGAGAGAAGGCGCAGTCTTATTGTGCATATACGCGTTGTTTTTGGCAACAACCTTCGGAGTTATTCAACTTCGCTAAGCCTTAGGGAAATAAGGCAAAGGCGACAATAAGCGGAGCAAAAACTGTAGCAACGAGAGCCATAACTGTAATCATAGTATTAAGCGAAGGACCAGCCGTATCTTTAAACGGGTCGCCGACTGTGTCGCCTATAACCGCGGCCTTGTGTGCATCTGAACCCTTGCCACCAAATGCTCCAGCCTCAATGTATTTCTTAGCATTGTCCCACGTTCCACCCGAATTTGCCATCAACAATGCAAAGATTATTCCAGTGACGATACTGCCTGCCAGAAAACCTCCAAGAGCCTCTTTACCAAGAACAAAACCGACTACTAAAGGAGCCACAATGGCTATAACACATGGGAGCACAAGTTCTTTCAAAGCACCTTTTGTTGCCATATCAACACACTTAGCATAGTCAGGCTTGGCTTTACCCTCCATTAGACCTGGAATCTCCTTGAACTGTCTCCTAATTTCTTCAATCATTCTGAAAGCATTTTTTCCAACAGCCAATATCAATAATGCAGAAAGCAAAGGCGGAATCATGGCTCCAACAAATACGCCTGCAATAACCTTAGGATCCATTAAATTTAGAACAAATAGCCCGTCAACTTTCTTAATTCCAACAACCACCGCGTATGCTGCGAATAATGCAAGAACTTGCAAAGCAGCAGCACCTATGGCGAAACCCTTTGAAATCGCCTTTGCAGTGTTACCAGCAGCATCCAATCTGTCAGCTACTTTCATTACTTCCTCACCTAAACCCGACTGCTCAGCAATTCCCCTTGCATTATCCACTATGGGACCATAAGCGTCAGCAGAAATTATCATTCCTAAAGTAGCTAACATTCCCACCGCTGCTATGGCGACGCCATAGATAGGCTCGAAGCCAAAAATCACAGCAATATACCACGAAGCTAAAGTTGCGGCGACAATGCCGATAACTGGAGGCACAATGCTTACAATGCCATAAGAAAAGCCAGTCAGAATGTTCGTGGCTGCTCCTGTTTTGGCGGATTCAGCCGTCTTCAAAACGAGTGGTCTATCTATAGACGTGAAATAATCCGTTGTCATGCCTATGATTACGCCAGCTACCAATCCTGACATGGCGGCAAAAAATACGCCGAGGCCTTTGTCCCCGATTCCTAAGAAATGAGTTACCAAAAACGTTAAAACAGCAAATATTATACATGTGCCAAAGGTTCCTCTGTTAAGACTTGCTCCAGGATTACCCTTTACTCCTATTCTCACGAAAAGCATTCCAAGTATGGATGCAAATATTCCAGCTGCTTTGATCAAGAGTGGAAGAACTATGTATTCTGGCATTCCCATTGTTTCTAGACCGATTATCATCGCCGCTATAGTACCAGCAATGTAGGAGTCAGTTAAGTCAGCGCCCATTCCAGCCACATCTCCTACGTTATCGCCAACATTATCTGCAATTACAGCTGGATTTCTCGGGTCATCTTCAGGGATGCCAATCTCCACTTTGCCGACTAAATCAGCGCTTATATCAGCAGTTTTTGTATATATGCCTCCACCAGCTTTTGCGAAGAGGGCTAAGGCGCTTGCTCCAAAACTGAAGCCTAGGACTGTGTCGAGAGCCACTTGTGGACTTTGGAAAATGCTATTAAAAATGTAGTATAGGGTGCTTACTCCAAGAAGAGCCATTCCAACTATAGATATTCCCATTACTGCTCCGCCATAAAATGCTACAGGAAAGGCTTTATTCAGTCCTTTTCTGGCTGCATTTGCTGTTCTCACATTTGCCCTAACAGCAGCACTCATTCCTAGATAGCTGGCTAAGCTTGTGCAGACCGAGCCGAGAATATAGGCTAGTGCTATGCTAACGCCATGACTTATGTCATACATGTAACCAAAAAGTATTCCCAGAATGGTAGCCATCACCAAGACGAAAACTGCCAGAGTCATATTCTGTCTCTTAAGATATGCATTTGCTCCTTCTCTTATCGCCGCTGAAATTTCCTGCATTCTCGGAGTTCCACTTTCCTGTTTGCTTACATAAAAGAACAGGTAAACCGCAAACGCAATAGAGATTAGACCCGCAATTGGAGCGATGAATAACCATTCCATCTCAGCTTTCCCCTTTTTCTGTTCAGTCTTCAACCGTAAACGATTGGGATACTTTTAACCATTTCGAAAAGTTTTATATGTGCCGCCATAGTCAACCCTTCAAAATCTAATGGAGAATTACCACATGAGCGAAAAACTTGCTAATCCTGCGCCACTTGGTTTGATGGGTTTCGGAATGACCACAGTTTTGCTGAATTTACATAATGCAGGCTTATTTGGGCTTGACAGTATGATTCTAGCTATGGGCATATTCTACGGCGGTCTAGCACAAATCATAGCTGGCATAATGGAATATAAGAAGGGCAACACATTTGGAACCACTGCGTTCACATCCTATGGCTTGTTTTGGCTTTCTCTTGTAATCCTGAAATTAATACCAGTAATGGGATTGTGGAGTTGGTCTTCAGATATTTCTATGGCTGCCTACTTTTTCATGTGGGGGCTCTTCACATTCGTCATGTTCTTTGGCACACTAAAAGCCAACAAAGCCTTGCAATTCGTGTTCATGAGCTTGGCAATATTATTTTTTCTGTTGACCATTCGTGACGCATTTGGAATCGGGGGACTTTATGCTCAAGCTGTTGGAATAGAAGGAATAATCTGTGGGCTCAGTGCAGTCTACCTTGCCTTAGCAGAGGTGTTGAATGAAGCCCACGGAAAAACAATTCTGCCAATATGCCCAACGAAAAAATAGCAGACTAGAAAAACAAGCTTCTTTTCACTTTTCTCTAATCTTTTTTAGCAAATTCAAGCCAAAAATCTTTATACGCTAGCAATAGTGGTCAGAGGACTTCTCCACCGCTGAACTATCTGTAAAGATTCTTTGTTTTGCATGCGTTGGCTCTTCTAGAACATGACTACCTATCCGCTGTATTTTTGTCTTCTTACGTTAGCCTTATTTACTCTTTATTATCCTTTAGATAATCTCTTCCCAAAAAAAGGTGAAAATGTGTTGGAGCGGTCGTCTCTCCCCTTTGAGCAGAAGATTTCTCCCACTACCAAAAAGTATCTCGAGTTCTATGAGGAATCCATCAAAGACCCCGAGAAGTTCTGGGACGGTGAAGCAAGAAAGCTCGAATGGTTTAGGATGTGGGACAAAGTCTTGGAGTGGGATCCACCTTTCGCCCGCTGGTTCGTGGGTGGTCTCATCAACGCTTCTTATCTTTGCTTAGATAGGCATGTCAAAAATTGGCGGAGAAGTAAAGTTGCCATATATTGGGAGGACGAGTTCGGCAACGCCAAGACTTGGAGTTACTCCCAACTCTATTCCGAAGTGAATCGGTTCGCTTCAGTGTTGCAGAAGTTAAGAGTTGAAAAAGGAACGCGAGTATCTGTTTATTTGCCCTTAATACCAGAGCTGCCGATAACCATGCTCGCAACCGCGCGATTAGGCGCAATCCACACAGTTGTGTTCTCGGGTTTCAGCGCCCAATCTCTTGCGGACAGAATTGACGACACCCAAGCAAAGGTATTAGTGACAGCCGATGGAAGTTTCCGAAGGGGCAACCTCTTTCCTCTAAAGAAAACCGCAGACATAGCCTTGGAAAAATGCCCCTCCATAGAAAGTGTGGTTGTTGTGAAAAGGGCTAACATTGACGTTCCAATGAAAAAGGGAAGAGACTTCTGGTATCATGAAGTGCTCAAAAATGGTCAAGATTATGTTGAACCTCTTCCGGTGGAAGCCAACGATCCTCTCTATATTCTTTATACGTCTGGAACAACGGGCAAGCCAAAGGGAATAGTACACAGCACAGGCGGCTACATGGTCTTTAATTATTCAGCCTACAAATGGGCATTCGACATACGAGATGAATCCGTGTATTGGTGCACCGCCGATATTGGTTGGGTAACAGGGCATAGCTCCATAGTTTACGCGCCATTAGGTCACGCAGCCACCATAGTACTCTACGAAGGCGCACCAGATTATCCCAAACCTGACAGATGGTGGGAAATAGTAGAGAAATACGGTGTAACCATTTTCTACACCTCGCCTACGGCAATACGAATGCTTATGAAGTACGGAGAAGAATGGCCTAAGAAACATGACCTTTCAAGTCTCGAAATTCTCGGGTCAGTTGGCGAGCCCATAAACCCAGAGGCTTGGTTATGGTACTACAAGAACATAGGACGGGAAAGATGTCCTATAGTGGATACTTGGTGGCAAACCGAAACAGGCGGATTTATGATTTCGCCCGCTCCAGGCCTTGTGCTGGTTCCACTGAAGGCGGGTTCTGCAACCTTTCCATTACTTGGCATCCAACCTGAAGTTGTCGACGAAAATGGTAAGCCTGTCCCTCCAGGCGTTAAGGGTTATCTTGTGATAAAGAAACCTTGGCCAGGCATGTTCATGACCCTCTATCAAGACCAGGAGAGGTACAAGCAGGCGTATTGGTCAAGGTTTCCGGGCGTCTACTACACTGGAGACTACGCTATAAGAGACGAGGAAGGCTACTTTTGGCTGTTGGGAAGAGCAGACGAGGTGCTGAAAATTGCAGGTCACAGAATAGGCACAATGGAGTTGGAAAGCGCGATGATTGCTCACCCAGCGGTGAGTGAGGCAGCCGCTATAGGAAAACCCCATGAAGTCAAGGGTGAAAGCATAGCCATTTTTGCAATATTAAGGCAGGGTTACGAGCCATCGGATAAGTTAAAGAAAGAGTTGACGGAGCATGTGCGTCAAATCATTGGGCCTGTCGCTACACCTGACGAAATATACTTTGTGCAGAGCCTACCCAAGACTCGAAGCGGCAAAATCATGAGGAGAGTGTTGAAGGCGGTTTCGATGGGTATGCCTATAGGGGATGTGTCCACACTTGAAGATGAAGCTTCGGTTAATGAGGTCAAGAGAGCCTACGAAGAACTCAAGAAACTGCTAGAAACTCAGAAGCAGTAGACGAAATAGGCTACGCAACATAAATGCACTTTATCTTTTTTCATTAACATTCTTTTTTTGACAGTGGCTGGTCAGTGGACTGTGAACTACTAAAGCGTCAAAGAAAACTCTATAAGAAGGGTTTTCAAAGAAGAAGAAGGCATTTACCATCAAACATGTTGTAAGCTTGGTGAAAGGTGGCAACTTGAGTGGCTTCATGGCATGAAATGAAAACTGACGAAGTAGCCCTTAACTTGAAAACTAGCCCTAATGGTCTAAGCAATGAAGAAGCCAAGCGAAGACTAACCGAATATGGATACAACGAACTAAAAGAAAAGAAAAAACGAACAGCACTACAAATGTTTCTTGAGGAATTCAAAGATATTTTTATCATACTACTTATCGTTGCTACAGTATTTTCATTTGCAATAGGATATTATGAATCACTTAGCAACCCAACTAAGGGTCTTGAAACCTACTCAGACGCAATAGTAATTGGAATAATCGTTCTACTCGTTGCTATAGCAGGTTTTGTTCAAGAATACAGAGCAGAAAAAGCATTAGAGGCTTTGAAGAAGCTTACTGCTCCTAAAGCACGTGTAATTCGAGACGAAAAAGAGGAAATAATCCGTGCGAGAGAAGTGGTTCCAGGCGATGTGCTCCTTATTGAGTCTGGAGACTCGATGCCCGCCGATGCCAGATTAATCGAAGCAGTAGAATTGAAAACAGATGAAGCTGTATTAACAGGAGAATCCACCCCCGTAAAAAAATCTCTAGGCGCTCTTAAGCCAGATACACCAATTGCTGAAAGAAGCAACATGGTTTTCACAGCCACTCACGCAATTTATGGAAGAGGAAAAGCACTTGTAACCTCAACAGGCATGAATACGGAGTTTGGAAAAATCGCTGAACTAGTCCAAACTGCGGAAGAAGAAGAAACTCCTCTTGAAAGAAAGTTGAACAAGTTTGCCAAAAAAATCGCAATGGTTGTTACAGCAGTTTGTGTGATTATTTTCGCATTAGAAGCATTTGAAGCGCTTTCAACAGTCTTCAAAATCGAGAACTTTATCGAGGCATTTATGTCCTCTATTTCACTGGCTATATCAGCAGTTCCTGAAGGATTGCCAGCCATCGTCACAATCAACCTCGCTCTGGGAGCACGAGAGTTTGCAAAACGAAACGCAATAATTAGAAAACTATCTTCAGCCGAAAGCCTCGGAGCCACCACAATTATCTGTTCAGACAAAACTGGCACTTTAACGAAAGGAGAAATGACTGTACGCAAACTATACTGCGATGGCAAAGTAACAGAAGTTACAGGAGTCGGATACGAGCCAAAAGGCGAATTTCATCAAAGTGCTGGCGCCATCGACCCCAAAAACGACAATGACCTCTCACAGCTTTTGAGAATTGGAGCGCTTTGTAACAATGCACGGCTAGATAATGTCAATAGCACTTGGAGTATATTTGGCGACCCAACAGAAGGCGCCTTGATTGTAGCCGCAGCTAAAGCTGGGTTTGAGCAGAAGGAATTAGAACGTCAATATCCGCGGAAAAATGAGATTCCATTTACCTCTGAAAGAAAACGCATGACCACAGTGCATTCTACTCCTGAAGGAGAACAAGTTGCCTACATGAAAGGCGCTCCAGAAATAGTCTTAGAAAGATGCGCTTATATCCTGAAAAATGGCGAAATTAAGAAACTTGGTTCTAAAGATAGAAATGAGACTTTGAAAGTCAACGAGAAGCTAGCCAGCGACGCTTTGCGTATGCTGGGAATGGCTTACAAGAAATTGCCAAATGAAGCTACACTTGACGAAGAAAAAATTGAACGCGACCTCGTCTTTGCAGGTTTAGAGGGGATGATTGATCCGCCAAGAGAGGAGGCAATAAAAGCAAATCAAGTATGTCAGCAATCGGGAATAAAAGCCATAATGATTACCGGCGACCACAAGCTTACCGCAATTGCCGTAGCTAAGGAAATTGGAATTATGAAAGAAAATAGCATCGTTTTGACTGGTGCAGAACTGGATAGGATTAGTGATGAAGAGTTTAAGAATATGGTGGAGAGTGTGGCGGTTTATGCTCGTGTCTCGCCGGAGCACAAGTTGCGAATTGTTAATGCTTTAAAGGCTAAGGGTCACATCGTGGCGATGACAGGCGATGGAGTCAATGATGCGCCTGCGGTGAAAAGTGCAGATGTTGGCGTGTCGATGGGCATTTCTGGAACAGATGTGACTCGGGAAGCCTCTGACTTGGTATTGACAGATGATAACTTTGCAACTATTGTGAAGGCAGTGGAGGAAGGAAGGGTCATCTATGACAATATTAGAAAGTACGCAAGATTTCTATTAGCTTGCAACTTTGACGAAGTGCTTGTGATAGGATTATTTGCTATTTTAGGCGGGATATTTGGAAGTGCAATGTTTCCTTTGCCTCTGCTTCCTTCAATGATTCTCTGGATAAACTTGGTCACGGATGGGGCGCCTGCTGTTTCTTTAGCAACAGACCCTCCAGACGAAGATGTGATGGATAGGAAGCCGCGTAAGCCAGAGGAGGGAATACTTCATGGAATGGGCGCATTCATTATCGCATCCTTTATGTTACAATCTATAGGAACTATACTGGTTTTTGCTCTCGAATACTATCTATTCCCTGCCCATGGGTTTGGAACCGAAGAAACATTGGCAGAAGCCAGAACAGCCGCTTTCGTCCAAGCAGCGTTCTTTGAATTATTTGTTGTTTGGAATTGCCGTTCTGAAAAACGTAGTGTGTGGAGAATGGGGCGTAACGCCTTGAAGAATAAGTTCTTTGTAGTCGCAGAGATTGTGTCAATTGCAGCTACCCTTGGCATCTGCTACGTTCCTCCAATAGCATCTGTATTCGGACTTGTTCCATTAACACCAACAGACTTGTTCTATGTTCTCGCAGTAGCAAGCTGGGGACTCTTCGTTCTCCCAGAATTGTTCATGAACAGAAAAGTGTGGAAATGGAGATAGGCCTTAAGCGAATTATGGGTAGAATCTTCTTATCGTGCGTGGAAAAGGAATAGCATCAATTATATTGTCCAAGTCAAGCATCCAAGCCAACAGTCTTTCAACTCCTAATCCAAAGCCTGCGTGCGGAACAGTGCCATACCTTCGTAAGTCAATATACCATTCATAATCTTCTTCCTTCAAGCCGAAATCTTTCATTCTGGCAATCAATTCATCTTTGTCGTCTACTCTTGAACCGCCTGTAGTGATTTCTCCTATATTAGGCACAAGCATATCTGCAGACATTGCAAGTTCAGGATTGTCTGGATAAGTTTTGCAATAGAACGCCTTAATCTGTTTAGGATAGGCATAGACAAAAAAAGGTTTACCAAACTCTTCTGCTAACTTTCTTTCTTCGTCAAAGCCGAAGTCTTCTCCCCACCTCATCTTAACGCCTTTTCGATTCAACATTTCAACAGCGTCAGTGTATGTAATCCTAGAAAATGGTGGTTTCACAGAAGCCAATTTTTCAGGTTTGACGCCTAACTCTTTAAGTTCTTTCTTGCAGTTTTTTGCGACTTTTTGGCATACATAGCTTACCAAGTCTTCTTCAAGTCGCATCATGTCATCTATGTCGGCGAAAGCTTGTTCTGGTTCAACATGCCAATATTCTGTAAGATGGCGAATAGTTCGGCTTTTTTCAGCCCTAAAAGACGGCGCCACAGTGTAAACCTTTTCCAAAGAGTAGATTAAAGCTTCTAAATGTAGTTGAGCACTTTGTGTAAGGTAAAGGTCTTGGTCAAAA
>Ga0315314_1000560_pt1 | contig 39701 bp, 47 predicted proteins | sample TDP9_MG_FD_203631 | JGI IMG/M metagenome (GOLD analysis project Ga0315314, IMG submission 203631) | Freshwater sediment microbial communities from Lake Towuti, South Sulawesi, Indonesia - TDP9 | ecosystem: Environmental > Aquatic > Freshwater > Lake > Sediment | place: Indonesia: South Sulawesi... | reverse complement strand
GTGTTTCCTGACGTGCTTTTTATAATCTATCCTCACTGTCCGCGAATCACCTGCTTGATGCTTGCATTGTACGGGTCCACATCAATAATCAAATCGCCGCCGCGTCGCCCTATATAATCCTTTGGTCCGTAGTTTATCCGCCAGAGTGCAATGCCATTGGAAACATGTTGCGTTACGGTGATGAGACTTTGAAGTGCATCTACACCCAACTCGCGGGCGCGCTTGTTCGCAGTTGCAATAGCGCGGGCAAGAGATACGGCGATGTCATCTTGAAGCACTTCGGCTGTTAATGTTGCTGCCATAGAACTCCTCCTTATCTTATCATATCTCGTCTACTTCCGATTTCGCTCACCTGTCTGTTTGGTGTGACAAGATAGATTCTATCGGTCGAAATGACAAACTCACCCACATAGAACACGCCTTTCAAATCAGGGTCATCTCGAACAGCGCGTTTGTCTGTTTCGCTTGGCTCTTGAAGATAGTCATCCCCAGTGTTTGGGTGAGTGTGAAAAGAGGCAACAATATCTTTCCCGCCAATTTTGCAATTGGGGCGAGGCGGAAGGATGATAGTATCCTGTGTGCCCTTGGGCCAGCGCGCTACGCTCAAGTTACCTGCCGCGTCTCGTAGAATAAACCCACCTTCTTCATGTCCACTACTAACACCAGGTCATGAGTCTTGCCAGGCCCGTTTTAGCTCAGCAAGAACTACAGAGTCAGTCAAGATCGTGATATGTTGTTGAGTCATTGATGTTTCTCTGGTTGTGAGGATACTGTTTCAAGCGTGCATGTCAGGAAACGCCATAGCCCGCCGACCACGCCCGAACTGACCCGCGAAATGAAGCCACCGTCCAACTATGCCAACCGACAATGCCAGAAAGCCGGGGGAGCCTGCCGAAGTGACAGGCCCTTCGACAAGGCTCAGGGCAGGCCCTTTTTTGTACCTTCCGCTTTTGAGAGCGTGGTGATTAACGCCTCAGCCTCACGCCATTGGCGGAATCGCTACACCTCTCTGGGAAATCAACTTCCAATCCGCCAATGGCGTGAGGCGTGTGTTAGCCGACGTTGGTTGCTTTTCTATTGTTTCAGGAAAAGTTGCCCTCTTCTTGCCGCAGATATGGTCATGGTTGAGCAGTAAAGAACCCCGCAGCAAGCTGCGGGGCTTTAGGCCTACTCCCACAGCTTGAGTTGACCAGCTTGTTCTTCTTGATACTTGATATACCGTCTGATTATGTCTGCCGTCACCTGGTCTCCCACAGAGCGAACGAAATACCCATCTCCCCACAGTTCCCCTCCCCATAGCTGCTCTCTCAGCCAGGGGAACTGCCGGAAGATCTCTCGTGCCGAGATGCTCTTCAGTACCTGTGCCACTTGCGCTGGCGAGTGCTTCGGCGAAGCTTCCAGGAATATATGCACATGATCTTCTTGCACATCCATCGTGTCGATCGAAAAGCCATATTCCTCACCAATTCGCCGAAACACCTCCTGGGTATACTCGGCCACCTCTCCCACCAGTATCGACTTCCGATACTTGGGAATCCAGACGAAGTGGTACTTGAGATCATAGACGGCATGGCTGCTTCTTCTCAGTGCACACATGCCTTATTTATAGAACACTTCGCCTGAAATTGCAACCGGGCTCTCGCCTTCGGCGAGCCCGCTTCCTCCCCCCAGCAAGCTGAGGGGTATCCAGCGGGAGTTTTTCTTGATCAGCTGAAGTTGTCTTATCCGCCGGGCCCCCCATGATTGCTCGCAATAGTTGACGTGCATTGGTTATGAAGACCTCGCGATCTTGCAATGATAGTTCGCGCATGTGGGCAACGTCATCACGGAATACCTTGATCTCACCTAGTTTCACTGTTACGAGCTCCTGTCTAACAAAAATGCGCTTAAAGACATCATCCCAATTCAGCTTCATGGTAATGATTTTGATATAATCAGAAAAATCTAGGTACTCGTGCAGTGGAAGATCTTGTTGAGCCCTCCCAGGATAGGGTTTCTCGCGTTCCTGTTTACGTGCTTCGGCATTGCTGCGGGTATCAGGCGGCACTCGCTGCTTCCACCACTTAGGCGTCAACTTCGATAGTTCGTCCACTATCAAGCTTCGTAGCTCTCTCTCGAGCCACCGCAAGAGCTGATAACAATCTGCAGCATCAAACTCGCTACTTGGCTTACTCAGGAGTTCGCTTGTATCAAGTGTGATCTCCACTGCCTCTACGCCCTCGCTTGGTGGTCCAGCTTCCTCTCCACTTGGGATTTGCACAAGACCTAGCGTGGCTTGGGCCTTGATTGAGTACTCGTTCGGCGGTGAAGCCTCGACTGCGATCTTCAGCGCCCACTCGTAATCGCCGCCGGTAACCTTATAGTGCTCAGCAAGAGCCAAGAAGTCACGACTCTGGATTGTGCTTTGAACTAATGCTAAGACTTCCCCGACCTCTCTTGCTGTTGCGGGATCACCTTGCCGGTAGTATGTTACCGTCAGCTGGCCTAAAATGTCGATGTCGATATCCTCCGGCTTATGTAAGTCAATCAAGCTACGCGCGCGTTCCAGGAGCTCGATTGCTGGACCTATCTCCGGCTCTTCACGCCACAAGGCATGCTTCGCCCGGTCAAGGCATTCCCGCTTTGTCGTGATATGTTGAGACTCCGCAAATACAACTTTAGCATATCGGCGAAGAATGGGACTGATCAGCGAGAACGGGATTTTCTCTCGCATAGGATCAAGCCGCTGAGCGGCTTCCAGGATACGCTTCTTGTGAGTTTCCAGTCCAGCAACGTCTCCTGCTTTCTCGTACAATGGTCGAATGTCATTATCCAATAGAATAGCCGTTCCAAATAGGCTTAAGCTTTCCAAGATGTCAAAACATGCATTCAGCCAACGCAATGCTTGGTCATACAGACGCGCTCCTTCAGCCGTGCACAATATCTCGGCCAGCAGTTTGCCTAGCAAATGACCTGCCCGATATAGTATTAGGCGCTCACGAGGATCAAGTAATGCCACACGACCAAGATATTCCTCGGTCAATGCAAAGAGTGCAGGCAGGTATTGATTCTGGCAACGCTTAGTGCACTTGGGCCACCTTTTATCCTTTGAGTCGGAATATACTGCCCATCGCACTAAACGAGTGAGTGCCTGCAAGGCAAAGAAGGAGTTACCCTCGGCCTGAAAGTACTTAAGCGCACGCTCGACCTCCTCATATCCATTGCACAAAGCACGGTCAGCTTCCTCGCGGTTAGCGCACAATGGTCCCTTCGCAACTATGGCCTGCCCCAGAACTAACCGTGCTTGATTCTCTCTGTTCGCACGGTCCTTAAGCCCTCTGGCCTGATTGATGACATGCCTACACTCGACTTCTACTCTTCTCAAGTGCCTTTCACGCATAATTGGATTAGCTTCGCTCCAAGCTTTCCGCAGGGATAGCTCTGCTAACCACCAGTGGATGGTAAGACGCCGATCAACGATATCATTTTCGCCGATGTAAGGTAAATGATCGCCTAAGTCGTCTAGGCTCCGTGCTGCTTTATCAAATACTGCGAAAACATAGTCGTCAGGGAACGGTGTAGCTTCCATGTTTCCGATTAGATCACCGATTCGGAAGTTGATTTCGCCAGTATGTGCCTTTGGCAGGCCAATGCGCTCAGACGGAGCCCAGGTATCAGCAGATTGGAACTCTTGAACGGCGCGATAGAGGTCACGCTCACTTGCCCACTGCCCTACTATTACATGAGCTCGCAATGCATCCAAATGATACCCAAGTTCCCCGGAGGAGTAGTGGACGAAGCGCTCGAACTCGTCTACCCACAGTGGCCGCTTGCCAAACGAGGTAGGGGCTGAGTACTCATGCGCGGCAAGGGCTCGAGCGAATGCAACGGCGGCAATACCTTGCTGGCACCCGAGACGACGATATATTGCCTCGGCCATCTGCAGCCGCTCTTTGGCTTGCTCAACTATCCCAACCCAACCCAGACGATATAACCGCTCAGCGATTCCCCGGGCCTTTCTCTCTTCCCGTTGCATCGCATCCACCTGGCCAGCGGGCCATTTGCGTTCAATTTCTTCGAGTTGATACATCAACTCCGCAAACTGGGCAGGCGGTCTCCGATCTAGAAGACCAGTCCTGCAAAAATCATTGAGCAGATTCGCGATGGCGTAATATGTATTGAAGCGCTGCTGGACTTCAGACCGCTTCTTATCTCTGAAGATTCGGCTGTATTTCCCGAACTCCTGCCAGGCTTTGAGGCGAAAGTGGCGAGCACGCTGAAGCAAGAACATGCCTTCCCAGAAGAGCAGGTCACCTTCCTTAACTCGTCCACCCGGTAGAGTGCCTCGTTTTCGTGACTTGCGATACTCCAAAATAGCTTCCAGTGTTTGCTGTTCTTCCTTCAGCACCTGAACGAACTGCTCAAATATAGCGGAATCCACTTCCAGTGGCTCGATCTTGTCTAACTCTATGTCGAGGGGGAATACATAGGGAGGCGGTACAAGGATCTGCCATAGTGACTCGGCCATCACGTGCAAAGGCCGGAGCCGGTCAACCTCTGTTGTCAGGATGATCTCACAGGCTGCCTTCAAGAGATCCAGTTTGACATCTGGGCGTAGGAATCGGTAGGGTAGCAGGTTATTTCCAACGCCAACGGCTCGATAATGTCGGACGAGTGCCAGAATCAAGTCCGCCTTGCACGAAGCCTGGGATCTTGGCAACGTCTGTTGGCGTAATGCGAGACACAAAGCATTCGCCTGATCCCAGCTCCCGGGCTGACCTACTGCATAGAGCATCTCTGCCAGCGCAGCCCGAATTTCCGCGTCTGCCTCCCGCACACGCTCCGCTAATTCTGGGATGGGTGCAGGCGGTAGCTGATCTCGAACCCACGGCCAGTAATATGTCCAGATGTGTGCAGCTGTTTTCCACCGCCCACTCATCCAGTACAAGCGTCCGGCGGTTAGAACGAGATCGGGAGCAAAACTCCAGACCGAGTACACTTCGCCTGACCAGTGTCGCAAGGGGTTAATGCGGGCTTCACTTTTCCAGCGTATAAGTTCCCAAAGGTTCTCCTGGTTCGCGATTGTATCCTCGCATAGCTTCAACCATTTACCAAGTGCGCCGCCTCGTTCTAGCCCATAGAAGCGCAATGCGTAGCCCGCATCCGAGGAGCCATAATATTTGTAAAAATATTCACCCTCGCGGTACAACACATCAACTGCCAGCTTCGACGGCGCTGCTTCAAGAGCCAAGTCCGGGTTATCTTTGACTCTCGGGAGTCTGTGGAGTCCAAGGAAGACCTCAGTGTAATAGGTGTGAGCATTATCGCGCCACTGCTTCCAACTTGTGTCAAGCATTGAACGCAAATATGGCTGACGAAAGACGTAAGTTGGATAACCATCAATGTAAGTCTTCCGCAGCAGGTTGACTTGATCGGAGAGCAGTATCTTCTCGTAAGCATCAAAATCGTTGTAAGAGGTTCGCGCCATAATTGCCTTCACATGTTCGACTCGGACCTGAGGACGCTTAAATGCCAGGATATACTTTAGCATTTCAAGGCATCCCTCAGCCAACTCACTCTGAGCAATCGTATTGATGATATCTTGGGCGATTCGCCTATCACGGTTTAAGTACCGTTCGAATTCTTGCTTGAGCCTATCATCATTAACCTCAGCAATGAGAGTTCTGTCACCAAGTTGCCGGTCGAACACTATGAAAAACGAGAGCACCAGACTAATAGCACGCGCTTCCAAGTACGTTCGCTCTAATACGCCTAATAACTCTGCCGCCCGTGGGTGACGATAATAACCCCACAGCCATGTACGCAGATGTTCCGACTTAGGAGGCTCAAGCTGAATTGAGGTCCAGTGCTGTTCATTAACCATCACAGGATCAAGCCCTAGTCGAATTGCCGACTTATCGGGACGGTACAGTGTCGGGTTGCGAGGGTTGTAAGTAAGGATCAATAACAGCGACCATTTTTGTGACTGCACAGCTTCTTCGTACAAGCCCAGCAATGCTTGGAAGTTGAACCCATCCATAACATCTACATCATCTACGAGCAACACCAACGTCTGCCCGTGACTAGCGAAGCGGCGTAGTATCTGTTCCGGATCATTAGCTAGTTTCTCCTTTAGTTCGGAGGCCCGCTCTGCTTCCGAGCGCCACTGTCCTAGCTCTCGCCAACGCAGTAGCAACCTCTCATCCCTTTGGAGAGCACCCCAAGCGTAGAAAATCCAGAGCAGAAACCCCAGCACAGCGACAGTGAAGAGCAATCCCTGGTTGCGTTCGAACCAGGCGGTGACTTGCACAAGGATCGGCAGGTTCTTGGGGTCAACAAAGAACTCAATGGCTTTGAAGCCGAGCAGGGTTAAGATATACCCGATTACTGCAGCAAAAACAGGAATAGCGACGTACACGAGGAGACTGACTCGCTGTAGAAGCGAAAAAACTGCCTCGGCTGCACCAGCAAGACGATGCCCGATGGGGGATACGAGCGTCCTATCGAGATTGGCAAGTTCCTCAAGGAACACATCCTTGTAGAAATCTATGCCGTCCGCCACTTTGTCTCGGTTATCCAGAAATGCGATCACACGGCAGTCATCGCGTTTGCTTAGCCACTCTTGAATCAGGGTCAATAAATCAGATTTGCCGCAACCCTGGCCTGATGAAACCTCTCGCGCTTCCTCCGGAACAATGAACTCCGCTTCGCCCATCTCGCCGTCTTCTGGGTAAGGCGCGTGAACCAGCACGAGTTTCGAAGGGTTAGGGGTTTTGGAACGACAGATAGCGAATTCTCTCTCAATTCGGGAAAGCGCGTCAATACTGCGGAAACGGTTTGCTCGAACGTATTCTCCGAAGGTCGAGTATACGATTGTGTTTGATGCTGTTGGTAGGATTGGCTGTATAGAATTCATTTTCCTCCCTCCAGGGCAATGTCGGCTAACGTTACAGCACGCTGACCACGCCCGAAGCCACGCGCGAAATGAAGACGACTTCCAACTATGCCAACCACCTTTGCCAAAAAGCCGCGCACGTGGCGTGGTCGGCGTGCGGGTGTTTCCGCCGTCTCGTCGGACGTTAGCCTTTTCAGGCTGGTACCGCCTGCCGCAGGTCAGCAATGACGGGCAGAGAAAACCATTCTCGTCTCAGCAATCGGCTGGTGAAGAATAGTACTTCAAGATTCTCAATCTTGCCCGTTTGCGGATTCAGACGCGCAATTATCTCGTCGCCCAATTCCTCAGATTCCTGTGCGGCGTAAGGTGCGACAGTATTTATGTACAGGATGTCGGCCTCGCGGTCGTATTGAAAGGTCAATTTCTTTGCCATTCGACTTCTCCACCTGCTAACCGACGGGTAAGGTAGGAGGTGATGATCCAATGTCGCTCTATAGGCACGGCTTCGCTCACTACCACCACCACTACGTACTTACCTCGACGGACATCTTCGAACCAACGAGAAAACAGCCTTGCTGTGCTCATACGGGCGCTGCGCCGAACGCTTCGGCTGACGCTCAGCGGAAGCCTTGATCGGGATCGGCCAAGGTTTGCCCTATCTGGGCGAGATATTCTGGTAACAGGTCTGGGTGAGTACGAGCAATATGCGCTTCACGTTCATCCGCCAATTCGACCTCGCCCTTCAAGTAGGGGCATGGGAAAACTCGCATATCAAACCACTCCTACAGCCCGCACCATACAGTCGTCGATGGGACTAAGATGGCGGAAAACTTATATTTCACGCTACCAAAGTAACACACATACACCCTGTGGATAACCGCACGATCTATAGCGTGGTAACACCACTTCGGCCCACGCCCTTTTGGCTGACATGGGCGTACCGTTCCGTCGTGCGAATGTCCCCATGCCCCAGCAGTTCCTGAAATATAACGTGTATCCACCCCGTCTTCAACTCTATTTTATCACAATTTGATGAAAAAGTCAAAAACTCGACACCGAGGGCCTTGCAGGTTTCTCTTCCAGGTGACAAATTGGGCAAAAAGATGGTATAATCAAGAACTAGAGCAAGCCCCGATGCCCTAAATTAAACCGACGAGGAGAAAGAAAATGATCAAGTTCTTATCGGACGAATGGATCAAGGCCCTCTGTCAGGAGCTCAACCAGAGCGAAGCCTACGCCCAGGCGGCCAAAAACTGGGAAGGCGACTTCTACTTCATCGTCGAGCCCGAGGGCGAGATAAAGGAGCCGGTCATCTTCTACGTTGACCTCTGGCACGGCAAGTGCCGCGAGGCTAAGCTGGTGGCCGACGAGAAGGAGAAGGAGCCAGCCTTCAGGATGAGCGCGCCGCTGAGCGCCTGGCGCAAGGTCATCGAGAAGGAGCTGGATCCCATCCAGGGGCTGATGACCCGCAAGCTGAAGCTCGAAGGCAACATGGCCATGATCATGCGTAACGTCAAGGCCGCCCAGGAGCTGGTCAACTGCTGCACGCACATCCCGACGGAGTTCCCGAGCGAGTAAGCAGGTAGGAAAGTGAGCAAGTATGCAAGTGAGCAAAACTTGCAGACTTGCAAACTTGCATACTTGCTAGGAGAGAGAACATGTGGTTCTTCGCTAGCCCGGAGATTGTGTTCGGCGAGGATGCCCTGAGCTACCTGAGTGAGATCGAGGGGAAGCGGGCCCTTATCGTCACCGACGACACCATGGTGAGGCTGGGCTTCGCGGACAGGGTCATCAGCCACCTCCAGGAGGCGGGGATCGAGGTTCAGGTCTTCGCCGAGGTGGAGCCTGACCCCTCGCTGGAGACGGTGAAGCGGGGAGCGCAGGCCGCGCTCGCCTATGAGCCGGATTGGATCGTCGGGCTGGGTGGCGGCTCACCGATGGACGCCGCCAAGGCCATATGGGTGCTCTACGAGCGGCCCGACATGGAGCCCGAAGAGATCAGCCCCATAGAGACCCTGGGCTTGCGCCAGAAGGCCCGCCTCATCACCATCCCCACCACCTCGGGCACCGGGGCCGAGGCCACCTGGGCCATCGTGCTCACCGACACGGAGGGGCAGCGCAAGCTGGTCCTGGGCTCACGGGAGAACGTGGCCGATATCGCCATCGTTGACCCCATCTTCGTAGCCGAGCTGCCCCCTCAGCTCACCGCCGACACGGGGATGGACACCCTGACCCATGCCGTCGAAGGCTACACCTGCACCTGGCACAACGACTTCTCCGACAACCTTTGCCTCAAAGCCATCAAGTTGATCTTCGAGTACCTGCCGCGCGCCTACGAAAAGGGCGACCTGGAGGCGCGGGAGAAGATGCACAACGCGGCCACCATCGCCGGGCTGGGCTTCGGCAATGCCTCGGCCGCGCTGGCCCACAGCCTGGGCCACGCCCTGGGGGCCGTCTTCCACGTCTCCCACGGTCGGGCCGTGGGGCTCTTCCTCCCCTACACCATCGAGTTCTCCGCTCGCGGCAGTGGGACTCGCTACGCGGAGATAGCCCGCTTCCTGGGGCTGCCCCCGTCCCCCCTTGAGGGGGGACAGCCCCCGTCAACGGGGGCAAGGGGGAGCGAGGAAGAGGAGGCAGAGAGCCTGGTATCCGCCATCCGCGGCCTGCTCAAGAGGCTGGGCCAGCCCAGCACCATCGCGGAACTGGGCATCTCGCCGGAGGAGTTCGAGACTGAGATGACGAAGCTCGTCGAGAATGCCGAGAACGACCCCTGCACCGTCACCAGCCCCCGCATTCCCAGCACCGAGGAGTTCGAGAGGCTATTTCGGTACGCTTTTGAGGGCAAAAGCGTAGATTTCTGAGTTACCCAGAAGAGGAGTTGGCTGACTCAAGCCATGGACGAAAGGATGGTCAGTGATGGCTCACCATATGGTTCAGGATGGAAAACTAGAAGAGGTTGGGCAGCTTCAATTGCTGCTACACAGCCTCTACGCCAAATACGAACCCTTAATCCTTAGAGTCATTGATCGGATAATCAAAATAGGCTTTCTGAGGGGAAGGGGAAAACCGATCCTCAAATTCATGCGTAAAATGGGCGGCATCCTTCCCACAGGAGAGGTGGTAAGTCTAGAGAGGGCAAAGGAGTTCATAGATGCTATATCAAAAAATCCGAAGGATTCAGAGATTGCTGTGGGCCCTTGCGTTTGTCAGGAAGTCCTGGGGATAAAGAAGGGAATCCATGTAAAGGATATGACCGTCCTCTACGGCGCTGAAGCGTATAAAAGAGTCAAAAGCGACTACAAGAACATAAGCCCTGGTGAAGCGAAGGGGTTACTTGAAGACCTCCAGGAAGAGGGATGTATGCCGACTTTTTATGCCTGCATGAGGTCTAAAGGCTGGGTCTTTGTGATATGTAACTGCGAGAGCGAAATCTGCCTTCCCTTTAGAACCCATCAGCTTGTAGGAGGAGTGCTCAGTCCAGGGCCAGACATAGTTGATTGGGATAGGGATAAGTGCATCGAGTGTGGCAGGTGCGTTGAGCGATGTCACTTCGGTGCAAACCGCTTCATCAATGGCGGTATCGAAACCGACCTGGACAGATGCTATGGATGCGGACTCTGCGTCTCGACTTGTCCTGCTGGGGCAAGAAGATTAGTGGAAAGAGAGGGTTACTCCAACACCTACTACCCCCTTGATCTCGTGAACAGACTCCAGAGGGAAGGACGGAGGTAACTTGAAGGGATACATGGGCAAACTGCTCACCGTCGATCTGAGCAGCGGCCAAATATCTCCGCTGAGCTGCTGAACATGGATTATGCCCGCCGATTCATTGGTGGAAGCGGCCTGGCCTGCCGCTACCTCTACGACATGATGGATGCTGATCTCCTGGGGGCTTGAAAATGTAGCCGAGGATCTGTGGAGGACATAAAATGCCAGGTATAACCGATTACAAGGCAATCCTCTTCGATGTGGATGATACCCTGATCCATGTCTATCCCCCCGTGCATGAGACTTTCATCCGAGCTTATCGCCACTTGGATTTAGGGATAGACGACGCAAAGCTGAAGGAGGCCTATCAAGCGGCCATGGAATTCTACCGGCAAGAGGGGTTGAAATACAGGGAAGACGAGCGTCTGCTCTGGATACGCTTCAATGAGACGATCCTGCACCGTTTGGGCCTCGAAAGGGATGTGCAGGATTATGCCGAAAAGGTTGTAAGATTCTTTGAGGAGAACGCCTCTTACCGGGTCTTCCCAGACGTAAAGCCCACCCTGGCTTCCCTGCGATCCTCGGGATACACCCTGGGGGCCATCACTGGCCGCATCCACAGCACTCGGCCCATCCTCGAGCGCTTTGGGCTGATGAAGTACTTCGACTTCTATTTCGCCGCTGGGGAGATGGGCGTTAGGAAGCCAGAAGCAGCCTTCTACGAAAGGGCCCTGCGGTTGGCTAGGGTTAAAGCCAGCGAGGCTCTCCTTGTGGGGAACGACCTGACCGATGTGGAAGGGGCCAGGAATGTGGGCCTCACCCCTGTCCTCATTGACCGCCAGAATCAATTCACCTCAGCCAATTGCATCCGCCTGACCGATTTACGTCAATTGCTATCTTTGCTCGGAGGTAAGAGATGAAGGGAACAAGAGAACAAGAGTTTCAGCCCCGAGGCCGCTACTTTGAGGAGTTCGAGGTTGGGGAGGAGGTCACCAGCCCCGGACGGACGGTGACGGAGACGGATGTCGTCATGTTTGCCGCCCTCTCCGGCGACTACAACCAGCTCCACACCGACGCCGAGTTCGCCAAGGGGACGATGTTCGGGGAGCGGATAGCCCACGGCCTCCTGGGCCTCTCCATCGCCGAGGGGCTAGCCAGCCGTCTAGGTTTCCTCGAGGGCACGGCCCTGGCTTTCCTGGGGCTGACCTGGAAGTTCAGGAAGCCCCTCCTGATCGGCGACACCATCGCCGTCCACGGCAAGGTCGCTCAGAAGAAGGAGATGCCCAAGCTGGGCGGGGGAATAGTGGTCTTCGACCTAGAAGTCGTCAACCAGCGGGAGGAGACTGTTCAGAAGGGGCAGTGGACGGTGCTGGTGGCCAGCAAGCCGAGTTAAGGGGAGAGGTGATTCTTGAATACTGCTGGCAGGTAAGCCCTGGGGGTCAAGGGCAGAGGAGGCTTAGGCATGGCCTTCAAGGCATAATACGCTTGCCGATATTTAATTGGGCCCCCCTTTGAGGGGTCGTCGCGATAGACGATAGAGTACCAACGTTCGGTTCGGCAACGGCCGTACCAAGGAACGGTGGCGAAATCCAGGTTGAAGAGGAACATCACCTCCATCCAAGGCCACTCGAAGTGAGCTTTCTGGTAAGCCTGCACCAGATAAGTGGCTTGCTCCTCCTCTGAGACTTTCATCCAATTGTGGTAACCTAAGTCGCAACCGGTCTTCAGCACCCACCCGAACTCCGTGGCCCAGACCTTTTTGTCGTCATCGCCATATTCCACCATCACGTCGTGCTGCTGCTTGGCCCGGTAGAAACACATGCCCCCTTTTGCACCAGTCGTCCTATCCGGGTCGTAAGGCCCCCCGTAGGGGTGGGAGCCAAGGACGTCGAAGTAATCCTTAGCCCCGGCGTCGTACATCCTCCGGAGGTAGATTAGGTCCCCCATAGCCCCCTCGCTCCCTTCGCCGGCTGTCGAGAGCCCAGCGGTGACGACAAGGGCATGTGGGTCGGCCTCTTTGACACGAGGGTATACCGCCTTGAGCAGGGCTACATAGCCAGCAGGATCAGGCGGTCGGTTGCCCCATTCGTAGTCCAAGTTGGGCTCATTCCAGATCTCGTAGGCGGCAACCCGTCCCTTGTAGCGGTCGGCCAGAGCGTACATGAAGTCGCCAAAGTCGGCGGGATCGGTCGGCGGGTCTGTCCTCCCAGTACCGTTGGCCCAAGCTGGAGGGTGGTCCACGCGGAAAAGGACCTTCAATCCGTACTGCTCGGCAGCGTTGACGACATTATCGCAATCGTCCCAATGGTAGCTGCCCTTAGACGGCTCAGTAGAAGCCCAACTGACGAAGCTCTTGACCCAATCGAAGCCCATGCCCTCCACCAGACCCATGTTGGTGCGCTCGGCTATGTGACGCCGTAGCCCAGGTGCGGCTCGAGCATCGCTTGGGTATCCGAAGGGCTGACTGTCGTTGATAAGAGCAGGGCTCCTATCAAGAGCAAGGAGCCCGATGCGACCCAGACTCGTCTCCGCATATCTTATAGCTCAAATTCCTCACTAACCGCATTCTTGATCAGCTCTATTCGCCGCAGCCTTCCCCCCGGCGTCAGCTCCACCGCCACCACGTCAATGCGCCAGTTGGTGGCGGTCTCCCCCCGCTCCTCCAAGTAGGTCTGTGCCACTTCCGTCAGTTTGGCCTGCTTGGCGGGGGTGATTGACTCCTCCGGCAGCCCCAGCTCCCTTCCCCGCCGCGTGCGGACCTCGACGAAGACGAGGCAATCCCCTTCGGTGGCGACGATGTCCATCTCGCCTATGGGACAGCGATAATTTGTCTCGCGGATAAAGTAGCCATGGCGACGCAGGTAATCGGCGGCCAGCCTCTCGCCGAGCCTACCCAATCCCCTCCTCGCGTCCTTCATGGCCTCACCTCGCAGATCATACGTTTCATCGGGGCGAAGGAGAGGCGGTGGAGGGGGCAGATTCCGAGGCGCTCCAGGGCTTGACGGTGCTGAGGGGTCCCGTACCCCTTATGCCGGGCGAAGCCATAACCCGGATAATGGCTTTCGAGGGCGATCATCATCCTGTCTCGGGAGACCTTGGCCACGATGGAGGCCGCGGCGATGGAGAGGCAGAGGCTATCGCCTTTGAAGATCTTCTTCTGAGGGATGGGCACCGAAGGGAGGCCTAGGCCATCAATCAGGAGGAAATGAGGAGTAGGGGCCAGGTCTCTGATGGCCTCCTCCATTGCCAGCCTGGTGGCCTGAACGATGCCTAAGGCGTCGATCATCGTCGCGGGGACGATCCCCACCCCGATGGCCAGAGCTGAGGCCTGGATCACATCATAGAGGCGATCGCGCTGGCGGGGCGTGAGCATTTTTGAGTCGCGCACCCCCCGCAACTCCTCGCGCAGGTGGGGCGAGCCCAAGGGCAGGATCACTGCCCCAGCCACGACGGGGCCGGCCCAGGAGCCACGTCCCGCCTCATCGAGGCCAGCGATGAGGCGATAGCCCTGAGCACAGAGGGCCGTCTCCTCCCTTAAATCCGGATCTCGAGTTGCCATCTGATTTCGAAGAAAAATGGAGGTGTAGGTTTCGCCTACACCCTAGCCAGAGGCATCTCCACAGATCCCTAGGGAAGAATCCATCAAATAGGCAATCCGTGCGATGCCTTCAGGATCGCTTCTCCTTGAGCCTGGCCGCCTTTCCCCGGCGCTTGCGCAAGAAGTAGAGCCTAGCCCGTCGCACATGGGCATGACGAAGGACCTCCACCTTCTCTATCAAGGGCGAGTGTAAGGGGAAAGTCCGCTCCACGCCGATGCCGTGGGCGGCGATGCGCCGCACGGTGAAATTGGAATTGGCACCCCCCTTGCGCAAGCGCATCACCACCCCCTGGAAGACCTGGGTGCGCTCGCGGTCGCCTTCGATGAGCTTGCTGTGCACGCGCACCAGATCGCCTGGCCTAAACTGGGGGATATTGGGATTTGGCTCCAGCTCGCCAACTGATGCTATCAAATCAACCATTCCACCACCTCGTATCACAAGTGCAGATTATACCACAGATGGCTGATACCGCCAAATGCTCAAGCCATTCGCTGTCCACGACCCCTAGCCTCCAGTCTACGCAAGAACTCCCTATCCTCGGCGGTCAGCTCCGCCCTCTCCAGGAGGTCGGGGCGGCGCTGCCATGTACGCCTCAGGGCCTCCCGCCGACGCCACCGGGCTATGGCGGCGTGGTTGCCAGAGAGGAGCACCTGGGGAACAGACCAGCCACGAAAGATGGGCGGGCGGGTGTAGTGAGGGTACTCTAAGAGGCCGTGGGAGAAGGAGTCCTCGAAGGTCGCCCCCGGGTCGCCCAGGACGCCAGGGATGAGCCGCGTCACCGCGTCTACGATGACCATGGCTGGGACCTCGCCACCAGAGAGCACGTAGTCGCCGATGGATATCTCGTCAGTGGCCAGATGCTGGCGCACCCGTTCGTCTACCCCCTCGTAGTGGCCGCAGATGAGGACGACGTGCTTGTGAGAAGCCAACTCGCGGGCCACCTCCTGGGTGAAGAGCCTTCCTTGGGGCGTAAGAAAGATGATGGGAACTTCCTCTCCCTTCCCCTCTCCCCCCTCCCTTCTCTCTTCTTCCCCTAATACCGCCTCCACGGCAGCGAAGATGGGCTCGGGCTTCATCACCATGCCCCCGCCCCCGCCGTAGGGGGCGTCGTCGGCGGTGCGGTGCTTGTCTGTAGTGAAGTCGCGGATGTTGTGGATGGCGATGGAGACCAAGCCCGCCTCTATGGCCCGCTTGATGATGCTTTCGCTGAAGGCCCCCTCGAATATAGAGGGGAAAAGGGTCAAGATGTCAAAATGCATCTCATCTCCTCTCGCAAGATCGCCTGTCGGTGCCTCTCCTTTATTCTACCACATCCCTCACATCGCGGCAAGGGCTGGAATTTACAGCACTTGAAAGGGAGCTGTTTTTGTGTTATCATTTGTTTGTTGGAAAAAGGTGTTTTGGTGAGCAAACCAACACCTAGAATTGGAGGTGATGATATGTTCTACCCAGGGTTTTACTTTGACCCGATGTATCTAGTCTTCGCCCTGCCGGCCCTGCTCCTAGCCTTCTATGCTCAGTTCAGGGTGAGCTCCACCTACAGGAAGTATTCCCGCATCACCAACATGCGGGGCATCAGTGGGCTCGATGCAGCGCGCTACCTCCTGGACGCCAGCGGCTTGCATGGGGTGTCCATTGAGGGGACGCCAGGCACCTTGAGCGATCACTATGACCCCCGCACCAAAACCCTACGCCTATCGCGAGGGGTGGCTCACTCCAATTCAGTAGCCGCTTTGGGCATCGTCGCCCACGAGATCGGCCATGGCCTCCAGGATCAAAGGGGCTATGTGCCGTTGCAGGTGCGCACGGGGTTGGTGCCCATCGTGAACCTGGGCTCTTGGCTGGGCTACATCTTCTTCATCGCCGGTGTGCTGATCAACATCTCCGGCCTGGTCTGGCTGGGCATCGCCTTCTTCTCCGGCAGCGTCCTCTTCGCCCTGGTCACCCTGCCCGTGGAAAGGAATGCCAGCAGCCGGGCGCTGGCCCTGCTGGAGAACAGCGGCCTGGTCGGCACGACCGACTTGGAGGGGGCTAAGAGCGTCCTATCAGCGGCGTCCTTGACCTATGTGGCCGCCTTGGCCCAGGCTCTATCCACCCTGCTCTACTACATCTTCCTCGCCCTGGGGATGGGCCGCCGTCGCCGCGATTAGCTAGTGAAATGGACCTGTCCAAGAAGGTTGCCCTCCTCGACCTGACCACTACACAGTTGGCCGAGTGGCTCGCCTCATGGGGTGAGCCATCCTTTCGCACTGCCCAGATCCGCCGTTGGATCTACCGCTCCCTGGTCACCGACTTTGCGGAGATGAGTAACCTGCCCAAGGTCCTGCGGGAGCGGCTGGCCGAAATGGCCTACCTGGGAACCATGAAGCCGCTGAGGGAGATAGTCTCCAGCGATAGCCTGGCCCGCAAGGTGCTCTTCGAGCTGAGGGATGACCAAACCATCGAGAGCGTGCTGATGTACTACAATGATGCGTTCGCTTGTGGCGCTGAGGGCAGGGCGAGAGCTAAGCCTGCAACCGAACGAGCAAGCGCATTAAGGCGTCACACCATCTGCATCTCGACCCAGGTGGGCTGCGCCGTAGGCTGCCCTTTCTGCGCCACGGGACAGGGCGGTTTCGTGCGCAATCTGACCCCCGGCGAGATCGTGGAACAGGTTTTGCACTTTGCTCGCTTATTGAAGAAGGAGGGAGCAAAGGTCAACAACGTGGTTTTCATGGGAATGGGAGAGCCTTTGGCCAACTACGAGGCCACCTGGCAGGCCATCGAGACCCTGAACGCCCCTGATGGCTTCGGGCTGGGGGCGCGATGCATCACCGTCTCTACGGTGGGGCTGGTTCCAGGCATAGAGCGCCTGAGCCGGGAGAGGCTGCAAGTGGGCTTAGCCGTCTCCCTCCACGCTGCCGAGGATGCCCTGCGCGACGAGCTGGTCCCCATCAACAAGCGCTATCCCCTCAGCGAGTTGATGCAAGCCTGTCGGGATTATGTCGAGCGCACGAGGAGGCGCATCAGCTTCGAATACGCCCTTATAGATGGCATCAACGATTCATTGGGCCACGCTCGCAGGCTTGCACGGCTGCTCAGAGGCCTGCTCTGCCACGTGAACCTCATCCCGCTGAACCCCACAGCGGAGTGCCCTTACCGCCCCTCGCCGCAGAAGCGCATCCTCGCCTTCCAGGCCGAGTTGGACCGGTTGGGAATCGCCAACACCCTGCGCGTAGCGCGGGGACTCGACATCCAGGCAGGTTGCGGACAGTTGAGAGGTCAGCGGATGTAACGAATTACATCCAGTCAGCCGATTGAACGGATTAAGCCCAGTCAACCGATTAAGCGGATTAGATAATCCGTTTAATTCGCTAAATCGGCTGACCCGATCCGTTTAATCGGCTTAATTGGCGACCATTTGCATTTTAGCCCGATAGAGTGTATGATTTGAGGAGGAATGGTTGAAAGCAACCCCGTACCGGGAGAGGTTTTATAAACATGAGAATAGGCATCATCAGCGATACCCATGGGAGCTTAACTGCCTGGCAAAGGGCGCTTGAGGTCTGGGGCGAGGTGGACTATATCATCCACATCGGGGATATAAACTATCAGGGCCCCAAGAACCCCCTCCCGGAGGGCTATGACCCCATGGGGCTGGCCCAGGCCATAAACGCCAGCCCGGCACCGGTGCTCATCGCCCGCGGCAACTGCGATTCCGATGTGGAGGAGCTGGTGCTGGAAGTGCCCATGGCTAACCCCTATCTCTTCTGCCAACTGGGCGAGTGGCGCATATTGGCCCATCATGGACACGTCTACCCGCCCGATCGCCTCAGGGAACTGGGCGAGAGGTTTCAAGCCGACATCATCATCACGGGACACACCCACAAGCCATCCCTAGAGGCCAAAGGTGACGGGTTACTCATCAATCCTGGCAGCGCCGCTTACAGCGGGACCGTTGCTATCTTCGACGAGAAAAAAGCCAGCCTCATAGACATGAGCACTGGCAGGGTCCTGAAAACCGTATCGCTATAGCGCAAGGGCTAGCGGGCGGCCTTGTGTAGCGTCTGTAGGCACTTGACGCAGACGTTCAGCCGCTTAGGGACCCCGTCTATGACCACGGTCACTTTCTGGATGTTAGGCGTCCAGCGACGCTTCGTGTGTCTTCTCGAGTGGCTGACATTATGGCCGAACTGAGGGCCCTTGCCGCAGATGTCGCATTTGGCAGCCATATCTATCACCCCTTTCGATTGCTTTCCAACGGAAAGCAAGTTAATGATACCACAAAAGGTTAGAATTTGCAAATGAGGTAGGGTGATGATGGAGGAAGCACGGTTAGGCAGGATTGAGGTAGCGCCAACAGCCATCGCCAGCATCGCCGCCCAGGCAGTGCTGGAATGTTACGGCGTCGTGGGCATGGCTTCGAAGAGCCTTCGCCACGGCTTGGCAGAGCTCCTCCGCCGAGACAGCTCCAGGCGTGGGGTGGAGGTGAGGCTGGTTGATGGCCAGATAATCATAGACCTGTATGTGGTGATAGAATACGGCACCAGGATCTCCGAAGTGGCGCACAACATAATGAGTAGCGTGAAGTTCAATGTGGAGAAGGCGTTAGGCATGCCCGTGACCCAGGTGAACGTCCACGTGCAAGGATTGCGGGTGAGCAGCGAGGATTGATGGGATGAGCAAGGAGGGGTGTAACGGCCCTATATGCTCCTGCAGTGGGGAGGAGCTCAAATGCCTTTTGGGGGCAGGCACGGCTTGGCTGGAGAAAAACGCCACCGCCATCAATTTGCTGAACGTCTTCCCGGTCCCCGATGGGGATACGGGCACTAACATGCTCCTCACCATGCAGGCTGCCCTGGAGGAGATAGCCCACTCTCCGGACCATTCCGTCTCGGCCATAGCCCATGGCGTGGCCCATGGGGCCTTGATGGGGGCGCGCGGCAACTCGGGGGTCATACTCTCCCAGCTATTCCGTGGCCTAGCCAGGGGGTTAGATGGGGAGGACGCCCTTAGCGCAACGAAGCTCGCAGCGGCGATGAAGGAGGCCTCAACCGTCGCCTACCGGGGAGTGATAAAGCCTGTGGAGGGCACCATCCTCACCGTCGCCCGGGAGGCAGCGGAGGCAGCCGTCGCCGCCGCAGCGGAGGGGGACGACCTGCTCTACATCTTGGAGAGAGTGGTGGCCGCAGCCAAGGAGTCGGTGGCCAAGACGCCATCCCTCCTTTCGGTTCTGCGGGAGGCCGGCGTGGTAGACGCCGGCGGGCAAGGGTTGTTCATCATCTTGGAAGGGATCTTGCGCTTCGTCAAGGGGGAATCCATGGAGGTAGCGATGCCTGCCGAAGCAGCAGCGGCTATGGTGAGTGCCGCACCCAGCAAGGGGGAGATGGAGTACGGCTATTGCACCGAGTTCATCCTTGAGGGGCGGAACCTCAACCTGGAGGAGATCAAGGAGAAGATAGACTCCTTGGGCGACTCAACCATGGTAGTCGGCGACGAGAATCTGGTCAGGGTGCACATCCATACCTTCCGGCCGGGCAGCGTCCTTGAGTATGCCACTGACTTAGGCGTATTGCACAAGATAAAAATTGACAACATCCAGGATCAGCACCAACACTTCCTCCAGTTTGAGAGGGAAGCGGTGCCCCCAAAGGAGGAAGGAGAGATCGCCGTTGTGGCTGTGGTCACCGGCGCAGGGCTGACCCGCGTCTTCGAGAGCCTGGGGATCAGCGCCATCGTGCCTGGCGGGCAGACGATGAATCCCAGCACCGAGGAGTTGCTGCAGGCCATAGATTCCCTGGCGGCGGACAAGGTTATAGTCCTCCCGAACAACGAGAACGTCATCATGTCCGCCCAGCAAGCCCGGGAGCTCTCAACGAAGGAGGTGGTCGTCGTGCCCACGGCGACCATTCCCCAGGGGATCAGCGCCTTCCTAGCCCTGGACCAACAGGCCGACCTGAAGACGAATGCCGAGGCCATGGAGAGGGCGGCGAAGGGCGTCCAGACGGCAGAGATAACAAAGGCCATCCGCTCAACTCAGATCAAGGGGCTGCAAGTGGAGGAGGGCTCGGCCATCGGCCTGCTTAACAGAGAGCTGACGGCCTCAGGCGACACGCTGGACGAGGTTGCTCGGGAGATGCTGCGCCAGATGGGAGCCGAGCGCTACGAGATCATCACCGTCTACTACGGCGAGGACGTCAGTCAGGATCAGGCCGAGCGGCTAGCCGATGAGATCCGCCGAAGGTATCCGGAGCAAGAGGTAGAGCTCATCGCCGGCGGGCAGCCCCACTATCACTATATCCTATCGGCGGAGTAGCATCGCATATCGCCTATTCACAATACACCTGCTGTTAAGTGAAGTGACGTGAGAGATAGATCGGCTCCATCAAGGAGACAGCCGTGTTCGAGCGAATCTTGAAGCGTATGCGGGAGAAGGTTCGCGGGCGGTGAGATACTGGAACGCCAGAAGGATAAGGTGACCGCCGAATGGAAATACCGCATCAGAGGGGAAACGGTTGATGGCGGTGAGGTCGAGATGATCGCCAAGCTGAGTCCGACCGGCAAGCTGGTCATCATTACCGTCTACATACCGTGAAAAATGGGAGAATGTCAGGTGATATGTGACATTTGTGGACGAGAGGGTGCACGAATCCGCAGGGTTGCCAGGACTTACGGCAAAGGTAAGGATTTGCTGGTGATAGAGAACATCCCAGTGGTAACTTGCCCACATTGTGGGGAGAGTTACTTGACCGCGGAAACGCTTCATGAAATTGAACGCATCAAACTCCATCGGAAGAGCTTTGCCGTTGAGCGCCCTGTGGAAGTCGCCAGCTTTGCATAGCGGAGGCCGAGAGGCTGGCCGACGAGATCGGCACCGCTTACCCTTCGGCAGAGTAAGGCGAGGAGGAAAGGTGTCAAATGTCAGGATCGTCACCGACAGCGCCTCCGACATCCCACCAGGGATGGCCGAGGAGTTAGGGATCACCGTCGTGCCCTGCAACGTCCACTTCGGCCAAAGGACCTACCGGGACGGGGTTGACCTCACCAGCGAGGAGTTCTTCATCGAAATGGCCAGGAGCCCCACCTTGCCCACGACTTCCCAACCGGCAGTGGGCCTCTTCGAGGAGACCTATCGGCGATTGGCTGAGGAGACCGACCAGATCGTTTCCATTCACCTGCCGAGGAAGCAGAGCGCCACGTATAACTCGGCCTACTTGGCCGCCCAGGCGCTGCCTGAAGTGGAGATAGTCGTCATAGATTCCACTCAGGTCTCGATGGCCCAGGGCTGGCTGGCTATCATCGCCGCCAGAACAGCGCTTCAGGGGAAGGGGCTCACCGAGGTAGTCGAAGTGGTGCAGGATACGATACCTCGCCTGCGCCTCATCGCCATGCTCGATACTTTAGAGTACATCCAGAAGGGGGGACGCATCGGCAAAGCGACCGCTTTGCTGGGGACGCTGCTCAAGATGAAGCCCCTCCTGCAGGTCTTGGATGGAGAAGTCCTCCCTCTGGAGAACGTGAGGACCAAGCGGAAGGCCCTGCGGCGGCTGGCGGAGATCGTCGCTGAGATGGCGCCCTTCGAGGAGCTGGCCGTCATGCACGCTGATGCCCTCCCTGTAGCCAGGGAGCTCGCCGACATGCTGGCGCCCCTCCACCCCCCTGACCGCACCCTCGTCAGCCAGGTGGGGGCTATCCTGGGAACCCACGCCGGCCCCGGCGCCGTGGGTGTGGCTTGTGTAATGAAGGGGACGAGTCAATGAGGAAGGGCAACGAGGAACGAGGGATGAGAAATAAGGAAATTCCTTATCACTCGTTGACCCGTTACCTGTTATGGAGGTTGTATGGCATTCGCCTTTGAGAAGCTGGGGAAGATCCTTTCGTTGGAGCAGGAGCAGGGATACCGCAACAGGGCGGTGATAGGCGGGTTGGAGAGGCTTCTCCCCCTTTGGCAGAAGGAGGCGAGGGAGGAATCCAGCGACCCACAGCACCTCCAATTGGTGGAGGAGGTCGTCTCGCTGCTCACGGGATACGGCGAGAAGGACCCTCAGGGACGGGAGAGGGCTATTAAAGAGATAATGAGCAGGCTGGCGAAACGAGAAGTCTCTCCGAAAGTTATGAGAGAGGGCATAAGTGAAAGGGATGTAGAACTCCGTCACAAAACGGAGAGACTTCTTGCTAAAGGAGAGCCTCAACCGGTTGTCGCGGGGATAGACCTTGACTCCCCCGTCACCAAGCTCCGCGGCATCAGCACCGTCTACGCCAAACGCCTGGAGCGCCTGGGGGTGAGGACCATCCGCGACCTGCTCTACCTTATCCCCCGCCGCCATGATGACTTCAGCAAACTGAAGACCATCAACCAACTGGAGTATGGCGAGGAAGTGACCATTGTGGGCACCGTCTGGGAGACGGAGAACCGCGAGACGCGCAAGGGGATGACCATCACCACCAGCATCATAGCTGATGGGACGGCCACCATCAAGGCAACCTGGTTCAATCAGCCCTACCTTGTCCAAAGGCTTAAACCCGGCCGGCAGATCGTCATCAGCGGGAAGGTCGATCAGTACTTGGGGCACCTCACCTTCCAGTCGCCGGAGTGGGAGCCTTTGGAGGAGGAGTTGATCCATACCGGGCGCCTGGTGCCCGTCTATCCCCTCACCAAGGGGCTAAGCGCCCGCTGGCTGCGCCGCCTGACGAAGGCGACCGTAGATCACTGGTCGAAGAGGCTCACTGATCATCTGCCCTCCGACCTGCGGGAGAGGTTGGACCTCATTGATTTACAGACGTCCATCAGCCAGATCCACTTCCCGGGTAGCTGGGAGATGTGGGAGCGGGCTCGCCGTCGCCTCTCCTTCGACGAGTTCCTCCTGATCCAACTGGGCGTCCTCCGCCAGAGGCGGGATTGGCAGGAGCTGCCCGGCCGCGCCATGGCCGTTGACGAGGAGCTTTTGCGTTCCTTCATCGCTTCCCTGCCCTTTGCCTTGACCGATGCCCAACGGCGGGCCTTGCAGGAGATCACCGAGGACATGGAGAGGCCTCGGCCGATGAACCGTCTCCTCCAGGGTGACGTAGGAAGCGGCAAGACGGTGGTGGCTGCGGCGGCGATGCTGATGGCGGTGGCCAACGGCCTCCAAGCGGTGATGATGGCGCCAACCGAAATTTTGGCCGAACAGCACTACAAGACCATCACCGAGCTGCTGGAAGGTATAAGCGAGGCCATGAAAAGGGATCTAAGGGAACTAAAGAAACTGAGGCCCTCAGACCCCTCGGTTCCCTCTCTCCGTCTCCTCACCGGCAGCCTAAGCAACAAGGAGAAAGAGGAGATCCACCGTCAGATCGCCGCTGGAGAGGTAGACATTATGGTGGGCACCCATGCCCTGATCCAGGAGGGGGTGGAATTCAAGGCGCTGGGGCTAGCGGTCATTGACGAGCAGCACCGCTTTGGCGTCAGACAAAGGGCCATCCTGCGCCAAAAGGGGTACAATCCCCACGTCCTGGTGATGAGCGCCACGCCCATCCCTCGCACCCTGGCCCTGACTATCTACGGCGACCTGGACATCTCCATCATTGACGAGATGCCCCCCGGACGCCAGGAGATCAAGACCCGTTGGCTGATGCCTCGAGAGCGGGAGCGAGCTTATAGCTTCCTGCGCAGCCAGATCGCAAAGGAGAGGCAGGCCTTCATCATCTGCCCCCTGATCGAGGAATCGGAGAAGGTTGAAACCAAGGCAGCGGTCGTCGAGTACGAACGGCTACAGAAGGAGGTCTTCCCCGATCTGAAGCTGGGCCTGCTGCATGGCCGCATGAAAGCGAAGGATAAAGAGGAGATTATGGGAAGGTTCTATCGAGGCGAGCTGGACATCCTCGTCTCCACCCCTGTCGTGGAGGTGGGGATTGACGTCCCCAACGCCACAGTGATGCTGGTGGAGGGGGCTGATCGCTTCGGGTTGGCGCAACTGCACCAGTTCCGGGGTCGGGTCGGCCGAGGGGAGCATCAATCCTACTGCCTGCTCCTGGCCGATTCCCCAGGCATAGGGGGTGAGGAGCGGCTAAAGATAATCGAGGGCACCCAAGACGGCTTCCTCCTGGCCGAGGAAGACCTGAAGATGCGCGGGCCAGGCGAGTTCTTCGGCACCCGGCAGAGCGGCCTGCCAGACCTCAAGGTGGCCAAGCTCAGCGACGTGCGGATCCTCGAGCAGGCCCGCGCCGCAGCCATCGAGATCTTCAAACGCGATCCCTACCTCCAAACGCCCGAACATCGCCTCATGGCCCAGAGGGTTGATGAGCTCTGGCGGGGGGAGGGGGATCTAAGCTAGGCACAAGAGGAGGATTTCTTTTTATGATAACAGCAGTCTATCCCGGCACCTTCGATCCCGTCACCAACGGCCACATGGATATCGCCACCCGAGCCGCCGCCCTCTTCGACCATCTGATCGTGGCCATATACGCCCGCCCCCTAAAGGGGCTCCTCTTCTCCATCCCAGAACGGCTGGAGATGATGCGAGAGGCCCTCAGGGATCTCCCCAACGTCAGCGTCGAGAGCTACGATTGCCTGACCGTGGATTACGCTCGACAGAAAGGGGCCAATTTCATCGTGCGGGGGCTGAGGGTGATCTCCGACTTCGAATTGGAGTTCCAGATGGCCTTGACCAACAGGAAGCTAGCGCCTGACATAGACACAGTCTGTCTGATGACCAGCCAGGAGAATATATTCCTCAGCGCCAGCATGGTCAAAGAGATCGCCATGCTTGGGGGGTGCATAGATGGGATGGTGCCGCCCCACGTTGCTTCCGCCCTTAAGAGGAAACTGGAAGGGCCTGGCAATAGAGGCGGGAGTGAGATCAGGATCATATCCCTGGGACAGGATTAACCCATTTTTGCCGCACGTGATGCTGCAGTTCTAACGAATACTCTCTCCGAAAAATATGAGAGTAAGCACGAATTGGGAAAAGTGCAGCACTCCGTCAGCAGACGGAGAGAGTATTCGTTATTGAAAGGGGGTGGCCAAAATCGATATCCTCTATCTGGTCAACCGTTTGGAGTCGCTATTGAACGAGGCGCGGCGGATCCCCTTCACCTCCCACGTCATCGTCAACGAGAACAAATATCTGGACATCATAGATCAGATGCGTGTTGCCATCCCTGAGGAGGTCAGGCAAGCCAGGCGGATCCAGCAGGACAGGGAGCGGATCATGGCCCAGGCACGGGAGGAGGCCGAGAGGATCATCTCCCTGGCGCAGGAGCAGGCTGGCCGTCTGCTCGATGAGCACGAGCTTCTCAAGACAGCCGAGGCGCGAACGGAGGCCATAATCGAGCAGGCGCGAAATGAGGCGGAGGCCTTCAGGATTGGGGCCGATGACTACGCTGTCGAGGTGCTGGCCCAACTGGAGAACCACCTCACCACCTTGCTGACCACCGTGAGGAATGGCCTCGCCACCTTGAAACGGGGAAGGGAAGAGGGTTAGCCTGACTCGCCTTCCCAAAGAAGGTGCTGAGATGCAACTCAATGTCGCTCAGCTTCTGAAGGAGCCGACCGGTTCCGCCCGTCGGCATTATCTGGTGGCGGAGATCAGGGGAATAGATGAGGGGATAAAGCCCCTCCGCCCCCTCGAGGGGGAAATAGAGCTCATTCGGACGGCGGATGGCGTATTGGTCATGGGTCAACTGCAGACCGAGGTCGAGCTGACCTGCGATCGCTGCCTGGAGCCCTTCGCCGCCGCTATCAGCATCGCCTTGCAGGAGGAATTCCGCCCCACCATTGATGTCTTCACCGGGGTCAGCCTCCATGACACCGGCGAGGAGGCCACGAAGATAGATGAGTCCCACATCCTCGACCTCACCGAGGTGGTGCGTCAGAATCTTCTCCTAGCCTTGCCTATGCACCCCCTCTGCCACCCCGATTGTGCCGGGCTGTGCCCCCAATGCGGGCAGAACCTGAACGAGGGGCCATGCGGATGTCAAAGGCCCCCCGGCGATCCCCGCCTGGCGGTTTTAAAGGGATTGCTGTAAAAAGACGAAAGGAGCAAGGAGATGCCACCTGTACCTAAGAGGAAAGTATCTAAAGGGCGGCGCGACCGACGCCGCAGCCACCTCAGCTTAAACCCCCTTCGTTTCATCCTCTGCCCTCAATGCCACGCCCCGCGGCTGCCCCATCATGTCTGCCCATCCTGTGGCAGCTATAAAGGGATCAAGGTCATGGAGGTCGAGACGAAGAAGGAATGACATCCAACCATTCATACGGTTGTGCTATCAGACCTATGGGGCCCATGGAGAGATTAAAATGATTAGAACGCCGCTCTGCGACCTGCTGGGCATCGAGTATCCCATCATCCAAGGGGGGATGGCCTGGGTGGCCACGGCTGAGCTCGCTGCAGCCGTCTCCGATGCCGGCGCCTTAGGCATCATCGGCGGGGGGAACGCCCCTCCGGAGGAGGTAGCACAGCAGATACGCCTGGCCAAGGAGCTGACAGATAGGCCCTTCGGGTTGAACATCCCCCTGGCTATCTCCGAATATGCCGATGAGATCGTTACCCTCTGCATAGAAGAGGATGTCAAAATCGTCGCCATCGGTGCTTGGAAGCCAGGGGACCACATACCCCGCCTCAAAGAGGCAGGCATCGTCGTCATCCCGGTCGTCGCCTCGGTAGCTTTAGCCAAGCGCTTGGAACGGCAAGGGGCCGATGCCCTAGTGGCCGAGGGGATGGAATCGGGCGGGCACATCGGCGACGTGGCTACCATGCCCTTGGTGCCCCAGGTGGTGGACGCCGTAGACATCCCGATTATCGCCGCCGGAGGCATCGCCGATGGGCGCGGCCTTGTGGCGGCCCTGGCCTTGGGCGCCCAAGGCATACAGATGGGCACCCGCTTCATCTGCACCACCGAGTGCACTGCCCATGAGAACTATAAGCAGGCGATCGTCAAGGCCAAGGACCGCTCCACTATGACTACAGGACACAGCCTGGGCCATCCCGTTCGCGCTCTTAAGAACCCTATGGTGCACCAGTTCGAGGAAATGGAGAGACGCGGCATCTCGGAGAAGGAGATCATCGAGTTCGGCACAGGGAAGCTGAGGCTGGCGGTGGTGGAGGGGGACATGGTGAACGGCTCAGTGATGGCCGGCCAGAGCTGCGGCCTTGTTCACGACATCATCCCCGTCAAGGAGCTCATCGAGCGCATCATCGCCGAGGCGGAGGGGATCATCGGCCGGCTGCAGGGAACTGTGAGTTAGGCTGGAGGGGGTAGATATGGGGCTTATCAGGAAAAAGCTTGAGGGCGCCGGTAGCCTGGGTAAGAGGGATTGCGATATCCTGTTCGATGCAGGGGCATCGGCCTGCTTTGTGAAGGAGGATGTGGCCAGAGAGTTGTCCCAAATTTTGAAGTGGCCAACTCCGCTGACCTTCACGTTGGGAGATGAGACCGTCATCACGGCGGAAAACATGACCATCCTTCACGTGAACATAAAGGGGCACCTACTATTCCATCACTTCCTAGTCGTCCCCAAGCTTCCCTGCGAGGTGGTAATCGGGGCGGACTTCCTCCAGAGGTGGAAGGTAAAGCTGGACCCGGCCACCGAGGAGTTCATCATAGACGAGAAGGCGTTAGAAATAATCCTGGTTTGAAGGATGGAAAAAGTCGCCTTTGTCTTTCCCGGCCAAGGCTCCCAGTACGTGGGCATGGGCCGGGATCTGCACGAAACATATCCAGAGGCACGAGCCCTCTTTGATGAAGCCGATGGAATCCTGGGCTTCCCCCTGTCCAAGCTCTGCTTCAAAGGGCCTAAAGAGGAGCTCGACGACACCATCAACACCCAGCCGGCCATTTTCGTGATGAGCGTGGCCTGTTTTAAGGCGTTAGGTACAAGGTACAAGGCGCAAGGAAAAGGCCAAGAGAACCTAGAACCCGCTTTTGTGGCTGGCCACAGCATGGGCGAATACACCGCCTTGGTGGCTGCCGGGTCCCTCGATTTCGCCGATGCCCTGAAGCTCGTGCGGGAGCGTGGCTGCCTGATGAAGGAGGCAGGGGGGCTTAACCCCGGGGCCATGGCGGCGATCATCGGCCTGGATGCAGGGATGCTCGAGGAGATATGCCAAGAGGTTGGATCCCGGCTTCCGGCATCCAGCGTCCAGATAGCCAACCACAATTCGCCCGGCCAGGTCGTCATCTCCGGCCATAGGGAGGCACTGGAGTGGGCCATGAAGCTGGCCAAGGAGCGAGGGGCGAAGCGGGTCGTGCCCCTGGCTGTCTCCATCGCCTCCCACTCGCCGCTGATGCGGTCTGCCGCCGAGGGGCTCCGCCGCGTCGTGGAGGCTACGCCCTTACGCAGGGCCCGCATTCCCGTTGTGGCCAACGTCACCGCTGAGCCGATGGCTGAGCCGGAGGAGATCAGAGAGGAGTTGGTGACCCAGCTCACCTCGCCGGTGCGTTGGGTGGAATCCGTCCGATGGATGGTTGCCCAAGGCGTGGCCACCTTCATAGAGATCGGGCCGAAGGACGTGCTGACGGGGCTCATCAGGCGCATAGACAAAAGCGTGCGGACGGTGAACGTGGGGGATGTGGCAGAAGTAAGAGCCTTGGTGGAGGTGCGCTCATGAAGAAGATTGGCTTCATCGGGTTGGGCGTCATGGGCAAGCCGATGGCCAAGAACCTCCTGGCCGCTGGTTACCCTTTGACCGTCCACAACCGCAGCCGCCCCCCGGTGGACGAGCTGGCGGCCCTGGAGGCGACGCCAGCTACCTCATCCAGGGAGGTGGCCGAGCGATCTGACGTAGTCATCACCATGCTCCCCGACACCCCCGACGTGGAGCTGGTTGTCCTGGGGCCGAAGGGGGTGTTGGAGGGGACGAGGCCCGGCTCCCTCCTCATTGATATGAGCACCGTCTCCCCCGTGGCCACCAGGAGGATCGCCGTCGAGGCCGCAGCCAAGGGGGTGAAGATGCTCGATGCCCCCGTCAGCGGCGGCGACGTGGGGGCCAAGGAGGGCACACTCTCCATCATGGTCGGTGGCGAGAGGGAGGTCTTCGAAGAGTGCTTCGACATCTTCCGCGTGCTGGGCAAGAAAATCGTCTATGTGGGCCCCAGCGGGATGGGCCAGACCGTCAAGGCCTGCAACCAGATCGTCGTTGCCCTGACTCTGGAGGCGATGGCCGAGGCGTTGGTGCTGGCCGCCAAGGCCGGGCTTGACCCCCAGCTTGTCGTGGATGTCCTCAGCGGCGGGGCAGCCAGATGCTGGGCGCTGGAGGTGCGCGCTCCACGCGTCCTAAAGCGCGACTTCACCCCTGGCTTTAGGGTCAAGCTTCATCACAAGGACTTGGGAATCGCTTTGGAGGCGGCGAGGGAGCTTGGTGTGCCGCTTCCAGTGACCGCCTTGGTGCACCAGATGTTCGGTGCTCTCATCGCCGCTGGCCGGGAGAACTACGACCACTCGGGCATCATCACCCTTCTAGAGGATTTGGCAGGGGTGGAGGTTAGGAAACAAGAGGGGTAACAGGAATGGACTTAAAAGACAGAATCGCCGTGGTCACCGGCGGCTCCCGTGGCATCGGGAGGGCCATCGCCCTGAAGCTGGCCAGCCTGGGCGCCAAGGTGGTGGTCAACTACCGCGCCAATGCCGAGGCGGCACAGGAGGTCGTCGAGGCCATAAAGGCCCAGGGGGGCGAGGCCATCGCCGTCCAGGCAGATGTGAGAGATGCCGACGACGCCAAGCGGCTCATTGAGACGGCCCAATCAACCTACGGCCGGCTGGACATCTTAGTCAACAACGCCGGCACCACCCGCGATACGCTTCTCGTGCGCATGTCGGAAGAGGATTGGGACCTGATCATCAATACCAACCTCAAGGGGGCCTTCAATTGCACCAAGGCCGCCATGCGGCCCATGATGCGCCAGCACTACGGCCGCATCGTCAATATCACCTCGGTGGCCGGCCTGGCGGGCAACGCCGGCCAAGCCAATTATTGCGCGGCCAAGGCCGGTCTCATCGGCTTCACCAAGGCCGTGGCCAAGGAGGTCGGCTCGCGCAACATCACCGTCAACGCCGTGGCTCCCGGCTACGTCCCCACCGACCTGACGGCGGATCTGCCCCAGGAGCTGGTTGAAAAGGGCATCGAGATGACGCCGCTGGGACGGGCCGGCAGCCCCGAAGACATCGCCAACGCCGTGGCCTTCCTGGTCTCCGACGAGGCCGCCTTCATCACCGGCCAGGTGCTCTCCGTGGATGGCGGAATGGTGATGCAATAATCGATGACAAGCTGTCTCCCCTTGCAAGTTGTCTCCCCATAAGCGCACAAAGAACTCAAGCACAAGGCGGGGAGACAACTTGCAACCATAAGTGCACAAAGAACTTAAGCGTAAGGCGGGGAGACAGCTTGTCAGAGGAGGCTGCGATGGAAGAGGAGCAATTGGGCAAGGTCTTCGTCGCCCCAAATGTGTTGGTTACCATCGCCAGGCTCACCGCCCTCTCCGTGCCGGGGGTGGCCAGGATGAGCCCCGGCTGGTCTGGCGGCGTAAATCGCCTCCTCGGTCGGACAGGTGCAGGCGATGGGGTCAGGATAGATGTCGAAGACGACGTCGTCTCCGTAGATCTCTACATCGTCGTCGAGGCAGGCACGGATATGCTTGGCCTGAGCCGCCAGATTCAGGCCACTGTGACCCGCGCCATCAAGGATATGGTGGGCATGCCCGTCAAAGAGGTCAATGTCCATATCCAGGATGTTGACACGCTTGCTCGCCCATGAGGAAGGATTCTACCTTTAAGGCGAGCAAGCGTGTCAGTGGAGAGCCCACCGGAAACAGGTTGATGACAAGCTGTCTCCCCTTGCGAATCCTCTCCCCATAAACGCCTAAAGAACTCAAGCGCAAAACGGGGAGAGGATTCGCAACCATGCTGCGCTGAAGTCACTATCTCGCTTACGGTTGCAAGTTGTCTCCCCATAAGTGCACAAAGAACTTAAGCGTAAGGCGGGGAGACAACTTGCAAGGGGAGACAGCTTGTCAGAGGTTGGCTGTGAGGGTTAGACATCGCGCTAGGATAATCGCCCTGCAGGCCCTATTCGAGGTGGATAGCGCTCACCACGACCCGGAGACCGTCTTGAGCCAACGTCTCCAGGAAAAGCCGCTCCCTGAGGAGGGAAGCGATTTCGCCCATAGCCTGGTGCAGGGCGTGATCGAGCACAAGGCGAGCTTAGACGACATCATCCAGCGGATAGCCCCCCAATGGCCCCTGGAACAGATAGCCATCATTGACAGGAACATCCTCCGCATTGCCATCTTCGAGATGGCTATTGACGGCAAGACGCCGGTTAAGGTAGCCATAAACGAGGCCGTCGAGCTTGCCAAGCTGTTCGGCAGCGACAGCTCCCCTCGTTTCGTCAACGGCGTCTTAGGCACTTTGGTCTCCCAGAGAGGCTTGTTGGACAAGGGGAGATCAAATGAATCCTGAAAGGAGACCTATGCTTCAATGCCGAAGGATAGGGTAATCATCATGGGCGCAGCGGGGCGCGACTTCCACAACTTCAACGTCTACTTCCGCGACAACCCCGACTACGCGGTCGTAGCCTTCACTGCCGCTCAGATCCCCAACATCGCCAACAGGGTCTACCCCCCGAAGCTGGCTGGCTCCCTCTACCCCCAAGGAATCCCCATCTACCCCGAAGGAGAACTCCCTCGCCTCATCCGCGAATACAAGGTTAACCAGGTGGTCTTCGCCTACAGCGATGTCTCCTATGAGCACGTGATGCACAGGGCCTCCCTGGCCATAGCTGCCGGGGCCGACTTCCGCCTCATGGGGGCGGACAGCACCATGCTCCAAGCCAAAAGGCCCGTGGTATCCATCTGTGCTGTGCGCACCGGGTCTGGCAAGAGCCAGACATCGCGGCGGGTCTGCGACATCCTGAAGGGGATGGGCAAGCGGGTAGTGGTCGTGCGCCACCCCATGCCCTATGGCGACCTGAGGAGACAGGTCTGCCAGCGCTTCGCCTCCTATGACGACCTGGACCGCTACGAGTGCACCATCGAGGAGCGGGAGGACTATGAGCCACACCTCGATCGAGGCACTGTCGTCTATGCCGGTGTGGATTACGAGATGATCCTGCGGGAGGCGGAGAAGGAGGCCGAGGTAATCGTCTGGGATGGCGGCAACAACGACCTCCCCTTCTACCGGCCGGACCTGCACATCGTCGTCGTTGACCCCCATCGAGCGGGGCACGAGCTGACCTACCACCCTGGCGAGGCCAATCTGCGTCTGGCCGACGTGGTGGTCATCAACAAGATTGACACGGCGCAACCGGAAGACGTAGATACCTTGAAGCACAACATCCAAGCAGTGAGCCCACAAGCCACGGTCATCGAGGCTGCCTCGCCCATACTTGTTGATGACCCGAGGGCCATCGGGGGCCAGCGGGTGTTAGTGGTGGAGGATGGGCCCACCCTCACCCATGGAGGGATGGCCTACGGGGCAGGGATCGTGGCCGCTAAGCGCTTCGGGGCGGCGGAGATCATTGATCCCAGGCCTTACGCCGTAGGCTCCATCGTGGAGACCTTCAAGGAGTATCCCCAAACGGGGCCGCTGCTGCCGGCTATGGGCTACGGAAAGCGGCAGATCGAGGAGCTGGAGGAGACCATTGACTCCACTCCCTGCGACCTGGTTCTAGTGGCCACCCCCATCGACCTGGGGCGCCTGATCGAGGTTAACAAGCCCGTCGTTCGGGTGCGCTATGAGCTACAGGAGATCGGACAGCCGACATTGAAAGATATATTGGCTGAGAGATTCGGTTGACCCAACGAGATGCCTAATTCCATTAGGAGGGGAAGATGTTTGAAGAAGTAGCCATCGTTGGCGTGGGGGTGAGCGGCTTCCGCTCCATCACACCCGACCTCTCCTACAAGGAGATGATGTTCGAGGCGGCGGTCAAGGCCTACGAGGAGGCGGGCATTGATCCCCGCAAGGACGTGGACAGCTTCGTTACTGTCGCTGAGGACTTCAACGAGGGCACGAGCATCTTCGACGAGTACGTCCCCGACCAGTTGGGAGCGGTGCTGAAACCCGTCCATACCATCCCCGGCGAGGGTATCCACGGCCTCATCGCCGCTGTGCTCCAGATACTCACCGGGCAGTTCGACATTGTGGTCGTGGAGGCCCACAGCAAAGCTTCCAACATCGTCACCAAATCCCACGTGCTCGCCTACGCCTTCGACCCCGTCTTCAACCGTTCCTTGGCAGTTCACCCCTACTTCGTGGCCGGGATGGAGATGAACCGCTATCTTTACGAGACAGGGACGACCCACAAGCAATGCGCCAAGGTGGTGGTCAAGAACAAATCCAACGCCCTCTTAAACCCCATCGCCGCCCAACCGGCCAAACTGGGCGTGAGGGATGTGCTGGCCTCGGAGCCAGTGGCTGAGCCGCTCACCCGCTTGGAGGTCGCCCCCCACGCCGATGGGGCCATTGTGATGGTGCTGGCCTCACGCGAGACGGCCCTGGCCCTCACTGACGAGCCCGTCTGGGTGAGGGGCATCGGCTGGTGCAACGACACCTTCTGGCTGGAGAGCCGCTCCTGGGGCGAGGCGCGCTATGCTCACAGGGCGGCGCGAATGGCCTACAAGATGGCCGGCATAAGGAGCCCCCGCCAGGAGATAGACTTCGCCGAGATAGACGACGCCTTCGCCTACAAGGAGTTGCAGCACATGGAAGCGCTGGGGCTTTGCCAGCCGGGGGAGGCGGGGATACTGGTGGAGGAGGGTGCCACCGAGCTGGGCGGCGAACTCCCCGTCAACCCCTCCGGCGGGAGCCTGGGCGAGGGGCATCTTTTGGACGCCACCGGGCTGGCCCGCGTGTTGGAGGTGGTGCTGCAGCTCCGGGGGGAGGCCGGCAAGCGGCAGCTCGAGGGCGTGGGGACCGGCCTGGCCTTCGGCTGGCGGGGGGTGCCCACCACCAGCGGGGCAGCGGTGATTTTGAGCAGTTGAGCTAATGCTAATCGGGAAGGTAACATGCCAAACATGACCTACGAAGTTCTATTCTTTGACGGGTGGGGGGGACATGCCTGCTTACTGCCTGGTGACATTTGCAGAGGGGACCAACCCGATCGAAGCTTTAGAGAAATCGCTTCCAAGAGTGATTGCAGAGAACAGGTGCCTATTCTGTTTGGATGACGACATCACAGATGAGGAAATCCAGAAGTCAATCTACCTGCTGAAAGATGATGGATTGGTGTCGGTTACAGATTTGGAGAGGCAATGCTGCTAAGCCTAACGGCTCAATTGTCGGAGGGAATCAATGGGGGATTTCTATGCATCTTGATACTATCATAAAAGACTTGTTAGATAAAGCCCACGACGTGCTCGGCAAAGACCTGGTTTCTGTTGTTCTCTTAGGCAGCAGGGCGCGGGGAACAGCTCATCCCCACTCGGACATTGACCTCCTCATCGTAGCCCATGCCTTGCCCGAGGAGGAGAGGAGGGATGGGTTAGCCCTCGAGATGGCAGAGATAGGCTTCGACTACGGCACGCCCATCCAAATCATCTTAGCTACGCCTGAGGAAACGATGCTTTCAGCCAAGACAGGTGCGCCATTGATGTTCGAGATTTACGATGCCCATAGAATCATTTATGATAAAGAAGGTTTTTTTGACCGCGTTATCAAAGAGTTCGCCGAGCAATTACACCAGTGGAAAGCCCGCAAGATAAAGGATCGCGTCTGGGAGGTGCCCGGCCTTGCTGTCCCTAGATTACGGTGAAGTGGCAAGATCATTCATAAAAGAGGCCAAGGTTGACCTTCGCTCCGCTCAACTGCTGAAAGATGGCGGCGAGTGCAGCCGCGTCATTGCTATGTGTCAGCAAGCCGTCGAGAAGATTTTGAAGGCGGCTCTGGCTTTGAAGGGCATAATAGTACTGGAACACGAGGTTGCCGATCGGTTTGTGGCTGCCTTCCCTGAGATCGAGGGAGTTCGGGATATTGGAAGGATGGTCAAATCCTTGGAGAGGGAGGGAGCAAAAACCCGCTATCCGCTTTTCGGCAGGGTTGATTTGCCCATCTGGGTTCCTTCAGAGAGGTACAGGGAAGAACATGCCACTGAGGCCATCAAGTCAGCAGGTTTTGTGATGCAGAAAGTCATCGACTTTATCGAGAAGGAATACCATCTAGGCGAGGGGGGAAACTAAAATGACCATGCGCAGAGTCGCCATAGTCGGCGCGGGGATGACCAAGTTCGTTCGCCGCGCCCAGGAGACGGCCAAGGAGCTGGCGTGGGAGGCGGCTAAGATGGCCCTCGACTCCTGCGGGATGGCCTTAGACGACATCGAAGCGGTGTGCATGGGCACGGCGCCCGACTCCTTCGACGGCGTGCACATGAAAGGCGAATACCTTTCTGACGGGGCCGGGGCCTGGGGCAAGCCCTACATGCGCTGTTACGTGGGCGGCGGAACGGGCGTCTTCTCCGCCATCCACGGCTGGTACCACGTGGCCTCGGGCGTATTCGACACCTGCTTGGTGGTCTGTGAGGAGAAGATGTCCTCCTGCCAGCCCCACCCCCAGGGCGCTTTCCTCACCATCTTCGACCACACCACCGAGCGGCCACTGGGGCCCAACCTCCTCTGGATATTCGCTCTGGAGATGAACGCCTACATGAGCCGCTACGGGCTCAGGAAAGAGGACATCGCCCTGGTCGCGGTGAAGAACAAGCGCAACGCTGCTGACCACCCTTGCGCCCTCCTGGGCGACCCCAACATCACCGTCGAGGATGTGCTCAACTCAGAGGTTCTGGCCTGGCCGGTGCAGCGGCTGGACGTGAGCCCGGTCAGCGACGGGGCGGTGGCGATTGTTTTGGCCGCCGACCACCTCGCCCGTAGGGTGACCGACAAGCCCGTCTGGATCGAGGGGGTGGGCTGGAGCCTGGACACGGCCTACTGGACCAACCGCGACCTCTCGTACCCAACCTATGTGGAGGAAGCGGCGCGGATGGCCTACCGGATGGCCGGCATCGCCGAACCCCGAAAGCAGATACACATCGCAGAGCCCTACGACCCCTTCGACTACAAGGAGCTTCACCACCTGGAGGGGCTTATGCTCTTCGACAAGGGCAAGGCCCCCGAGGCGACCGCCCTGGGCATCACCCAGCGGGACGGTGACCTGCCGGTGTGCCCTTCGGGCGGGCTTCTGGGCGTTGGCAACCCCATCGCCGCCGCAGGTCTAATGAAGGTGGCCGAGATCTTCTGGCAGCTTCGCGGCGAGGCCGGCAAGCGTCAGGTGCCAGGCAACCCCAGGCGCGGCCTGGCCCAGGCCTGGGGCGATTTGATGCAGGTGGGGACGGTGGTGATTCTGGGGGTTTAAGCCATGCGCTTAATTTTCACCCACCATGCCTTGCTGCGGATGAAGCTCCGGCGTGTATCGAAGGCTATGGTGCGAGATACCATTCAGCACCCTGAAAAGACGGGTTTGGGTTACGGCGGCAAGTTGCTAGCCTTTCGAAGCTACGAAGCCGGGCTGCTCAAAGCCATCTATGTGAAAGAAAATGAGGACTACGTGGTAATAACCGTCATATGGGAATAGGAGGGATAAGCTATGGAAATTACCTACGATACAAAAGCAGATGCTTTGTATATTCGCTTGAGAGACGGAGAATTTGGGTCCAATATGGAAATCGAGGAAGGCATCATCCTTGACCTCGACAAGGAGGGTTGTCTCTTGGGGTTGGAGATCCTCGACGCCAGCAAGCGGATCCCCCTTTCTCAACTGGCCAGTGTCAGCGTCAAGATGCCATTGGAAATGGCCCAGTTAACAGAAACGTAGGGAGGCTGAAAATGACCGCGAGCATCAAAGAATTCCCTGGCATGGCCCTCTCTCGAAAGGATTTCGAGGAGGGGAGGGTGCTTTTCACCACTTGGGATCCCAACGCCCGCTACGCCTGGGAGGCCGGCGTGGCCATCGGCCGCTACCTGGCCGAGCTGAAAAACGGCCGGCTCATCGGGCGAAAATGCCGCAAATGCCGCCGCATCATGGTGCCGCCCCGCATGTTCTGCGAGCACTGCTTCCGCCCCACCGACGAGTGGGTCTACCTTGAGGACACGGGGACGGTCATCTCCTACTCCCTCTGCTACGTCACCTGGGACGTGAAGCGGGTGAAGGAGCCCATCATCCCCGCCATTATCGAGATAGATGGGGCCTCGAAGGGGATGGGCATCATGCACCTCCTGGACGAGGTCGAGCCCGACGAGGTGAAAATCGGCATGCGGGTCAAGGCCCTCTGGAAGTCGCCCGAGGAGAGGGAGGGGGCGATAACAGACATTCGATACTTCAAACCACTGTGAATGTTCGTAGATTCGTAAATCCGTGGATTCGAGTCCCGAATTTACGAATACCGAATCTACGAATCGTCGAAATACGGAGGCTAAAATGTCCCTCTTAGAGAGAATCGAGAAGTTGGAGGAGGCTAAGGCCTGGCCCGGCAGCATCCCTATCACCAGCCGCTACACGGTGGGGATCGCCGGGGAGAGGTTCTTCCGCGAGATAAAGGACAACGCCCGCTTTCTGGGGACGCGCTGCCCCAATTGTGACATCACCTACGTGCCGCCCCGGCTTTATTGCGAGCGATGCTTCGCCAAGCTCGACGATTGGGTGGAGGTGGAGCCCACCGGCACGGTCCGCACCTACACCGTCCTCCACCTGGCCCTGGACGGCTCGCCCCTTGATGAGCCCGAAATCCTGGCCTTCATCGTGCTCGATGGCAGCGACGGCGGCCTGGTGCACCGCCTGGGTGAGGTGGACCCCGACGAGGTGGAGATCGGCATGAGGGTGGAGGCCGTCTTTAAGCCCGAGGCCGAACGGAAGGGCTCCATACTGGACATCGGATACTTCAGGCCGCTATAGGCAATGGCCGGCCATTGGACAGAATCGAGGGGGTGTTCGCCATGCCCCGCTGGGAGACCTACACCGCTGCGGCCGGAAAGCCCTGGCTCTCATCAAAAATAGGAGGATCGTCATGGAAATCTTAATGGAAGGCGAAGGTGAGCTTCTCGGCTGGCATGACCCCGACGAAAACCGGAAATGGGTTCTCGAAAACAAACCGAGGGACCTGCGCGACAAGAGGATGGCTGTGAAGGAAGCGGTGGAGAGATTCGTCCACGATGGAGACTTCATCGCCTTTGGCGGCTTCGGGCATATCAGGATCGCTATGGCCCTCATCTACGAGATCATCCGCCAAGGGAAGCGCAACCTAGCCATGGCCGGCAAGACGGCTGTCCACGATGTGGACATCCTCATCGGTGCCGGTTGCGTGAACAAGATCGAGGTGGCCTATGCCTTTGGCCACGAGCTGAGGGGCCTCTCCCCGGCGGGGAGAAAGGCGGTGGAGACAGGCCAGTGCAAGGTTGTGGCCGAGATCTCCAACGCCGGCTACCAGTGGCGCTTCCTGGCGGGGATGATGGGGGTGCCTTTTATCCCCTCCCGCAACATGCTGGGCACCGATACCCTGAAGAAGAGCGCGTGTAAGGTGGTGAGGGACCCTTGGAGTGGGAAGCCAATCTGCCTCATCCCCGCCTGCTATCCCGACGTGGCCATGTTCCACGTCCCTCGCTGCGACATCTACGGCAACGCCCAGATAGATGGCATCCTGGTGGAGGACTTCGAGCTGGCGAGGGCGGCCCGGCGGGTGATCATCACCACCGAGGAGATCGTTAACAACGAGGCCATCAGGGCCGAGCCATACCGCACCGCCATCCCCTTCTTTCTGGTGGATGCCGTCTGCGAGGTACCCTACGGCGCCCACCCCACCCAGATGCCTTATTTGTATTTCTTTGATGAGGAACACATCGCCGAGTGGCTGGAGCTTTCCAAGACCCCTGAGGGGACGAAGCAATACTTCGACAAGTATGTTTTCGGCGTGAAGGACTTCGAGGGGTATCTGGAGTTGATCGGGGGCATCAGGAAGCTCAACTACCTGAAGAGGGTGGAGCAACTGCGGGAGCCTATGAAGGCGCCGTGGCTGAAAGCAAAGTAACAGGTCGCAAGGGGGCAGGGTAGCAAGGAGGGTGGCGATGGCGGAGGGTTATGAGGATTCAGAGGTTTACAAGCTTGCCAAGAAGTTGACGGTGGAAATCCATCGCATGACGCTGGAAGAGCTTCCCAAATTCGAAATGTGGGAGGAGGGTTCGCAGATCAGGCGCTCTAGCAAATCGATTGTAGTCAACTTCGTCGAGGGATATGGCCTGAAGATGTACAAAGGCGATTACATTCGCTTTCTGACCTATGCTATGGCCTCCTGCGACGAGACAAAGGCCCACATTGAAATCCTACATGAGACAGGCTCGCTGGTCACTGAGCGTTATCAATACTTCTACAACAACTATCGCAAACTGGGGGCTATGCTCTACAACTGGCGCCAAGCCATCATCGAGGATCGAGCCACCTAACCTGCTAACCTGCTACCCTGTGTTGAATCTCGTAAAGTCGTACCCCTCGCACTTTGAAAAGTCTCATAAAGTCGTGCCGCTCTGTTGACACCATCTAGCGAGCCGGCTATTCTCTCTATCGAAGTCAGATAGAGGAGGATAGCGAT
>Ga0315314_1000559_pt1 | contig 39747 bp, 33 predicted proteins | sample TDP9_MG_FD_203631 | JGI IMG/M metagenome (GOLD analysis project Ga0315314, IMG submission 203631) | Freshwater sediment microbial communities from Lake Towuti, South Sulawesi, Indonesia - TDP9 | ecosystem: Environmental > Aquatic > Freshwater > Lake > Sediment | place: Indonesia: South Sulawesi... | reverse complement strand
ATCAGATAATAGAGGTGATAAAGTCTTCCCAGTTTTGTATAATTGGTAGTCTAGGAGAGGTTCTAACTCTCCCAAAGCATACAGTAAGCATTTTTTACTGGTAAACTTGTGCGTAAATCCCACCCCCCGCACCTAGAAAGTACCTACGAACTATCTACTAGTATACAAACAACTCTCAGTAAATATCTAGCGTATCTGTTGTCTAAGAAATCTATCAAGCATTCAACCATAGCCAGAAGGATTAGAGCATTAAAGAGCATAATGAAACATGGAATAGACTTGAACAATGCTGATGCTGTAGTAACATTCTTGAACATGTGCAATTGGACTAATGGAAGTAAAGACATAGCGATTCATAGCTACAAAGACTATCTTAGAATGATAGGGATAGATGTAGAACTTCCACGTATTAGAATTGAGGATAAGTTACCGTTTGTTCCTTTAGAGTCTGAAATAGATTCGATTATCTCCAGCGTTAGAGCTAAAGTTTCAGTGTTTCTAAGGATACTGAAAGAAACAGCATGTAGACCAATAGAGGGTTGGCGTATCAAATGGTTAGACATAGAAATCACAAACAAATGCTTGACTATTACACCAGCTAAATACAGTAAGGCTAGGAAACCTAAGATAAGTGAACAGACTTTGAACATGCTGTTGGCGTTGCCTAGAAGGAATGAGTACGTGTTCTCTCCCAGTGGTAAACCAGAGAGATTTGAGGAAGAGCTAGAACACTTCACTAGAAACTATCAGAAACAAAAGAACAGAATAGCCATTAAATTACAGAATCCTAGACTTAGACTGATTTCTCTAAGAACCTTTAGGCATTGGAAGGGAACAATAGAATACTTGAAGACTAAGGACATAATCTATGTTCAACAATTTCTAGGTCATAGACGAATCTCAAACACTCTCAAGTACATCCATCTAGCTAATGCTATAACGAATGACAATGAGCAATACCTATGTAAAGTAGCTAGGGATTCTAAAGAAGCTGTTGAGTTGATAGAAAAGGGATTTGAGTTTATTGCTACTGTACCTAGTGAGAACTTAATGCTGTTCAGAAAGAGGAAGTAACTGTAGACTATAGACTATTCCTATCCTCTCTTTTTTGTTACTATTATCCCGATAAAGAGCCTATTTAGTCAACAACTACTAGTTTTCTATTAGTTTTTCTCTAATCAAGTGTTAGAAAGAGCATGGATAGAATAGAGGGATTAGGATTTACTTATTTGTGTTAAAGTCTCTGTGGTTGTTGTAATCTCCATAGATTTTCGTACCTATTTATTCTATGGAGTCACCATAATCGAAAGCTAGGCTTTACATTGACATGTTTGTGATAAACGAATAGAATAGAAAAGATGATGTGATGAAAAGATGCTCTTAGTAGTTAATCTGTAGACTAGTATCCAAGTGTTATCTGTGCAGTTGGCATCCATTCAAAGACTTCTTTCTTAACCATGAACAATGATTATATATTAAATGTAAGAGTCTATGGGTAGGCTTTTCCATAGTTTGTGGCTAGTAGGTACAGGGGTCTTAGTAGTTTATTGTTCTATCATGATTAATGTCTGCGTTTGGGTTATGCAAGAACGAATTCTTCAAACTTATCTCTTTTACTCTTATTACATTTCTTATGGGCTAATTGAGCATTGCTTTCTTTGGTTTTTCCACCCTTTGCCCAAGGTATTATATGATCTACTGCAGTGTCATCATAACTTTGGATATCTTTTTTGCAAATCTGGCATATGTGGCTGGTTTTTCTCCAGAGCTTTTGTCTTACGCTTTCATCGAAGAATCTTTGGGGGTCCAATTTCTTTGCTTGCAGTTTAATGACTTTTTGAAGATAATGTACTCTTGTTTCCCTCATTGCCTTTTGACGGATGCCCCCCAATACGCTCTCTTTGTATTTATCTGGTTGATTTTGAATGAAGTCCAACAAATCCTCTTTAAGTTTCATTGTGTCGTTTAGTATGTAGTACTTATCAACTAGCAAGCCTATTGCCAAGAATAAACTTACGAAATGTGTTCTTTTGCTGAATGTCGAGGCATCTAAATCTTGTTTCGCAAAGATTTCTTTAAGATTGTTAAGAGTTTTTCTGAATTTCGATTTGATTTCCGACGCTTCTTTATCAGAAATGGGCTTGTTTAATTTAAGGAATGACTCTAATTCTTTTTTGCTCCCACCTTCCACTGATTTCTTCTTCAGGCAATTACATAAGTCGATGATATCATCTAGGGGAAGCATCCGTTTGATGTTCTCTTCAGTATAAATGCTAGCGGCATAGGAAGTCTTCAGCTTTTCATAATCTGAATCATCATAGTCTCTATAATCCCTCTTATGAGGAAAACCACAGATTTCTTCATAGATTTCCCTCAACATTTTGAGGATGTTGGTTTTATAATACTCGCTATTCCATACTTCCATATTGGTAAGTTTGATGCCAGTTCTATTCAGTCTTTGAAACAGAAAGGTAATGTCGGCTTGTTTAAAATCGGTCATATAATGACCGTTGAGTTTATATGTTGTAATTTTTTTCTGCGTTTTGCCGTCTAGGTCCTTAAAATAATATTTTTTTCCGTCAATCTCAATTTCAACTTTGCTTGTCATAAACCTATAAATTGCTTTCAGCCTTTGTTGTCCATCGACTGCATAGTGAATACTCACCCCTTTTTTTGCGTCATATTCCTCAGTCAAGTAGAATAATGGAATAGGAATTCCTTTCATAATGGAATCGATCAGCAATTGCTCATCTTTTAGATTCCAAATATACCCTCTTTGCCAATCCGGATCAGGCACTAATTCGCCTCTTTCCATTTTTCCTTTGACGTCATGCACAAACATTTCCCAAGAATTATAGTTTACCACAGTTCGCCCCTCTTATCCAAGCGTATACTTGCTTTCGCTTTAATATAAGAAATTTGTCGCTCCTAATCGCATCAAATAACCCGACTTTTTTATATGGCTATTAAACCAATAATGATAAATCATGTCTATCGATCAGGAAAGTGTTAGAGCCAGACAAGCCAGAGTACAGAAAGCTGGTGGTGACTGGGAAGAGCACGTAAGGCTTTTCCTAAATGAAAAGTTACAGGATAAGGGTATAGAAGTTATTGTTGGAAAGAAAGAAGAAGAGGTGAAAAGAAGGAGCTTAAGATTATGGAAAATGCTTTCTATTCCAACAAAAGCTTCAACAATCCAAGAATCTGTATGGGGAGACATTGATTTAGTTGCTGTAAAAGGTGATATGCCAATAGCAGTAATTAGTTGTAAGGTGAGTTTGCATGGTCGTTTTACAGAAACTCTCTTTTGGAGCTTGTTATTCAAGACGACAACACGCATAAAATTAGTTCTCGCTACTCCTGATGGTGGACGTGGACAAGATAAGTGGGCATCAGAATGGGGTACGCCTGAAAATCCAACAAAGGACAGACTACTTGCAGAGTCATATCTGGACGGTGTTTATGTAGAAAATGTAGAAGCTTTCTGCAGGAACATAAAGTCTGGAGAAAAGACAGCTTCAGGCGGCATTGTCAGATCCTTAAGTGAGCTTCCTCAAGACCTTATTAGATGGGGAGAAGAAGTTTCTAAATTTATTTACGTTAAGAAAGATTTAGAACACTTCCGCTAACTTCTTCTGATATATTCCGTGTTCCTTTAGTCTTTTTACTGCTAATTCACAATAGTTTCCGTTAATTTCTACACCAATTCCAGCCCGATTGGTTTCAAGACAAGCAATTAACGTTGTTCCACTACCGAGAAAAGGGTCTAGAACAACATCTCCAACAAAGCTGAAGAGTTTGGTACATCTTTTTGGGAGCTCAACAGGAAAAGGTGCAGGATGACCAACTTTACTTCTGCTTTCTCCACTGAAATTCCAGACTCCATTTGTCCATTCAATGAACCCATCTCTTGTTATGTCGGACTTTCCTTTGTGCTTTTTTTCCCATTGGTTTTTGTACATTATGACAATAACTTCAACTGGAGCAATAACGAAGGGTGCAGAAGCACTTAGCCAAGAACCCCATGCAGTACGCCTAGATATGTTTTGTTCATTCCAAATAATCGTAGCATGATATTTCCATCCTACTTCCTTTGCAATAGTGGTAATGTCTGCACAAACACTCTGTTGACCACCTTTATTCTTATCCAAAGGAATGTTCAGACACAGCCTTCCATCACGTTTAGCAAAGTTGTGGCATCTAGCTAACCACTTTCTTGTGAACTCTAGATATTGACCATAGGGAATGTTGTCATTGTAGGTTTCATATTTTATATCCACATCATAAGGAGGAGATGTAACGATGAGGTCTATACTATCATTTTCAATTGCGTCTACCTTCAGAATATCATCGTTATAAATGCTTATTGAATTGGCTTGAAAATACGGCTTTGATACCATGTTCTACACCCTAGTTCTTGTTAGAGACTTCCTCTTTGATGTAAGACTTTTCCGACAGATACGAGATGACAATGTTCCTCACAATTTCAGAATCAGTATCGCCAATTGTCCCTCTTAACTTTTCTATAAGTTTCCATTGTCCATCAGAGAATGTAACTTGAACCTTTCTAGGCATTTAACCTTCTCCAATACTCTCTAGAGAATCTTATTGGAATGCAGTAATATTCTTTTCGGTTAAACCTTAGTGATTCCAACACAGTTATGTCATGAATGAAGAAAAACTCATAACCTACTTGATATGAGATAGTATAGGGTGCAACTCTTTGACTTCTCAAGTTTCTGAAAAAGCCATGAAAAGCATGATAGAAACTATGATTAACACCGTTCCTCCAGAACAAATAAAGACATTGGCTCAGACTTTTGATATACCTACGGTCAATATTTGGTTGAAACACTGTCAAGAAAATGCTAAGAAAGGAACTAATCATGGTTTTGTTCATCAAGACCTAGTCAATTTGATAGGTGAAAAGTTAGGTTTCCAAGTCACGTATGGAAAACACACTTCAGGATGTGATGGGATTTGGAAACACGACAAACTTTCGATAATTATTGAAAGCAAAGCAAACATTCAATGGAAAGGAACGCTTCCAGAGACTATGAAATTTGTTTCTGAGGAAAAAGCAGATTATGGGCTTGTGGTGTCTTCAGGTTTCGATGATGAAGACCTTAATACGGTTAAAGGTCCTACATACTCTCCTAAATTAAGACTCATAACGACAGATGCTCTGTGTAAACTCGCTTCTCTAAAGAATGATGGGGTTCTTACAACTGAAAACGTTAAGGATATTTTAATACCTCAAGAGAGCCACTTGTTAGACGGAATTATTGACCTCATTTATGGTCTAAAGGAACAAGTCAGTAAGCCGAAACCAATTGAAGTTTCTCCAGATGAACAAAAGAAGCTCTCTGAAGTTCCAGAATCAATTAAGGAATATGGTGATGTTTCAAAAGCAATGTATATAATTCTAAAGCAGAACCCAACTAAATGGTTTGAGGCTTCTGAATTAGTGGACGAAATCAAGAAGATGTTTCCAAGTACATTCTCTCAAATGACAAGCCCTATTGGTTGGGCATTCCCATTTGGTGGAATGTGGCTAGAGAAAAAGGGCGTTATCGAAATCAAGAAAGACCAATACGGAAACCGCTCTTACAGATTTAAGTCATAAGAGAGCCTCTTCTCATGCCACAAATTCTTAGAATGAAATGTTCTAACTGTGGACATTGGAATGGTGTTCCAGTTAACAAGGCTTTCTTTGAACCAGATAACCAACCAGAACCAAAAGTGAAATGGATGATTCCCATGTATCAACCAGTACAAGTAACGAAATGTGAGAAATGTGGTAGAACAATTGCTGAACCTAAGGTGCTATTGAGAGTCATGGAAGGAAAGGTTGAATATTGGAGAGAAAAGTTATAGCAGAACCAAAAGAACTAATTCATTACGGTTAATGCTTATGTGGGATTTAAGATAGAAGTTGAGAAAAAGCGTATTGAAGTTGTAGCAACTAATGGAACAGAAACCCGAAGGCTAATCTGGATAGAACAAGGTAGGGACGGAAGTTTTTATTGGGGGCTTTGCATCCCTAAATTTTATTTTCATAGTTCATATCATGCAAGTGGAAAAATGCTTTTCTCTCAGTATCATAAGCCTACTGTCTGGGAGAGAATATCCAAATTCAAGGGAAGCAGGCAACTTGCCTCTATTGGAATTGCAAAGGATTTTGGTAGAATTAAATCAAGTAGGTACGAACTAAAGAAGTTAGATGGAATCGTTTATGTCGATTTTCGTACACTCAGAGGAGACACTATAAACATAAGTCTGCACCTGACTGAAAAAGGGCACACAGAATTCATAAAGTCGTTCCTAGACTTCTTGCAGTCGCAAACAGAAATATCGCAAAATCCAATGGTATCTCTGTTTACATTCACTAACCCTTGGGTTGCTATTGTAGTCTATAGCAGTTGATGAATTCCATACCCTTCAGAATAAGGACAATAACCAGAGCCTAAGGTTAAGGTTATACTCAATGTAAGAACCATTGCAGATAAATGACTAATAGATAAACCCAAGCAAGACCAATAGCTACTGTAAATAGATAGATACCTTTGAAAATATCCAATTTTTGATATGGCTTAAGGTCTGCAAAAGTTCCCTTTGAATCCACTAAAATTCTTCCTTGTCTGATAGCAACAATACAATTTTCAAATGTGCACAATGATAATCCTTGATCCCTTAGATTGTTTTCAATAGTAACAGCTCTGTTTACCAATGATGTCAATTCTACATTAATTCTTGCAATAAAAAGAAGGAACATAATGTTTGCCAGAATCGCTAACCCAAAAGCGCCAAGAGCTAAAGCTTCTAAAACATGAATAGGTTGCTCAAGGGATAATATAATTGTAGCCCCTGAAAGCAAAACACCGTTGAGTATCAGAAAACTAACACCTAGGTAGAAAACACTTGTCCAGTTATGCCTGTAAAGTTCAACAAGTTCACGATGCTCGGTTAAGAGGGCTTCTTCGCTCATAATCAAAAGATTCCACTCTCTCCTTAAATCTTTAATGCAAGTTGAAATGAGTAAAATAGAGGGTAAAATATTTGCCAAATGGTGCATTTGCAGTTTTGACATCCATCTTTGTAATTCTAATCGTTATAGCCCTTTTCATATTAGTCCGAAGAATATCCAACTTAACGAAGGTAGGAGCAAAACCAATTCATATCACAGTCAGAAAATTCATTTTTACTATATTTCTTGTCAATTTCTTTATTGGACTCTTTGCATGGTTATGGATTCTCGGAAGTATTCCCAAAGAATTTCTAGGGACATTCTATGGAACTTTTACAATGGTGACTGGATTCTATTCTATCATATTAGGAGCATGCTTCTTAGCAGTTGTCTACTGGGTTTGGGATGATGATGAACGTTTAAGAAAACTTGAAGAACCTTCATTGAAGACGAATACCTAGCATAAACAAAGAAATGCTCTTGTTACTTGAGTGTTGATACTGTCAGAGTTGACCCTGTGGTTTCTGTCCAGTATTTGTTCCATCTGTCTTCAAATATTGTCAAGTAGTTTGGTAGTGCCTCTCTTACTACTGTTTGTAGTTTTGTATACAGATTTTCTTTAGTTACTATGCTCTCTGATGGATATTTTTTCATTGTTTCTTCTATAGTTGTTAGTTGTTTGTTATTTAATCCAAATAACATGTAAATAGTGGCATAGAACTCTTCATCTGGTTTTAATATTGTTTCATTCTCTGGTAAGATTATTTGTTCTGGTAAGGTCATTTCTTTTGTGTGCAGTCTAAAATGTCTACTTAATGACATCTCTGAAAATATTTCATGGAAATTCAAACAGCTATACTCTCTTATTTCTTTCAGTGTCCATTTTTGCTTCTGATGTAGATTTTCTATTATACTGCGGTAATTAGACTTACATATTCTACAGCGTTGTTCAAAAAGCATTTTCATAACCTCCTAATTGTTTTCAATCTTTTCTACTAGTATCCATACAGTCTATCTCACTGGGAATTGCTCTCACTGGTGCTAAGAATGGATAGGAAGGCAAGAAGAATAAACCCTTCCTTAGAAGGTGGAAGAAAGCACCTTCTGTGAGACTTTCAGCCTTAGGATTGAGCCTAAGCTCTAAAAACTCAGAGAGCCAGACCCTGAAGTGTAGACTGTGGAATCTGGATACTAGTAGTTTCTTTAGAAAAAGGGTCAGGCTAGGTGATAATACGTTTCTCGTCATTGATTTAAACAAGAGAGGAATCTTGTCTAAACCTCTAGAAGGTTTTTTCTCATCATCTCCTCTTTCAAACTGATTTTGTTTTTTCCTTCTTGCATTCATTAATCTAGATACAGCACTCATAGAATGAGACATCCTGATGCCTAGAATGTTTCTAAGCTTAGATTTGATGATTTGAACAGCTCTCTTAAGACTGTGCCACGTAACCCTAAAGCCAACATAGACAGGCTGTATTCTAGTAGACAGAACATAGGATTCTACACCATTCTGATAGTTAGGTTTCTCAGAGAAAACAGCTATCTTATACTGCCAGTTACCTTCTAATCTTCTAAAGACTTTATCACTAATCATTTTCTTAGAAACTCTATAAGTTGTATTCCATGCCTTACACTCTACGGCTACTGAATCAACAATAGTATAGTCGGGAGTATAGCCACATTGATGACCATGATGTTCTTTCATGAATTTACCATTATAGACATGAGTCAAATCATCATAGAGTAACTTCAATTCCATTAACGCTAGACTAGTAGCAACTTCTAGAGGTCTAGACATCTCTACAAGATTAGGAAAATAACCTTTTTGAGAAACTTTATCATCTAGATTATTTTGCATGTTCTGTATCCTCCACAGAGCATGTAGAAGGAGAGACTAAACCTCTCATCCTAGTCTTTCCTTCATTGCTAGAATCTAAATGACACATAGCACATAGATTTTGAGAAAACATACAGTCTGGACAGAATAGCCATCCACATGAACTGCACTCATAGAGCCCATTACCCTTACTTTTACACCCGTGACAAACTATTTCTTCAAAATTCAATTCTCTAGTAGTTGTCTCAAATCTTCTCTTAGTCATATTTTCCCTAACTCCTTTAGCCTACGGTAATAGTCTATCAAAGAATCGCAAGCTCTATCCAATCCTTCTTCTATTCTAACTTTCTTTTCTCTATCTTGTTCCAACAAATAATCAGAGTGTTGAACAGTAGATAGTTCTAATGGATTATGGCATACACTACAAGTTAGTAGCAATGGTTTGTTCTTATCCTCTTCAGCTAAAATCTCTTTAGGTTTGTTAAGAATCTGAATGATAGTTCCTTGATAGACATTTACCCAAAAGAGTTTTTCACCTTTAGAATAACGTTGTAGTAGTTCTTCCATAATTGATGAATTGAATGTTAGGAATGAAGTCTTCTGCTTAGAACCATCTTCAGCTAGAACACAAACATAAACAAGATTTGCAGAGACATCTAAGTGGTTAACTTCAATATAGAGTTTGAGAACATCATCATTTTTTACTTCTACCATAGGTTATTTCCTCCTCTAAATGGTCTACTGCTTTATCAACTCTTGTAGAATTGTCTTTAAGCCATTGTTTACCAGTCTCACTAGTAATGTAGAATTTCTTACCACTAGGAAGTCTTGTTATCAACCCTTTCTTTTCTAATTGTGCCAATGCTCTTTTGCTCAAAACATAGCGATACATGTATCCAGTTTTTTTGTATCTTTTAGTATTCCCTAACATATTTACACAGTCAGCTATACTAGTGCGACTATAGGGAAACTTTGGTTCTGCAACAAATGTAAGTAATGCTATTGAGAGTTTACCTAGTTTCTTCATAGTTCATTCTGCCTCTTATAAGCTTCAAAAAGCTCCTGTTCCCTCTTCTTTCTCTCTTTGTAATTCTGTAACCAGTTCTCTATTTCCTTCTTCCTTCTTTCCTCTTGTTCCAGTGCTAAAGTCTCTAGTTTTATTTGTTGACTAGTATCCAGTTTACCATAGTTGGGGTCAGTAGATTCTCCTTGTCTTAATTTGTCAAGTCTTATTCGTTCTTTAGCAGATTTGTATGAGTACTCTACTGCATCCAAAAGTTTCTCATCTAAACTTCTAAAGTCATGTCTAACAGGTTCACCAGATATGCCTTCTAAAAGGATGTCTCCTTTAGCTTGTTCTTTCATTTCAGCATATTCTTTTTCAACCAACTTATTTGTCATTTCAGCTATAACATTTTGTTTAGCTCTTTGATACATGCCTGATTTATCATCTAGTGAAAGCTGTTGTCTAGATATTCTACCTAAATCACCACCATACGCAGTTTTTTCCAAGTACTGTTTGGTTAGTTCTAAAGCACTTTCAAGTTGCTCATGGTATGAATCACTGGGGTCTCTGTAAAACTCTAGCATGTCGTAAACTTGTCTTATTGTTTCAATATCATTTTTATCATAGTATCCAACTTTCTTACTTTTCAAAATCTCTTTCAAGCAATCAATGTATGTCTCAAGATTATCTTCAAAAACTCTCAACTGTTCATCTGTTTTCAGTTGGCGCTTGTAGTACAATTGCAGAGTCTTTAGAAACTTATCTAGCTCTGGTTTACTCAGTTCTTCATAAGCAAATTCTCTTTCCCAGTCTAAGTCCTCTGTATCCACGTCATCTAAATCTTCTGTATAACTCAATTCAGTCACCTCCATAATTTTTCAACAATTCAACCACTTTCTCCAATTTCGACTTGTAAAACTGTAAACCAGAATACAACCGCTGTTTCTCATTTTTCTCACTTTCAATAACTGTGTTTATGGCTACGCCGTATTTGTTAAAATAAGACTGAAGTATAAACTCCAATTCGGCTTGTAGTTCACTATCCTCTAAACAGTCAATTTCATACTGTCCCTGTAATGGTTTACTAGTCTTTTTGTCTGGTTTCATAAAAGCAGTTTTCCCATACTTCTGAACCTGAGCTAAGTCTAATCCTACACGGTCTACATGGAAATTAGTCAAGTCGGCGTCTATGTAACCCTCTAACTTTTCCTTGTATTTGTCAGCTATCATTAGACCATGTTTATCCAAGTCTGTGAAAACTAGAAGCTGTACAGTCTGTCCTCTATTAAGCCTTTCACTGAATGCTTGAGCATTCTTCTTTAACCATGTAATACTACAGAATCCACGACTAGCAAAAAATGGAATCCTGTACCTATTACATACCTTAATTACAAAACTCGTAATTGCCTCTTTCTCTACCCATAGCTCAAAGTAGACACTAGACTCCAACCAGTATTTTTGAGAATAATAGTCGGCGACTGTATCAGGATTAAACCACGTTTTCAAAAAACTATCTACATTAGTGAAAGACTGCGCCTCTAGGTCATGTCTTTTTCTTGATGTGTCAACAAGCACACTGTCATCAATAATGCCATTTTCCCTTAGTTTAGTAATGTGCTTGTCAATGCACTGATATGAAACTGGATTTATCCCTATAGCCTTATAGTACAAGTGGCGAATGAGAGTGTTATCATTACTGGCTAGAAGACTATTGGTGTAAGCTATCAACATCTGGTCTATAGCCGTGTAGTCTATGTTTTTAACACCAAATCTTGTCATGCTTTATTCCTCTAATTAGTTTATAAGGAAATGTTCCAATTTATAAACATTTTTAAATACCCATTATTGATGAATATTAAAGCAAAATTGCTGGATTTATTTCGAAGAAACTATAGAAATTGGAGTCTATAGACAATTTTGAACATTCTAATGGTTATAGGTTTGTTCAGTCTAAGGTTGTATGCCGTAAACAAAAGGAGAATTAGAGAGACATGATAGAGACTAGTCTACAGAATTCTAATGAAACTCTAGTTCGTGGGTTCAAATCCCACCCCCCGCACTAAAATCTGCGACTGGCGTTTAAATTCTCGGTTTTGATGGTTGTGTCTTTTGAATCTTTGCTTTTAGTTTTTAGTATATGGGTTTTCCGCCGATAAGTAAAGCGCCGAGTAGACAAATAACGCCTGTGCTACGGTATATGATAACGGATAGTAGTGTTCCATGAATAATGGGCAAGTCAAAAACTTGAGATAAAAATAATCCAAAGACGGGATGAATAAAAACTTCATCTAAGGTCGGCAGCAAAATATACAGCGCTACACTTGACAGAACTATCGCCAAAGAGACTTGTTTCCTAAACCGCATCAGGCTTCACACTTCACTTAGGAAACGAGGTTTGTAGCAACTACGCACAAAACCAATAAAAAGGACGGCTACTTTTTTCTGTTAATCCTCGTCGGAATGGAGTTTGCTTACGATGGTCTTACCTCCTCCGCTATTGCTAGTAATTGGATTAGTGTTGCTTGGGGGGTCAAGTGGAGTAGTCGTATCCAATTTGGTCGCTGTATCCGAAAAACGGCGGCTGAGAAAGTCTGTGCTCAGTTTCCTCCTAGTTGCCTTTTCAACATCGCTTCCAGAGCTGTTTGTTGCCGTTAATGCGATAGTCATAGGGAGCATGCCTGTTTCGCTTGGAGACATTCTCGGCTCTAACATAACGAACGTTGCCCTTATTCTTGGCGTGTGCTTTGTAGTCGTGACTCTGAATCATTCGAGAAAAAGGGAAACAGTGATCGGGGAAACAGATATGAAACAGTTTACAAATGGGTTGATTCTTCTTTCAGGGACCCTTGTTGTGCTTCTCTACCTTCAGTACATGAGCAGAGTCATCGGTATTCTGTTGCTAGGCGTGTTCTTCATTTACTCTTTCAAATTGTTCCGTAGAAGAAGGGAAGACAGAGACTGGGGTAATGGAAATACTGATGGAAGAATCAGAAAGGAATTATTGCTCATTATCATCGGGATCACTGGCGTCATTGTTGGTTCGAGACTTACCGTTGAGTCGGCAATAGATGTCGCAATCTACTTAGGAATCCCAGCTTCGATCATTGGTGCAACTCTGGTCGCATTGGGGACCAGCCTACCCGAATTGGCTGTCGACGCGAGAGCGGCTTACGCAGGACACTTGGAGATTTGCATAGGTGACATTGTGGGGAGTTGTTTCCTGAATTCGACACTTATCCTTGGTCTGCTGTTGGTTTTCACGCCGTTCACAGTTAACTTAGCTGTGCTCTCTGATCTATTGCTGTTTAGCGTAGTTTCAAACCTTGTTCTCTGGTACTTCTTGGATAACAGGAAGATGGGATACCGAGAAGGGGCAATTCTGCTTTCACTTTACGCGCTCAACCTGCTGAGCATATTACAAATCTTTGTCTTTAGGACTCCATGACTAGCCATGAATTTTCCACTTTTTGACGAGCGCGCGTACACCGCTACATCTGTCTGACCCATTGCTCTATTTACATCAGTGGAAACGTTGACAACCATTAAATATCAAAGCAAGCAAATGCTGAATGAGAGGGTGAAAGTTTCATGTCATTAGGAGAGAATAAGGCTATTGTTCGCAAGATGTTTGAAGCTATTAACAAGCAGAGCCTAGCTTCACTGGACAAGTTGATGGCACCCGATTTTATTCTGCACATGCATGCCAAGCAAACGCAGGGATGGGAAGTCAGTAGACAAGTTGTAGAGAGCGAAATCAATGCCTTTCCTGATTTACATGTGGTTATTGAGGACATCATTGCTGAAGGGGACAAGGTGTGTGTTCGTCTTCAAGAAACAGCAACACACGCAGGCGAATACCGTGGATTAGCCCCTACGGGCAATAAGCTCTCATATACGGTTGTTGCTATCTGGCGTGTCGTTGAGGGCAAGATTGTAGAAGGATGGATAGTCTATGACCAATTGGATTTCCTCAAGCAACTCGGTGTTGCCGAATGGAAGGGATTTCCTGACGAAGTTAAGTAACTGTTTTGACTTACAATTCAGTAGTCCCCGTATGTCTATCGAGTAAGTAGCAAAGCATTGTAGAATTATCCTCTATCAATTCTATTAAGCACCTACAGCCTTCCTTTGATTTTGGAGAAAGAAGACAGCTGAATTCTGAGTTCTGATGTTGGGAGACATCTCCTCAGACAAATTCCGAGAATTTAAGCCGATGTTTAAACCTAACCCCCCGCACTTAACCTTGTGATTGACGTTTAAATTCTTGGTTTTCATGTTCTTTATGGATTCTTTAAACGAAAAATACTAGTTAGCTTATTAGAAGAACAGGGGGACACAATTGCCCATGGGGAAGTTGATGAAAGAAGCTGCGCATGCTATAGCAACCAGAATAGCATGTTTGAAGGAAAATTTCAATGTGCTCGTTATATGCGGTCTTCATAACAAAACTTTGGCAGAGCACATAATCTTGGAATCTTATGTGGTAAGGGCGTATCCTTACTTGTGGGTGTTTGACGAAAGATTCTTTCGTAAGTATGGAAAAACCCTTTCTCCAGATGCGATCACCATTCTTCCAGAACACCTGCGTTCTCTTTTAGAAAATTCGAATGTAATAATATGGCTCAGCCAATTTGACGATTTTGAAAAATTCCCAGCAGCTGTTAAAAAAGCGATAGTTTCATTTTGGGACAACGTTTACGAGGCGATGAAGGCTAAGCCTCGCCTGTTTGTGAATTTGCTCTCCTCTGGATGCATAGAAAGCATGGGAATAAACTATAAGAATTATCTCCAGTCATTCACCAACGCTGTTACTGTTGATTACAGTAAGCTTAGGAAAGTTGGGAACGCATTTGCTTCTAAGCTTAATGGAAAGTCTTTGGTTCATGTTTATGATGCAAAAGGTACTAATTTAACTTTCAGAGTTGACAAGCGACGTGTTGGAGTAGAAGTGGGCACTCTAGAGGATTGTTTTTCGAGTGGAAAAGAATGTGAAGTAGACGTTCCTGCAGGAGAAGTTTATGTTGCTCCTATAGAAACGTCAGCAAATGGTGTGCTTGTGGTGGAAGAGTTTAGAGATTATAAGATTCGAAACCTTAAACTTCGTTTTGAAGAGGGAAAGATTGTTAGTTTCAAAGCTGAAAAAGGAAGCGATGTGTTTAGAGATTTGTTGGATAAGGCCGAAGGTGACAAGGATAGAATAGCGGAATTTGGTATTGGAATAAATTATGGTATGAAGCTTACGGGTTATAGAATATATGATGAAAAAGCCCTTGGCACAGCTCACATAGCCATAGGCAACAACGTTCACCTGGGCGGAGTAAACAAAGCGTCAATACACTGGGATTTTGTCCTGCATAGGCCCAACATAGAAGTTGACGATGTGCTTCTAATGGAAAAGGGAAAACTTGCTTGTAAGTAAATGCGCTCGCTAGAATCAAGAAAATTCCGAGAATTTAAACCGATATTTAAACCTAACCCCCCGCACCAAAATTCAGGCTTAGTTGCATTCTTCACCTTCAGACCAATTCTGATAGGATGCGAGAATGTGTTGTTATAGAGTTCAAGACGCTTAGAGCTGGTTTTCTCCATAACGAACTTTCTGCGCACGCGGAGAGACTTGAGCAAATCCAGTCGAGGATTCGCTGTAAACAGACAACAGGCCTAGGGTATTGACTATTTTATGTGACCTATCTTTCCCCAAATAATGCCATGTTCGGAAAAACTTCGATTCCGCTTTTGTTTATGGCATAGGGCACAAGGTTCGGGTTTGCCTTGGCACCTCTCATCTTCTCAACTTGTAGGGCTCTTGTGGTAGTTCCTCCCGAAAATAGAGTTTGCATCATGATAACCCCGTGAACCAAATACTCTTCTTCCAAAGCGCTTCGTTCTAGACCGAGGTGACCCAATTCCGTGGTTATAATCGTTGTGATTCGTAGATCTGACAAGGATTCAATTAGATCAACAACTGCAGTTCTTCGTTCTGTTGGGTCTGTAAATCTGTAGAAAAGCGATGCGAGTGTGTCTACAACAATTCTTTTTGCGCCAATCAACCCTGCCTTCGCCTGTAATTCCTCTAAGAGCCCATCGATTGGCAGGTGCTTTCCGCGCAGACTCTTGGTCTCTTCAGCGTACAGTTTTTCTTTCAACATGGAAACTCTAGATATCCTAGTTGCATCTATAAAGACAAAGTGTCCTTCATCCTCTGCCTTCTTGAAATCCCATCCAAATTGCTTCATTTCAGAGAAGAAGTGATCCTTACTCTCGTCTAAACTGACGTAGATTCCTGGTTCTTTGTGCTCATAGATTCCTTTATATAGAAATTGAGCTGCAAAAATGGTTTTCCCAGTACCAGGGCCTCCCACAACTAATATGGTTCTTCCTTTGGGAAAGCCACCGCTTATAAGTTCATCTAATCCCTGAATTCCAGTTGGGACGTTTTCGGGCAAGCTATGTCACCATCTTAAGTCTTTGGAGCATCTTCAATAAAGTCAGCGCCCACATTTATAATTTGCGTAGTGCAGCATATCAATGAACTAAGAGTGAACGAGCACGTTTCGTTGGCTAAAACCCGCAAAAAGTTGATAGACTTCCCTTCTAAATGCACGACAAATCCTATTAGCATAACGACAACGAGAATAATATTGTAGCAAGTAGAATGACGTTAAGTTCTGGGTTATTATTTATTGTCGAACCAGTCAAGAGCCTACATTTGCGGAGTCTCAAAGAGAGTGTTTCCCAAGTCCTCAACTTTAACACGCGCGGACTTTTGTTGGATTCTATCATCTGTGGCTTTTTTCTATTCTAAAATGGTTGTAGTGAATTAGTGTGCAAAAGTTTTTCATACACGAAATCATCATTGATAGTGGATACACATTGTCTTCAGAACTGAATGTAAGGGCTGTAATGGAAAAGGCCGAGGAACAAGAAAAAAAATATGATTGGCTCGAAGCAGCAAAGTGCTATGAACAAGCATTACATTTTGAATCGATAGCTGTTTCCTTTGCTGCGGAGACATGGGAAAGAATAGGTTTTTGTTACAGTCGGGCTTCTACCCAGACCGAAGACCTAGAAGAATTCAAGAAAATTAGGCAACTGGCAGCAGAAGCTTACAGAAACGCTGCCAAACTTTTCGAAAAGGTAGACGGTTGGAAAAATCAGGGTAGAAGTGCGCAGTGTTATGCTGTCGCTGAGTACGTGCGTTCTTGGCTTGCGTCTAATTCTTCAGAGAAAAGAAAAATGCTTGATGAATGTCGTTTGTTCGCAAAAAAGAGCCTTGAGGCATACAGAAATGCTGGAGACCAGATTGGTTATGGAAAGATGGGCAACGACCTGTTGTTATGTCTCCTTGAGAGGTTAAATGTAGCGTTGGATTGGAGCGAAATTAGGAATATTGCTCAGGAAGGAATGGATTGTGCCGACGATGCTATCGCAGTTTTGTCAAAGCTTGAGAACAAAAAGGAACTACTTCGCACCTATTCCACAGCCAGCCTTCAAAGCTGGTACGCATACATTACCGAACAGGAAGAGAAAAGAAAGGAACTTATGCAGAGAAGCTTGAGCTATTTAGAGAAGGCGCTGAAGCTTTCCAAAGAAGTTGACGACCTTTACTATGCAGCTGTCTCAAACTGGACTGCAGCCTTCTGCAGCCTTCTTTTTACAGAAGATGTTGAATCATCGGTGAAATACGCCAAAGAAATGCTGGAGCAAGGGATGATTCTAAGGGACAATTACCTGAAAGGTGTTTCATCTTACGTGCTTGCTTTTGCCACTGATTGGATGAATGTTGGAGAGGGAGACCCAGACAAGAAGAAGGAAGGATACGAGAAAATCATTAAATACGCTGAAGATGCCATCCGCTTTCTTCAGATAGTCTCTCAAGATTTCTTTACTGCAGAGACCTACTTGTTCTATGCTGAAAGTTACTCTTCTCTGGTACGTGAGGCTGTAACCAGTCCAGATCACAAGCGGAGCTCATTTGAAAGAGCAGTTGAAATCGGGCGCAAAGGGGTAGAACACGCATCTCGTTCAGGTTCTCCGGACGCTATGGTTTCTACTCTTCACGCTTTGAGCAAGGCACTGTACTTCTGTTCCAGTCTTGTCACTGAAAAAAACGAAAAGACAAAGCTGTTGGAAGAAGCTCTGACTCATAGAAGAGAATACATCAACGTTGTGGAGAAATCCAAGATTGGATATGATTGGGTTCGCGGAGTTGGGAAAAACTATGAGGGATTAATCAAAGTAGAGCTTGCCCGATTGGAAACGGACAAAGACAAAAAAATAGCTACTCTCAAAGGTGCCGCCTCGGACATGGAAGACGGCGTGTCACACTGCAGAAAATGGATCCAGTCCCGTCCCCCAGTAGTATCTCAAATAGCTACGGTTGCAGGATTTGAGGACACATTAGGCGAAACACTTAACGAAATTTACTTGCTAATCCAGGACAAAGAGATTCTTCAAAGAGCAAATGAAGTTTACGAAGATGCTGCACAAAAATTCAAGAAAGTTAATCTGCCAAGCCGGGCTGCAGAGTCCTACTGGAGAATTGCAGAAAACCAAAATCGAATGAGTGAATCCAAGAAAGCAGCAGAGGATTTCGAAAGGGCATCCGCAGAGTATGATGTCGCTGCTCAAAGAATTCCACATTTCGTGGAGTTTTTTCAAGATTATTCTAACTACATGAAATCATGGAGTGAAATCGAGAAAGCCAAATTTGCGCATCAACACGAAGAATACGTTACTGCAATGAAACACTATGAAGAAGCCGCCAACCTTCTTCAGCAATCAAGGTTGTGGAGTTATCTATCTTCAAACTGGCTTGCGTGGGCATTTCTGGAACGGGCAGAGGAGTTGAGCAGAAACGAAAGTAGTTTCGACTCAATAGAAGCCTTCCGAAAAGCAAGCGTCCTCTTCAAAGAAGCAAAAGGAACCCTTCAGGTTCAATCGAGCAGAATTGAAAGTGAAGATGAAAAAGAATCAATCAAGAGACTCATCAAGGCTTCAGACACAAGACAGGCATATTGTCTCGGAAGAATAGATGTCGAAGAAGCCAAAGTCCTTGATGGCCAAGGTGAGCACGCCGCAAGCTCAGAAAGATACGGGTCAGCCGCTCAAACGTTTAAAGGAATATTAGAAAGTGTGCCCGAGCAAAGCCTCAGAGAGCTTAAACCATTGATTTATCTCTGTCAAGCGTGGCAAAAAATGCTCATGGCGGAAGCAAGGGCGTCATCCAATCTGTACAGAGAGGCTGCAGAACTCTTCAAAGAAGCCAAAGAACATTCTCTTGATCAACGGACAAGTCTACTCGCTTTAGCCAACAGTAGCTTCTGTAAGGCCTTAGAAGCTGGGACAGAATTCGAAATCACACGTGAACAGACAGCATATTTAACGGCCAAGAAGCACATGGAAGCCGCCGCAAGCCACTACCTCAAGGTAGGCTTTAAATCGGCCTCTGAATATGCTAAAGCTACAGAACTTCTCTTCGACGCTTATGTTTATATGGACAATGCCAAAATGGAAACAGATCCTGAAAAAAAGACAGTCTACTGCGTGATGGCTGAAAGAGTCTTACAGGCATCTGCTGGACATTTTAAAGAAGCAAAGCATCGTGAAAAAACAGAGCAGGTTCAGCAATTTCTTGAGAAGGTTAGGGAAGACCGAGACCTTGCAGTGTCATTGAGCAAAGTTTTGCGTGTGCCGGCTGTCACATCATCAACAGCGAGTTTCGCGATGTTGACTCCAGGCGAAGAAAGGGCAGTGGGGTTAGAACGGTTTGAACGTGCAGATGTTCAAGCCAAACTAATTCAAGACGCGAAAGAAATCAAAATTGGAGAAGACTTCAATCTAGAAATGCAGATTGCAAACGTAGGAAAAGAAGCCGTTCAACTTGCCAAGTTAGAAGAAATCGTTCCGTCAGGTTTCCAGTTGGTTGTCAAACCTGACTACAGCAAGTTCGAAGACACATACCTTGACATGAAAGGAAAACGGCTTGACCCGTTGAAGACCGAAGAGATACGACTTGTTTTGCGCCCATTTGAAAAAGGCACTTTTAAGATAACGCCGAGAATTGTCTGCATGGACGAAACTGGGAATCAAATATGTCGGGGACCTGACTCTATAACAATTAGTGTATCAGAGCTTGTTCTCCCAGGTCGTTTCTCAACAGGATGCATAGATCTCGACAATTTGCTGTATGGAGGGATACCTGAAAACTATACGGTCGTATTGACCTCGCCTTCATGTGATGAACGAGACTTGTTGATTAGGAAGTTTCTTGAGAAAGGTCTGAAAGATGACCGAACAACATTTTATGTCACTACAGAGGCAAGCGGAATACGGACTCTTGTAGAACAATTTCAGTCAAACTTCCACCTTTTCATCTGCAATCCTCGAGCAGACACAATGGTCAAGAGTCTACCCAATGTATTCAAACTAAAGGGCGTCGAAAACCTTACTGACATCGACATTGCCTTAACATCAGCTTTTCGAACATTAGAGACTTCTTCAATAAAGGGTCAACGAAGAGCCTGCGTTGAAATTGTTTCAGATGTCTTGCTGCAGCATCATGCTGTTACAACTAGAAGGTGGCTTGCTGGGCTCATTCCAGACCTGAGGTCAAGAGGCTTCACTACTTTGGCGTTGATTAATCCATACATGCATTCTTCAGAAGAAGTTCATGCGATTATTGGCCTTTTCGAGGGAGAAATCAACATCTATGAGAAAGAAACTGAGAAAGGTTTAGAAAAATTCCTCAAAGTCAAGAAAATGTACAATCAAAAATATCTTGAGAATGAACTGCCCTTAAGAAAAGAAAGATTGGAAAAATAAGAGGCATTAGCAATAAATCCAAACGAGGATTTACTGTATACGAACAACGCGTATGGTGCCAAAATTTACTGCAACTTGCAGGCATAGCTGACTGCACCTGACCATCTGGACATTTATTCGTGGAAGCCTACTTCAACCCATCCGTGTTGATTTGTGCTGGGGGTTCGCCAGCTTGAGGCGAAATCTTTTATACTTATTGCAAACCAAATGAAGCGCTCGTTAAGGAGGAGATAGAAACGAGTTCCAGAATGCCGACTGGTGTACCAGGGCTGGACTCGCTTGTTACAGGAGGTTTTCCTAAGAGCTGGATAGTGCTGCTATCAGGAGGTCCGGGCTCTGGGAAGAGCATTATATGCGCCCAATTTCTGTACGAAGGCGCAACCAAACTACACGAGAACGGCGTATATGTCATGTTAGAGGAGACAACATCTCGTTTTCTTAAGAACATGACTTCCCTAGGCTTAGATTTTACTCCCTTGATAGGCACGAAAAAAGTAAGGTTTATTAATGTCTCGCCTTTAAGCACGGAAAGGGAGGCGCGTTACAAAGCCCTGCTTAACGATTATGGGCTTTCTCCAATGACAACTTCCATCTCCTTCCAGTTTTCCACAGAAAAGTTGGTGGAAACCATCAGCGCTGCCGTGAAAGAAATCAACGCAAGCAGACTTGTTATCGACTCGATTACTAGCTTTAAAATCCAGTTTAGAGACGACTTCACCGTTAGACGAAATATTTCTGAACTTTTCAAAGGCATCAATGAGACTGGTTGCACAAGTCTGGTTACGACGGAGATTAAGACAGGGGGTTTAGTCGATTCCAAATTCGTCGCCGAGGAGTATTTGGCCGATGGTGTCATCAAGCTTCACCGCCTAGTTAGAGGGGAAAAGGTGGAAGGTGGAGGAAGTGAAGTGATCACTAGGGCGATTGAAGTCCAGAAGATGCGTGGCATCGGGATCGACAACGACTTGCATGTCTACAACATAACTGAGAAAGGAGTAGTCGTATATCCGGAGGTAAAAGTGTACTAGCTGCTTGTGGTTAGACAATGAGGAAGAGCAGATCAAAAGGCACGTCATTTTCGTGGTGCTGCACAGGCACACACCATATCTAACTATATAGAATTCGCACTTTTCATATCTAGTGTTAACAGCTTTCTGAAGACTTGCAGTTCTAGGTCTTAGGTGTGAACAGTGCGGTCTGCGATCTCTGTTAGGATGGAGTTGATGGCTACTGAAGGATGATCCTTAAGTCAACGAAATCGGCTGTTTCAATTATGATTAAGAAACCAAAAAAAAGGGTTAGAGAGATGATGGCTGTCTTAGCGTACTCCAACTGAGCTTTCTATTTTGTAGTGAACTCCAACCGACGAAAAGTACACTGTTGTGCCGAAGGTATATTCGAAATTGTTGAAAGACTGAACCTCATCCCACGTCAATGAAGCACTTATCTGATAGTCGATGTGCACAGTCACAAAGACCATTCCAGTGTTTGGCATATTTCCCTCAACTGTGACGTGTTTTCCATCAGCAGTCGGAGTTATAGTGAATAGATTAGTGAAGTCCTTTGACCAGTCTGGAACCCATTGACCACTGAGTGGAGATGTCAGCATTCCTCCGTAAACGTGAACATCAACAATAGGTGTGCTACCTATGTATGTGTGGTGCAGTATGAAGTTTGGCGAATCGTAGTCAGCGTTTTCTTGATCAGGCGGCAGAGCAACCTCTACTCTTACAGGTGAGTCAGCTTCTCCATACTTCAACGCGTTGTAGTAGAACGAGCCAGGATTCGTCGAAGACAACTTGTACAGCTCTGAACCGTCGTTTGAAGGCGTGAACACCAGATTAAACGAAGATAATTCGTACCTGCTGTCGCTTGTGTCGGTTATTCGTAGCATTTTGTAGTTGTAGAAGTCAAATGTGCGGTCGCCTCCATTGGTCTCGTCTACAGTGAACTCGTAACAGGTTGGACCGTGAGGCGCCCAACCTTCTTCGGTTTTATTAGTCTCGCAGACTTTGTAGCTGCCTGGAACAAGTCCAATGAACTCGTAGTAGCCGTCAGAGTCTGTCTGTGTTTCCGCAAGTTCCTCTCCGTCTTTATAGAGTGTAATAGTCCATCCTGCAAGTCCTGTATTGTCTGGATAGTTGTACTTGTGACCACTTATCATGAATAAAGTCTCTTTGTTCAGCATGCCCGATGAAGCTATTAGCTCCGGCCCGTATATGCTGGAGGTCCACGTGAAGGTGTTTGAAACGAAGAATTGCCAGTATATGTAGGTCCCCAAGGCGAATGATGTTTCGTCACGAAAGACATCGTATGCGCCTTCGCGTCTGTCGTAGATTAGTTGCTCTGTTGTCCAAGGGAGCACTGGGTTATTGGTATCTGGATTTCCATCGGCGTCAGTAGTGTAGGAGACGTAAAAAGCCACGTTTGGCGGAGCAGATATTCTGTCAGTTACCCAAAGCTCGAAGTATTTTGGAACCTCACCCACTTTGACTTTGAAGTTGTCAGTTTTTGACAGTGATGAAATGAAACCAAATGTTCCTTGACTTGGGCTATAATTGTCTACTTTAGTCACCCAGACCTTGAACTCGCCACCTCTGTTAGGCGTGTAAGAGAACGGCCAGAGCTGCACTACAATGCCGTAACCACGGGTTGTGTCAAGGTTCCACTTGTGTGTTCCACCGTCAATACTGTTGATGTATCCGTTCTGAACTTCAAACTTCCTTTTCTCAAGATCATCAGTGCTGAGTAATGTTTTTCCTGCTGGTTCAGTGACTTGAAAGTAATAATCGCCATTAGGTAAGCCCGCGGCTCCTTCCTTGTGCGGTCCTCCGCTTAAGTAGACGTCTCTTGGGTTGTTGTACAGGTTTCCGTTGACTCGTTCTCCATGGGGCTCGGTTGTCCAAATAGCTCCTGTCACCTGATCATCCGCTAAGGCTGTTCCTAAGGTTGGAAAAAGAGCACTTGTCAGCGCGAGCAACATTATAATCAACATAACTGTCGCTGCAGTAGTGTGTAGTTCAGGTATGAGTCTATTTTTCATTTTTTACTCCTCTCTCTAATCGCCATGATATTAAACTGAGCGCATATAAATTATGTGTGTAAAGAACTTCTAGAACATTCCTTCTTGAATCATTAATTCAATTCCAAGCATTTATCGTAATCACCATTGTTCAAAGAGAAACTTCTGGATAATGAAGTGGGAGAGATGAGAATCTAACGTGTAAGTTCATTTATGGTAGTGCAGAAATTTTTTGCATCTTTTGTTTCCATATTCAGCGCCAGTGGGATATTCTACTGGTAAACTTGTGCGTAAATCCCCCCCGGCACCATCCATAACTAAGCTTGTTTTTTGGCTGTTTTGGCGAAAACGTCGTGACGTATGGCGTTACACATGTCACCACATAAAGAGTTTGCTTTTTCTGAAACAATAAGTACCTCGTACTTTTGGTGGGCAGCCGAAATATTATAGAAAAAAAGGAATTGACCCAAGCTCACTTCCGCTTCGGTTCTCGAGATCTAACCTTGGACTATCATCTGGTTGCTACTATGACTAGAGTGCGGTCCACCATATAGTTTGTTGTTCCTGACGGCGCCCACCATTGTATGGCAACTGTGTGCGTGCCTGGCGCAACATTCTTAACCCAAGTAAATGAGTGGGTTTCGATGTAAGCCAAAGACAACATTCCTACGATCACCAAGCAAACTAACAAAGTTTTTGGTGTGTCATTTTTCTATCATCTCCATTAGTTTGGTACTTGTTTCATTACGCCCTTCACTCGGCGCTTTGAAATTCATCTGCTTGAAAACATCATTTCGCCCATTCCTTTTTTTCATTAACACTTAAGATTTCTGGTATCTTCTTCTACGTGCCAGCTGCGAAAAACATATCTTTACAGAAATGAAAAGGTCCAAAGTTGACACTTTTATTAAATTTCTTAATTCTCCGGATTATCCAGGTCTACTAACACATGTCTCGATTAGTCTTCAAATTGAACAAATACCCTTAAGGGAGAGTCATGACATATGTCGTCACATTTTCTTACGTTTCAAAAATTAGCTGTCCGCCAAAAAATGTGTTCTGACAGTTTTACAACGTGGGTTTGAACTCGAGTTACACAGCTAACCCGCACCATAAAGGAATACGCGAACTCTGTGAGTGAGCTTTTTGCGCGATAGTTTTTTTTCTGCCGAGTGGGAAGATGATCAAGCCAAGTACATTCAGGGAAAGGCGAATGCAACTAAGAGCTCGCTATGACATGTTGTTAACTCAGAGAATTCAGAGAAGGTTGTTGTTGTGTTTCCGAATGTGTTGACGGGGTAGTGGCATAGGAGGTGGTCTACACCTAAGGGGAAAATTGGGCTAGCCATATAGAAGGACAACATCTCAGCCTGAAATATGGATTAGCATCCGAGGTTTTGACAAACCCGTGTGAGTCGAGGACAAAGGGCACCGTCAGGGTGAAATCACTAGTGAGACTCGCGTTTTTTCAAAGTTCGGTTTAACGTTCTTGAAGGATAGAAGTAAAATCTAGAAAATTTTCCTAGAAGTCTGGAGAGACTTTTTCATCAGACCTTTATAGTAGTGGGATATTTATTTTTTAAAAAGGTGATAAAAATTATGGAGAGAAAGAAGAAAGCTAGTGCGTTAGTGGTCGCCTTTGGCTTGCTTGGTGTTCTGTTGGTTTCCATAGTGGTGCAAATGTTGTCCCCTGATGCCATGGCTAAGCTGCCTGAATCTTCTCAGGCGGCGTCTTTGGCGCCTCCAACGCCTATTCCAGGAGTTACGTATACGGGTATGTATATTAGAATTGGTTTGAACGATGGCGGAACGTTTGGTTGGACTCCTACGGTTGTACCCTATGGGACGCCTGGAACAGGGTTCCAGTTTCCGATTGGAGCGCAGTATGAGTCTTTGGCTATTTATTGGTGGGGAGAAGGCTACGTCGTTGCCTACAAGGTTAAGACGGCAAAGGGATGGGTGGATAACATAGCATTTTGGTGGCCAGAGCTAGGTTGGCCTCCGCCAGCTGTTTCGAGAATAGTACCCGTCTACGCCAAACAGTTGAGGAACGATACTAACAGGGCAATCAGGGAAGTAAGAGTTCAGACTGTGGACAAGGTCTTAAATATTACTTTCAAGTTTTCGTTCCCGAAGCCGCAGAAGTACGTTCTCTTGGAAACAAAGATAACGAACAATGGAGTAATGGGTGAAGTTAGAGATGTGTTGTACAAGCGCATTGTGGACTGGGACGTTCATAAGTCAATAATGAATATGTGGACCAATGACGCGCATGCAGCATACGCAACCTTCTATAACCGGACGTTAGACCGGTATATTGAGATGAGTGTGTCTGGGTACACCTCAGCTAAATTGACCAATGCAGTCTCGTACGTGGATCTCTTCGCGTGGGATGACATCCAAGTGTCTCTTATCGATACGAAGGTAACGACGAGGCATCCGGGCACAATGGATATTCAGAGCCACAACATGGTGCTTCCAGGGGACGGCAACGCTGCAGTCTACTATGATCTGGGCAATATGGCTGCGCGAACAACGAAGGCGGTCATAACTGTGTATCAAGCTGGTTGGCACGGACAATACATTCCCGAATACCAAGGACTCGGACACTGAATAGACCCATAGCCGCTACCCTTCTCTTTTTTTTTGGTTTTGATATGCTTAGCGTGCGCAATAACCCTTGGTGATTTTGGCGCTCGCTGAAGGGTTTCGATATTTTTGGTTTCCTGAAGATTTGTCTACAAGATGGATGTATAATCTTGAGTAGAGAATCTCAAAACTTACGTTAAGGTTAAACTAGTTTAATCACTCTAAGTGCGTGAGGAAATAGTGTGCGGGTGTACTTTGCTCCATGTGGAATCGGCCTAGGTCACGCGGGTCGTTGTATTCCAGTGGCGAAGCAGATGCGCGAACTTGGGGCTCAAATCCTGTTTTCCACTTATCTAGATGGGGTACGATATGTCCGTCACGAAGGGTTTTCTGTGTCTGAGGTTCCACCCATTGGATTTACATTTGAGCCTGACACAACTATTAACCTCAAGAAAACAGCTTTTTTTGCTTCCCTCACTATCTTGAGACAGGTGAACGCTGAGATTGAACTAATCAAAGCGTTTAAGCCAGATGTGGTTGTTTCAGATTCTCGGGTTTCACCTCTGATAGCCGCTGAAATGATGGGTATACCAAAACTCTGCATTCTCAATCAATTTAGGATACTTGTTCCAGGAGAAAAGAACTTTTTTTTAGTTGCCAAACTGGTGGAAGCAGGTGTCCTCACCCTTGTTGGGAAAATATGGACTGCAGGGACGCGAGTCTTGGTCCCTGACTTCCAACCACCCTACACGCTTTCAGTCAGAAATCTCCGAATGCCGAAATCGTATAGAAAAAGTGTAAGATTTATCGGACCCATCTTGCCAGTGCATCCATATAGACTTCCGAGCAAAGAAAAACTTAGGAAAAAACTTCACTTAAGTACAGACAAACATGTTGTTCTTGTTTGCATTAGTGGACCTGAAAAAGATCGAGTTCATCTTGCTAGGCTTCTCCAAAGAATCTTTCGTGAGTTTTCACGGGATTACCAAGTGGTCATGTCACAGGGGTTGCCTAACGCTTCGCTAGAGCCCAGACGATGTGGAAGTTTAACCGTGTTCAGTTGGTTGAGCGAGCGATTTGAATACCTGAAGACCTGTGACTTGGTGGTTACGAGGGCGGGTCATGAAACGCTGGTGCAGTCAATCTGTTATGGCAAGCCCATGATACTGGTGCCTACGCCGGGTCGCACTGAACAGTTAAACAACGCCAGCAAGGCTGTGGAATTAGGCTTGGCTGAGATGATTGAACAAAAAGCTCTCAATCGTCAAACGCTTATTTCAACAATAGAAAGATTGTTGCACAATGACGGGTATTCAAAGAAGGCGGAAGGGGTTCAAAAAGAGGCTTTGCTGTTGTCTGGGCTGGAAACGGCGGTGCAAATGATTACGGAAGTTGCTAATAATTGAGTGAAGACCTCATGTTTTCTGGCGGAACACAAAGATGCCACTTATCAGCAACAAGACTGGACCAAAAATGGCTAGGATGAAGCCAAGGCCGACTGAGAAGTTGTATTGCAGTTGAATGTTTAGGCTTTTCAACAGATCAATTACCAATTGAAATTGTGAACTCAATTGTTGCGCTTGGGATACGCTTGTGTAAATGAAATAGGCGGGTACTGTTAATCCAAGAATTCCACTTATTATGAGCATCATACTTCTGGTACGTCTTGGTGTTTCTAAAGGAAAAAAAATTTGGAGGAGTAAAGCAACCAGTGCGAGGGCGAGAGTGGCGAGTTGAAAATAAATCATTCTCAGTATCCTCAAGGGATCAAACGCTAGGTTCCACGTAGCATCGTAGCCTGTTATGGTAATGGATTGGTTTATAATAGGTGGGATAGAAATTGTAGCAGTTACCCAGTCGATGAAGGGGCTTAGGACTACCATGAACGTTCCGATTATGACGAGCCATGTGCTCTTCAACTTGAAGAAAGGCTTCAATGAAAACTTGGTAGGTTGAGATTCTTCTTTTTTTGCTGGTTGTTCCAAGGTTTGAGCCTCTGATTCGATACATCCTAATCAAAAAGTGTTGACTTTTAAATGTTGTCAACCCCTTTTCGAATGTGTGGCTCGCTTTCATTGTTTGTTTGGTCGTTTCGTTCGATGTTAATTAGATAATAAACCTCTAGAGAAAACTTCCAGCAAATTTTATTTGGATAATCGATGCCATATTCTGTATCGTGGTGAATCATGTTGAAGAAGAAAATTGCTTCAGTATGTATCATTACTGTCATGGCAACTGTCCTTCTAGGAACATTCTTTGTGAACAGAGCGTTTGCTCCAGCATTGAAAGTCAATGTGATGATAGAGTCAGGACTCAACCCGTTTCCGAAAATCGTACAAAACGACTTGGACATCGTGTATGTGTTGGTTGTGGCAACTGCTTCAGGTGGAACTTCCCCATATACAATAGAGATATGGATCAGGCAACGACCCGACCCGTATCAGCGTTGGGCCATCTACGAACAGACTTACACGTATCAAAGTGTTCCTGTTCTATGGTCGACAAATGCCCCTACTTTAGCGTCTCAACGGATCGTCGATATCCGTGTGAAGGCAACCGACTCAATCGGGACTATAGCATTACAAAACTTCTTAATCTACTTACCTATGAGTAGCCCCACCGCATAGACTTCCACAAACTTTACTCCAGCCAAATTGCCTCTTTTTTTCTTATATCGGATCTATGACCATATAGGGCGTTGCCTATCTTGCACTTAGACTGTTGCCAGTGCAAGTGGTTTCTTGCTTAGCGCGCAGCTTGGGTAAACGATTGGCCTTCTCAGCGCAGAAATGAGATGATGATACTTTATTCTCCAACTATGTTACGTGTTGTAAAGAGTTCCAAGGTACACGCATGCAGTCAAGAAATGTGTGTAGAAAAAAAGGGGGTTTATGCGCTTGTAGCTACTGTGATTTCTGTTTTCTCTATGAATCCGTTTGTGTTTGCGTCCGTCCATTGCAGGAAGAGTAGGTGTTTGGTTGCGTACGTTTGCCATTTGGCTGTGTCGCTCATGAAAAGGGCTGCTGCGTATGTTCCTTGCCATCCGTAGCCCCACATGAACATTATGGCTCTGGTTCCGTTCTTCGCGAGGTAGACTATGGCCACGCTTTGACTTGGATAGCTGGATTTTGTGAAGTTGATGGACTTGCCTTCGGTTCTAGCTGTAATGTTGAACCATGTTGTGCTTTCGCTGACGACTATTCCCAGCGGGTAGCTTGTCCTGATGTTGTTGTTGTAACCGAACGCTATTAGGTTCTTTGAGGTTTTTTCAGTTAGCGTTAAGAGAGTGTCGGTCTTTGTTATTGGCGAGAGTGTTCCCGCTGCTGTTAGAGCGGGTCCAAAAACTGCTGCGCTCATGGCTTCGTTTGCTGCAGCGGCATTTCCAACTACTAGAAAAGTGTTTGTGTAGAACAGGATGGGGATGCTTCCAAAGTTGTAGGTTTTCGGTGATCCTGTGAACGTTCCTGTTGTGGCTTGTGCTGGGATTGGTGTTAATGTTGACCCAGCGGCTGCTGGGTTGATTGTTGTAGTGCCGGGGCTCCATGTTGACCGGAACCAAGTATACGTGTACATTGAGCCGCCGCCTATTGTCACGCCGTTATCCACCTGGCCTACGAGTGTGTCGGTGCTGGATAGGCTGATGGATATGCCTCCTGTTGGGGCGTCTGTTGGGTTTCCAGTGGCGTCAAGGAGGTAGACGATAAGGGAGTCGTAGTATGTTCCGCTGACAGAAGGATATTTAGGAAGTGGAACAACCGCCACCTTTGCTGGTGGATTCGCCGTGGGTGAAACGGTGGTCATTGGAGCTGTGGCAGTCTTGGTCACTCCTCCTATTGAGGCGGTTGCTGTTATCGTGGTTGTTCCGGGCACGCCTGTGGACTTGAACCACGCGGTCGCAAAAAAGCCTCCTTCAGGTATGGTCGCGCTGGCTTCAACTGAGCCTATCGTGAGGTCGCCAGATGAGAAACTTACGCTAATGCCACCTACTGGAGCCATGGCTGGATTGCCAGATGCGTCTTGGAGTAGGACTCGCACAACTCTGTAGTAGTAGCTGTTGTCGGCGAAAACCTTTGATGGAGCAAGGTTCAGCCCTAGTTTATACGGTTTTGGAGCCACTGTTTTCATGGTTGCTGAACCAGTCGTTAAGCCATCCGCGGCTGTTATTGTGGTTGAGCCTGGCACATATGTTGAGATGAAAGACACGTAACTGCTGTCCGAACCGGCAGAGATTGTCATGGATGTAGAAGACAATGTGCCCACGGATGGAGTTAAGGATGTCAAGGTCACTGTTTTGCCTCCAGTTAGCGCTCGAGCAGGGTTCCCGGCGTTGTCTTGAAGCTGAACCCAGACTAGGTAGGAATAAGTTCTCTTGTGGGCGAAGACCTTTGAGGGCCCGAGATAAACGGCGAATTTTTGAGGTGTATTTCCATCTGTGTACATCGTTCGCCAGGGGCTATTGGTTAATCCAGTGGATCTGGCTTGGATGTCGGTTGAGCTTGGCTTGTAGGTTGAGACAAAAGATGCGTAGGCGTGGCTGCTAGGTGAACTAATGCTTACTGAAGATGGGCTTACAGTGCCCACTGCTGGGTCAGTCCAGTAGAAACTGACTGTTGTCGTTGCGGATGGTTTGACTGGTCTATCCGAAGTGTCCTGCAGCTGTACGACAACTGTGTAGCTCTCTGTGTCGCTGGTGGCAGGCAGCTTGATTGGCGCCAGCCAAAGCGCAAGTTTTGAAGCAGAGGCTGCACCCGGCGCCACTGTTGTCATGGTGGCTGTTGAGGCTGTTAGGCCTGCTGCGGCTGCAGTTATGGTTGTGGTGCCTGCTATTAATTTTGAATGGAACCATGTAACCCCGTAAGTTTTCCCTTCGCTTATAGTCAAGTATGTAGGAACGTAACCCACTGTTGGAACGGATGAGGAAAGGCTCACTATTAAGCCACCTGGAGGGGCTGGGGCTGGGTTTCCAGCAGCGTCTTGCAGTTGCACAATAACCGGATAATTGTAATACTGGTCGTCTGAAAGCACCTTGTTTGGCGCTAGGAAAAGTTGGAGCTTTGTGGGGTTGCGTCCCCATGTCGTCATCGTGGCTGAACCGGACATCAATCCAGGGGCAGATGCCTCGATTTTGGTTGTGCCTGCCGTGTAAGTTGAACCGAAATGTGTGACTGCGTAGGTGTTCCCTGCTGAGATTGTCAGACTCCTGTCATAGACGTTACCTACGGCTGGATTTGAGGATAGTAGGCTGACTCCTGTGCCGCCGTCAGGCGCGTAGGCTGGGTTTCCGTAGAGGTCTTGTAGCTCAACTTTTATCACATAATAATGCCAGCTTTTGTCGGCGAATGTCTTTGGCGGAGTTAAGGTTACTGCGACCTTGGCGGGAACACCAGCGGTTCCTATTGCTGCGCGAGTGTTTGCAGCCACTGTCCCTGTGATTGGTGTTGGATTGTTGATTACGGCTGTTGCAACCAAAGGTATTAGAACCATTGCGGTGAAGGCTAGAACTAATGCTTTCTTTGCTTTGACCGAAGTTATTGTTAAGAATATTCTTTTGTTTCGATTCATATTTCATTCCTTCAGCGTCATTATGGTTGACTTTTGTGCTTAAGAACCTTTATGGAAAATGTCATGTAATCTTCTGAAAATATGTTCTATGTTGTTGAAACCGTTTTGTTCACGAATCCTTGACGTGAAGCATGTTTTCTGATGATTAGGTGGATGCCTGCTACATGAGACGTTTGATTTTGGTGACAGTTTCGGGTGCGCCCGAGAAGTTGATAAAAAAAGGGGGGGGTTATGCGCTTGTGGCTACTGTGATCTCTGTTTTCTCCACGAATCCGTTTGTGTTGGTGTCTGTCCACTGCAGGAAGAGTAGGTGTTTGCTTGCGTATGTTTGCCATTTGGCTGTGTCGCTCATGAACAGGGCTGCTGCGTACGTGCCCAGCCAACCATAGCCCCACAAGAACATTATTGCTCTAGTTCCTTCTTTTTTGAGGTAGACTATGCCAACGCTTTTGCCTGGGTAACCTGACTTTGTGAAGTTAATGGATTTGCCCTCTGCAGTCGCTGTTATATTAAACCAGGTTGAGCTTTCGCTGACAACTATTCCCAGCGGGTAGCTTGTCCTGATGGTGTTGTTGTATCCAAACGCTATGAGGTTGCCTGAGGTTTTCTCGGATGGTTTCAAGAGAGTGTCTGTCTTGGTTGTTGGCAAGAGTGTTCCTGCTACGGTTAGGGCAGATGCAAATAATGGTGCACCCATAGCTTCCCTTGCTGCAGAATCTCCAAAAACTAGAAAGGTGTTTTTGTAGAATAGGTATGGGATGCTTTCGAATCGGTAGGATTTGGATATTGGCGTGTATTCTCCTGTGGTTAACGTTTTGGTGCCTGTAACTGTTGCTGTAGGAGATATTCTTGCGATGGCTGTAAGTGTGGTGGTTCCTGGCGTGTACGTAGTTGAGAAGTCGAGGTAATTGCTCCAGAAGTCGTCTTTTGGGATTTCAAGATTTTCTGTGGCTTCGCCTACGAGTCGGTCTGACGATTGGACGGCTACTCCAATGTTTTGTGTTGCTCTTGCTGGTTTGTCTGAGGCGTCTCGCAAGGACACTGAAAGACTGTAGGAGTACCAAGAGTTGGCTGAAATATATTTTGGCACGCCCTCTATGACAAGTTCTGTGGGTGTGGGGTATGGGACAACTGTTGGTTTAGCTGTCGTGGTCATCGTGGCACTGCCCGAGGTGTATCCTGCGGCGCTGGCAGTTATGGTTGTTGTTCCAGCCGTGGAGGTAGATTGGAACCATGTGTGAGCTGAATCCGACCCAGATGAAATCGTGACTGGTGTGGTGTCAACGGTGCCCACTGTTGGTTTTGATGATGTAAGGATGACGTCGATGTTGTTAGGTGCTCTGACTGGATTGCCTGAGGTGTCTTGTAATACAATATGGACCGTTTCATAGTAGGTTCGGCTGTCTGCCCAAACTTTGGAGGGTGCTAAATAGAGTCCAAGCTTAGTCGGAGTCGGCCCAACCGTGGTGACAGTGGTTGAACTCACTGGATATGACGAGAAACCAGAGAGTGTTGTGGTGCCTTTGGTGAATGTAGAGTCAAACCATACGCCATCTAAGATTTGTCCTAGCGGGATTGTGGGTGAACTGGATACGGTGCCCACGCTTGGATTGGACGATGAATAGGTTACAGCCGCGGCTGTTTGTGCTCGTGCTGGTCTACCGCTTGAGTCCTGAAGCATGGCAACGATCCAGTTGCTTTCCCAAGAGTCATCGGCGAGGCTTTGGGTCAACATCGTGTAGGTCTTTACTTGTGAAGGGACGTAACCATGAGTGTTCATCGTGACAGGTGGTGCGGATGTCAAACCTGATGCTGATGCTGTGATGCTGGTGGTTCCAGGCTTGTTGGTGGAGTCGAACGCAACTTTTCCGTACATTGATCCTATAGGTATGGTAAAGCTTACGGGAGAAGCCGTGCCTACGGTTGGATTTGAAGATGCTAGACTAACTGTCTTAGCGGCGGTTGCCTTTGTTGGGAAGCCAGTGGAGTTGAGCAATTGCACGAAGATAGTGTTGTCGTAGGTTTCGTCGTTAGCCCATACTTTGGGTGGGCCTAGAAATGTTTTGAGCGTTGCTGGGGCTGACGCCTTGTATTTTATTGTTGAGACGGTGGCTGATCCAGATGTAATCGGACTAGGACCAGTAGCTGTGATCGTGGTTGTTCCGGCTTTTGATGTTGAGGTGAAGTAGGTGTGTGCAAACTGCGAGCCTGCGTTAATGTAGATGGATTCTGGTGTGGTTCCAACAGTTCGATCTGAAGAATACAATGTTACTCCTATTTTTGAGGGTGCCCAAGCAACGTTGTCCGCTGAGTCGAGCAAAGCTACGGTAACGACGTCGTACTGTGTGCTTCCGTCGGCGAACAGCGTCGATGGAGTAACGTATACTGCAAGCTTGGCTGCGGTGTTGGCTACTGTCGTCACAGCGGCTGAGCTTGAGACTAGGCCTGGTGAGCTTGCTGTTATTTTCGTGATGCCTTTTTTGTATCCGGCAGAGAAGGCAGTGCGCGCGTAGCTTCTTCCCTCGTACACGTATATTGCCGTGTCGTATGGGGTGCCAACCTCGGGGTCGGATGAGGAGAGACTTATTCCTAAGCCGCCTTTTGGTGCTCTGGCTGGGTTGCCGTACAAGTCTTGAAGCTCAACCCATACGGTGTTATATTTTGGAACTCCATAGGGTCCGTCAGCGAGCAATGGTGATACAACAGAAACTCTTAGTTGGAATGGGACGTTGCTCGTTCCAATTGGGAATAGCGTGTTAGAGTTTTGAACGTCAGGGGTTTGTAGGCTGAAGTATTCGGACTTTATTCCCAGAATGGTTAGGGATAGTATTGCGATGGAGAAGCATGTGGCCAGAAAAATTTTTCTGTTCATATTTTCCATTCCTTCAGCGTTAATATTGTGGTTGCGTTTATTCTTATGAGTTTTCTGAAACTATGGGCGGAATCTTCTGGAAATATGTTCTAGTAGGCTGAATTCTTTTTTGTTGCCAATTATTTGTGTTTTGAATGATTAATAGGCGTATAGGAGGCTGCGATGTAGGTTAGGGCAAAGCAATAGAACTTCTCCTGTGATGTTTCACAAGTGTTAAGCGAGGAATTTCGTCTAATTATTAAAGGGTTGAGCCTTTGCTCATCGTCTAGTTGGTAGGAGGTGAAAATGAATGGAAAAGAGAAGAAGGATAGTGGTTGTTGCGAGTGTGGTGTTGGCTGCTATCTTCTTAAGTTCGGGGATGGCACAAGTGTTGTTAGCGAATTCTGCTAGGTCTTCTGAAAACGTAATCATTATTGGCTGGAGCGTTCCAGGTTGGACATTCTCTGGGACTTTCCTGAAGATCGGAGTGAACTATGGTGGAACCTTCATTACGGGCGGCTTCTCTGGGTTAATTCGGGACCGTCCCTGGGGGGTGGGTTTTCAGTTTCCGAAAGGCGACTCTTATGAGAGCCTCGCCGTTCCAGCGCCCACTACTTCTGGGCCTCCCGCGGGATGGGTGGAAGGCTACAGCATCTCTTACAAGACCTACAACGCAAAGTTGCGGAATTGGGTTGACAACATAGCCTACTGGTGGCCTGGTCTAGGCTGGGGATATTATATAGGGGATATATGGGTTCCGGGACCGCCGCCGGAGTCTCGGCTCATATACTGGAAGAGTTCAATGGTTCGGAACGACACCAACAGGGCGATAGTTCAGAGCTTCATGAATACCACAGACGGCGCTTTAACGCTGAAGTTCACTTTCTCGTTCCCCAAGCATCAAGCGTACGTTGAGCTCAGAACAGACGTATATGCCAACAAGAATGTTAGAGATGTCCTTTACAAACGCATTGTGGACTGGGATGTTTACGGGAAAACAAATGAAAACGAGTGGATGAGCGGACCAAACGTAGCTTACGCCCGTGAAGAGTACGGTGCTGAAGGATATCCTCCTTACCCGTACGCAATCATGAGTGTTGCAGGGTATGCCCATACAACTAAGGAACAGCTTCACAGCCTTCCTGTGTACGTTGACCTCTATGCTTGGGACGACCTAAAGATCAGGAGTCCAGGAACTGGAACTAGAAATGATGCGCTGCAGCAAAGTCCAGGAGATTGGATGTCATATCCGGATCCAATTTATGGAACGAACTTCTGCGCTGCGGTTTACTACGAATTGGACAATATGGCTAAGGGTGCATCTAGAACAGTCTACACGGTGTATCAGGCTTCCATGAACAAATTTGTATCCTACCTAGGTTAGGCAACGTGCTGTATTTTCAGCTTCCCCCCTCTTTTTTTGTTGAATTTTGTTAGAAGACTTGGCAAGTTGTGTCGCTGAAGATTTTGAAGCAATACTTTACTTGATATTCTTCGCCTAGTATGGCGATTTTGATTGAAGCTGTGTGGGAATTGAAATGCGTGACAATAGTCGGAAGTTGACGGTTTTTGAAACTCGATATTTTGTTAACCATCCTGTTCTTGCCAGCTGGTTCAGGTAGCAGCTTTCTAGTGCGCGCGATCTGCCTGTTATATTTGAAACTTCTGTGGCGTTGCATTCGCCTTTTGAGGCGACGATCAAGTATGTTTGGCGCAGGTGGTCTGGGAGTGAGAAGAGTTTCGATTCGGGAACTTGGATAGGCTGAAACCGCATGCCTGAGAACATGTTTTCGAGTTCGTCGAGTCTATGCCTTATGCTTCTTAGCTCGTTGAAGATTTGGTCGAAAACTGAGCGCCTAACCATCATGTTATCCTCGTTTCTCTGAATTCTTCTCCTACTAGTTTCAGCGTCTTTCAAGTTGACGGTGTACTTAAGATTTTTTGAGAAACAAAGTTTGCAGAAGTGTTAAGTAGACTTGGAAACAACACTGACTTTTGCGTTATAGCAAGAAGAACGCAGAGTCCTTCTAATGCCCTGTTCAAAAACGGAGGTCAACAACAGTTGTTCCCGCAAACTTGTCGAAATATCTCATGAACCTAGCATCTTTCAGCTTAAGGTAACCGACTAGCAGGTCAACGGGGAGGAGGAAGACCTTTCCAAGGTTTCTCACGGCGACGTGATCGTAGAAGGGTTTTTTTCCATCAACTGTCACAACCTTGATTCCCACTATCAGTTTTCCTAGGCTTTGGCCGGCGAAACCTTCTAAAAGTGTCAAGTATATCCAGAAAAGGATTAGGAAAAGAAGGTTCCGTGTGACATCTGAGAAGAAAACGTCAAGGCGCCATTGACCTGGAGCTGTTGCGAAGGGTTGAGCGAAGAAAATAGCGAAGGCTAGTAAGAAATCGATTAGGAAGGCTACGGTTCTTTTTCGGAAAGAGGATAATGGAAGCGCAGAAGACTTTCTTATTACTTCAACTTCGCTGGCTAAGACTTCAACATCCTTGAGGAGTTTGAACGCGTTTTCGCCTAACTTGGTTAGGTTGTATTTGCCATTTGGGTTTTGTTCTATGAGGCCTGCGAGGCTTCTTATATGGAAGCTAAGTTTTCCCGTGTCTATGTGTAGTGTTGTCATTAGTTCTGTGAAGGAACTTTCTCCCTTATCGTGAAGAATCAGAAGTATTTCTCTTCTGAGGGGGTGGGAGAGAATAGAGAGTATTCTTGAAACGTTCTCTTGGTCGATGGCCATGGCACAAACCTGTGTTATCTCTTATTTTTGTGTGTGGCAAGATAAACCTAGCGTAAAGCTTGGAATGTATGAGATTTCAACATTTGCTTTTGAGAAAGCATGTTGTCAAAGAGATTTTTAGGCCCTTCAAAGACGAAATAGCTTAGAATTTGCAGTAAGCAATGGTTTTGTGTTTTAGTGCGAAAAGTGCGTGACTTTACTGTACGCGTGAGGGGCTTCTTACAATAGATTTTAGGGTTTGGAACTTGATTTTGAATGTTAGCTTATGTGCTGAGCATGCCGATTTGTTCGAGTGCGTCAACTTCTTTTTCGTCTAGGCCAGCAATGACTAGCATTTTGGCTTTTGCTTGGAGGACTTTGGCTTTGTTCGTTGGAAGTTGTGTTCCTATAGTTATTGTCAAGGGATCTGCATTTATTAGCTCGCCGAGGTTTGTGACTCCAATCACTTTTAGTTTTCGTGCCAAGCTGGGTCCGATCCCCTTGATTTTTTCTGGTTTATCATTGATAGAAAGTTTGGGTTTTGGCTTAAGCTTTCTTTCCAGTTTCTTTATCTTCCTTTTGGTTTCAACCGCCACTGCTGCATGTTTCTTAATGGTTTGTATGGTTTTTTGCTGTTTTTTTATTTGGGCAACAATTTCATGTTTTAGATTTTCTATTTTTGTGTCTAAACCTTGGGAAAGGCTTTGTTTAGTTTCTTCGACGGCTTTGCTGTTTTCTGCTAGCAACTCGATAAGGTGTTTAGTGTTGAAGTTCAATACGCTGCCTAATTTTATGAGTGTGTCAAATTCGAGGCTGTAGCGAAACGCGGCAAAGGAAGTGGCGCCAAATAGAACGCTTGTTAGAATTAGGGATGCCCAGAAATAGACTGTGACTTGTATTGGACCGATGTATGGACTTAGAAGGTAGTTTTCAAATGTGGCGGCAGGCCCGTATTGAGTCAACAATAACACTGAGTGGAATGTGGTTAAGGCTGCCGTGAAGGTGCCGAAGCCCAGTATCCAGACGGCTAGGCTTTTGCTTGTTGGCACGACCCAAACTTCTCCATGGTGTGGATGTTATATCATTGGAAAATTATCTAGTATCGCAATATTTAATAAATTTTCTGAAGTCGAACTCAACTTGTTTTCGAATACTCTTTGAGCAGATTACATTCAATAGGTAACGTTAAGGACTCAAAAAAAAGAAGGAGATATGTTAGCGCGCGCTTCTATGGAGTTGATAGAGTGATCGTGTATTGGCTATTGGTCGCTAGAGTCGCAGATGTTACTGTGGTTGGTAGGTTATAGAGGATAACGATAACCTCTCCGCCCGCATCTGTGTAGCTACTTATGTTGACCGTTGCTGTGAAGGTATTTGCAGGAGACTCTGTTCGGCTCAGTTGGACAAAGCCGCTGCTTGAAGTAGCGCCGGTTCTGGCCATGATTAGAACGTCGAAGGGACCGCCGTTCGCCGTGCAGGTCACAGTAATCTTGGTGCTAGCCACCGCAGCGGCTTCTGTAACCTTTATGTAGTCAGCCCCAAATCCTTTCAGTATTCCGTCTCCATTGACGTTGCTAGTCCAACTCAGTGGCGCTCCAGCGAAGTTCAACGTGGTCTCTAGCTCAGCCTTTGGCAAGATGGGGTTAGGGTAGAAGTGGTTATCACCCGTAGGCCATGTGTATCCGAAGAGAGAATTCGCATAGGCTCCACTTGGGGCAGTCATCATGGCTCTGTTCGCTCGAGCCCAATATAGAAACCAGACCCAAGGCGAAGTCCCCTCGTTCTGGAAGGCTTGACGTATGGCGGACCAAACGTCAGAGGTGGTATATGGAGTGCCACTGTAGTAGCCTGCAGGCTTTGGCACGAGATTATCCCATATCCCTCGTATGAATCGGTCTCCAAAGTGTAGGTCCAAGTACTCCAACCATAGGGCTCCAACGTAGTATTGTAAGTTTCCTGTCGTCGTGAACACGCCTTGGTCGAGATTTGTTGTAGCGCCAGGATCGACAGCGATGCTGAACCTATTGTACTGAGTGGTTCCAGAATGGAAGGCGACGTGTTGCATGTATGAAGCATGAGCCTCCAGCCACCAAGATCTGGTGACAGGGCCGGTGGTGTAATCAGCGGTAACAGCCCGGTATGCGTATTGTACTATATGTGTAAGCTCGTGTGCAGTTGTTTGCTCACGCTGATATGAAGGCGAGCCGCTTGTCAGATCTTTGTCTATTCCAGCATGTCCGATCCTATCTGTGGGGTTGGTTGTAGCCGGTGCAAGATGCGCTGGGCTGGCGACCCCGATAGCTCCTGGAAACACTGCGCTGACATCGAAGATGTACATGTGTGTTCGGCCAGTTAGGCCATGG
>Ga0315314_1000558_pt1 | contig 39778 bp, 35 predicted proteins | sample TDP9_MG_FD_203631 | JGI IMG/M metagenome (GOLD analysis project Ga0315314, IMG submission 203631) | Freshwater sediment microbial communities from Lake Towuti, South Sulawesi, Indonesia - TDP9 | ecosystem: Environmental > Aquatic > Freshwater > Lake > Sediment | place: Indonesia: South Sulawesi... | reverse complement strand
CATCATGATGCGGTGGAAGCCGGCTGCGGTTGTGCCCTGGTTCCTCTCACGGAAGTAGATCCTCTCCCATTCGCCGGCTGTCAGGGGCGTTGTGGTGGACCAGATGTCCTCCACCATCAGGTCGGGCGAATTACCAGCAATAGCATCGCCAGAGCCCTTAGAAACTATATCTCCCTCTTTCGTCACCTTCGGGGGGTTGGGAGAATCGTTGCCAAGGATGACCAGGCCGGCCTGTAGGTCGGCAACAAGCTCAACCTCGCCGTCGCCTTCGATCTGCACGTCCCTCTGTCGGGTTAGCTTCGGCGCCTTGGGGGAATCGTCCCCGAGGGTGACCAAGCCAGCCTGTGGGTCGGCAACAAGCTCGGCCTCGCCGTCGCTCTCGATCTGCACGCCCTTCTCTCGAATCACCTTCGGCACCTCGGGGGAATCGTTGCCGAGGGTGACCAAGCCAGTCTCTGGGTCGGCAACAAGCTCAGCCTCACCTAGTTGGTCTCCGATGTCAACCTCCGGCGAGGGGAATATCACAGGTTCTTCGGGTATGCCTATGGGGATTTCACTGACCGCCGCCGCTTTCTCTGAGGTGGCTACGTACAACCGCTTGCGTTGTTGCACAGGTTGACCGTCCGGAGTCAATCCCTCAACAGAGGCTTGAATTTCATAGCTGCCCGCTTTGACAACTTTAACCACGACCCTCTGCTGAAGCTGCTGATGGGCGGACAAGTTGCCTTCCCACCCCAGATCGCCCTTGACCAGCTCGATCCCCTCTGGCAGCACGATCTGTATAGCCACATTGGAGGCATCCTGGGCGGGTGAGACTGTGAGGACTAACTCTGTTGTTTCATTCAACAAAGGCGGCTCCAAAAAATCGAGGCGAATATCGAAGAACTCGCCTGGCGCGGCATCAAAAGGAGTGTTGTCATAGGGCCCACTAGCATTCTTAGCTAATACTGGGCTACCGAAAGTGATCATAGAGGCAATTATGAGAACCAATGAGATGGATCTCATCATCCCTCTTCTTAATTGTTTCTTCATCACTAATGCTCCTTTCATTCTCATTATGCTTGGGCTGCTCGCCTAGCAGTGTGTGACGTTTAGGCACCAACTACCAGGGGTTAATGGTGAACAGCAAGTAAATACTGCCATCCATCTTGGTTCTCTCAGTTCCATTATTTACTCTATTTTAGCATGAAAATAAGAGAATGTCAAACTTTAACCTTTTGCGATTTTAGAACTCTTGTGCAACGCACCCTAAATTTAGTTTGACCGTATGAAACCACCAACTCTCTTCAGAGCTTAGTGGCCTTTCCCTTATGGGTCCCTGACGAGCAGCTTTCTCCCCTTGACGGAGAGCCATTTGTGCGCTAAACTTTTTACACATAACTTTACGGGGAGGAAAACATGGGAGGTCGTCGAAATTTCGTCAGGCCATCGCCGCTGGTGGTCAGCGCCCTCCTATTTTTGGGATCGGCCTTGCTAATCGTGATGGCCTTCAAGCCATCAGCGTCCGCCGGCCTTCCCTATATCAGCGAAGGAATAACCCTAGACGGCATCTCCCCTCAGTCCTTTGCATTTACGCCTACAGTCACCATCTACTTCCCCCTCCTCATGAAGAGCCATCCCCCCTTCAGGGTGCCAAACGATGCCTACTATGCGAGCCGTCAGTGGAACCTTCCCCAGATAAACGCCCACCGAGCCTGGACCATCACCACCGGCAGCGATGACATCACCATCGCCATCGTGGACACGGGCGTTGACCTCGACCATCCCGACCTGCAGGCCAAGGTCGTGCCCGGCTACGATTTCGTGAACAAGGATAGCGATCCCTCCGACGACCATGGTCACGGCAGCCATGTGGCGGGCATCGCCGCTGCAGTGACCGATAACGGCCTCGGCGTGGCTGGCATCTCCTGGGGGGCCAGGATCATGCCCGTCAAGGTGCTGGATAGCGCCGGCGAGGGCTTCACCGACGATGTGGCCCAGGGCGTGATCTGGGCCGCCGAGCATGGGGCGGACATCATCAACTTGAGCCTCGGGGATTACAACCCTATCCCTGTCTTGCGGGATGCGATAGCTTATGCGCAGGGGAAATGGGTCCTTGTTGTCGCCGCGGCGGGCAACTGCGCTCAAGGAGGGCCCGATTGTGGGGGCATAAACCCCATCATCTACCCCGCGGCTTACCCCGAAGTCATCGCTGTAGCTGCCACAACCGAAAGCGACGGTCACGCTTGGTTCTCAGAACATCACCCTCATATCGATGTTGCGGCACCCGGCGACTATGTCTACAGCACCTATTGGGATGACATCTACAGGAGTTCGTCGGGTACATCCCAAGCTACCCCTCACGTGGCGGGATTGGCTGCCCTGATCTGGTCGGCTAGGCCCGGCCTGAGCAACGACCAGGTGAAGGACATTATCGAAGCGACGGCCGTTGACCTCGGCGCCTCAGGTAAAGACGACTTCTTCGGCTACGGGCGCATAGATGCCTATGCGGCCGTGCTTAGAGCTTTAAGTGCAACCCTCGCTCCAACAGAGAGAGTTGTGGGGCGCACCCCGATAAAGGCCCCACCAGTCCCCGGCAGCGAGTTCGATGACAAATCGTCTCGCCAAGTTGGAGGGCAGACCACTTTTTCGTATGAATGGCGAGACGATTTGTCAGAGGCAGGCACGGTCCTGGTCAAGCTCACGCCAGGGGTCGCTGCCAGCGCCGCCCGATCGCTCCTGGAGGGGCTCTCGGCCAGCATCAGCGGCCAGATCCCTGAGATCGGGGTCCTCCGCCTTAGCGTGCCCGTAGGATGCGAACTGGAGGCGATAGCCGAATTGGAGAAAAACCCACTGGTGGAATATGCCGAGCCCAACTACATCCTTCGCATCATGGATTGACGCCATGGAGAAGCGCAGTGGCGACCCTTACAGGGACTAGCAAAAAAGCATATTTTATGATATAATAAATTTGCCATCGAGTTCGTCTCTGATCTTGTCGAGCCAGTCATCATCGGAGCGGCGACGCCCCAAAAATGGCAGTCGAAGCTGGACTTCAAGGCAAATGAGGTCATCATTGACCCTTGGGAGACGAAGCTCCGTTTGCTCGCTGTCTTAAGTGGAGGATAACGGCATGGCAGTGATTCAAAAGCTGATCAAGGTGGCCGGTTCCAAAGGAAGCGAAGAAGTGATAGCCATCTTCGACAGCGGCTCCACTTACTCCTGCATCCGGCCAGATTTGGCGAAGAAGCTGGAAGTCGTTCTACCCCTCCCTGAGCCGATGGAGTTCAGCACGGCTAAAGAAGGTGAAACAGCCATCGCTACCGAGAGGGTTAGCCTCAACTTCTACCTTGACGATTATCGGTTCTCCGACGAGTTCATGCTCATCTCCAATCTTTCCGAGCCAGCCATCATCGGGGCGGCGACCCTGCAAAAATGGCGATTGAAGCTGGACTTCGAGGCCGACGAGGTCATCATAGACCCGCGGGTGACGAAGCTTCGTTTGCTCTAGGATTCGACTGAGAACCTTAAAACTTTCGCTTTCCGTTGACTTTTTCATCGAATTGCGATACGATTTCAAAGAACACCTATGAATGCTGTTTCCCTTCGAGCGCTTTGTTCATACAGCGTCTCCGACTCATCCCGCTCCCCCTGGGACGGATGAGCGATAAGGTGTGGGGAGCAATCCCCCCGCCCGCCATCCTTGCAAAGGAGGCGAATCTTTGGTCGTCAGCGACGGTCAAATGCTTCGCCTCCTTTCGCTAAAAATCAAGGCCGTTGGCTGAGCTGAAAGCTTGCTCCCGCATCGGCTTTAGCCGCTCCCTACCTTTAAGCGAGAGCAGGCTTTCAAGGCCGCCCCCTAATTTTAAGTGGGAGCAAGCTTTCAAGAGGAGGTGATGTGCCAAGAAGATGCTTTGATCATTTCAACCTTTCAATCCAAAGTTAAGGAGGTTACTCAAGGATGAGCAAGATCCTGCGCGTGAACATGACCAATTTGACGGCCAAGTTCGAGGACGTGCCGGAGAAGTACAAGAACATGGGCGGCCGTTGGCTGACATCCAGTATTGTCTGCGACGAGGTTCCGCCCACCTGCCACCCCTTGGGGCCTAACAATAAGGTCGTCCTGGCCCCGGGCATCGTCACCGGCACGGCCGCCCCCACCTCAGCCCGCATCTCCGTCGGCGGCAAATCCCCTCTCACCGGCACCATCAAGGAGACCAACGCCGGGTCTGGCTGGCCCCAGAGCGTCGCCCGCCTGGGCCTCAAGGCCATCGTGGTGGAGGGCCAGCCGAAGGAGACGGGCAAGTTCTGGCTCCTGCACGTGACCAAAGACGGGGCCGAGTTTCTCCCCGCTGACGAGTACGTGGGCAAGGGGCTCTATGAGGTCTTCCCCAAGCTCTTTAAGCGCTTCGGCAAGAAGGCCGACATCATGGGCATCGGCGTGGCTGGGGAGTACTGTATGGCCAATGCCGGCGTCTGCTTCAACGACAGCGAGGGGCGCTCCGCCCGCTATGCTGGGCGCGGCGGCATGGGGGCCGTGCTAGGAAGCAAAGGGCTGAAGTTTATCGTCGTGGACAGCACTGGTGTCCCGGCAACCATCCCCATTGCCGACGAGGCACTCTTCAACCAAGGCCGCAAGAAGTTGACCGAGGCCCTGCGCACCCACGCTATCACCAAGCCCAAGGGAGCCCTTAACACCTACGGCACGGCGGTGCTCATCAACATCATGAACGAGGCCGGGGGACTCCCCACCCGCAACTTCGCCAGCGGGCGCTTCGAGGGGGCAGCCAAGATCGCCGGCGAGGCCATCTTCGAGGGGAACAAGGAGCGCCTGGGGAAGGAGCTCTACAACCACGCCTGCAGCCCCGGCTGCATCATCCAGTGCTCCAACGTCTGGCACACGCCCGATGGCAAAGAACACGTCTCCTGCCAGGAGTATGAGTCGGTGTGGGCCTTCGGGGCCAACTGCGGCATTGACAGCCTGGACACGACCGGCGAGCTGATCCGCCTGTGCAATGACTATGGCTTGGACACCATCGAGGCCGGCGGGACTATCGCCGTGGCTATGGAGGCCGGGCTAGCCAAGTTCGGCGACGGGAAGAGGGCCATCGAGCTCATGCACGAGATCGGCAAGGGGACGCCCCTGGGCCATATCCTGGGCAACGGCGCGGCTGCAACAGGTAAGGTCTTCGGCGTTGTCCGCGTGCCACATGTTAAGGGGCAGAACATGCCGGCCTATGAGCCGCGGGCGGTCAAGGGCATCGGCGTGACCTACGCTACCTCCACCATGGGCGCCGACCATACCTCGGGCTATACCATCGCCCCGGAGATCCTCTCAGTGGGCGGCAAGGCCGACCCCTTCGCCGTGGAGAAGGGCGAGCTTTCCCGCAACTTCCAGGCGGCCACGGCCTTCATCGATTCCTCCGGCCACTGCTTGTTCATCGCCTTCGCCATCCTGGACATCGCCGAGGGCTTCGAGGGCGTGGTGGAGGAGTGCAACGGCGTCCTGGGCGCCTCGTGGACCATGGACGACGTGGGCCGCATCGGGAAGGAGGTCATTGGCAAGGAGCGGGCCTTCAACGAGGCAGCTGGCTTCACCAAAGTGGATGATCGCCTGCCGGAGTTCATGAAGTACGAGAAGCTTCCGCCCCATAACGTGGTCTGGGATGTGCCCGACGAGGAACTGGACAAGGTCTACGCCTTCTAGTGGTTCGACATAGCTCACCACTAGGGCGACGATTTGACGAAGAGGGCTCGGCCATCTGATGGCTGAGCCCTCTTTGTTTCCCTACCACAAATGCGGCAACCCTCAGGCGGCCCCTTAACCTCGATGCTCTCCAGACAAGGGTCCCAGGCGTCCACGTAAAGCAACCCTGTGGCATAGTGGTTATCGCCCAAGAGAAGCCTCACCGCCTGGCTGGCCTGGATGGCGGCCACAATGTGCGTGACAGTCCCCAGCAGACAATTGTCCCTATGGAGTGACATGGACAGGGGCAGCGGCTCCCCGAAGACGCAACAGAAGCAGGCTTCGCCCTGAGGGCTTCCCCTGAGGGGTTCAGCCCCGAAGGGCTCAGCCCGAAGGGGCGTCTGGCCTGGCACGATGGTCATAGCCAGCCCGTAGCTTTCATCCACGGCGGCGAAGACCCAGGGGATGCCTTGGGTGAGCTTGGGGGCGCGCCGAGGGCCTTTGCGAGGAAGGCGGGGTTTGTCTCGTGGGATGCGGGCCAAGATACGTCCGACGGTGGGGACGCTGATCTGGCCTAACTGTTCCAGCAAAGGCGGGGATACCTCCAGTTCACTGTGAGCGGCTAGGTGGTTGGCCATCCAAACCAGGCTTCGCCCTTAAGGGTTCACCCGAACGGGCTCAAGCTCGAAGGGTTGGGGGTGAGGCGCTCGGGGCAGATGACACGCTTGCTCGCCTTAAAGGCTTCGCCCTGAGGGCTCAAGCCCGAAGGGTAGAATCTTCCCTCTTGGGCGAGCAAGCGTGTCAGAGGTAGTCCCAGCTCTCGGCAATGACGCTTAAGGCATACTCGACCTCCGGCCCATAGAGCCTGCCCTGAGCCTGTCGAAGGGTGCGACCCCGTTGTCGGCGGCGAGGTTGGCGCTCCAGGCTTCCGTTCATCAGTCGGATCAGGCTCTTGCGGTGGAGTTCGGTGATGGCTTCCATCTCGTCCAAGAGCCACTCCTTCTCTTTTCGGCCTGCCTGTAGGTAGCGCTTTTTCATCCTGCGCAGATACTTTCGTCGTTCGTCAACGGTCATTTTGTCCTCCATGGTCATCGTTCCCTCCGGTAACATTATCATTTGAGGGAATGATACCACTTCGGTAACATTTTACGTGAATGAATGCGGATTTGACAGAAACTCAAAAGTATGGTATACTAATCAACGTAGGACGCAGTAAGTTCTTGTTTCGGAGTTCGAATGCGCGATGAACCGCCCGAGCCCCTTACGGCGTCGGGCGGTTTCTTCGTACAGCCGAGGCCTGATCGGCGCAGGCTGACAAGCAGAACCACAGAACAAGCTCGCTCCGCCCTACAGCATCTCAAAGGGAAGGAGGTATGCCAGCTGGTGAGTCAGGAAAGAGTCGTTGGCACGGTTAAATGGTTCAGCCGCGCCAAGGGCTACGGCTTCATTCAGCGCGAGGGAGGCGGGGACGTCTTCGTCCACTACTCGGCCATCCAGGGCGAGGGTTTCCGCAACCTGGAAGAGGGCGATCAGGTGGAGTTCACCATCGAGGACAGCCCCAAAGGCCCTCAGGCCGCTAACGTAGTGAAGCTCTAAGCTCAAGGAAAAGGCAAACCCCGGCGAGGATGATCCCCGCCGGGGTTTGTATTTGGCTTAGAAAAAAGCTACTCCACCCCTTGGATCACCACGAAGGATGTCTCGCCCTCTGAAACCGCCACCTTTCTTGTGTAGATCATCCCCCCGATACGGACGCGCAGTATGTAGGTGCCCACAGGCACATCGCCCATAGCGAAGTTCTCACCCCACTCCTCGTCTGGATTGACCTCTGACGAACTCTCTCCCCGCATTGCGCTTAAGCTATCTTCCCTCATATGGGGAGAGAGTTCGTCATCATAGGCAGGGTAGGTCCAGGCCTCGCGCCATCGCTCATCAGGGGCTTCGGCGCGATGAAAGGTGATCAAAGCCCCAGGGATCGGTTCCCCATCTTGCAAACCCTCTCCCCGCCCTGTGTCCAAGTTCTCTGCGCCCATATGGTTGCAAGTTGTCTCCCCATAAATGCACAAAGAACTTAAGCGTAAGGTGGGGAGACAACTTGCAAGGGGAGAGGGTTTGCAATCGGCGCCAAGGACCTTCCCAGCGATGGTGCCATGGCCGGGGAGGGGCTCCAGCCACAACTCCGGGTTGCGAGTATCGTCGTATGTGTTGCCCCCCACCCGCACCTCGAAGTGGAGGTGCGGCCCCATGGCCACCCCCGTCTCCCCCACTTCTCCCAGAGCATCGCCTGGCTTCACCCGCTGGCCGGCGCGGGCAATGACCTTCGAGAGGTGGCCGTAAAGGCAGAAGACCGGCTGGCCATGGAACTCCCTATCCAGTCGCATTATAACCAAGTTGCCGTAGAAATCGGTTGTGGGACCATAGACCCTAGAGTGGTCATCGCCAGCGACGATGATCGTCCCCTCGGCCACGGCTAGGATAGGGGTGCCAGTGGGACTCTGGATATCAACGCCATGATGGAACTGCAGCTCGCCCCCAGCAGTTGAACCGTAGGGATAATAGCGGCTGACATGCCTTTGCCTATCAGCGAGGGGATAGGCAAGCCAATAGTGGTCTTTAGGGGCGCTGAGTGCCGGCATGGTAGTTGGCGTCGGAGTCGAGGTCGGCGTAGAAGTCGGGGTGAGGGTGGGGGTAGGTGTCGATGACGAACGTTCTCCTTTTAAAGGAAAGGGCGAAGCCCTACCTATTTTAGGAGAACGTTCGTCAGAGGTCAATGTCAGCGTGGGTGTCAAAGTAGGGGTCGGCGTCGCGAAGGCCATCGGCGCAGGGGGATGCCACCCAAAAGCGATGATGACGATGACCATTAAGGTGATAGCGCTTCCTATCACCGTCGCGAAACTATCTTTTCTCTCCTCTTCGTTGCAATCGGTCACTTTAAGATTAGCTCATAGCCCTTATTGTTAGCTAGTAGGCGTTCCTGCCGCTCAGGATCTGGAAGATGGTCTTGATCATTATCTTGAAATCCAGCCAGAGGGACCAGTTTTCGATGTACCAGAGGTCGTACTTCGTCCTCTCCCAGATGGAGGTATCGCCGCGCAGCCCGTTCACCTGGGCCCAGCCGGTGATGCCAGCCTTCTCTTTGTGCCTCTCCATATATCGGGGCACCATCTGTTTGAACTGCTCGACGAAGATGGGGCGCTCCGGCCTGGGCCCCACCACGCTCATCTCGCCGAGCAAGACATTGATGAACTGGGGGAACTCGTCCAGGGAGAAGCGGCGCAATATCCTCCCCAGCCTAGTGCGGCGTGGATCCCCCGCTGTTGTCCAGCCGGGGCCGTTCTCCTCGGCGCCCTCCCTCATCGACCTGAACTTCAGTATCTGGAAGGGCTTGGCATCCAATCCCATTCGCTCCTGAGCATAGAAGACAGGGCCTGGGGAGTCCAATCTGATCAGCAGGGCTATCAACATCATTAGGGGGGAGAGGAAAACCAGGGCAGCGGTGCTGATGATCAGGTCAACCGCCCTTTTGAGGGTGAGCTTCCAGCCGCGCAGGGCGACATCCCTGACGGCCAGGAGGGGGAGCCCGTTGATGTCGTCTATACTCACCGCGGAGGCCATGATCTGAAAGACGTCGGGAAAGACCTTGATGTTCACCCTCCCCCGCTCACAGCGGGAGATGATCTCCAGTATCTTCTGGTGTGGCGCCTCAGGCAAGCCGATGATGACCTCCTCGATCCCCTGGGCATCTATTATGGCCCCTATATCCTCGGTCTTGCCCAGGATGGGGAGGCCCAGAACCTCCTCCCCAGCGGGGGCATCGTCAACGAAGCCCACCACCCGATAGCCCAAGTCTGGGGACTGGCCGATCTTGTTCAGGATCATGCGGCCGGCGTCGCCTGCGCCGACGATGAGCACCCTCTCCCCAGTCATGCCTCGGGCGCGGAGGGTAGATCGGACCGCATCGTGGGCCAGACGGCCGAGGGTGATGAAGAGAATGCTCAACAGCCAAGCGTAGACCACCATCAAGCGGGGGTAATCCAATTCGTTCTTGAAAACCAGGGCGGTGAAGGCGGTAGCCATGATAGTGCCCACGGACACAGCGGTGACGATGGAATAGAACTCATCAACGCGGGAGATGCCCCGCTTGAGGTGATACAGCTTGTAGAAAAAGAAGACTGCTATCAGGGTCGTGACCTGGATGATGGACATCCCCCAATAGATTTGGAAGGGAGGAGGGTTGATGAGGGGGGGATACTCGATCTTCAGCCGCAAACGATAGGCCAGGTAGAAGGCCAGGCTGCCCATCAGTACGTCCAGGATGAGCAAGGAAATGGTGAAAATGAGGTTCAGCCTCCTCTTCATCCCTTCACCTCCAACGCTCTACCCTTCGGGTGAACCCTCAGGGTGAACCCTCAAGGGCGAAGCCCTTGAATCGAAGGCCCTCTTTTAGGAGTGCCATCCCCCTGCCCAGGGCGATACCGCCCAGGATAAGCCAGTGGAGCCACAGGGGGGTGCTTGGGGCATAGTGCTTTAGATAGAAGATGCGCATCGCTCGATAGAACTCACCGCGGGCCCTCCGCCGATCCTGCCTGCTGGCCTCGCGTTTGTAATGCAGCACCTGCACTGCGGGGTTGTAGTAGACCTTCCAGCCCCTTTCCTTGATGCGCAAGGCCCAATCGAGGTCATCGCCGTACATGAAGAAGCTCTCATCTAAGAGCCCCACCTGCTCCGGGATCTCACCCCTGACCATCATGAAGGCCCCGACCACGGAATCAACCTCGGCTACCTGGTCAGGATCAAGATAGGTGAGGTTGTAGCGGGCGAAGCGTCTGCTCTTGGGGAAGAGTTTGCTCAGGCCCACCATGCGGTAGAAGGCGACCTCCGGCGTGGGGAAGCTTCGCCTACAGGCCAGGTCCATGCTGCCATCGGCGCGGACCAGCTTTGGCCCTGCCGCCCCCCCATCGGGATGGGCGTCCATGAAGTCGAGCATCCCTTGCAGGGCTGTGGAGGGCAACAGGGTATCGGGGTTGAGGAGCAGGATGTATCGGGCGCGGCAACGGCGCAGCGCCAGGTTGTTGCCATAGGCCCAGCCGCCGTTGACCTTGCTCTCGATCAGCTTAGCCTGGGGGAACTCCCGGTGCACCATCTCCGCACTTCCGTCGCTCGAAGCGTTATCCACGACGCAGACCTCGTAAGAGAAACCTCCTTGGCTCTTGTAGATGGAACGCAGGCAATCCCGCAATAGGTCGCGGGTATTATAGTTGACGATGACGATGGATAGATCGAGCATATAAACCCTCGCAGTTGAGTGCTATTACACTACCGAGACACCATTCCAACTGCTTGGCACATAGCCGAAGTGCCTTCAGACATTTGGGCAAAGGCACTGGCACGTAGCCGGTTGTAGGTTGTTAGGCAGCGCGACAGTGCCCAGAAGATGACGACGATGACACTGCCCATATCAGCTCACCAAAGGGCAGGCCAAGGAACCGCTGGAAGTCAGGTTGCAGGATTTTAGCAAAGGCCCAGCGGTCGCCGGTCAATTCAGAGGCCCTCTCACACCACCCCATGGCGGCCCCGACCTTGGCCGGCGTGTCAGCTTGCTGATCCCAGCCCATCCCCTTCGGCTCCAGGAGGGAGTAGCCCTCCCTGGTTTTAGCTACAAAGTCCGGGACGTAGTGACGCAGGTAGCCCTGAGCGTCGTGATAGGGGATGCGCAGGGGCATGCGTGGCAGTACCTTGGTGTAGGCCAGCACCTCCTCCTGCTCGTCCAGGTAGCGCATGAAGTGCTTCTCGTATTCGAAGCCGCGCGGGTAGGGAAGACCCTCGCCTTCCCCCTCAGCAAAAACGGTCTTCTTGGCAGAGTACACCGGCTCCGACGTGTGAAAAGCCTTGCCGTCGTTCCACCCACTGACAGCGAACCGCTCCACCAACTGGTAGGGCTCTTCCACCACCTGAAGCTGCAGGATGGCCTCCACAAAGACATCCCGGATCTCCTCTCGGACAGGGAGGTAATTTAGCTTCCACACCGTATCAGGATCACTCATATCAATAGGACTGTCGAAGAGGCGCTTCTCGATGTACCGCCTCACCTTGGGGACGACTTCGGCAAAGTGGGCGGAGGCAGCACACCTGGCGAGTATCGCCTTGGTGATGTTGGCCAAATAGACCTCGTAGCGGTCGGTGTAGTCGAAGGACAGCTCCCGCTGCAAGTCCACCTGCTGGGTCAACAGGTCCTTCTCCCGGTACATCACCCTGGGCAGCTCGATTTCGTCGAAGCGGAAAAAGCCTCCTGGCAACGTGGCCACATCTAGATCGGCAACTTTGCGAACATCCCGCGTGATCCCCCCGCTCAGCACCGGTATTTCGATGTCGTATTGCCTCTTGCTCGGATCCACCCGAATCACGTTGGCGGGCTCGTAGACCCGGCGGGCCTCGGTGATCTCGATGTCCAGGTCTTCATCTTTGATCTCGGCGTTCCATAAGTCCCGGAAGCGGGGATGGTCAATGACGATGAGCTTCTCCTCCCAATCGGCATAGTGAGGGCTCATCCGCCGCAGGCCCCTTCCCAGTGTCTGCTCGGCCAGGATCGGCGAGTCGTAGGAGCGGAGGGGGACGATGACGCAGACATTCTTCACGTCCCAGCCCTCCTTAAGCATCATCACACTGACGATGGCCTGGTACTGGTTTGTGTCAATGGAACGGGCTGCCTCTCGAGCTCTCTCCAAATCCTTTTTGGTGATAACCCCCGCTGTGTCCGTGTGGATAACTAGCGTCCTGAGCTGGTGCTCGCCTTCCAGGTACTTCCCCACCTTATCGGCGTTTCTGGTCTTGTCGGTCATCACGAAGAGCACCGGCTTCTTCAGAGCCTTCTGAAAATCCCGCTGGAACCGGCGAAAGACTTCTACCCCCGTGTCGATCTGAAGGCTGTTCTTCTTGACGTAGTCCCTGGTCATCGGCTCGGGGGCGTGCTCGATCTCGCCGATCTTGGGGCGCTTGACCACCGTGTCCCGGATAGCTGCCGCCAGAGGGTAGTCGTAGATGATGTGCGGAAAGAACTGCTTGCTTCCGCGTTCGCCCTTGTACGGCGTGGCCGAGAAGTCGAGCTGCATCAACAGGCCATGAGCACCCCTGGCCATGCCCGCCTCGTGCAGCCGGGCGATGGCCTTGTTCCACTCCAGGTCGTCTGAGTGGACATGGTGGGCCTCGTCGTTCAATATCAAAAGGTCATCGTACCGCGAGAGGGCCTCCCACAGATCGGCCCGCGTGAGGGGCTGCCCTTTCACCACGTAGGGGCCGAGGGCGTCACGGATGGGGTGCACCGACTCGACGGGCTTCTCCTCGTAAAGCTGCTGAACGTTGGTCAGGTACAGCGTGCCGAAGGCGTGAGGCGCCGTGACCTGGCTCTGGTAGATGAGCTGCAGGTCGAAGTCGGCCTCCCACTCCGGCGGGACGAAGGCGAACTCCTTGAAAATGGCGTTGTCTTCGAACGCCTCGTTCAGCCGGTCCAGGACGATGAGGTTGGGGGCGATGAGCAGGAAGTGGGAGGTGTAGCGGCAGCCGTTTTCGGTGTGGAAGAAGCGGTTGAAGTATTGCCAGACCATGGCCAGGGCCATGACGAAGGTCTTGCCCGAGCCGGTGGCCATCTTAAAGCAGTACTTAGGCCAGTTGTCGGTAGTCGGATCGAAGACGAGACTCACCTGGAAGTTGCGGGAGAGGCTGTAGAGGTTATGATACTGGCAGACCTCGTAGACGTAGATGAGGGCCTCGATGGCCTCCTTCTGGGCGCGCCAGAAGCGGAACTCGCTCCCATCTGCGAGCCAGTGCTCCTCGGCGAACCAGAATTCGAGGAGCCGCTTGGTGACGGGGCTAGTGTTCTCGTAGCCTTTATCTCGCCAAGCGGTCACTGCCGCCTTGATCTTTTGATCCAATAGGATCGCAGCCATATCTAACGCTCGCCTGATCCTTGCTCTTCTTGAGACTTTCGCTCATAGTATTGCCGGCACAGGGCAATGATCTGCTCTAGCAGCTCGGGCTCGTCAGAGACGCAGTATTCTTTGCCTTTGAGATAAAAGTAGATCTTTCCGTCATCCCAGCCCACGAGCATCGGTTTCTCATCCACTGTTAACCTCCGTCAGGCTGAAACCCTGACCAGGACAGTCTTTCAAAGGCTACCCAACACAGAAATTACCCGCTTAGCCAACCTCAGATCCGCATTGGTCATGGAAAAAAGTCCTGTTACAGAGTCGTCATAGTCCACTTTGTTCCGGTCTATTCGTAGACGGTCTAAATTATGGCCTATCCGCTTGCGCGAGCTGTCAAGGCTGTTCTTGAATTGATCTCGAACATATAGGTGAGCTTTGCCCCCACTCGGGATCGCAAGTCTCTCTTTATCACGTAAGTGGTTTCGCGCCTTACAGAAGGCTGCATAATACGCCCGACTGATGGCGGAGCGTAACTTGGCTTCCTGAGTCGCAGGCATCGTAGCTTGCCCGGCAAGTTCTTGCGCCAGATTGAGATATTCCGACCAGTCGAAACTCATGGGAATTCTAGGTGGATGCAAAGATTTCCTTGGGCATTGTGTGAGGCTTCCAACCACCAATCCTCATCAAACCGCTCGAGCTGATCGAGAGCCTCCTCAGGTGGAAGGTTTGTGCGAATGAAGGCTACCAACTCACAATCTCCGCTTGCTTCTGGATCGGTGACAACTTCAAGAGCGACCTCAGGGGATGGCCCGAAATGCTGCGCGATCTTGCCGTGTGCTTCCACCAACAACGGGACAAGAAGCGGATGAGTATCGAGAAACTGTGACACCTCTTTGGGCCTCCGAAAGGTGTAGAGTTGTCCCAGGGATCGGAGCGCTGGTTCAATCGTAGGAACCTTCGTGATGTCAACAATCTGTTGCGTCATGATCTCTGCCTTTCTCCCGCCATGCGGCGACGGCGGATTTGATTTTCTGATTCAGCGGAATCGCGGCCATAGGTTCACAAGGTTAAGACACGGTCAATCACGATTTGCGCGTCCGCAAGCGACCTTACTGCTAGCGAGGGCACCTTTGTGATTTCATCATCGTAATCTGCCCTTCTTCGTCGGTCGCGAAGGCGATCCAAAAGTATGCCGATTTCCTGCTGGTCCGGATCTTCCTCATCCATGAACCATTGGGGAACAAACCGATGAATCTCTGCAGTTTTAGGCACTTCGATTCCCCATTGATCACGTAACAGGTTCCGCGCCGTATTAAGCGCCGCATAGTAGGCTCGACTAATGGCTGACCGCAGACATCCTTCTGCATAACCACTTGCGGTGCTGTGCTCCGTGAGATGCCTTGCCACGATCAGATAATCAGCCCAGGAGAAGGTCATAGGAACTCCACATCAAAGTTGAGTAGTCCCTTGGCATGAGGAAGTTGATTCAAGAACCAGTCCTGATCAAATCTTCGAAGCTGTTTCCCTGCTTCCTCAGGAGTCAGTCTGGTCACAATATAGCCGAACAGTTCAACTAACCCTTGAACTTCCGGATCGGTGACAACTTCAAGAGCGACCTCAGGAGATGGCCCGAAATGCTGCACGATCTTGCCGTGTGCTTCCACCAGCAACGGGACAAGAAGCGGATGAGTATCGAGAAACTGCGACACCTCTTTGGGCCTCCGAAAGGTGTAGAGTTGTCCCAGGGATCGGAGCGCTGCTTCAATCGTAGGAACCTTCGTGATCTCAACAATCTGTTGCGTCATGATCTCTGCCCTTCTCCCGCCATGCGGCGACGGCGGATTTGATTTTTTGATCCAATGTGATCGCAGCCATCCTATCCCTCTCCGACCGCTGAATATCCTCTGGGGTCAGGGCTTGCGCACCCGTATTCTACGTTCGTCCGCTATGACAATACACCCTTTAAAAGAGTCCAGGGAGTGCTGAGCGAGAACCGCTTGAAAGAGGGCCCGGATAGCTCTTCGCCCCTGTCTGGAGAGCCGGAGGACTAGAATACCCTCATGGGTGCCTGGAGGGAAGCGGCGGATATCGGCAAAGTCCAGGTCCATCGTGATTAGGAGCTGGCTCTCGCGTTGGGCTGCCTCCCAGATCACCGCATCAGATTGGCCTGCCAACCCTTGTTGCGGCACTGTAACGACATCATGTCTGTATCGACTAAGGATGCCCACCAAGCCCGCCGGAATGTTTTCGTCGAGTTTGACCTTCATGGGTTGGCAAAGCTCCGCAAGGGGATCAGGTCTTCCTCACGGGCGAGCTCGGCAGCGTATGCCAGGGCCGCTTGAATATCCTCCGGTTTGAGTGTTGGGTAATCTTTTAGGATCTCTTCCGGTGTAGACCCTTCCGCTAGGCTGTCCAGAACGATGGACAGCATCACCCGGGTGCCCCTAAAGCAAGGCTTCCCATGGCAGATGCGTGGGTCTACACTGATGCGCTCCAGCAATTCCTCTCGCGTTATATCTCCACCTCCACCATCTTCGTTGTGTCATTCCCGAAGATATCCACCACCTTCACCAGCACCTTGTATGTCCCTGGCTGCTCGTAAGTGTGGGTGGCCTTCGTCCCCAGTTTGGGGTTCTTGCGGGTGCGGAAGGACTGCCACTGGTTGTGGAAGGTGTCGCCGCGAAAGTCCCAGTCCACCGCCCAGTAGTCAATGTAGTCGGTGAACTTCTTGATCTTGGCCCGCACCTCATCGGGGAGGTATTCCGGGTTGGCGATGATGAAGTCCTTGAGCCACACGGTAAGTGTTCCCCCCTTCTTTTCCCCCCGTGCACGGGGGGGTGACAGGGAGGTGACCTCGTGCTCCAGGTCCAGGTAGTTGAGGTCGAAGAAGCGCACCTCTTCACGGGCTGGGTGGGCGACCTCCAACGACTCCTTGGGGATGGAGACCAGGCGCACCTTGACGCCGTGGTCGTCGCCGACCTCGCTCACCACATCGTGGAGGCCCATCTCGAAGTCCCAGCCGAGGAAGTGGACCTCCCGCACCCCGGCATCTTGGGCCTCTTTCAGGGTCTGGCGGATCTCCCGCATGGTTACGGGCGAATCTACGCTGCCCACGTGGACGTAAGCGCGGGCCTTCCGGCCGTGGAGCATCCTGAAACCGGTGACAGGTTCAGCCCGGTAGAGCTCAAGGATGAACTGGACGTAGCGCTCCCAATGGCCGTTGGCGGCCAGCTTGTGCCGCTCGTAGTTGCCCAGGTTGAGGATGTCGAAGGGCTTGCAGCCCTCGATCTGGAGCAGCCGCTTGCGTGTGACTTGGATAGCCCACTTCGAGAGGTCGCAGCCGATCCAGCGCCGGCCCAGCTTCTCTGCCGCCACAAGTGTAGTGCCAGATCCACAGAAGAAATCCGCCACCAGATCTCCGGGGTCAGATGATGCCTCAATGATGACTTGGAGCAGACCGAGTGGCTTCTGAGTCTCGAAATAGTCGTATTCGCTGAAAGCGCCAGTTAGCATCGGAACGGTTAGCAGGTTATCACGCATGCTCTCCGTAACTTCCATATAAAGCGGCCGTCCTTGCTCGTCTCTTTGTACTACCTTTTCGCCCTTGATTTTCTTGACTACCGGTTGCTTGGATGCCCTCTCGCGCTTGTAATATAGGGTATGCCATTTGTTCCCGCCTGGGATCTTCGAATAGAAAAGCAGGAACTCGGTAGCGTTCGTGAATAGCTTCTTGCGCCTATCGGGCATCTTGTTTGGGTAATACCAGACTACTTGTTCTATAAAGCAGTCCTCCCCAAAGATTTCATCCATCATTGCTTTAACGTATGGCCCTCTTTTATCGTTTAGATGAACATAGATACTCCCATCGTCCGCCAGCAGCTCCCGCATCAGCACCAGCCGCTCGTACATCATCTGGAGGTAGGAATCCAGCCCGCGGCCCCAGGTGTCCCGGTAGGCCTTCTCCTCGATGATGGAGGGCTCCTTCACAAACTCCCCGCCTCCTACGCGCACCCGGAAGGAGAAGTCCTGCCCGGTGGCAAAGGGCGGGTCAATGTAGATGAGGTTAATTTTGCCCGCAAAGCGGGGAAGGAGTGAGGACATCACCACCTTGTTGTCGCCCCAGATGAGCATGTTGCGCCAGGTATCATCGCGGGGTAGGAGGGTGAAGAGGTCCCGCTGCACCTTCTCCCGGTCGGCTTTGGACTCGTTGACCGTCTCCACCACCTGGAAGGGGAGGATGGTTCGCTCCACGGGGTGGAGCTGGTCCTTCTCATCGTATTTGCCGGCCCACACGAGTTCTGTGCGTGTAACCTCCTTCAATGAGGTTAACCTCCTTCGTTTCACAGAGCTTCAAGACTGTCTCGATGCTATTTTACCACCCCCGCGACCCTCTGTCAAGGCTCCTCAACCGCCACCACACCCCCACCGGATAGCCGGCCATCTTGGCCACATCACCCGTCACCCTGATGATGGGCACCCAGGCGATGGCCTTGAGCTTATCCATCATGCTCCAATCAGCGATCATCGGCAGGAGGCGCTTGTATGGCGTCCAGAGGGTGAGGGCCGCCCCCAGGATCAAGGGGGACCCCCAGAGGGGATTGTGCCAGAGGTCAAGTAGAAAAAGGGTGGGGATCAGCACTAGATAGGTGGAATAGCGGATGATGTGGCGCAGCCGCCAGAGGTCGGCCTTGCCATCCCCCTGGGGGTAGCGGTGGTACTGCCGAAAGAAGGCCTTAGGGCTGGAGTGGGGGCGGAGGTAGGCGATGCTCTTTAGCCTGAGTACGGTGAAGCAAGACAAGATTTTGGGCTACAACACAGAAAAGGCGACTGCTGAACACATAGTAGGTCAACAGTCGCGTATTGGAGAAACGGAGAACTTCACCCCCACCATTTGCACAGTAGCCCTTAGCTCAAGATGTGCTTCTGTCAGATGGACTGGCCTCTCTCGTCGGATATCCCTATCCTAAGGATTCTCTGTGGCTCCCTTTCCCCCCTTCCTCCTGTATTCTAGGAAACTTACAGAGAGAGGTAATCACATGATGCTTGAAAGCAACTAGGGTATCCAGAGCTTCCTCTCGAGCATAGCTTAGTGTGAAAAACATGATATACGCTATGACGAAATTGAAAAGCATCGGAGCCGCGAACAGTTGGACATATTCCAACCAACGGCTCCCAGAGATCAAGGGCCAGGACATTATAAAATTGTACAGCACGTAACCAAAAAATGCAAAGACAAGCGATGTTCTAACAACACCGAGAGAGTGATAGACTTCACCAAGAAACATAGCCCTTTCCTCCAGGAATTCGATCTTGTTTTGGCAAAGGGTATGATACCAGGCATAATCGGCCAAATACCAATTCGTCTGATATCGCTCCATGATCCTTGGCGGCTTTTCCTCAAGGTACCGAAGGCGGAGGAATGGCAACTTCAACGTTCGAACCTTTGTTGGATTGCTAGTGTCATCTAGAGGCACACCAATCACTTTCTGGAAATCTATGCGAGCATCCTTCAAAATTTCATATCCTTTATCGCGCGGCACAAAGTTGGAGGGAAGGCCTAACCAATACTGCCACCAATACACTTGGTAGATCAAATAGCCTAAAGGAATCCCTACTCCGCCGACGATAACTTCCCACTCTAGCAGGGTTAGAGCATCTTTGGTGGCAATATCTTGCAATATCGATATATTTCCAGTAATGACTAACCTTACAGCCAGAAAGAGTAGGAAAAGGAGAATCACTAGCCAACCTGGAATAGCCCAGCGAAGAATCTGCCGTCCCAAACTCATCCTTGGATATTCTATGGGGAAACATTCTGGCTTCTTTTCCTCTAGCTTCTCTCGTTTATACTTTGGTGGTGGCACTAATCTGTCTATTGAAAACATAAATAAAACAGCACTTAGTGCCAGACCAATTGAGAGTGCTCCAACTAGTAATAGTCCTCCTGTATCCATTTTCGGCACCTCCTAAAAGGCACTTATTGCGTAAAAAACTTGCAGAAAGTAAACACCTAGACCTAAAAAGGTTGCCGCATAGTTGGCTTGTCTAGGGCATATGGATTCTGAGTATCGTATAAATGATCTTGCCGCAGGCCCTCTGACAAGATTGAGGCTTACTAGCCACACGCCAACGTTGTAGAGAGCCAATAGAATAATTTGGAACATCTTATCCCCAAGTAATGGCTGCCCCGAGGCAGATTTTGCGAAGAGAGAAGAAGCATAAAATGCTAAAGCGCCGAAACACAAATCAGCACCCACCGTGTCTGTTGGTAAATCGTTTAATCGTTTAGCCAAATAGTCAGAAATCCAGAACATAAATGGCGAAGCCATAAGGAGACCCCTGGCCCAGCCCAACAATCCTATTAGTATAGCGCCAGGAACGAGGAAAAAAAGGAATCCGCAAAGGAAGTCCGCCACTGCTTGCCGAACGGGAAGCAGCCATACGCAGCATGTAAGAAGAACAAGAAAAAATCTCGCATCCTCAAAATATAGAACCCCTATCAATACAAGAGGAAGCGCAAAGAAAAAAGCCAAAATTGCATGCCCCTTGGGTGAGGTTCTTAAGAAGTGTCTCGAGGGAGGGTAAGCTATTAGCACTGCAAGCAGAAGAGCTTCAATTTGAGCAACTTGTGCAACTATGGAGAGTATTTCGCGGATATTCACGCTTCTGTCCTTTGTGTGATAGACTTTCCCTCAGGTGTTGAGTACCCTCTTAGCAATCTGCAGGCCGCTCTTCCTGACATTACACAAGATAAGTTTGCAGCATTGGTCTTCAGCTCAATATGTCAATATGTCTCGCCTCAGATGGATAAGTTTTCCCCTTGAATCTTCCTAGGGGTTCTATGGCCCTTTTGACTGCTTCCTTTCTATCCTAGCAAGCCTGTGCCTGGAGGTAATCACATTACGCTTCAACGCAATTAACGCCTCCATCGTATCTTCTCGAACGTGGGATAGCATGAAGAAAATGATGCACGCTATGATGAAATTGAAAAGCATTGGAACCATGTACAGCCTGGCATATTCGAGCCAACGGCCGTTGGTAACCAGGGACACGGTCATAGTGAAATCGTACAGCACGTAACCCCAAAATGCAAAGATGAGCGATGTCCTAGCAGCACCAAGAGAATGATAGGTGTCATCAAGGGATATAGCCCGCTGCTCCAAGAACTCGATATCGTTCTTGGTAAGGGTATCATACCAAGCATACTCAGCTAAATACCAGTTTCTCTGATATCGCTCGGTAATATCTGGCGGCTTTTCCTTCAAATACCGTAGGCCAAGGAATGGTAACCATCTAAATCTTAGGATCTTTGTTTGCTTGCTAGTGTCCTCCAAGGGTATACCGAGTATTACATCAAAGTCTATGTCAGCGTCCTTCAGAATCTCGTATCCTGCATCCCGACGCACGATATGGCCAGGAGGGTTTGCCCAATGCATCCACCAATAGAGTTGGTAGACCAGATATCCGATAGGAATTCCAACAACGCTGGCACTTCCAGCCATTAGCCCTAGTTCTTGTAGCATGTCCACATTACTCCAGGTTAAGATACTTCCATCGAAAGTGGACCTAATCATAACAAATATTAGGAAGAAGATTATCAGCAGCCACCCAGGAATAGCCCATCGAAGCATCTGCGGCGCAGAATCCATGTTAGGTCTCTCCTCCAGCCTATGACGATAGATACATTGAGCATTAGCCACCTTCAGTTCTTAATAACGCTGAAAATATTTTAGCACACATCACCTTAACTGTCAACCATCTTCTTTGACCTCAAAACACCATGATGTTTGAGCCGCCAAAGGATGCCGACAGGATAGCCCACCATCTTGGCTATGTCGCCTGTTATCCTGATGACCGGCACCAAGGCGATGGCTTTAAGCTTATTGGGCAAGCTGAAGCTCATAATCATGGGTATGAGGCGCTTGTACGGTGTCCAGAGAGCCACGGCTGCCCCTAAAACCAAGAGCAACCACCAAAGCGGACTATGCAAGAAGCCGAGGGCTATTAAAAAGGGGGTAGCAAGGAAGTAAGTTAGATAGCGAATGAGGTGCCTTTGTCCTAAGACACCAGCCTTGCCGTCGCCACGGGCGTAGCGGTAGTACTGCACGAAGAAGGCTCCTAAACTAGAACGAGGGCGAAAGTAGGCAATGGCTTTGGGAGCGAAGGCGAAGCGGAAACCCTCATCTTGCAACCTAAGATCAAATAGCAAGTCTTCACAGTAGTCCAGCCACTCGGGGTAGCCGCCAACTTTCTCCCATGCTCCCTTCTTGAAAGCAATGGACCGGCTCGAGGGGAACAACATGCGAAATCGAGTTCGCAAGTCAAATTCAGCTAGCATTGGTAGGACTGTCGCCCCCATGGCTGTTTCGAAGATGGTCTGCGGCTCGGGGAGGAAGAAGCCGCTGACCACGTCTGGGCACTGGCCGCCCTCCTCGAAGGGCCTGGCTAACTCCTCCAGCCAGTTGGGGCTCAAGCGCACCCCGGCATCGGTGGAAGCGATGATCTCCCCTGTAGCTGCTCGGATGGCCGCATTGCGCCCCTGGGAGATGTTACAGCCCTGCCTTACGATGAGCTTAATGGGCATGCCCTTTCCTTCGATGTAGGAGCGGATGACCTCAACTGTGCGATCGCTCGATCCCCCGTCCACGATGACGATCTCGTCGGGCTGCCTCCTCTGGGCCAGGAGGGAATCCAGCAACTGCCCGATGGGGCCGGCCTCGTTTTTGACAGTGGCGATGACCGATATCCTCTTCGCCAAGGGCATCCCTCCTTCCCACATAATTATAACATCTGCTGTCCCATAATTCAACGGGCGATCACCCCGAGTCCTGAAGGACGCAGTCTTACATAAACCGGCCCCTGGACTCTAATCCCACCTTAAAATTTACTTTTCCCCGCGATTAAGCCGTATCTAAAGGGGCATTTTCACGTTTTATAGTATGTAAAAAGATGATGTCCTCGAACATCCCTTAAGGCATTGTAAGATTACCTTGGGTGACGAGCTGTCTCCCCCAATAACGAAGGGGGAAGAGCAACTTGTGTCCAGAGCTGGGGAGACAGCTCGTCAGGTGACGAGCTGTCTCCCTCGAAAAGAGGAAGAGAGCGACTTGCACCCAGAACCGGGAGACAGCTCGTCAGGAGGGCGCTCATGTCAACTTTGAAGGTGTACCTCTTTGGCTCACCCCAGATCATCCGCGGTGATGCGGTGATCAACATTCCCTCTCAGAAAGCCCAAGCCCTCTTCTACTACCTGATCTCCAATCGGCAGGCTCACTCTCGGGAGAAGCTGGCCAACCTCTTTTGGGGTGAGACCAGCGAGCGCCAGGCTAAGGCCAGCTTACGGAATGCCCTCTATGAACTGCGTCGTAGTTTGCCCGATGATGGTTGTATCCTAGTGGAAGGCAATACCCTCCGCTTCAACACCGAGAGCGACTACTGGTTAGACACCGAAGAGTTCGAAAGGTTAGTAGACGAGGGACCCGGGGATACTCAGGCGATGATGGGGGGCTACAGGAAGGCAGTGGAGTTGTACCGAGGGGATTTCCTCGAGGGCTTCATTCTCAAGGATAACTACGAGTTCGAGGATTGGTCCTTCTTCGAGCGCGAGAGGCTGCGGAGGCGGTATTTGGGGATACTGGCCGAACTCTGCGATTATCACGGCAAGCGGGGCGAATACGATCAATCCATCGCCTATGCCAACCGGATCCTGGGCTGCGATAACCTTCAGGAAAATGTCCATCGCCAATTGATGCGCCTCTATTACGCCTCTGGCAACCGCGGCGCTGCCTTGCGTCAATATGAGGTCTGTAAAGAGCTGCTGGAGCGGGAACTAGGTGTCCCCCCTCTGGCTGAGACCACAGCCCTCTATGAGCAGATACTCCGTCAGGAACTGGCGGTGCCCAGAGTGGAGGAGAGGAAAGCTGAGGTAGAGAGGCGCCCCCGCCCATTACCCCTTCGCCCCTGGCCGGAACCGGAGTATCTGAGCGCCGCCCTTGTGGGCAGGGAGGAGGAATTGACGCGGCTGATGGGCTACCTAGAAGTTGCCTGCCAGGGCAATGGCCGATTGGTCATCATAGACGGTGAGGTGGGCATCGGAAAGACCAGGCTGGTAGAGGAATTGATCGACAGTGCGGGGCCTGAGGCGCAGTTCCTTATAGGACGCTGTTACGAGTCTGAGGCGATGCTCCCCTATCAACCCCTGGCGGAGGCCATACGCGGATATCTGCCAGCCCTCGATCTGGATGCCCTTCAGATCTCTAAGGTTTGGCTTGGGGAGATGAGCAAGCTCATCCCGGAATTGGGCGAGATGTTGCCTGGTCTGCCTACAAGCATCCCCCTGGATGTCGCTCAGGAGCGCAGCCGCCTCTTTGAGGGCGTCACTCAATTCATGATCGCCCTCTCCCGCCGACAGCCATTGGTCCTCTTCATTGACGACCTCCATTGGGCCGATCGGCCCACCCTCCAGCTCCTTCAGTACTTGACCCGCAATATCGCCTGCGAGAGGGTGCTCCTCATTGGCGCCTGCCGCAGCGAAGAGATTGATGAGCCGCTGACCAATATGATGCGCAGCCTCGATCGGGAGGGTTTGCTCTCGCGGATCACCCTGCGCCGCCTCACGCCCGAGGAGGTGACGCTGCTCATCAGGGGGATGGCTAGGATGGCCAAGGGCGGCGAGAGGTTCAGCCAGCGGATCTACCAAGAGACGGAAGGGAACCCCTTCTTCATCATCGAGGTCATCCGCTCCCTCTTCGAAGAGGGCGTCTTGCATTGGGATGAGCATGGTTGGAGCACCGACTTGAGGGATTTCATCACCAACTACGCCCAGATAGCCGTCCCCGCCAGTGTGCGCAACGTCATCCAGGCCCGCCTCGACCGCCTGGACGAGGTCAGCCAGCAGGTCCTGGGGGTGGCAGCTGTGTTTTGTTTTCCATTCCACTTCTCCACTGTCAGGAGGGCCAGCGGAAGGGGTGAAGATGAGGTGCTTGATGCCTTCGACAGGATGCTGCGGGTGCATTTGATCAAGGAGGTGGGGATGGATGTCGGGGGCAGCATATACGACTTCAATCACGATAAGATCAGGGAGGTGGCCTACCAGAGCATGAGCGGGGCGAGGCAGCAATGGCTGCACCGACAGGTGGGTGAGGCTCTGGAGAGGGAGTATGCCGACCATCTCGAGGAGGTGGTCGGCCGTCTGGCTGATCACTTCTGGGAGGGAGGGGATAGGGAGAGGGCTTTGGCTTACTCCATCAAAGCGGGCGAGAAGGCCAAAAAGCTCTACGCTAACGAGGAGGCCATCACCTATTATCAAAGGGCACTGGAGCTTGCGAGGAATGAGGCGGAGCTATCAACCATCTATGAGGGGCTGGGCGATGTCTACTCCTTGCTGGGGAGGTACGACGACGCCGTAGGGAGCTACCACTCAGCTTTGGATGTGGGCGGCCAGCAGCTGGACAGGAGACGGGCAGCAGAGATCAATCGCAAGATAGGGAGGGTCTGTGAGAGGAGCGGGGAGTATGAGCTGGCCCTGAGATATCTGGAGGCTGGGAGGAGGAGCCTCGAAGCTGAGGGGCCCTCCTTAGAGATGGCCAGGCTGGATAACAGCCTAGCTTTCGTATACATCCGCCAAGGCAGATATGACAGAGCTGTCGAGCTCTGCCAGCGGAGCCTAGAGATGATAGAGAAATCGAGGGGAGGCGAGGGGGATAAGCAGAGGGAGAGGGCCAGGATATATAACAGCCTGGGATCTATCTCCCTCCATCAGGGCGATTACGCTCAAGCCATAGATTACTTTCGTCAGAGCTTGGCATTGAGGGTGAAGGGCGGGGATGTTCTCGGCGTGACGACCCTCTACAATAACCTTGGGGTGGCCCATTATTATTTGGGCGATTATGACCAGGCCCTCGATTGCTACCGGAAGAGCTTCGAGGTGAAGAAGGAGATCGGAGACATCCATGGGCTGGCCATATCCTGTGCCAATCTAGGGCTTATCCTCTGTCGCAAAGGGGACTATCCCCAGGCCCTCCGCTACTTGGAAGAGGCGATGAGGCTCTGTAAGGATATCGAGTGCGAATGGCTTCTGCCCGAACCTTATCGGATTATAGCGGAGGTTCACCTGGCTCTTGGCGATGGGGCGAAGGCTCTTGAATACGGTAAGGCTTCCCTAGAGATGGCTGAAGAGGCCGGGAACAGGGTTTTCGAGGGCGCAGCCCACCGGGTACTGGGGAAGATCATAGCCTTTGGGCAAGGGCGATGGGGCGAGGGGAAGAAGCATCTCGCCAGGAGCATTGAGATATTCGAGGAGCTCCATGATGAGCACGAGCTTGGTGAGAGCTATTATGAGTACGGCCTTTTACTGAAGGAGGAAGGGGATGTAGAGAAAGCCAAGGATTGCTTTTCACAGGCCATGGCCATCTTCGAGAGAACGAGAGCAGCAAGGAGGTTAAAAGAAGTTGAAAACGTCTATAGTCAGCTTTAAACTACCCTCCCGCAGGCTTCGCCCTGACGGGCTCAAGCCCGAAGGGTTTGGAAACCGCCCTGCTAGGTGGCCAGATCCCCTCGTAACCTGCGGGAGGGTGAACTTCTTCGATTCGAACCTCTAGTGTTCCCCTTAGCAGTAACTCCTTATTTTATCCCCCAAAGCTTTTTCCATGATGCAAAATAAATCCTTTCTCTAGCCCACACAAATGGGTTGGGTGTGCATGGGGGTTTCGTGTGGGCACATATGCCCACGAAGCCGAGGCCGTTGGGCGCTATGCGGTTCTGCTGATCAGCTGTCTCGCTGCCTATCCGTCTAGAGACTCTAGGGCATAGAGCGAGACAGCTGATCATCTTGATGCATTGCAGAGGCATAGGGCTCGATAAAGGCCTCGGCTTTTTTATTTGAACGCAGACCCTTGCGAAGTTGAGTTTAGACTATAACTGAATCGTCAAGTTAATCGCTGATCACCAGAGGTTCTCTCCACCAAAATCGGGGTCCGAGGAGTGAGAAATGCCTTGGGAGAGCACCTAAACCCGCCAAAAATGGCCCAAGGTTGGTCAGTCATAGCACTTTTAGCTATTTTGGCCCCCTCCACAGGCGGCCAATGAGGTCAGAAGTTGACATTTTGATTATAGTCTAAACTCGACTTGCGAAGGTTCGCGCTGAAAGCTTCGCAAAGGTGTCCCAGATGACGAACCTTCTCCCTCGAATGAAGGGCGAAGGCTCGTCATATTTTGGGCAAAGCCTCCATAAGTGCTTTTTTGATGTTTCTCTGACGCTCTGATGACAATCCGATGATGCCTATTTTGTACACTGTTGTTAGAAGTTTACACGCAGATAGCCGATGGAAAGGGGTGAGGAAGATGAAAAAGACAAGGTGGTTTATCTTAGTCCTGCCGCTGGCCCTCAGCTTCTCCATCATTGAAGGAGACTTAGCTTATAAGGCTCTGAGGTTAGCGGTGAGGAAGTTGGCGATGATAAGCTGTCTCCCCGAAGGGGAAGAGAAGCATTTTATGCGCAAGGGCGGGGAGACAGCTTATCAGAAGAAAAATAAATCTAAATAAGGAGGTGAGCAGCAAGCGATCAATCGAGAGGAAGGAAGGGAGGAGAGCGATGGCATCTGAGCGGCAAAAGTATGTGTCCTTCCTCATCCGTATCTGGCAAGAGCCACGGGAGATAGAGAGCCAGGGCTTCGAGTGGCGGGGCAGCATCGAGAACATCCAGACCGGGCATAAAGGGTATTTTCAAGACTTGGAGACATTGGTCAAATTCACTCGAGAGCAACTCGACACCCTGGGCCTCTCCCCAGATAAGAGGAGGAAGTATATCGCTTAGCGGAGAAAGGAGGGAGGGAATGAACAAGGCCATTTGGGTAGCGACCGTAGTGGTCACGTTGGCCGTTACGGTTCCACTTGCTGTGGCTATCAGGCAGAGCTTGATGGCCCTATTCGCCCTATTTTAACGAAACCTCCAGCAAACGGGGAGAGGTTTCGTCAAGGGTGAGAGGAGGAGGTTAATATCAGCATGAACAGGAGATTTTTGCTTCTCTTGAGCGTGGCATTGGGTCTGGGGCTGGTGATAGCTTTGATGATGGTTACCAGCGTGGCCGGCGATCCGATACCTGGCAAGAAGATCCAGATCCCTCGCATAGACGTCGGCGATATCTATGGGACAGGCGACTGGGAGACCTTGATCCAGGTGCAGAACGTGGGGGAAAAGGACACCGGGGCGATCATGTTCGTCTGGGGCGAGTACTCCGAGCTGTGCCCCACCAACGACCCCGGCCCCATCGCCCATTACTGCATGCTCATCCGCGAGAATGCCCTCTGGACGCTGAAGCGACAGCTCATCCCCGAGGCGAAGTCGGCCATAGTCTACTCCGTGGGAGACGCGGACGGGGATGGCGAGGTGGAGGACGATTTCCAACTGGCATGCCAGCTTGCCGATCACCTCGAGGAGCCGAGGTATTCCGCGGTGCCCACCGTCAACTGGAGGATGTGGAAGGAGGATTGGGAGAATGCTACTGTCAATGGCATTACGAACGTCATCACCATGGGCGAGCCCCTGGCGGTGGTAGTCAACCGTGAGGGGCCTAACGAATACTCCACCACCGTCTCCAGTGCCTATGTTGGCATCTCGGAGGAAATGGAGGGGACCGATCCTCCGTCGTACCTTTACCACGCCCCCTATCTCATGAAGGGCTTCAACGACCTGGATACGGAGCTGACCATCCAGAACTCGGGCCAGAATTGCACCTCGATATGGATAGATTATATGGAGCAGGGGTCCTGCATAATCATCCACGCCCAGCACATCGAAGCGCTGGCGCCGGGGGAGGCTATACGTGTTAAGGTGCCTTGCGATGTGGGCGAGATCCAGTGCCCCTGGCTGGGGGCGGCCCGCATCTCGTCTCACGAGCCCCTGGGAATCATCATTGACCAGACGAGCTTCATAACACCCTGCGGCTCCGTCGATCGGGGCACCTTGTTGACCAGCCGGGCCCGCCCCAGGTTTGAGGTAAGATACACGGATGCCATCACAAAGCCCATCACGGACACCGTCTTCTACGCGGACCTCCTCTACCGGGAGTGGAGCGGCTGGACCTCCAGCATCCAGGTGCAGAACCTGAGCCCGGCGAATAAGCTGACCTTCGTCACGGTGGACTTCATGGACGCCAGCGGAGACGAGATCACCTTCCTGGGCGACTGGGTCTGCCCCATCGGCTCAACGACCTTCTACATCCCAGCCATCAATGGGCTGCCCAAGGACTACGTGGGGGCGGCTGAGATCCAATCCCATAAGCAGATCAGCTATCCGGGTCTGGAGACATACGCTGAGCCCATCTTCGTCATAGTGGACCTGAAGAAGACGAAGGTCTACGATGAGGGCACCCAGCAATGGAAAAAGGCTGAGGCGGGCGAGGTGCAAGGGGGGAGCTACAATGCCCATCCCCTGTCCCAAAAGGAGTGGCACGATTGGAGAGAGGTGGACATCGCCCTTCCTTTCTTAGGGAAGATGGCCCAGGGCAAGTGGACCTCCCTGATCGCTCTCCGCAACAACTCCAACTGCACCAAGATAAGGCCCTACATCGAGTTGAAGGATGAGACCGGCTCCGTGGTATGTTATGTCGGGCCCTTCTGGCTCCGGCCTAAGAACGTCAAGCTCATTGATCTGGCCGAGATAGGCTGCATCGTCCCCCAGTGGATCGGCGCCGGCCGGGTAAAGCTGTGGGGGCCGGATCGGGAGCCTGGGGCTCCTCTCCCGGTGGAGCAGCTATGTGACGTGGATGGGGATGGCCGGGTAGACCACCAACCGATCATGCCCTCCGTGGTAGTGGTGGAGCAGGGAACCGGCGCTGGCGACATCACCAAGATCTACGAGGGCATCCCGGTCAGCTACACCGACATGCAAGTATGCTACGGTGGCGTGTATGGTTACGTCTTGGACGATAACACCAACTTGCCCCTTGGAGGAGTTACGGTAACCGTCGGCAGCGGTGTTGAGGCCCAGAGTGACACAACCGACGACAGGGGCGATTACGAGGTCACCCACGTGCGGTCAGGCTCCCAGCCCTTCACAGCAACATTGGACGGCTACCTGACGTACCTTGACACAATCACTGTGCCCTGCTGCAGCCGGCTGGAGAAGAACTTCAAGCTGCGCTGCAACACCAACACCGTCACCGGCACCGTGGTCGTTAGCGACACCGGGTTTGTGCTGCCGGGTGCGACTGTGATCATCACCTATACGCCGCCTTACACCACCCCCGTAACGCAGGTCATGACCACCACGAACGGCAGCGGCAACTTCAGCATCAACAACTTGCCTAAGCAACACGCGAACGAAACGCTGACGATCACCATCAGCGCAGCCGGCTACGATACTTGGGGGCCTCACACCCACACATTCACTGAGTGCGGCCAAACCATAAACGTTTCGTCGACTATCACCCACACCATCATGTGTCCCTTCGGCACCATCACCGGCGTCATCTCCGACACAGCGACTGGGCAAGGGGTGGCAGGCGCCACCGTCAGAGCGATTAGAAATACCACTGTCGTCACTACCACCACCAGTGGTGCAGACGGGTCCTACTCGCTAGTGGTGTCTACAGGTTTCGGCTCGCCGCCTTACGGTACTCCTTACACATACAAGGTCCAGGCTGAGAAGGTTGGCAAGCCTATCACAGAGACAGCCACATTCCAGTTCAGTAAGTGTGGCGAGACCATCACCAAGAACCTTTACTGGTGATAGTTGCAAACTCTCTCCCCATAAGCGCACAAAGAGCTTATACGCCAGCCGGGGAGAGAGTTTGCAAAGGGGCAGTCCCCTAAGTTCAAGCGCATCCTTTACTAGCCTCTTGGGCCACCAGGGAATCACCTGGTGGCCCACTTTTTTATCGCTCATCGGGCTGAACGCTTTTTAAGATCACATCTTATAGAGTGGGGCGTTCTCTGGAGCTCTTGCCAGCGAGAGGGCACTGCCCCCTCCTGCAAAAATTTAAAGGGCCGCTGGCTGAATTCAAGCGGCCTTTTGACGCGCTCGCTCGCTTTAAATGTAAAATTATACCTTTAGGCGAGCGAGCGCGTCAGCCTTCGACAGTGATCGGCTCCAGCTTCACCAACGGCGCAAGCGGTTCGCCTTCGGGCAAAGAATGGGCCTGCAGGACGATCTGGTATTGTCCTGAGGGCAGGTCAGGGGGCAGAGGGATGTTGTGCTGGTCACGCACGATCTCCCCCGCCTCCCAGAGGCTGGTGGGATATTCCCCCTCGGCGGGTTGCCCTTTGCGCGTTGCCCAGACGCGGTTACCATCGTCCACTAACTGGATGGTTAACCCCATATCCGCCAATGGCTCACCCACAGCTTGCCAGTAAAGGGTCAGGTGCAGGATGTAGCCGGGGTGGATGGGCGCGTCAGGCTGGTGCTCGTAGCCCAGCTTGAAGAGGTCGTAGCCCAGAAGCTTGATCCCATCGCACTCGACCTCCTTTCGATGCTGGATGTTCAGGGCTTCGATGGTCGGGGGCTCCTCGGCTTTCAGAACGCGGATGAGGTCGAGGAGGACCCGGTCGCCGATGGGCACGCCGTCCTCGATGACGGGCAGCCTCGCCCCCGTCGCCAAATCGTACATCCCCACCTCGATGCGGTGCTCGCCGGGAGGGGTGGCCGGAAGGACCAGGATGCCGTAGTTGTCGGCTATGACCTCCCCCTCCCGCCAGGTGGTCGTGATCTTGGCCCCGCCGCCGGGCTCGGCATCCCTCTGCCCCACAATATGGTCGTGTTTGTCCAGGATGTGGACGAAGACCTTATAGCGTTCCTCCATCCTCGTCAGCGCCTGCCAGAAGAGGGTCAAGGGCAGGACCTCCCCCGGCTTGACCTCATCCTTGCCGAGGCTGTAGCCCAGGAGCATCACCTTGTCGCCCAGATTGACCCGCAGGGAATGCTGTACTTCCCCAGGGGCAAGCGCCTGGGGCACGGCGTATAGGACCAACCTCACATTGCCGTACCACTCGTCCATGGCCTTGTAGGCGTGCTCGTCGAGCCAACCCTCGATGAAGCGTCCCGGATCGCTCTCGTCGGTGGCCCAGAGGACGGCGAAGATGCGCTGGTGCCGGGAGACCATCCCCTCCAGGTCTCGTTCCGTCCGCTCTTCGTCAATGGGGCGCTGCTTGGGCAGGGGATAGATGTCCAGAGGGCCCTTGTAGTAATAGGTGAAGATCTCGACCTGCCCCGGGGCGTTGATGAGGATGGCGTCTCCCTCCTCAGCCGTGGCCTCGATGTATTGCGCTATCCCCCGATAATCGTCGCGGGCGTATCGGGGGTCGAAGTAGTAGTTGTGGAGGGAGCGGGCAGAAGCAATGGCAATGAAGAGCAGGGAAGCGATAAGCCAGAGGCGAGATGCGAGATGTTGGAAGCTAGAAGCTGAAAGCTGCATGATCCTTTCCCAGGGGCCGATTGTTCCTCGGGCCAGGATCAGGTGGTAGGCAGGGGTGGCTAGGAGGAGGAATTTGGGGTCGTACATCGGCCGCCGCAGGGAGATAAGGTACATCGTCAGGATGGGGAGGGCAAAATATGCCACGGTCAGCCCCAACGCAAAGACCCCCTTTGTCCCCCCTTCTTCCCTCCTATTCCCCCTTTCAATGATTAGTCCTAACCCAAAGACGATTGCGAAGCCGATGACGATGGGCGTCGTCTCCGTTGCCTCGACCGAGAGCCCTAGGCTGAAGGCCCCAAAAACCTGCTTTACAAGGGAAATCAGGGTTAAAGGCTCGCTGATGGCTGGCCAGGCGCGCAGTTGCCTCCATGCGAGCACCAGCCAGGGGAGATACAGGGCAATGACGCAAAGCTGCAGAATCGCCCACCTCCCGATCAAGCCAAGCCGACGCCATCGGCCATTTGCCATAAGCCACAAGCCATAAGCCAGATTCTCCACAAGGAGGATGGTGAAGGCGAAGTAGTGGGTGTAAAGGGCCAAAACGGTAACAAGTAGATAAGACAACGAGGCCACAAAGGAAGAGGAGGTTACACCTTGCTCCCCTGCTCCTCTGCTCCCCTGCTCCCTTGCACTCTTGCTCCCTTGCGCCTCGACTAAACCGATGAAGAAAAAGACTGACAGCGCGCTCAGCAATGCCGTTAGAATATACATTCTTGTCTCTTGAGAATAGTAGATCTGGAAGGGGGAGATGGCGGAGAGGAAAGCGGCGACCAGCCCGGTCTTGGCATCGAAGAGGCGTCGCCCCAGGAGAAATGCTATGACGACCAGGATGGTGCCGAGGAGGGCGGATAGGGATCTGAGGGCCAACTCGCTGGTTCCGAGGAGGCGCACCCAGAAGTGGAGCAGGCAATAGTAAAGCGGGGGGTGGATGTCGTGGGCGGCGTCACGGGCGATGGTCAATAGGCCACGGCCCGCTAAGGCAAGGCTGTTTCCCTCGTCGGCCCAGAGGCTCTGGGCGTCGAGGCGGTATGCTCGCAGGCCCAGGGTTAGCAGGACGATGGCCCCTAGGGCGATTAAGCTTTGCTTGCGATCCCCCATGGCCATAGTATAGCGCGCTCCATAGCCACTGTCAAACAAGTCATGAAGCCCAGGGTTAAACCCCGGGCTTTCCAAGAGCGAGGATTTGTTGTATAATTGAGGCCAGAAGGGTGACGGAGGGAAACCGTGTCGGATAAGAAGATAAGGGTGCTCATCGCCAAGCCGGGCCTCGATGGGCACGACCGTGGCGCCAAGGTGGTGGCCCGGGCCCTGCGGGATGCGGGGATGGAGGTCATCTACACCGGGCTGCGCCAGACGCCGGAGATGATCGTCGAGACGGCCCTCCAAGAGGACGTAGACGTCGTTGGCCTCTCCATCCTCTCCGGGGCACATATGACCCTTTTCCCCAGGATAATGCAACTCCTCAGGGATAATGGCTTAGACGATGCCCTCGTCGTCGCTGGCGGCATCATCCCCGACGATGATCTGCCCCTCCTGCAGGAGATAGGCATCCGGGCCGTCTTTGGGCCGGGCACGCCGATGAAAGAGATCATCGCTTTCATCAGGGAAAACGCGAAGGGGAGGTAGCTTGGACATCGTTGCAGGGCTCCTCGCCGGCGACCGCGGCGCCGTGGCGCGCCTGATCAGCATGGTCGAGGACGACGGCCAGGAGGCGCGCCAGGCCCTGGCCGCTCTTTACCCCCACACGGGCCGGGCGCATATCGTCGGCGTCACCGGCGTGCCCGGGGCGGGCAAGAGCACGCTGGTAAACGAGCTGACCAAGGAGTATAGAGGGAAGGGGAAGAGGGTGGGGATCGTCGCCGTTGACGCCACCAGCCCTTTCAGCGGCGGGGCCCTCCTGGGCGACCGCATCCGCATGCAGGAACTTACAGGCGATCCGGGCGTCTTCATTCGCAGCATGGCCACCAGGGGGAGCTTGGGAGGGTTGGCCAGGGCTACGGGCGATGTGGTCAAGGTCCTCGACGCCGCAGGCTACGATGTGATCTTCGTCGAGACGGTGGGGGCCGGACAGTCGGAGGTGGAGATCGCCAAAGCGTCCCACACCACCATCGTCGTCACGGCACCCGGCTTGGGCGATGAGATCCAGGCACTCAAGGCTGGCATCCTGGAGATCGCCGACATCTTCGCCGTCAACAAGGCCGACCGTGAGGGGGCGGATCGCACTGCACTGGAGTTGGAGGCGATGCTCGATCTCAATGAACAGGAATGGCGGCCGCCCGTCCTCAAGACCATCGCCCTCCACGGCGAGGGCATCGCCGATGTGGTCGAAGCCGTTGAGGCCCACGCCGTCTATTTGAAGGAAAGCGGCCAGTTCGCCGTGCGCGAGAGGGGGAGGGCGAAGGGAGAGCTGGAGGCGATACTCCGCCACGAGTTGATAGAGAGGCTATTCGGCAAAGTGGGGGGTGATCGGTTCGAGGCCCTGCTGGACATGGTCGTCAGGCGGGAGCTTGACCCCTATCTGGCGGCGGAGATGCTGCTTCGGGAGATGAGATGATCGAGGGCAAAAAGCATCCTGCGCGAGGAGCTCGAAAATAGCGCCCATTAACAATCGAAGGGAGGTGCAATCATGTATGGAGAGATCAAGCTCTTCAGCGGCACGGCCAACCCGGCCCTGGCCGAGGAGATCAGCCAATACTTAGGCATACCCTTAAGTGGGCGCGACATCATCCAGTTCCCCAACGAGAACATCTTCGTCAAGCTCCATAAGAGCGTGCGTGGCCAGGATGTGTTCATCATTCAGCCCGCCTGCCGGTCGGTGAACCGCCGTATCACCTTGAACGAAGCAAGGGCCTCCTCGGTCAATGATAACCTCATGGAGCTGTTGATCATGATCGAGACCATGAAGCGGGCCTCGGCAGGACGCATCACCGCCGTGATGCCCTATTACGCCTATGGCCGCAGCGATAAGAAGGATCAGCCCCGAGTGCCCATCACCGCCCGCCTCGTCGCTGACCTGATCACCGTAGCCGGAGCCAATCGCTTCATGACCATAGACCTCCACGCTGGGCAGATCCAGGGCTTCTTCAGCATCCCGGGCGATGAGATCACCGCCTTCCACATCTTGAGGGATTACTTCCTCGAGAAGGGTGTCCCTAACGCTGTGGTCGTCGCCCCTGACATCGGCGCCTCTAAGAAGGCTAGGAACTTCGCCCAAGCTTTGAATGCCCCCCTGGCCATCGTTGAGAAGCGCCGAACAGACACGGAGACCGAGGTCTTAACCCTCATCGGCGATGTGCAGGGCAAGAATGCCATCATCTTCGACGACGAGGTGGATACCGCTGCCACCTTGACGGAGGCCGTCGAGGTATTAGAGGACGAAGGGGCGCGGGACATCTATGCCTGCGCCACCCATGCGATCCTCTCCCCTCCTGCCGTCGAGCGCATCCGCGCTGTCAACCTGAAGGAGCTGGTGGTGACCAACACCGTTTCCATCCCTCCGGAGAAGATGCTGCCCAACATCACCGTCCTCTCCGTCGCCCCCCTCCTGGGGGAGGTGATAAGGAGGGTCCACCTGGGCATCTCCGTCGGGGAGATATTCGGCGAGTAACAGGTGGCTGTGAAGGGGTGATGCCTATAAATCTCTCAGATCAAGTTCGCTAACACCTTTAAGGAGGATAAAGATGCAAACTATCGCCGCTTATCTCCGCCTCTGCGCGGGGGCCCTCTTCCTGCGGGATGAGTCCTATGCTGAGATGCGAGACTCCCCGAACCCCTTCGTGAGAGGGCTCCTTCTGATCGTGATTGTCGCCATCTCGGTCTCCCTCGTGGCCATCGTGGGGACCGTCTTGAAGTGGGCGACCACGCCTGACTTCGGGAGGATGCAGGAGGCGGTGTGGGAGGGCATGATGAAGATGCCCTGGGTCAAGGAGATACCGCCCGGACAGCGCGAGAGGGTGCTGGGGATAATACGGGCGCAGTACGACTTCGGCTGGGGGATTGCCAAGCAATTCGCCCCCCGTCCGCTGCGCGCCATCATTGATGTCATCACCAGCCCCATATTCCTCGTCGTTGGGTGGCTGGTCTATGGCCTGCTGGCCCACCTCTTCGCCAAGCTCCTCGGCGGGAAGGCCAGGCTCGGCCAGACCTATGGATGCACCGCCCTGGCTGTCTCGCCCCGGCTCCTAAACCTGGTCAGCCTCCTTCCCTACACCGCCATCGGCGGCCTGGCCACCATCTGGTCGCTGATCTGCAACTACTTGGCCCTTAAGAACGCCCACGAGCTGACACCGGGCAGGGCCTTCTGGGCCACCGCTTTGCCCATCCTCACCCTGTTGTTGCTCGTTGTTTTGCTCACCATCGGTGGCGGGATGGCAATAGTAAACCTTATAGGGAGGTCAATGAGATGAGGGAGATCCTTCGACTCGGTCGTGGGGCACTGCTCCTCGACACCCAAACCTTCATGGAGCTTAAGGCCTCAAGGGATGTCTTCGAAAAGGGCGTCACCCTCATCGTGGCCATCAGCTTCATCGTGGGCATCGCCACCTCGGCTGTGGGCTTCATAAGGGAGGTGGCCGCCCCCCTGCCGGAGGTGCGTTTTCGGGAGATGAGGCAGGGGGTAAACCAGGCCCTTGACATGATGCAGAGCTTTGGAGGCCCCCCGCTCGATCCGAAGATGCGACAGATGATCCAGAACTATGTGGAGGCGGGGATGGAGATAGGCTCCAGGATCGCTGAGATCCCCACCCCCCTGCCGTCGCCGGCCAGGGAGATTTTCAAGGCAATAGGGAGGGCTGTCTCCTCCCCTTTCCGCCGGATGTTCGCTTGGATGTTCTATGGCCTCTTGGTCCTAGTAGCGGCGAAGATCTTGGGGGGCAAGGCCACCATTCAGCAGATGTTAGGCTGCACCTCATTATACGTCGTTCCGCATGTCCTCGACGCCTTTGGTTTCGTCCCCTGCCTGGGGGGGCTGCTGAGCCTGATGGCCTTCGTCTGGGGGATCGTCATCTACGTCAAGGGTGTAGCCGTCGCCCACGATTTCGGCTACAGCAAGGCCATCCTGGCTTTCCTCCTGCCCCTCCTGGTGCCCATCTTCCTGCTGTTGGTGCTCGCCATCGTCGTGATAGCCTTGGTCGCCAGATGAGATCAAGAGCCGTGGGATGGGTTCCGGTGGGCGGCTTAAACGAAAACTCTCTCCAAACGAGGGGTCTCTCCGTTTTCTTTCGAAGTTTTGAATTACCTTCAATTGTGCATTCTTCCATAATTTTCGGAGAGACCCCTCGTTTCCGTCTGCTGACGGAGTTCTGTGACCTTACTATTTATGCTCGCTCTCATATCTTTCGGTGACAAGATGTCTCGCCGTTTTGCCCTACAGCATCTTTTGCACATGGGGCGAGACATCTTGTCAGGAGAGAGTTTTCGTTAGCTGCCGGAACCCATCTGCTTTATGCTGGCCGAGGGGAGGGGGGCTGACGCTGGGTCTGGCCATCGCCTGCGGCGCGTACATCGTCTGCGTCCACGATGTGAAGGAGATGGTTCGGGTGGCGCGGATGGCCGATGCTATGGTGCAGGGTTGACGCGCTGCCGCCCTGGTGCTATAATCGAGGTAGCGTTAGAGACGCTATGAACTCCACGTAAAATTGTGAGCGGAAGAGGTGCGAGTGATGGTGACAAAACTTCTTGAGAAAGCGTTTGCCAAGGCTTCCGAGCTCCCCGAGCGGGAGCAGGATGCACTTGCCGCTGTGATACTCGAAGAGCTTGCTTCCGAGCGACGCTGGGAAAAAGCTTTCGCTGCCTCCAACGAGGTACTCGCTCAGTTAGCAGATGAGGCGCTTGCCGAGCATCGTGAAGGCCGAACTCAAGTACTTGATCCGGATAGGCTATGAGATCCCGCACTACGGAACGTTTCCGAAAAGCGTTCAAGCGATTGCCCGAGCAGGTCCAGCGTCAAGCCAGAGAAGCATACAAGCTCTTCAGGCAGAATCCGTATCATCCGAGCTTGCGCTTCAAGCAAGTTCACCCAACGAGGCCCATCTACTCAGTTCGGATCAGCATTGATTATCGCGCGCTTGGGGTTCGTGATGGGGACGAGATCATTTGGTTCTGGATCGGCTCGCATTCGGACTATGACAAGTTGATCTCTCGATTGTAGCACAGCCTAACACGTCGCTGCAACCGACCGCTGAACTCGAATGTTAGGCGGCTTAACGTTGAGTGATTCGGCATGGGAACAGAAAAATTCGAGAATGCTCTCAGGAAAGCTGCAAAGAAATCAAGTTGGGTCAAGTGGCTCACGGGAGACAGCGGAGCTCAGGAGACGCGAGACTTTCTCAAGATGAGTTACTCGAATCTCACTCCCAACGAACAGTCTAAGTGGGCGCAACGAGCCTCGACAGGTGATGCAAACCAGATTATGGCAACCATTCATGAGCTCGTCGCCCTTGAATTACTCCGGCGGCTCCAACTTGTACCAAAATATGAGCCCTCTGTTAACGGACTCAAGCCAGACATCAGTTTTAATTGCTCTGGGCAGGAGTTCTTGGCTGACGTTTACTTAACCCACAGCCCTAAGAAAACGGTGAAAAGAATCGATGACTGGGCGTGGGAAAGCCAAGATGAAGGCGATCGAGCGTGGAAAATCGAAGAGGAATTAACAAAAAAGGCTATGAAATACGATAAATGTGGCCTACCCTTAGTTTTGTTTATCTTCCTCGGAGACTACTATGGACTTCATCTTTGGCATGTTGAAGAAGCCCTATTTGGGCGTTACTGGGCTGAGTTCAAGTTCACCAAAGGAGACCTATTAGCCTCAACCAAAGATCACCGCCTACACCCACATGGCTATGGCTTGTTTTTGCGAAAGATCTTAGGTTTGTGCCACCCTAGAAATCTGTCAGCAGTCGTTGCTTGCGAGTGGTTTGATACGCTCAATCGAAAAGACCCAGGGAAACGCTTGAATTGTCTCGTAATCCACCATTGGGATGATGACATTTGCGAGCTTCCTATCACAGCATTTGGAGATTTCCCTCAAATTGTGTGGTCTCATAAAGGGCCCGATATTTGGGAGTGGAGATATACAACTAAAGATACCCTTGTAGCAAAGCTTCCTTCTACAGGAGGGCTTGAGTTTGGTATCTATACCGCTGATGATCCTTGGTAGATTTAGCTATAGAAGCGAAGTATGACGATGCAAAAACATATGGCTGGCGAATAGGCTAGCTGCGCCTTTGTTTGTGAGTGGGGTATCAAATTCAGGGCAGAAAGCTGCCTAACCTGTCGCTGCAGCGGACGCGCTAGCCGCGCGCAAATTGAGGGTGTGCTGGTCGGCAGCGGTGTCTTTTAGCCAAGGTGCTCACGCTACACCCACGCGCCGCTGAGCTCCCGGCCGTTAGACGTAATAGTTGAGGCTCTATGAAAAGCAAAGCCATGCTAACGGACTACTTCAAAGCCATCACCGACGTCGCCAGCCAGGGGGACGCACGGGAGGAGAGCTTCTACTCGTGTCTGGAAACGCTCCTCCAGCAGTTTGCTGTGTCTACCGGCAGAAGCGAGGTTCACGTCACCACCCTCCCCAAGAAGACCGAGGCCGGCAACCCGGATTTCCGGGTGTGGAACGGCCAGGGCCGGATCATCGGCTACATCGAGGCCAAGAAGCCGACTGAGGAAAACCTGGACTACGTTGAAGCAAGCGACCAGCTCAAGCGCTATCGCCAGACGTTCCCTAACCTGGTCCTCACCAACCTCTTCGAGTTCCGCCTCTACCGGGACGGGCAATTGGTGGATTGCGT
>Ga0315314_1000557_pt1 | contig 39779 bp, 41 predicted proteins | sample TDP9_MG_FD_203631 | JGI IMG/M metagenome (GOLD analysis project Ga0315314, IMG submission 203631) | Freshwater sediment microbial communities from Lake Towuti, South Sulawesi, Indonesia - TDP9 | ecosystem: Environmental > Aquatic > Freshwater > Lake > Sediment | place: Indonesia: South Sulawesi... | reverse complement strand
CCAGTCATATTGAGAGAAAGAAGCGCTTTAGTCATAGCTCCAACAGGTTCTGGCAAAACAGAGGCTGTAGTCATACCCATATTCATATTATTATCTCATAAAAAGCCAGTGAGAAAAGGCATCAGAATGCTCTACATAACCCCTTTAAGAGCTTTGAACAGAGACATCCTTAGAAGGATCATCAAATATGCTGATAGGGAGGGTTTAAAGGCTGAGATAAGGCATGGCGATACACCCTTATCGATAAGAAGGAAGATGGTTGAAGAGCCTCCCGATGTTCTCATAACTACTCCTGAGACCTTGAGCGTATTGTTGGTTGGAAAGAGGCTTAAGCATCATCTAAAGAGCGTTGAATGGATTGTAATAGACGAACTTCATGAGCTTATAGGAAATGAGAGAGGTTCACATCTAACCATAAGCTTAGAGAGAGTTGAAGCTTTATCAAATGAGAAGGTAAAAAGAGTTGGACTGTCTGCAACTTTAGGAGATCTGAGCATAGCTGCAAAATTTCTATCAGGAATTGGCAGAAAGTGCGCCGTGTTAGTGGATAATTCCATAAGAAATTATAACATAGAATGCAATTATATCGATGGCTCTTTTCTAGATATTGCTGACTTTATCCTAAACCATTTCAAAAAGATGAGTGGGGAGAATAAGACTATCCTTCTCTTCACTAACACAAGAGATGAGGCTGAGTTTATCGGTGCCATATTAAAGGCAAATTCTCCTGATATTCCTATTGAAGTGCACCATGGCTCTCTATCAAAAGAAGTTCGTGAATCTACGGAGATTAAGCTTAGAAGCGGAGAGGCTGGGATAGTCGTTTGCACATCGTCTTTAGAATTAGGTCTGGATATAGGAACTGTAGACCTTGTAGTTCAAATCGGCTCTCCTAGGCAGGCTGTGAAATTGATGCAGAGAGTAGGTAGAAGTAGGCATAAACTAGGCGAGACTGCTTTAGGAATGATTGTTACAAATAGGTTTGATGATGAGCTAGAGGGAATCGCTCTAATAGATCGAGTCAAGAAGAGATGGCTTGAGAACAGTGAATTACATGAGAGAGCCTTAGATGTTTTATCCCATCACCTTTCTGGATTTTCTTTAGATAATTCCTTCTCATTAAAAGATTCTCTTCAAATATTCAAGAGAGCATACCCATTTAGGAATGTTGATTTAGAAGATTTAGATTCTTGCCTTAAAATCCTAAAAAGTCAAGGGATAATAAACTATAATGGAGAAATTGTGAGAAGAAGCAAGAGAACCTACGATTATTACTATGAAAATCTATCGACAATACCAGATGTGCAACAGTTCGATGTTATAGATTTACCGTCAAAGAAGACTATAGGAAGGCTTGATCATCTTTTTGTAGGTGAGTATGGTGAGCCAGGAAAAACGTTTGTGTTAAAGGGCTCTTCATGGAGGATATTATCGATAGATGATGAGAAGATGGAGGTTCATGTGGAGCCTATATCTAAGGATTTGACAACTATACCTTACTGGACTGGCGAATTGATCCCTGTGGATTTGAGTACAGCAAAAGAGGTTGGAAGGCTGAGAAGGCAGGTAATTAGTGATAAGTTAAAGGTTAATGAGAAGCAAAAGAAGAGATTATTGATTTCTAAAGAGAGATTAGGAGTCATTCCTGATGAGAATACGATAGTGATAGAGAAGAAAAAGGCATCTAATTTTATTGTGATTCATGCCTGCTTTGGCTCAAAAGTAAATCAGACTTTAGCTTCGATATTATCTACTTTAATCTCTTCTAAAGGCTATCCTGTCGAGGCTAAATCTGATCCCTATAGAATCTTGCTATCATCCTTCGGAAGATTAGAGATTAAAAATGTAATAGATGCTTTAAATGATGAATTCGATATAGAAGATGTACTCTCTGCTTCTACTATAGGGACTCATCCTTTAAATTGGAAGACATGGCATGTAGCAAAGAAGTTTGGCGTAATCAGCAAAGATGCTCAATATGATAGAAGGTCATCTCGCTTAATACAAGACATATATGCAAAAACAGCCTTATACAAAGAAGTTCTAAGAGAGTTATTCTTGGAAAAGTATAGCATACCAGCAACAAAAGAGATTTTATCAAAGATTAGAAATGGCAAGATAAAAGTGATTCAAAAAGAGGTCGATGAATTCTCGCCCATAGCTAAGCCTATATTGGAATATTCTTCGAGCTTTGTAACCCTTTCTGCAAGTTCTGAGAAAGCAATCATCGATCTTGTTGAAGAGAGATTAAAGAATACAAAGCATAGGCTAATTTGCATGAATTGTGCTTGGGAGAGAATTTTAAGGACAAAGGATGCTGAAGATGTTATTATCTGTCCTTTATGCAAATCTCGTTTAGTCACTGCTACATATCTTTCTGATGATGAATTGCATAAAATAATAATGAGGAAGATAAGAGGAAAGAAGCTAAAAATTGATGAAGAAATAAAATTCAAAAAGGCTTGGAAGATATCTTCTTTCATACAGAACTTTGGGAATAAAGCTCTCCTTGTGCTTTCAGGTTATGGAGTTGGTCCAGATACTGCTGGTAGAATATTGAGAAAGGTTGCTAATTTTGATCAATTGATAAAAGAAATCTATATGGTTGAGAAGACCTTTGTGAGGACGAGAGGTTTCTGGGATTAGATGATAAATGAGATTCTGTTAAATTAAGGGGCATAGCGTATCATCTCTCTAGTACTCCAAACCTTTACCCTCTTCTGCCTTTTGAAGTCCTTATCATCGCTTCAAATGCCGTCACACGCTATGCTCAAAGAGGCAGCTATGAAAGGAATATCATCTTTATCAATCGACCCCATAATCTTTTCAGCTTCATTCCGCTTAGCCAAGATATTCTCCGAAGGAACGATTTGTATGTTAGTCAGAAGGATGCTCAACGTAAGCTTGATCTCTTCTTCAGAGAGACCTGTCTTCTCCACAAGGAGGGGTAGATGCTTCTCAACCTCCTCTACAGCATACTCAGGAACATAGAACTGGTGATTAGGGCTTAGAAGAATGACTCTAACCTTCGAACCCTTGATAAGGGCTTTAAGGATAATGTTCGTATCTATGATGAGCTTCAAGCATTTCTTCCTTCAGCTTTACTGTATCTCTCCGCTATTCCTCTTTTGACTAATTCGCTGATTTCAAGAGCCTCTTTCTCTGATAGCTTGCTCTTACTCACGATCTTATCGAGGAGCTCAAGCTTTCTTGCATACTCCCACATCGCCTGTCTAGCTACTTCACTCCACTTTATCTCAGGATGCCTCTTCATTATCCTATAAAGCTCCTCTGGCACTGCTAAGGTTACGTTTACCAAGTTTATCACTTATGTGCAATAAGTAAATATACATATTAATAAGCTTACACTCTTTAATGTAACAAATGAGGGAAGTTTATCTTCAAAGAACCTTTTATACTTGCGTTCTAAGCCTTCTAATTTCTTGTAATTCTAATAAGCCATGTTCGATTTGCTTTCTTTCATTTGGCTTTAGACCAAGATTGTCATAGATTGTTTCATCAAGGTCTTTTTGCACTCTTCTCTCGTTCTCGATTGTCTCTCTCAACTTAGGGAGAATATAATTGGCTACAAAGTCACGCTCAGAAGTATATTTTGACATTCAGTTTACTTAATTATTATTCGATATATTCATGTTACGAAAATTAACAAGCCTTATTTAAAATGCTAAACAACAATTTACCAAATATTAGGTTATAATCCTATATGCATAAAGATAACCTCATCACGAAATTTTCATATATGAATTCATTGAATTTTACTTTTCACTTCATCGACAATTTCCAATATGAAAAATTTTTTTATGATGATATCTATTTAGTAAATTAACTAGTGACTCTTTCAATAGATGAATAGGGTCTTATTATAAAGATATGTTCATTTTTTCCTGATATTTGTGGTATTATAGCACTAATTCTTAATCTTTCTCCTGGTGAAATTCCTTCTAAAAGGCTAGTTAAATCTCTCCAAGCAACTACCTTTCTCTCCCCAGTCTCATCTCCTACCATAATTTCTGCTTTCTTTATGATGGAACCATCCTTTGTTGTCACATCTTTTATGCTAGCATGAGATAATGCTATAACCTCAAGAAAGACTGGATGATCTAAATTTTGTGTATTTTTGATCTTCAATAAGAATGATTGTACTTTAGGGTATATCGGGTCATCCAAAGTTTTAGTTACTATCGATTTTTCATCATCACAAACAATCTTTGAATTAATAACTTCTCTTGGGTAGCAAGTTATCAAGCTATCAGGCTTAATAGATAACAGCTTATCGTGAGCATCATCCTTTGCTACTAGAGTATAAAACCTCTTTATAGAATCTATCAACAAAGCCGATGTGCTCTTCCCTTCTTGAGTAGGACCTATAGATAATAATCTAAACGACATAGGGGAGGCTCTATGGATTATTTTCTTAGAGATGACTTCTAAGAGAGTCCCTGTATCTCCATGAAACTCTATCTCACCATAAGATAGCATCTTCGCTCTTACGTTAACCAAGCGCACGATAAAACCTATTTGTAAACTTTCTATGGCTTTTGATTCGCTATCCCATATGGCAACACGAACAGATTGGTCGCTGTCTATATCATTTATGTAAAACTGAATAACAGAACCTTGGCTACCATCTTTTCTTGTAAATTGAGATAATTTTGGCTCTGTCTTTACTGAACCACGGATAGAAAGGTAAGAGACTGGAGATTTTATGGCTGAGACGTCTTTTGTTACTTCCTCTATAGTTGGGAATTTTTTAATCAATTCTTGATCATCTATAACTTCTATGCTTCCTCTTGATCCTACATGTAGTTCAGAGCGTCCATCTAAACCTGATCTAACGTAGCCTTTTATTATCCTCAAAACAGTGTTTGGATTTATGTTTAAAGAATCGATCAAAGTGGCTTTCTCATCCCATAAAGTAACCTTTGTAAAATTGTCCTTATCGAACAGGATGATTTTCCTATAATAGCCCTGAGAGCCGTCCTTCTTTGTATAATTTTGAATCGGATATACACTTAAAACACGAGATATTATCGTTATCTCACTGGCACCAATATAAAGATCCTTAAGAGTCAAGTCTGAGGTTGTCATATATTCCAAAGTTATGCCCAAGTCTGAGGCTACAAGGAAGAGGGCGCCCATATCTGTTAAGTAACCTGCTCCTACCTTTCTCTTCTTCTCCTCTATCAGATTTGATAGGGCGCTCTTATCCATGCTTGATCGTTTTTGCAACTCATCGAATAGCCTATCGAATTCTGCCAATTTTACTTACTTATTTGTATTGGTCACTTATTTAAGTTAATGACGTTATATTTCAATCTAATAAAGTCTAAGTTTTAACCAAGCGTCGCTAAAAATTTATTGATTATTAGATCAATAGGGCATGTTCTTAAGACTAAAAAGTAACACATTTTAACAACTTGTACGAATCTAACTTGGGCTGATCCCTTTGAGTAGTAGTAAGAAAAAGAAGCAAGCTCCTATGCCAGCTTCTAGTGCTGGGCTTCTTAGATTTTTTGAGGATGAAACAAAAGGAGTAAAAGTCCGTCCAGAGATGGTCATGGCATTAGCTATTGGCATAGCTATTATATCTATCCTCTTGCGCATCTTATTGCCAGCATAATTTGGGTGTTAGACAACTGCAGAAGGACTCTAAGTCGAGCATAGCTAGAAAGTATCAGAATCTCTTCACTTTGCCATCTATTAAAGTAGCAATGATTTTAACTATGATCACATCTACCTTTTTGTTTATCAGCTCTTATTTCTTGCTTTACGAACTCAACTTATCAACACTCATAACTCTTCTTATCTTCGAGGTTTCAATTTTTGTCTCAATAATGATAGAGCGGTTTCTCTTAGAGGATAATCCTTTAGCCACTTTCAGAAGGCTCGTCTTTATCTCTTTTTTCTCTTACTTAGTTTGGTTGTCAGTGCTTATCTTCGGTCTTCTCTTCTCCATCCCTTTCTCGATTTATTATAGGAATTATATCTCTCTTTTGCTTCTAGGCTTTTTTTACGTTATAGCGTTCAGGTTATTGGTCGTAGGCTCTATATTTTATGGGAATTTATTAAAAAAAGCCTTCATCACCTTCTTTCAGCCAATGATATTAGCACCTATGTTGTTCCCTATACCATCATTCATTGAGATAATCACAATATACACAATTCCTACTCTGGGCGGGGCTATCACCATAACTTTGGTTGCACTTTACCTAATCTTTGTCAATAGACCGGGTGCAAAATTGATGGGGGTAGGTTCTTTAATGCTTCTCCGTTCTTTTCTTTCAGCTTGGGCTGCCAATTATCCTGAATTTATAGAGGAGTTTATGGATAAGATGAGTTCTCAACAAAAAGTCAGGGCAAATGTGATAGTTTTAGATTCAAAGAATATGAAAATAGCTCTTGTAATACCAGAAGTGCACCCAGGTCCTTTCTATCCTATAGGGAGTAGCAACTTACCCTTCTATCTTCAAAATTGGTTCTTAAGTAATGGTTTGTCACCTATGATTCTCCATGGAGTCTCAGGACATGAGCTCAATCTTCCGTCTAAGAGAGAGGTAGATAAATTCATTTCATCCTTTAAAAGCTTAAAAACTATAGCATCAGGGAAGACTTGTAGCATCCCCATCATAGCCAAATTTGGAAAAACAACAGCCACATGTATTGCCTTTGGAGATACTATTTTGGTTATGCTGACTCTATCCCCTTTTGGCATGGAAGATTTACCATTGGATTTAAAGCAAGAGATAGAAGGTCTAGCCTTGAGGTTTGGTTACAACCATACTACAATAGTAGACACTCATAACTCACAGGGAGATTTAATAAAAAAAGAGGATTGTGACGAGTTGATCAAAGCCACTGAGAAAGCCTTGACGGATTTAAGGTCTTTAGATCAACATAATTTTACGGTCGGATTCGCCCATTCTTCAGAGCTTAATCCTCGATTAGGAAATGATATAGGACCGGCTGGGCTAGGTGTTCTAGTATTTGAGATCAATGGTAAAAAGTATAGCATAGCGGTTGCAGATTCGAACAACGCTATCATGGGTTTAAGGGAAGAATTATTAAGAAATTTTAAAGACTCAAGTGCACCTGTTTTAGAGTTATGCACTTCTGACACCCATGTTACTGCTGGCAAGGCATCAGGCTTAAAAGGCTACATAGCTCTGGGGGAGAGAACGGGTTTGAAAGAGTTATCAGAAGTCATAAGGATTCTTATCGATAAATCGTTAGAAAGAATGGCCCAGGCTAATTTTCAAGTTAATTATATTGATTCATCGGTGAAGGTTATAGGCATGAAACTTATTGATGATTTCTCAAAAGTTCTTGATAGATCTTTCTCATTGTTTAAGAAAGGCGGTCTTATCATAACTGCTCTCTCCATTTTATTTTTGATTTTGACTGCAATCTTCGTTTAGCTAACTTAACTAGTCTTACTCGTAGGCTTTTTCCACCATTGCTTTACATACAAATAGACTGCAAACGTAGATATGACGGTAACTAAGAGAAGTGAAGTTACTATCCACCTCCAATGTTCCTCCATAAGAAAAGGAATACCATAAATCGTTGCTAGAGTGTTAGGTACAAGAATAGCTGTTCCTATGATCGTTAACCAGAGCAGTAATGTAGTCATCTTATTCGTTATATCTGTTTGAAGGACGCTAACGTTGGCTGATAGTACCTCAAGTATATTCCCTGCAAGTGATATCTGCCTTTCTAAATCTGCAAGGACTAGGTTGAATTTTGCCAAAATCTCTTCCCTATCTGAAACCATTTCCGCATCACCATATCTTAAGGAATGCACTACATCATGAGTAGCCCATGCAATATTCAGGAATGTAACTATCGATCTTCTTATCTCGAACATTTCAGTGCTAATTTCACGCGGGGGTGAAGTCCTTAACGTCATTTCCATCAACTCAGACCTTTCTACCATAGAGCCTAGTACCTTGAAGTTATGTTCATTAACCTCATCTATAATCCTTGCCAATAGAAGGGTCTGCCTTTCAGCCCATTCCTCATTCATCATTGGAAGCTTCTTAAGAAAGGAATCTGCATATTGAGAGAGCTTCAGTAGATGCTCTGCATACTCATCATGAATAGTTACCAATAGATTTTGCTTAACGTAAATTAAGAAAGGAATCGTAGTTACCTTTCTCTCTTCAAATCTTACCACTGGCATCATAAGACCTATAGTATCTCCTTTATCCTCATAATTAGACAGATAGCCTGAGAAGATCGCTGATGGCTCTAAACTAAGTTTAAGTCCTTTTACAACTTCTTCAGCACCTAAAGATACATCGCTTACAACGAAATCTAGCCAAGTCAATTTACACTTATCAGTACATGATAAAGCTTCATTCAAATTTTGAGTTGAAAGTCTTATCTTCGATCCATCTTGAGTCACGCCTGCACAATGAATAGCCCTGATCATAACTATTCTGAATAATTTTGATTTCTCAACTTATTAGATTATCGGTTTATTTTCGTATTTATAATGTATTATGATGTTCTTAAGAGTATTGAATTCTATTCATGCTCAGATAGCCTCTTTATATGTACTTAAGCTCATGTTTTGTTTGCTTGCTGGTAGCTATTAAAGTGTTGTATAGAAGCATTGCAACAGTCATTGGGCCAACCCCACCTGGAACTGGGGTTATTGCTTCTGCTTTCTCCTTTATTTTTTCAAAATCGGTGTCGCCGACTAAACGATAGCCACTCTTTGTGGTAGCATCTGGTATCTTATTGATACCAACATCGATTACTATAGCTCCTTTTTTTATCATATCAACTGTGATCACCTTAGGGCTGCCCATTGCTACTACTAAAATGTCTGCCTGTTTAGTAAAAGAACTCATATTTTTGGTTCCAGTATGGCATATGGTTACTGTGGCGTTAGCTCCTTCTTTTTTCTGCATCAATAAAGCTGCCAATGGTTTTCCTACCAGATTACTTCTGCCACATATCACTACATGTTTGCCTTCAGGATCATAGCCACTTTTCATTAACAATTTTTGAATACCATAAGGAGTACAGGGTATTATACAAGATTCTCCCCTTAGCAATTTGCCCATATTTACTGGATGAAGACCGTCAACATCCTTCTCTGGAGATGTAGCAGATATGACTTTATGCTCATCTATTCGCTGTGGAAGAGGCAATTGCAACAGAATTCCATGAATGCTCTCATCTTTATTCAATTCTTTGATGAACTCTATCAATCTATCTTCTTCTATATCCTCAGAAAGTTGATAGTTCTTCGATTTTATCCCAACTTCTTCACAATTCTTATGCTTTATATTTAGATAGATCTTAGATGCTGGATCCTCGCCCACTAAAATTGTTGCCAAGCAAGGTTCTATGCCATCCTTTTTGAATAAATCTACTTCATCTCTTATGTTGCTCTTGATCTCCTCAGAAAGTTTTCTCCCATCCATTATTACTGCTGTCATCCCAACACCTTATCCAAAGGCTTGCCTTCTTTCTCCCATTCATCCTTCTGATACTCGATATATACTCTCTGCCTCTTCTCCCATGCATCCTCCCAATCGTCTCTATAATCTATTCTCACCCTTCTCCCTTCTATCTTCAGTCTGCCATCCGCGTGCAATTGCATTGCCTTTGGGTAAAGCCTATGCTCAAAGACCAATATTCTATCCGAGAGGGTTTCTTCTGTGTCATCTTCTCTAACTGGAACTGCATGTTGTAGAATTATTGGTCCTATATCCACACCTTTATCCACATAATGTATAGTGCATCCAGATACTTTAACACCATAGTCTATGGCTTGTCTTTGAGCATGTAAGCCTAGGAATGAAGGTAATAAGGCTGGATGAATATTCATTATCTTATGCTTATACTCGTCTATGAAGTAAGGGCTGAGTACTCTCATGAAACCTGATAATACTACCAAATCTACACCATAATCTCTTAGCGTATTTGCGACTTCCTTATCGAAAACTTCTCTCTCCTTGTTCCTATGGTCTATGAACTTACTCTCTATTCCATTTTGCTCTGCAATCTCCAATGCATATGCATCTTTATTGTTACAAACTAGGATGCCAATCCTTACATTTTCTAAAACTCCTAATCTTATATGGTCGATTATAGACTGAAAGTTCGAACCCCTGCCAGACGCCAATACTCCTAAAGTGAATTTTTTCAAATCTAGTCTACCTATTTTATTAATATAATTTTTTCATTTAAAACTATTTTAAAAGTTTCTCGATACGTAAATCCAAGATAAAGAGAAATTAATCTCTACTGATAATGATCAGATGATGGAAATAGGCTTTTTGATCAAGGAAATAAGAAAGATGCTTCAAGATATGCTAGGGAGCGAAACTGCTTTAGGGGAGATAAGCAAGAGCAGAAGAAGCGATCCCTTTAAAGTCTTGATAGCAACTATATTATCCCATAGGACAAGGGATGAGAATACGAGCAGAGCTTTCCAGCAATTATTCTCAACCTATAAAGATGTAAAAGAAATTGCAGAAGGCGATGAGAATACAATACAAGAATTAATCAAACCAGCAGGTTTCCATCGTGTAAAGGCGGGAAGGATAAAAGAAGTTTCGAAGATAATAATAGATCGATATAATGGAAAGGTGCCTGATGATCTTGAAAAATTGCTATCATTACCATCTGTTGGTAGAAAAACAGCGAACTGTGTATTAGTGTATGGTTTTGGTAAAGAAGCAATTCCTGTTGATACTCACGTTCATAGAATTGTAAATAGGTTAGGATTGGTTAATACAAAAACACCTGAAGAAACCGAATTCGAGTTGATGAAGAAAGTTGATAAGAAGTATTGGATAGATATAAATGAGCTATTTGTGAGATTCGGTCAAAAAATCTGTAGACCTATTATACCAAGATGTAATGCATGCAGACTCAGAAGTTATTGTAAATGGTATCAAGAATTTGGTAAGAGAATTTATGAAAAAGAAGGATGAATTTTGGTTTTTATCATGTATTTCCTTATGCTTAATGGGCTACTTTTTCGGTTGGCAAAATTATATATGCAATTGATCAAACTACTTCTAATAGGGGGCATGCCCTTATCACTGACTTTTTGACAGGTGGGTATTTTGATAGATAAGATCGAATCGAAAGGTTTGGACGCTTGGTATGATGAGAAGCATGTAGTCAAAAACGTATCACTAAGAATAAAGAGCAATCAAGTAACGGCTGTGATAGGACCATCAGGTTGTGGTAAATCAACTCTCATTAGATGCTTTAACAGGATGCATGAGCTTGTCCCTGGAGCAAGATTATCTGGTAAGGTACTCTTAGATGGAGAAGATATCTATGCAGACTTCGTCGATCCTGTTGATATTAGGAGAAGGGTAGGGATGGTCTTCCAGAAGCCTAACCCATTCCCTACTATGTCTATCTTTGATAACGTAGCAACTGGTTTAACACTAAACGGTGTTAAAGATAAGAAGAAGATACGTGAAATGGTTGAGAGAAGCTTAATGATGGTTACACTTTTGGATGAAGTCAAGGATAGATTGAACGAATCAGGGGCAAGTCTATCTGGTGGACAGCAGCAGAGATTATGTATAGCAAGAGCATTAGCAGTAGAACCAGAAGTCATTTTACTGGACGAACCATGCTCAGCCCTTGATCCAAATGCAACTTCAAAGATAGAAGAATTGATCGTTAATCTTAAAGAAAATTACACCATAGTAGTAGTAACTCATAACATGCAACAAGCTGCCAGAGTCTCAGACTTTACAGCGTTCATGTATCTAGGAGAGATAATAGAGTACGGAGAAACTGCTAGAATATTCAAATACCCAGAGAAAGAGCTGACCGAGAGATACATTACGGGGAGATTCGGTTAATTCTTTTAAAATCATAGTAAAGCTGGTTCTGTTATTCCTCTTCTATATCGGTATTTCCTTACAACTTCGTCCTTTCGCTCATAATCCTCTATGTTCCTTTTTCTCTTTTCAAGTATAACATAAGGCTTGATATTATCAATGATCTTTCTTATATCATCTCTTGCATTTACTACCGCTGAATTCTTAGTTTCAATACAAGATATGCCTTGCTTCTTAAGAAAATCACATATCGACCTTAGAAATTCTGGTTCATTTGTTTGTGTAATGGAAAACTCTCTATCATAGCCGTCTTCCCTCGCCCAAATACCTAAAGTTCCTTCAGCTTGCCACCAATCAGCAAGTTTTTCCCAATTCTATGATAACTTTGTTTTCATTTCTTCGTCTAATCTTTCAGTCTCATTTATAATTTCTGGCATAAAATGTTCAGCCAATCCCTATCGTCTTCCTTTTCGCAATCTCCATTAATGCGTTTAATTCATCTGGCTAAACTTAAATAGACAGTTTGGCTTTTTAAAAATATATAACAGGAAGGTTTGGTTAATTTATTATGGCAAGACTATTAGATCTAGGAATGGATAAACTTACCAACATGATTCTAGACATGGCAGGGTTATCGGAGAAAGCCGTTGCCACAGCGATCCAGGCATACACCGAAGGAAGAGATGTTAGGGATGAAGTCTTCAAGTGGTCTGAAGCGCTCAGATTTCTTCAAGATGAAGTAAGCGAGCTAGCTATCGAATTGATAGCAAGGTACCAACCTGTAGCATCGGACCTTAGGTTCATCAAATCTTCTATGGAGATAACTTATGGATTGTCTCGCTTTGGTCGCTATGCCTATGATATAACCACTGTGTTATACATGTTTGGAGATTTATCAAAATGTGATCATTCAACGATCATAAATATGGCGGATAAGGTAAAGGTCATGATATATAAGAGTATAGAAGCCTTCATAAAAAGAGATGTAGAGATGGCGAGAACACTCTCAAAGATGGATGATGAAATCGATAATATGTACAAAGAGTATGTAAAAAGAATCATCGAAAATAAAGGAGGCAATTTGAGATGCTCCATATCTGCAACTTTGATCTTAAGGTATCTTGAAAGAATAGCAGACCATGCCAACTCTATAGGTGATAAAGTAGTCTACATAGTTATAGGCGAGAGCACCCCTAGAAGATGAAAAAAATTTTTCATATTGGAAATCATTGATGAAGTGAAAATAAAAATTCAATCATTCTTATATGAAAAATATCAAATTAATACTATTATAAGCGCCGGGGATGGGATTTGAACCCATGAGTCCACAAGGGACAACCGCTTACTTTACTAATAGACTCGAGGCGGTCGCCTTAACCTGGCTTGGCTACCCCGGCTATCATTTTTAATCTTCTCATATTAATTAAGTTTAATTTGATATAGGAGATAATTCATACAATTCTTGCGGGGGTAGCCAAGTCTGGTCAAAGGCGCAAGGTTCAGAACCTTGTCCCTTAGGGGTTCATGGGTTCAAATCCCATCTCCCGCACTTTTTGCCCTCAAATGATTCAACTTTACTAACTTAGAGTGATATGACAGATTTAGGACGTGCGCATCTCTCTGGTAACGTAGGTCGCTTCTTGGCAAAGTTATGACCTTATCCTTTCATCGTCTTCTTCTTACCGTCTTTAATCAACCCTCAAAATGCAATCTTTGGGAATTTCTTCAGTGTGAACATTTCGAACTTTTCAACAATTCTTGCTCCCTTTATTTTTGGACTACTTCTGTTAAGTGTTGTAAGTGGATTTGCGTATGATATCCAGAAACAGACCGATTCACATCAGGCATCTTCGATGAGCCGGTGACTTGAACAACAACATGGAGGACATGAACGGAAGGTCAGAGAGAAGGTCATGCGTGGGATAAAGACCTTTGATTCTCCGATTCTCAAGGGCTGCCAACTTTAGCTGAAAGCGAAGTCGGACCTCTGCCCGGAGGGAGCCGGAGGGTTTTGTCATAGAAAAATCCGGGGCATAGTTTGGGCCCCACCCTTTTTGGGTATGGGCTCCCTAGAGAACAGCATCGTTCAAGGTACGGAACCTGCAGGTGCGCTAGGCTCGCTTTCCTTTGTCCCAGTAATAGAGAAACAGGTCTTTAACCCAGTTGAGGAACATTGGATCCTTTCCAAAGAAGCCAGCGTAATCCGTTCTTCCTCCAACGAGGCGAAAGCATATGGCAGCCTCTTTTTCAGTAAGCGCGATGATTGCTGGGATGTCAGAGAGAGTCCTATTTTCGAGGTTTGGTAGTTTTGCAGGCTGAATTGCATTGGGCGGAAGGAAGCTTTCTAGAAAAAGCATTCTGACTTTTACCCCTTTACGGATTTTTTCATTCATTATTGGGCCCATGAGCTCAGGGACACGGCCTTCTGCCAATCCCCACGCGAATTGCTCAGCTTCCATAAACATCCGTTCACCCTTGTTTAAGCCCTCAATCGTGTCCATTATCAGGTTCGTTTGTGAAAGCTCGCCTATTCTGTTCACGAATTGGCAAGGAAGCCGCAATATGTCATGCGTCGAGAAGTATTCCTTGTGCTTAGAGACAAATTCTAAAGAGGAGGAGAGCTGCAACACTAGTTTGCCATATTGTGTAATGGTGTACGAACCTTCGGGCTGCCTTTGAACCAGCCGAGCTTCGCTCAGGCGTTGCAGTTGCCTGAAAGCTTCCGTTGCAGTCACTTCTAGTCGGCGGGCGATTTCCTGCATCTTAAGACTTTTTGTCTGCAGTTCACGCAATATGCCGAGTCTGCTTTCGCTTGCAAGCTCAAAAAACAGCTTTTCTATTCCTTCATCATTTTCCAATTTCTTATCACCGATGCTAAAGTCTTAACACTGTTGCTTACTTCTAAGCATTTTCGTCAAATAAAACTTATCACCTTTTGGTGCCTTCTCAGTAATGTGAGGAAGCAAGAATGGAAAACAAAACAATCAATAAAGAACGGGTCTTCTCTGTTGAGCTCAAGTCGAAGAGAGACCTCAAGAACGTCACCCTGACCAACGGCTCCAGCGACAGTGTCCTCGTGGAGGGCACTATAGGCGAGCTGGTGCAAGCCACGTTCGCGGAAGGCATCATCTTGGAAGTCGTCGGCAAAAAGGGAATCCTAAGAATAGACCTGGGAGAAGACGAAATCAAAAAAAACAACTGATCAAGACCGAACCGAGGTGAAAAAACAATGAGAATAATGAACAAGACGAGAGCTGCGGCTTCAATTATTGGCATTTTCGCTGGACTTGGCGGCGCATCTCACGGACCTGGTGAAATGCTTCAGGGCAACATAGCTCCAAGCGGAATCATAATAGAGGCTTGGCCTGAACTGACAGCATTGAACGGGGAGCCTGCTATGACTATCGTTCCGAGCTTCCTCGTAACAGGAGTACTGACGATCATATTCGGTCTCTTAGTTGCAATATGGGCGGCTAAGTTTGTTCAAAGGAAGAACGGCGGCCTTGTTCTGATTCTGCTATCAATCATAATGCTGCTTGTTGGGGGAGGTTTATTCCCGCCAGTGTTTGGTGTCGCAGCCGGGATCATCGGAATACGCATTAAGCACAGCAGCGAGTCGACAAAACATGGAGGTCTTGACTAATGACCAAAGCATTGATTGTTTACGGAACTCGGTACGGGGCAACAGCCAGCACATCGGAGGAGATTGCGCGGATACTCCGAGAAGAAGGATTTGATGTTCGAGTAGTCAACGCCAAAGAAGAAAAAGTGCAGGACATAACCGAATACGAACTCGTCATCGTTGGCAGCGGTATGCAGATCTACAGGTGGACAGGCGAAGCAGAAGATTTCCTGAAAAAGTTCCAGAAGGAATTGGCGAAAAAGAAAGTGGCGCTTTTCGTCTCGTCTGGCGCGCAGGCATTAATTGAGCATGAGGGAAAACCAGAGAAAATTGGACGGGGCAAAAAGAAATACCTTGACGAAAAAGCCGCCAAGTACAATCTGCAACCTGTTGCTTTAGGCTTGTTTGGCGGCGTCTGGGACTTCAACAGATGGCCATGGTGGGCAGGGAAGGCCAAGCCAATGACTAAACAGCAGTTGGACGCAGCGGGGTTCAAAGAAACAAAACCCGGAATCTATGATACAAGAGACTGGAACGCCATCCGAAGCTGGGCAAAAGAACTCGCCCAAAAGGTTCGCTCATGACCCTGTGCGAGCTTTCAAAATTGATTGAGTAGCGCAAATTTTTATATGCACGGAACGTTATGCGAAAGGCAGAGCGCCAAGAGATTTGAAAAAATGAAGAAAGGAGGAAAATCAATGAGTATACCGAACAAAACTGACGTGGAACCATCGGAAAGCCATCAGATGAAGGTCTTAATTGTCTATGACTCGGTCTATGGGAATACGGAGAAAATTGCCAAAGCTATCGGTGATGCTATTACTGGTGAGGTGAAAGTGCTCCGTGTTGGTGAAGTGAATTCTTCCGAATTGAAAACATTTGACCTTCTCATCGTCGGTTCTCCGACCCAAGGAGGCAGACCGACGCCGGCGATTCAAGACTTCCTTAACAAAATTTCGGAGCCTGTTATTAGGGGTATAAATGTGGCTGCGTTCGATACCAGATTATCGACGAGACTGGTCGGAATCTTTGGCTATGCCGCAGTAAGAATCGCTGACAGTCTGAAAAGAGATGGCGGGACTCTCATAGCGTCACCAGAAGGTTTTTTCGTAAAAGGTAAAGAGGGTCCACTGAAAGAGGGAGAGCTAGAGCGGGCAGCCAGATGGGCGAAAGAAATTGCTAAATAGTTTTGACTTCGATGTGTTAACATAAAATGTGATTACTACGCCATTCGTGGTTAGAATGATGAAACATCCTGGAAGGAGGACAAAATGACTTCAAAGAGTTCAAGCCAGATGAATCAGGTTGCTGATGCCAAAACTGCAGACTCCGCCTGGAAGAGTCTCTACACGGTTGGCGGAGCGGCTGCCCTGATTGCAGGAGTGATCTTCAGAAGAAACCTCGGGCCAGAAATTTCGCTCTTCAGCGGGCACGCGCCACCCAGCACCGTAATCGACTGGTTTACGCTACTTCAGAACAACAAGCTCCTTGGACTCTCCTTGCTCAACCTCTTTGACATTGTCGACTATGCTCTTGTGGGTCTGATGTTTCTCGCCCTCTACGCTGCCCTCAGACGAGCCAATGAAAGTTACATGGCAATCGCTACGACCCTTGGCTTCGTAGGGATAGCGGTCTACTTCGCATCGAACACGGCCTTCTCCATGCTTTCCCTCAGCGACCAGTATGCGGCTGCGACAACAGATGCGCAGAGATCTATGTTCTTGGCAGCAGGGCAGGCGATGCTTGCCATCAATAATCCTGGCGCTATCTACCAGGGCACTGGTTGGTACATGAGTTTCCTCCTCCTGGCCGTTGCTGGTCTGATAATCTCAGCTGTCATGCTACGGAGCAATATCTTCAGCAAAGTAACCGCTTATGTGGGAATTCTGGCAAGTGCATTCGATTTGACCTGTTGCATCACCTTAGCCTTCGTGCCAGCGATAGATGTCTTCCTCTTGTCCGCCTCCGGCCTGCTTTTGATGATATGGCACATCTTGGTTGGCTGGAGGCTCTTCCAGTTAGGGTAGGACATCTCGAAAGAAGAGGCGAATCGGAATTAAAAATAGGCAAAGCCGCGTTAGCAATCGGAGTGCTTTTAGCATTTCAATCATCTGCTCAGCGCGCGTTGGATTTCTGAATTCATGCAAAAATCCCGAGAATTTAAACCGAAGTTTAAACCTAACCCCCCACACTTGTAAAAACAACACATACGTATGTGAGCCTATTTCGCTTTTGTTTAAGCGCAATAGCATGACTATCATCCTCCATTTAGCATGATGAAAGATTGCAAAAGCCTGTCAGTATTACATAAGAGTTAAATATGATACTTTTTAGTTATAAGTATGGTGAAAAGAATTTGGGTTATACAGTCACGGAGAAAGGCACGGTGACGATCCCTGCTGAGATTAGAAAAAAGTATAACTTAAGAAAAGGCTCCCGTGTCGAGTTCGTCGAAACTGATGAAGGAGTCTTACTTGTCCCCACCGTCCCCTTGGAGAACCTCTTCGGTGCAGATAAAGCCATAAAGGAAACAGTATATGGGATGATAAAGGAATTGCAGGAAGAAAGGAGGAAAGAAGCATCTGAGGAAGAATAGGCTCATCTTCGACACAGGTCCACTCTTTCTGTACTTTGCCGAGGATGATCAGGTCAAAGAAATGCTTGGCGAAGTCTTAGCTGGAAGGGTAGAGGGGTACACTTGTGAGACCAACATGGCAGAGTTTTACTATAAAACCTGTGAAAAACTTGGCCGAGAGGTTGCGGAAGTGAGACATACGTCTATAAGACTCTCTAAGATGTCGATATTGGCTACAGATGAGCGACTTACACGCATTGCAGGAGGCTTAAAGTGTATTCACAGAGGCAAACTCTCTCTAGCAGATGCCTATATCGTGGCAGTCGCAAAAATGCTAGGAGGAACCTTAGTTACAACAGATCCTCGGCTTTTAGAGATTAAATTGGCGCAAACCAGATTACTTAAGATTCCTTAAATATTATGTCTGATATTTTCCAAAACAAACCCGCATTTTTAGAGAGATAATAACAAGTAGATAAGAACCATAGCGAGAAGCATTACGAAAGCTATTATCCAATTCCAAATAAAGTAGGTGCTTTACAAGTATTTTCTACCGGTAAATTAAGGTCGAAATCCCACCCCCTCACCAACATGTTCACTTAAATATAGTTACAGGTGGAGCCAATAATGTGTAGCTTGAGAGGAATACAACACTCACCATAATAGTTGGCAGTCCTAAAGAGGTTATGTGTTTCTTTTTTTCGAATAAAGAAGCCGTTTATCAACGCCAGTATCTCCGGCATATTGAGGCTGTAGAGAGCCCATTTCCCTTCACGTCTCTTTTTGACTATTCCTTCCCGTTCAAGTATGTTTAGGTGATGTGACGCATTAGGTTGAGTGACATCTAATGCAACCATTATCTCACAGACACACATCTCCTTCACAGCAAGCATCTTGACTATTCTAAGTCGACTTGAGTCACCGAGCGTCTTGAAGAACTTCTCCTTAGACCTGAACAGGGCATCGTCACCAACACTTCCAGCGAGAAGTCTCAACTCTGCGGCATACTTTTCTACATTCCCCGCTTTACATATTTCAGAGGAAACTAAGCGTTGCAATCTTGCGTAGATGGTGCTCACGTCACCATTTTAGTTTATTATAACCATTAACCAAAAATTACACAGAAGAAGGCTTAACAATTACTTTTTGTATCATCAATTAGGGTATCAAAGAGTTTTGAGGGGTCGGAGATTACAATGTCTGCACCGAGACCTTCGGCTATAGGCCCTCCTGTCACGATCTTTAGATCCGATCTAATCTCCCTTATTCTTTCTATAAGATCAATAATCGATTCTCTAGTCTCTTCCTGTGTGCAAGATATTATGACAAATTTAAGAGAAGGGTCTGACAGATGCTCCAATATTTCCTCTATGACTACTCCCTTCCGCATTTCATAGACTTTTAATCCCTTTGCTTTCAGCAAGACAGTAAGTAGATCCTTTACGACAATGTGACCTTCGCCCTTCACAGTTATCACTAGTACGGTAAAGAGTGGATTTGGTGTAGGCGATATCCTCGCCTCAAGAAGTCTTAATACCTTATGTGTTGCGATATAGCATTCAGACCATCTACTCAGTGCACCGTCAGGGTCTCGATGGTACCATTCACTGTAATCCATCCATGCTTTGAGGACGCCCCTCAGTATAATATCCTCGATGTTGAGTCCATTATCAAGGGCTCTCCGAGTAGCGTTTATGGCGGCTTCGCTATCGCCTAAGAGTATGGTCCTAGCCTCCTCTTCCAGCAGATTATCCGTCAAGATCTCTTCTCCATCTAGCCAGCTACTCTATCCACGAACCACTTCTTCACTTCCTCATACTTTAGTATCTTTCCTTGAGATACGATCTCGTTATTGATGAGTGCCGGAGTGAAGAGGACTCCAGGCCCAAGAACTTCCACATTTCCTAACGTCTTTGCACTCATCTTATCACTTATCCCGTTTAGATAAATAAACTTAAATATGTTACTATGAAGATCTTTGTTGCAGAAATGAACTCCTATGAATGAAAAGGCCAAGAGTCAACTACCACTACTCAGCAGGTTCCTCACCCTCTGGATATTCTTGGCCATGATGCTCGGCGTTGGTTTAGGATATGTCTTCCCTGAAACCGCTGACATCATCGGCTCCATGAGCATCGGCACAACATCAATTCCCATAGCCATAGGCCTAATTTGGATGATGTATCCCCCCTTAGCAAAGGTCCGGTATGAAGATCTGAGGAAGATAGTCAGGGCTGAAGGCTCAAAGACCATGCTCTCAACCTCGCTGACCCTGAACTGGATAATTGGGCCATTCTTGATGTTCATGTTGGCTTGGATATTCCTTGCTGACCACCCGGCCTTCAGAAATGGGATAATCATAGTAGGACTGGCAAGGTGTATAGCTATGGTGATAGTTTGGAACAGTCTTGCAGAAGGGGATAATGAGTGGGCAGCCATACTTGTAGCCCTGAACTCCGTCTTCCAGATAGCAATGTATTCAATCCTAGCCTACTTCTACATAACTGTGGTTAGCTCTTGGATTTCAGGACATGGGTTTGTTGTTCACATATCCTTGATAGAAGTAGCCCAGTCTGTGGCGATCTACCTAGGGATTCCTTTCTTCGGAGGGATGATAACCAGATTCTATTTTATGAGGACAAAGGGAAAGGCTTGGTATGAAAACGTCCTAATGTCCAAGCTGAGCCCCACCTCTCTTTTCGCCCTCTTATTCACCATAGTGGTCATGTTCTCCCTTAAAGGCGAATACATAGTTAGCCTACCACTTGATGTTGTCAGAGTAGCGATCCCCTTGCTGGCGTATTTTATTATAATGTTCTTAGCATCATTTGCATTAGGTTATTACTCAAAGCTAGATTATGGAAGAACAACCTCACTCGCCTTCACAGCAGCTAGCAACAACTTTGAGCTAGCTATAGCTGTTGCAGTTTCCGTATTTGGTCTAGCTTCACAGGAGGCATTCGCCACGGTAATAGGGCCATTGATTGAAGTGCCAGTTATGATAAGCCTTGTGAATGTAGCCCTTTGGGCAAGAAAGCATCTATTCATATGACAACACTTTTGAATAATTGAGCAAAGAATCTGAGTATTTATCAGAAGTAGGGTGCTTTTATATTACAATATAATCATAAATAGCTAAAAATTTCATAAAGCATTTTTATCTATGTTTGCCCAAGTATTCTGTTGAACTCGACTTGCCAAACCCAACCATGCTTAGACCAACTATAGCATTATTCATACTTTCCCCTATGATCGCTGAGCTTCTTTCGGGCTCATCCCCTCCGTTAGAGTTCTTCAACCCAATAGTCTTTCTCCTTCTTGCTTCTCTCTATGGAAGCGGAGCTATCATCATCAGGGAGTTGACAAGGAGATGGGGAAAGGGATGGCCATCTATCTTGTTGCTAGGTGCTGCGTACGGGATAGTGGAAGAGGGGTTGATGGTCAAGAGCTTCTTCGATCCAAATTGGATGGATCTAGGAATATTAGGGACTTATGGCCGATGGCTTGGTGTGAACTGGGTCTGGGCTGAGTGGTTGACCATATACCATTCCATCTTTAGCATAGCAATACCCATACTTATAGTCGATCTGATCTATCCATCTTATAAAGAGACAAATCGGGTTGGCAATAGAGCCTTGATGAGCTTCTTCATCCTTCTCTCATTCATCGTGCTATTCGGCCACATCTTTCTAACCTCTTATCCTCTGTCTTTTGAACAGATCTTTGGCTCGATAATAATAATAGCTCTGCTGGTCTACATCGCGAGGAGATTTCCTGTTCTGAAAGCGGGGAAGAATAGAATTAATGCATCTGCTTGGCTCTTCTGGCTGATAGGCTTCTTTATGACACTGACCTTCTTCATCACTTTTGGCGCTCTTCCCCATATCATTCCATTTCCTCTATTAACCATGGTCATAGGCGCCATTGTAATCATGGGCTTTTCCCTCTTTATAGTCAGACTCTCTCGCAGAGGAATCAGCGATATGCACAGTTATGGACTGGTCAGTGGCGCTCTGAGTTTCTTCGTAATTCTCGCTCCGATTCAAGAAATGGACAAGAATAGAATGGACAACCCTGCTGGCATGACGCTGGTAGGATTAGCCTTCTTCCTCTTCCTCATCCTCATCGGTATGAAAGTGAGATCAAGAGCGACCAAGAAATTGGATCAAACTCTTTTAAGAGGTTCATTTAGTAGAGAATCTGCTTCGTCCAAGAAAGAGGGGCATGAAATCAACTCCTTCCATAAGCCCTAAAGATCCTTTTTTTACTGAAACCTCGTCAAAATGCTTGACCTTATCTCCTTTGATTTGAGAAGTTGAGAATATAGCGAAGGGAACAGGGTCTCTTACATGAGTTCTCAATTCTGTTGGAGTAGCATGGTCTGGTAAAATTGCAATAGTATGATCACCTTTAAGACCATTTAATACTCTACCAATCAACCTTTTATCCAAATCCTCTATCGTCTTTATCTTTAAGTTATGATCACCTATGTGACTTGCCTCATCAGGAGCTTCCACATGAATCAAAACGAAATCATGATCTTTTAAACTCTCCAAAGCGTAATCTGCCTTCCCTTCATAATTTGTATCATAATAACCTGTAGCACCTGGAACTCTTATCACATCCATTCCTGCAAAGACTCCTATTCCATTAACTATATCCACTGCAGATATTACTGCACCTTTAATACCATGTATATCATAAAAGGGCTGAAATTTTGGCTTTATTCCCTGACCCCACGGCCATATCATATTCGCAGGGTTAATTCCTTTCTCAATTCTCTTTCTATTGATAGGATGATCTGATAGTATATCTTTAGAAGCTATCATCATCTTTTTTAGAGTTCGGGCTGTCTTCACACCTTTTTCATCGATTTCTCTTGGGAGAATCTCTGAAATAGGTTTATTCAAGGCATCATGAGGAGGTGTGCATGTAATTCTATTAGAGTATCTATTTCCTTTTAGAACGAGCAGATGCCTATAGCTCACACCCACAAAGAACTCTATCTCCCTAGGCTTCTCATAAGCATCTTTTAAACATCTTAAAAGCTCTCTAGCCTCCTCTGTCTTAATATGCCCTGCAGAGTAGTCTATCAAGATGCCGTTCCTTTCAGTTATTAGATTACATCTAAAGGCGATATCGTTTTCATTAAGTTTAACTCCAATGCTCGCTGCCTCCAATGATCCTCTTCCAGTATGAAATTTTCTAGGATCATAGCCTAATATGCTCATGATGGCAACATCTGTGCCTGTATCCAATTCTTGAGGCAGAGTGCTTAATCTTCCACATGATCCATGGGATGCTATAAAGTCCATGTTAGGATGCTCAGCTACCTGTAAAGGTGTCTTACCACCTAACTCTTTTAATGGGCGGTCTGCTATTCCATCCCCAATTATCAATATGTACTTCATTGGATAGGTAAGGCTTATTGCTCTTTATCATAAACTTTTAGGTAAGGGAAAAACAGGTTAACATTATATTCAACGCTCTCTTAAACCTCTCCCTCGACTTATAGGTAAACCGTCAAGATCAGGCTATTCTTATGCTTTCCTTGATGATCTTATAGTAGATAGAGCTATGTTTTGCTTCTTCTTTGGTTAGTAAATGTATTTGGATAGGGTGGTATGGAGGTAAGCATGCCAACCTTTCTATTTCATCCTTTACTCTAGCTCTCTCAAGAATCTTTTTAGGCAAATTTTCGGTTACAATTAGCACGTCAATATCGCTGGCTGCAGTCAGCATGCCTTTAATGGCACTTCCGAACACATAGACTTCACAACCCTCTAAAAGTTTCTCGCTTACGCCTGCGATCCTCTTCACATATTCCTTCCAGTTCTTAAGAATCTCTAATCGTTCTTCGTACAATCTCAGCTGCCTCCTTAGCGATACGAATACATTCTTCAGCATCCTCTTTTTTAAGAACCTTTTTACTTCTCCATTATAACTATGCTCTCTCTTGCTCTTCCTATCTTAACAGTCCTATCTCTGGTCACAACTCTTCTATTAGCAACAACCATTTTCTTAACCTTAAAGCCTATCCTCCCTGCCAAACTTGCCATCAACAAATCTACTGGCACTATTCTATCTGGAAAAGCGCCTTCAGCAACTACCATGGAGCACTTAGCACCATCTTTCATAAATCTGTAAATCTCTTTGAGTGAATCGTTCATATCTTGCAAGTATGCTTTTGCTACATCTGGCAAGTTCAATTCTGGGAATAAATCTTTAACATGCTTCGGGCTTAATCCAATATACGATCTCAAGCTATCGAATTTGAAGTCTTCAAAGAATAATTCATACTCTATTGAGTAAACTTTTGTGTACTCTATCTTATTCAGGTATGGAGGCGAGGTTACAACAGCATCAAAGTAATTTTCTGGAAGGAAATCCATCTTTCTAGCATCTCCAAGGTAGACTTTTATTTCAGAGCCTTTGTAATTCGCTCTCTTTAAATCATGGATCATCCTCTTTACAATTCTTTTAAATACCTTCTTTAGAGGGATAGTAGGCTTTTCACGTATCTTTATGACGCTACCATCTTTATATGCATAAGTAACTTTATTCGCTGAGTTCATCAAAGCCAATGTGAAGAAATTTCTTATCTTAGGATCGTCTATGCTTTTAATCTCTTCCTTGAAGAATATTATATCTTCAAGAGAGTATCTCGAAAAGGCTCTCTTAGTCAAAGGGCTTAATCCTTTAATTTCATACTTTTTAAATCTCTTTGAGAAGAGTTCTCTAGCATTATCTCTAATCTTCTCCAAATCGTAATTCTCTGTCTTTACTTGTGTAACGAAGACTGCGAGGGGCGAAGCATCAACCCCAATAGCATTAACTCCAGCTTCCTTCGATGCCAACAACGTTGTCCCTGAGCCGCAGAAAGGATCAAATATCCAATAATTACCCTTGATCTTGAGCCAGTCGAGCATGAGTAAGATGAAGTCTCTTGAGAAACCTTCTTTAAAGTAGAACCAATTATGTATAGGAACTTTCTTGTTTGGTATGAAGGTCACTAGATTGCCAAGATCGTACCTTTCCTCGATCATAAATGATAGAGAGCCTTCTTTTTGATCTACCATTGTTCACTCATAAATTATATGGATTGTAACACTATCTATATAATAGTTCATGTAGGTCTCCCAGAGCACTGTAATTCCAACAGCAACCCATACCTCATCACTTGAGCTTGTATTCAAACTTGCTATATAATTGTACTCTTTCCAGCCTGAAACTTGATTTGCTTGTCCTAAAGATTGAAAATTATCTTCAACCTCAGGATCATAAGTCCCTACGAAAACAACGACGCCAGCAATTATATTCACTTGGTTCTCAGACTCACTGTATAAATGGAAGGAGACTTTTACTTGAATATTCGAATAAGGTTTCACAGGTATCCTTCTTTCTATCCATATTGTTCCATCATCCTGCCTTCCATCTATAGAAAAATTTAAAGAGTATGATCCAGAGTAAGCCAAAGAATTTGTTCGAGAAATATTCCAAAAAACATAATGCCCAGGATTGTTAGGGTCTAAGGGAACATGAGCATCTTTGCTCCATTCACCAAGACCACTCTCAAAGCTCTCATTTGTTACAAAGGGCTTTGGATAAAGATAAAATCCTATTATGATTAGTGCGATAAATATCCCAATAATACTATAAGTCTTTAGCCTCAACCCATTAATTAATATCTAAGTTAATAGATAATACTATTCATTAGAACGATAAGGGAGAATTTGTTCTAAAGTCAGAACTTAGCTAAACAATTTAAAAGAACTAAAATGAAAAAAGCAATTAACTTTTAATGCTCTAAGCCTAAAGTGTTTTAAGACTTTCCAACCTTCTTCATAAGCATCTGGTTTAGCCAATGAATGCCTTGAGTCGTTATCCTATAGCGCACGCCTTCCTCACTTGTCTCTTTATCTACATATCCCCATTTCAACATTTCACTCATCCTAGAGCTTATGGACTTTGGGTTAAGACCAGTAGCAGATCTCATCTCAGCTAAAGTGAGAGATGGTAAAGCTACCTTTCCACTCTCATGGTTTATCTTGGCTGCTACAAGTTGTAGCCCTAAAATGCCTTTATCACTTAATTTTTGTTCACCCATCCAGACCCTTGGACCCTCTGGCGTTATCTTTACATAATCTCCAAACATGCCTATCAAATCGTTCAAAGAGTAGTTTATAGTAACTTTGGAAGCAAGCTCTATAGTGGGTATATGCTTAGCCAAGAATTCATTAATAGATGCCAATACATACTGTGGATCACCGCTGAACTCTGCCTTTAATTCGCCGTAGGTAATAGTTACGTTAAGACTCTTTTGCTCCTTGCTCACTCTAATGCACCACCCTTATCCATAATGCTATCATCTTTATCAGAATTAACATTTTCGGAAATGGTTAAAGGGCTACTTATAGCGAGGCTTGTAGAAGATGTGTAGACGAACTCCCCACTCTCATCCTTGAACCTCCTCAACTTACCTTCTTTGGCAAGTCTAAGGAGAGCTACAGCCACTGATTGCTTTGGATAGATCAAGCCATAGGACTCTAGCACATCTCTTACATCGCTAAGTTTGCGGGGATGCCTTCCCCATTCATCTTTAAAGAATTTCGTTATCACGTTAGGAAGAGAATCATCCTTCTCTACTTTTATTTCAGGCAAGATTTTAGGCTTTTCAGTCAAATTTTCCTCTTTAGAAGAAATCTCAGTTATGGCCTCAGGTTTCGTTTGCAAAGGTTGAGTAGTTATGCTCTTAGGTAAATGCTGAACCAATTCAGGGATCAAATGAATGGCTTCTTTTACTGCTGAGAGAGGTGCTTCTATTTCAGCTTCATTTACACCCAGCCTTACTCTTATCTTCACAAGATTCTCAGACATTGAAAATGAATATGAAAATAGTTGCTTATTATCTTTACTGTATGAATCATGCTCATTCTTTTATCACATTTTCAATTCTTTTTTTCAAAATAGCTCCAACCTTTGCACCATCTACTCGTCCTCTTACAATATTCATGACCTTGCCCATAAGTATGCTGAAGGAACGCTCTCCCCTCTCTTTTATCAATTCTTTACTCTCTTGCACTATCTTCTCAACTATTTGTGAAAGCTCATCCTCTGAAATTGTTACTATTCCAAGCTTCTTTATGGCATCTTCAATTCTTCTTGCTTCTCCCTTTAGCAATACTTCAAGGACTTGAGGTAAAGCCTCTTTTGATATTCTTCCCTCATCAAGTCTCAAGAATAGTTCTATCAAATCGTTTTCATCAAGGCGATTTATGTCAAAGCCAGCCCTAGATAGGCTGACAAGAGTTTCAGTCAATGTAGCTGCTATAAAGCTTGGCTGGATCTTTGTTTTAGATGTTATAATTTCAAATATTTCTGAGTACTCAGAATCAAAGACTTTTAATGCTAGTTTATAGCTTAACCCATACTTGGATACATAATCCTCTATCTGCTCCTCCCAAGGTTTGGGGACTTCTTTTTCGAGCTTTAACAATAATTCTTTTGTGATAGGTATTGGAGGCATATCTGTCTCTGGGTACATTCTTGCAGGCCCAGGTCTAGGTCTTATGAACCTAGTCTTACTATCAGGAGTTGGACCACGAGTCTCATAAGGAACTCCTTGAAGAGCATCTTTTGCCCTCTCAATTAATGCCATCATGGCATCAAAAATGTTATCCTTTGGTCCTGCTAAGAGTATGAATGCATCTTTATTAGATATTTCCAATAATTTCTTTAAACTATCTATTTCGTTCATCTTTATCCCATAGCCAGGGAGCTCGTCTGAATGAAAGATGCCACCTAATCCATAAAATCTGACAAGCTCAGCCATCTCTTTACCCAATCTAATATCTGGATAAGGCTCATATTCTAATAATCCAGAGAAGCCCTTTAACCTCACTGCTAATACTATACCATCTTTTTCTACAGCTTTTTCTATCAACTCACACTCTGTATCTTTAAATATCTTTGTCACATCTAAAGGCGAGCCTATATCTTCTGACTTAACTCCTATCTTCTCAAGCTCACTCTTTATCTCCATCAAGCCTTTCTGCCTTAGAGCCTCAAACTCTATGATCTTTGATATAAGGTCAAGCTTCTGAATTCCCTTCACTTCTACTACCTTTCCTCCCTTTATAGATATGTTAACATCCTGCCTTATAGTGCCAAGACCTCTTGCCACTCTTCTAGTAGCTCTCAAAAGCCTTCCTAATGATAGAGCTATCTCTTGAATTTCTTCAGGAGAACCCTCCACAGGTGCTAGAGCTATCTCAACTAATGGTACACATAGTCTATCTAAATAGTATTCTCGATAAACATCATGGTCTCCAACAAGCCTTGCAGCATCCTCTTCAAGGCATATAGTTTGGACTGGTACATCTCTATTTTTTGTTTTGAGCAATCCACCAAGGGCAACTATTATAGTCCTTTGAAAGCCAGTTGTATTAGAGCCATCTATGACTATCTTTCTCATTGTATGTAACTCGTCGACTATGTTCGATCTTAAAGCCAAGGCTACTATTAAAGCAGATTCTACAGCTTCCATATTCAGATCATGAGGGGGCTCTTCATCAGCCTCTACAAGGCAAGAACTTCCACGATTGGCATGATAATTTATCACCTTTCCCTTCTTAAATTCAAACATGGCTGCTGGATCGACTTGACCCATTTCACTTTGAGTTGGTCTTAACCTTCTATTGAAAGAAAATTCAAATTCATCAGATTGAAACTTTTCACAATGACAGAAGAGCTTGTTTTTGGTTGCCAGTTGCTGATGTATTTCAAGTCCTACCTTTAATCCTATATTTTTATAATCTATCAAATTCTTCACCATATCATCTAACTGGTCTCCTCTCTAAATCTGATCTGTAATTTATCTCGCCTGCTATATTCCTCCTCATCAAATCCTTTGCTTCATTTATGCTATCAGAATTGCCCAATGCCCACATCATCTTTACCAATGCAGTCTCAGATAACATATCCTCAAGAGGTATCACTCCTATATTCAGCAAATCACGTCCAGTATCGTAAACAGTCATTCTTACTCTCCCCCAAATGCATTGAGACGTCATTGCTACTAACAATCCTTTATCTATAGCATCCCTCAATTTTTCATAGCAATAATTACTCACATGACCTAAGCCAGTACCTTCTAAAACTATTCCCCTATAACCTTTATCGATAAGATAGCCTATGATCTCAGGATCAAAGTTAGGATAAAACTTCAGTAATGCAACTCTAACATCAAAATCCGGCTTAACATCAAAATCCTTATCATCTCTTCTAGGAGGAAGATCAGGCATAATATTCTCGATTTTATTGCCCCTAACATAAGCTACTGGAGGAATATTAACAGACTCAAAAGCATCTCTTCTGCTAGTATGGTTCTTCCTAACCTTAGTACCAAGATGAACTGCTAGAATATCATCACTTATGCCAGAATGCATAACAACGTATACTCCTGAGAAAGGAACTTTTGATGCTACTAAAACAGCACTTATCAGATTCAATGCTGCATCTGAAGATGGTCTATCTGATGATCTTTGTGAGCCAACCAATACAACAGGTATTGGCACATTGGAGAGGGCAAAGCTTAATGCAGCAGATGTATAGCCCATTGTATCTGTTCCATGAGTTATCACTATGCCTTGATAACCATCTTTTACCTTCTCTTTAACCTTTAATGCTATTTCTCTCCAATATTCAGCCTTCATGTTCTCACTGTATATGCTGAAAAGAACTTCAGCATCTATCAAAGCGTATTGAGATAGTTCAGGGACTACTGAGTATAGGTCAGAGGCTGATAAAGCCGGATGAACTGCACCAGTCCTATAATCTACTCTGCTCGCTATTGTACCTCCTGTGCTTATTATTGATACTTTTGGCAATTCAGGATTTATAGACGGCTTAGGTGGGGCTTTGAAATGAGGTTTAACTCCTTCAGATATTCTCTTTATGGATTGAATGTTTCTAACATCGATACCAATATTATAGCCATTAGGAAGTTTTATCACTATGTGAAGATCGTCAGCATATTCATACCTTGGCATTAGAATTCCTTCATATCTCATTTTATGAGTTATGATCTCTATCAAATCTCCTATAGCTGCACTTGATTTCTTTAATAGCTCTAATGAAGAGCCTTTGTAACCTACTAATTCGCCCATACTTCTAATGGAATTCTTATAAGAAATAAGCTTTATCAATGCTGATGGATCGAATGTTATTAGGAAGTTCCAACAGTAAAGCTTGTAAAAAAGCCAAAGTGAAGAAAAATGAGAAAATTTCCTAAGAAGTGGCTCTGTGTAATTGGTTTAGCCATTATTTTGGCTAGTGAGTTTATACTGCGTGATGTTTTCCTTCCAGAGCACGCGGGAGATATTCATATTGGAATGGCTGTTCTAGTAGAATGGTTGATTCTTTTAGTATTACTCGCTTTCTGGATCCCTAAAATTGAGGGCAACAAATTAGCAAGCATTGGGTTTGGAAATTTTAAATGGAGATATTTTTGGATGGGTATTCTGACATACTTTATACTTCTAATAGCTTGGATTGGTAGTGGTTTCATTCTGGAAGCAATCGGACTTGAGGGACTAAGGAGTCTCCAGCCCATGATAAGAGAACATAGTTTCCCCATTCTCTTCAGCCTTTTTCTTACTGGAACTTTTCTTGAGGAGGTATTTTATCGAGGATATATCATTGAAAGATTAACCTCGCTAACAGGGAAAATTTGGTTGGCAGGACTCATATCTTGGATAGCCTTTACTTTTGTGCACCTCAAGTTTTTCGGTTTGGGACCGACATTAGACGTGGGGGTTCTTTCAGCAGGACTTGTAATTCTTTACCTCAGAGAGCGAAGCATTTGGCCATGTATTATAGTTCATGGAATAAATGGTGCATTTAGCTTTTTAATAGCGCCTTTATTAATGTTATAATGAAGTATGTTAAAATGCCTCTTTGCCGAGAGCAAAGAATTTTGTTAACCCTCCTCCAAAAGTTTAATGAACTCATTCTTTGTCAAGCCAGCCTGCTCGATGATCGACATTAACGTTCTTCTTTTTATCTGATTGTGCCTTGGAACTACCACTAGTCTTCCCTCAAGGTTCTCGACTATTATGTGACTCTCCCTCTGCCTTACTGGCTTGAATCCCCTCTTTGCTAACGCTTTAACAACTTCTCTCCAATTGAGAATAGGGAGAGCCATTTAGACAGCAACTTCTAAAACTTCAGCCTTCTGAGCTTTAGCCTTCTCCTCTAAATGCTCAAGCACTAATGTAATAGCTTCCTTTAGATTCTTGATAGCCTCTTCCTTTGTCTCGCCTTGGCTTATCGCTGCTGGCAATTCTAGGCATTGAACTGAATAACCCCCTTCTTCAGCCTTCATTAATATTGCTGTGAACCTTCTCGGCTTTATCGATACCCTCTTTCTGCTCATGCTAATTTGAGTAAAGTATCAGGAATAGTTAAAGATTGCCCATAATTTAGCTTCATTTTCTAACTTTAAACTATTTAATCGATGCTCTTTACCATGTATGGTCCTTCTTTCTCATATCCAAGCCTTCTATAGTATTCTTTAGTCCCTATGGCACTCATCACAACCATCTTCTTTGCATCAAATTCTTCTTTAGCTATTCTCTCAGCTTCATTCATCAATCTTGCTCCAAAGCCTTTGTGCTGATAACTATCATCATATCTTTTTCCAATAGGTACCATATTACCATATACATGCAACTCTCTAACTAAGCATGTTTTTGAACTGATCTCTTTTCTATGGGCTTTTTCTGATGGGTACCTTAGCCTTAAGAATCCTATCAATGTATCATTTACAACATCTTCATAAGATATGAATACCTCGATCCCATTAGATGCCTCATAAATTTGCTTTAACAATTTTATATTTTCAGGCTTTATATCTATCTCATACTTCAATTTCTTTAAGCCAACTTCACGGCATCTTATACACTGGCAATTTTTACCTATCTTTAACAATTCTCTTTGCACTAGTTCTCTCAAATTGCTCTTTTTCATACCTGCTATGATTAGTCTTGCTGGTATATCCCTTTGAATCCTCATTATTCTCATCCATCTTGGAACTATCGCTTTCACTTTTGCTAAGAGCTCTATCATAGTATAATCATCATAAGGCTTGTATTTTCCATCTAAATACCATTCATAGAGCTCAGAAGACTCAATCACTAGAGTTGGATAAATCTTCAACATATCTGGCTTAAAATCACGATCATTGAAAAGGCGATTGAAATCATCAAAGTCTCTATCTGGGTTTGAGCTTGGCAACCCTGGCATCATATGGGCAACTATTTTAAGAGAAGAATCTTTGGCAATTCTAAAGGCATCTATTACATCTCTTACAGTATGCCCCCTCTTAACTAGACTGTAGATTTTATCATCAAGGGCTTGGACTCCTATCTCTACTCTTGTTACTCCATAGCTAAGCATCAAATCAACATGCTTCTCCTTACAAAAATCTGGCCTAGTCTCTATAGTCGTGCCAACATTCCTTATCTTAGAATTCTCAGCTATAATTTTAGCTTCTTCAAGATCCTTAGAATAAGTCATGTTCAAGGCATCATAGCAACCTTTTATGAATTCTCTCTGATATTCTATAGGGAGGCTAAGAAATGTTCCGCCCATTATTATTATTTCAGCCTTTTCGACATCATGACCAATAGCTCTCAACTGATTAACTCTTGCTGATACTTGCTTAAATGCATCGAAATCATTCTGCACTCCTCTTAATGCTGCTGGCTCCTGACCAGTGTAGCTCTGTGGTGTCGAGAATTTATAACCTCCTGGACAGTAAATGCAAGCTCCATGAGGGCATGGATAAGGCTTACTCATGACTGCTATAACTGCTATTCCAGATGCTGTTCTAACTGGCTTTACTTTAAGGATTCTCTTTTTCTCATTATCTTTTAAAAATGATAAAATCATGCTTTTGCTTGGCAGAGATTTTAGCCCATACTTTTCACACACGGAGTTTATAATCTTCATCAAGTCTTCTTCATCGAATTCTTTAGTTATCAATGATCTTGCTATCTCTTCACATGCTCTTTTCATGGCTTCATCATATTCCATCTTTTGCATCTAAGTCACCCTTGATAGATAATCGTAAAGCAATATCTCTGCCTCTCTCATAGATTCTTTATACTTTTCCTTAAGCTTATCCCTTATCTCTTTAACGCTATTGGAATTTATCACAGAATTTAGAATGAAGAGCAGAGTATTTTCAGCTTTCTTACCATATTTCTCATGAATCTCTAGAGTTATGTAAGATGCATGCTCCTTAAATCTATCCTTAACAAACGGTGGAGGTCCTCCATGTAAGATTTGATCTTCTATAGGCAAATCTGCTCTATAAGGCACTAGCCTTGGCACCCCTCTTTTATAGATTCTATCTGGATTTACCAAATTTTCATAGCTTATAGAGTTGAATACATGTAGCTCAACGACAACATCAGGCTTGTAATGTTCAAGGATTGAGAGATAAATCTTACCTACTGGGCTCTTTATGTAATTTTTGTTTATTATGCTTATATATTTCGTTCCAGAGACATTTACGTTAGGGATTATAACAACTCGACCTTCTGAAGGGCTTGGCTTTATCCTATCCAAAATCTTCTTGATGACCTCATACTCTCTACCGTGCAATCCTCCTAATATGAGCCTTGTGATACCTCCTCCACCTGAGTTATATTCTCTTACCTTTAACCCTTTGATCAATTATTATTAATAATAATCTTAGGATAAATAAATAGCATCATCAAAGATGAAGTGGGCATTAAAAAATTATTCGAGAAGATTAAAGAAGAGCTGGGATTAGTAAAGGTTGATGATTATTGGGAATCGAACCTATGAACAGAAATATTACTAAGAAATAGTTTTAGCTGGAGCAAGAGTCTTCTTCCTTCTTATGATGAATATGGCAGAAATGCTTGCTATTGCTATTGCAACAATTCCTATAGCCAAATAGAGCTTCCAATCTACAGGAGCTGGTGGTGTGTATGGTGTATAAGTATACTTTGTCAACACTTCTTCGGTTTCTAAACCATATTCATCGTAGGACAATATTTTGACATAGTAACCAACTTCTTGAGAGTAATAGTACTCTGTATAACCACCGTCAGAATCTGTGTAATTTATGAGGAAAGTTTCAAACGTTCCTGCAGGCACTGTTACATTCTCCATTTTGATACAAGTGTATGTTCTAGAAATATTAATATCTGTAGTTTCTGGCGGCGGTGCTACATCATCAAAGATAGTTTGATGAGTCACAGTTTTTGTTGTATTTTCAGTCCAAACATTCCCTTCACTTATGGGGAAATCAAACTCATCAAGAGGAGGACTATAGGTTGCGTTGGAGATTTCAGTTATCACGAAGGGTGTGCCTCCTCCAAATGTTGTTTCCTCGGTTTCTTTCAGATTCTCCTTTACTATGGATAGATCAGACTTCTGTAGGTAAAGCTCTCCATCAACAGTAAATTTTACAGTTATTCCGTATTCTGAAGATTCTCCCTCACCTTCCACCTTTATTATATAGTAATCGCTGGTCACGTTTACAACACTTTTTGTTAAGCTTCTTTCCATCATCAACTTTTTGTCATCAACACTATACTCCCAATGATCTCCAATCGAATAGGATGGCTTTTCTGCCTCATTCACTTCTAAACAACTTATCGATGATGCTTGGAGGACCATCAAGAAGATCAAATAAAGGGCTAAAATCTTACAATTCATCTTCTTCATCATTTGATCGCAATGGTTAAGATTTACTGATACTTAAAGAATTTGTTGGTCTCTTTTAACTTATCAGCTTATTCTCAATATGAGGATTCATAAATAGAGTTTAACATCAAAGAATTATGCATGTTTTATTCTATGATTAAAAATAAAGGGGATCATGGTATTGGTGCTGTTAGCCATGGTATGTAGTCAATATCATCTGATACTTCATCTCCATGCCCAGGACCTACTCCGAATGTATCTGGGTTGCCTGGACCGCTCATCTCTCCCCACCAGTTGTATGTTGCATCTATATCAGGAAGAACTCCTCGATCTACAGTATTGACTCCATATCTAACATTACCATATATGTTGTTGTAGTTTATTACAGGGTCTGAAGCATCATCAGCTATGTATATTCCATCCTTATAGTTCCTTACTATGTAGTTTCTGTTATCGTAAGTATTTCCTATCGTAGCATCTGAACCTAACCCTTTACCAGATTCAAGCCAAATTCCATATACATTGTTAGCAATATAGTTTCTTACTATAGTTGGGTCTGAACCAGCACAGTGGATACCATGATCATTGCCTATTATCGTGTTATCACTTATTGTTGTTAGACCTATATCAGGTACAGTGCTAAGACAATCATCTAGGTATATTCCATTCTCGTTTCCTGATAACGATCCAGCATAGCCTATTATGTTGTTTGCTATCAAGCCAGAGCTAACATACCAGTCGATACCATCCTCTTCATTGTCGTATATCTTGTTGTACTGTATCGTCATGTCCTCAGAGTTATCTGCTTCTATTCCATCATCTGTAGACCCTACTATAGTATTATATTCAATGATTACATCATCAGAGCCACCTATAAAGATGTTATCGCCTGTATTGTATGATATGGTATTATATGCTATCCTTGCTCCATCACAACTATCCATTTCTATCCCATTGTCATATGTATACATTATTGTGTTATGAACTATCTGTGGGCTCTCAACATCGTCTAGTTTTATTCCATCATCACCATTTCCTAGAATCGTGTTCCACTCTATTATCACTGGAGCATTGAAGTTAGATAGTTGGCACGCATAACCCCTACTATTCTCTTTCACAACATTGCCCTTGATGAGTATATCTTCACTATATTCTCTCCCATCAATTTCAATCCCATATATGGCGTTTCCTACTATATTGTTGAAAAGGATTTTTACATCAGATACGTAGTCCATGTATATCCCATAATAGTTCCCGCTTATTGTATTGTATGCTACCAGTACAGGCTCCATCAAATAGTCACCCTTAAAATCTCCATAGAGGAATATTCCAAAAACTTCGTTTCCTACTATCTCATTGTATATTATTACAACGTTCTGTGTGTACTCAGCGAATATCCCACCTGGTGCACCGTTTCCCATTATCTTGTTGTAGCTTATCGTAAAGCTCAATGCCACTGTATGATCACCAGTGCTTGTAGTTATGTCTGGCCAATCGTCATCTCCAATGTAGAAGATGCCAGTCCCTGAATTGCCAAGTATCTTGTTATATGTTATGGATACTATTGGACAGATGTATAGACCTAGACCATCAACATCATTTGCATATATCAAGTTGGATGCTATGCTCACATCGTTCACCCAGAAAAGCTCTATTCCATCATCACCATTCGTAGCTATCTTGTTTCCCTTTATGATTATATTATGCATTGAGTTTGGATCATCATCGTACAAACCATAATTGTAGCCATGTATTCCATCCTCTTCATTTTTTGCTATTGTATTCTCAATTATGGTTATATCTTTTGAATCCTCGAACTTTATTCCGTTACTACCTACTCCTTCTATACCATTATGAATTATAGAGTTCTCCTTTATCACTATGTTTGAAGAATCCTTTATGTATATTCCATCCTCATAGTTTCCTACTATTATATTATCATAAACGAATCCGCTTGCACCATATAAGAATTGAAGAGCACCACTCGCCACGATCTTTGCGCCGTTTGTAATCGTGCACCTCTCTATGTATAAGTATGCACCTGTGACGTCTATGCTTCCCCATTGTAAATCTATCGTTGCACCATTGCCATATATCCATGTATCTTCTACTATTGTGACCCAACCAGTGTATAGAATATTTGGATCAAGATAGAATTCACCTCCAGTACCTCCTTCTATTGCATCTGATAGCTTCATAGTGGGCTGTGCACTTACTGGTATAATGAGAAGAAATGGCATAATAAGAAGCATTGCTATTGTAATTGTTACTATGGTTCTTTTCATTTCAGAATATATTATCTAATTCTGTTAATAAGACTTATCGTACTAGAAATATTCTATAACAAAAAAAATAAAAGGGGGTTGGTTAGTTTATGGTATTATTGCTGTTAGCCAAGGAATGTAGTCTATGTAGTATGTAGTAGGTGGACCTACAGCTTCTACTGGAGCTATTACTTCATCTCCATGCCCAGGACCTATTCCTCCTGGAGTTACTGGACCATCTCCTCCTGGACCATCCATAGCACCCCACCAGTTGTATGTTGCATCTATGGTACTGTCTGCTGCGTTCACATTGACACCAAATTCAACGTTCCAGTATATGTTGTTATAAGTGATTACTGGTTCTGAATTCACATCAGATATGTATATTCCATCCAAGTAGTTCCTTATTATGAAGTTTCTGTTATCATAGCTACCACCTATTATTGGGTCTGAATAATCATAGAGATATATACCGTATACGTTGTTAGCAATGTAGTTCCTTACTATTATTGGGTCTGAACTATAGATGTCGATACCTTCATAGTTGCCTATTATTATGTTATCACTTATTGTAACTAGCTCGTCAGGGCTATCACAATCGTTTATGTATATTCCATACCATTGTCCTGATATTAGATTGCCATCAGTATGTCCTATTATGTTGTTGGCTATCAATCCAGAGCTATCATAGAATTCTACACCATCATCGTAGTTGTTGTGTATAGTATTGTACTGTACTGTTATGTCATCACTATCAGAGACATTGATTCCATCTCCTTCAGTAGTAGTTCCATCTGCTCCAGAACCTATTATGGTATTGTGCTCAACTATTACACCATCAGAGTCTTCTATTTCAATGCCATTGTCTGTATTGTATGCTATGGTGTTGTATGCTATTCTTCCTCCTTCCTCACAATACTCCATGTCTATCCCCTCCTCACCGGAATATGTGTACATTATAGTGTTGTGGATTATCTGTGGGTTCTCAAGATCGTATAGATATACTTCATACTCGTTGCCCAAGACTGTGTTCCATTCTATTGTCACTGGAGCATACCAGTACTCTATATACATGCCCTCGTCCTCATTCCCAGTGATAACGTTGCCCTTTATGAGTAGATTCTCACCGTAGCCTTCTCCATCATTGTATGCATATGCATATATCCCGTCTTCTGCATTCCCTACTATCTTGTTGAATAGGATTGATACATCTGATACGTAATCCTCTAAATATATACCATCATTGTAGTTCCCAATTATTGTATTGTATGCTATGAGTATGGGCATCATCAAGAAATCTTGGTCATCTCCTTCTAGGTATATTGCAGCATCATCATTCCCTACTATCTCGTTGTATGTTATTACTACATTCTGTGTGTAATATATCTCCATGCCATAATAGTAGTTGCCCATTATCTTGTTGTAGCTTATAGTAAGGCTCAGTAATACTTCTGTATCATCTCCACCAACACCATCTGTATCTACAAGTGGCCAATCAGTATCTCCCTCGTAGTAGATTCCATTATCATAGTTTGCCAGTATCTTGTTGTATGTTATGGATACTACTGGACAGTAGTATAGCTCTATGCCGCTCTCATACGCATTGCTGTATACAAGGTTGGATGCTATGCTCACACCGTTCACGTATTCAAGGTATATGTTCTCATTGTAGTTTACTCCTATATCGTTTCCTTTTATCAATATGTTGTGTAGCTCGTTTACTTCAGGAAGCCAGTCACTATCTACCATCAGATATTCATTGATACCATATATGCCATAATCATTGTTCTTTATGATATTCTCAAGTATCGTTATGCCTGTTGAATCATAGAATTCTATTCCTGTATCAGAACTGTAAAGTATTGAGTTCTCCTTTATTATTATCTCATACTTGTCACAGTCATCTATGTATATTCCATCCTCGCTGTTCACTATTATGTTATTGTATACAAAACCACTTGCATCATCCTCAAAGTCAAGACCATAATAAGCGTTTGCTATAGTGCACCTCTCTATGTATAGGTATTTACCTGTGATAACTATCGAATTTCCATCCATGTCTATCATTGCACCATTACCGTATATCCATGTATTCCCTGATATAGTAACATCATCATCAGCATAGTATAGCGTGTTAGGACTCAGATAAAATGTACCACCAGTACCTCCACCAATTGCATCAGATAACTTCATTGTAGGCTGAGCAATAACTTGAACTGGTATCATTAGAAGCATTGGCATCATTAACAGCATTGCTATTACAATCGTTCCTATGATTTTCTTCATTTTTCTTCGGCATAGATTATCTAAGTCTACTTATAAAGCTTATTCTATTAGAAATATTCTAGGATAAAAAATAAAAGGGTGGATGACTTTATGGTATTAGTGCAGTCAGCCAAGGTATGTAATCTATGTAATCTGTTACTTCGTCTCCATGTCCGGGTCCTACTCCATCTGGAGTTACTGGTCCTACTCCTCCTGGACCGTCCATAGCACCCCACCAGTTGTACTCTGCATCTATATAGCCATTTTCCTTGTCATGATCTGTATGAGTTTGAAATACACTGTATACACCATAGTTGACGTTCCAGTATATGTTGTTGTATCTAATTATTGGGTCTGAATCATCACTATCTATGTGTATACCATCAGCAAAGTTCCTTATTATGTAGTTTCTGTTATCATAGCTATCACCTATTGTAGCATCTGAATCATCAGTAAGCCAAATG
>Ga0315314_1000556_pt1 | contig 39799 bp, 47 predicted proteins | sample TDP9_MG_FD_203631 | JGI IMG/M metagenome (GOLD analysis project Ga0315314, IMG submission 203631) | Freshwater sediment microbial communities from Lake Towuti, South Sulawesi, Indonesia - TDP9 | ecosystem: Environmental > Aquatic > Freshwater > Lake > Sediment | place: Indonesia: South Sulawesi... | reverse complement strand
AAGCATTGGTCTCATGCTTCTTAACAGAATAGAGAGCGCCTTAGCGAAGAGGAACATTGAAGTAGTCTACCTTGAGGTTCGCACTGACAATCGAGCTGCTAGAAGACTCTACCAGAGGCAAGGCTACGAAGAAATCACGCACTTAGAAGACTATTACTCAGCTGGAGTTCATGGACTGAGACTTGTCAAGAAACTCAAGCCCGAACGTGACGCTTCTTGCTAGGTTTCTCATTAGGCTTGGCGAAAGACAAGAGCGACAGCTTATTTCTCTGATCGAATTCTCTGAGCAGCTTAAGATCAGCAGCTTCAATCAAAACGAGTTCGCCTGTCACCCCGATAATGCAGTTGGGCATCAAGTGACCACCAAAGACCCTGCCCTCTTTATCCGAAACAGCCATGTGCGCATGAGCGAATAATTTGCCTTCCTTAACGGAGATGTTGCCAAGGCATGAGACAATCTCAAGTGGCTGTTGCATCTCAATAGTTTCGTATTTGCCTTTGTGGAAAAATCCCAGTTTTGCAGTTTCTAAAGTTCCTATAAGGGAGAAGAACCCCGCGGAAACTTTCGCTTTGGCGGCGACTTCGGTGATCGAGTCGAGTACGTCTTCGCCTCCGGAGAGTCGGGCGAAAATGACCTTACCGACCTTTGACACAGAATATTCCATGCTCATTTGCCTCCCTTTTCCCAGTTAACCCTCTTTTTGTCGTACTCCGCTTTGCTGATGTATGGTCTTGCCGGAGCGCCGAGCACAACAACATTAGGGGGAACATCTTTGGTCACTAATGAACCAGCGCCGACAACTGAACCCTTCCCAATCCTCGCTGGAGCGACAATGCAGGCGTTAGCGCCGATCGCCGCTCCTCTTTCCACAATTACACCAACACGCCGGTCGCTTGGGGGATATGCATCGTTGGTGAGCACAACATTGGGCGCTATGAACGCGTCGTCCTCTATTACGGTGAGATGAGGAAGATACGCGTTGGATTGAATGCTAACACCTTTGCCGATCTTAACCGTCCCGTCTAGCTGGGATGAAGAACCTATACGTGCTCTGTCTCCTACGGTGCTGCCTTCACGAATCAAAACGTTGTGTCCAGTTTCAACCTCGTTGCCTAAAGTCACGTTTTCGTAGATTACTGTTCCCGATCGTAGAATGCAGTTGCTGCCTATTTTGGCTCCAGCGCTAATCGCGTCGAATTTCTCCATTGAAAAGCCTTTTGAAAACGTGAAGGCTTTGAGCTTCTTTCTTGCAGGATACCCTATGATGACGTTCTTACCAACAAGCGACTTTGTCCCGACTCTGGAAGGCCCCAAGACGATGCTCTCGCCTTCGAGGAATGCTTTAACGTGTGCTTTTGAGGAAATAAACTGCATGACTGCGCGACTGCTCCTTTTCAGAGTACGTGCGCTCTGTTTGCATTTCAAAATTGCGGTTGCAGAGAAGCCCAAGAATCAAAGCAAGCCTGCGACTCTCATTTCGAAGAGCACGTCACTTATGGTGTTTGCAATGAAGCTTCTGTCTAGGCTTTCACCGTTCTCTGCATTCAAGCCGTTGCAGCATGGAATCAGCCACAGCGAGTAAGAGTTCCGACCTAATCTCTCAAGCCGAAAAGGATAGAGTCTGCACAATGTGGGTCTGAAATTGTACACAGAGCACTTGCTTAGTCTGGCAGTTTCGTCGTAGGACAAGAAGACGCATGAGCCGTCTTCTCTGCTTCGAAGAGTTGCGCAATCCGTATCGAGAAACTCAATCGTCTCTTTTCCCGCTTGCTTCAGGCGGTCAACGTCTTTTTTCGAGAGTTTGGGTCCTCCGAGCTTGCAGCAGAAGACGCCGCAACGTTTACACTTAAAAGTAATGTGGCTGGCATGACAGTTTATTCTTTTGATCTGCTTGGCGGCAGGGTCAATCTTGATCTCTGCGATTAGCTGATTCAGCACCGCCAATTGCCCTCCGCTTATTCATATTATTCGTTTAGGATAAAGTCTAAATGCTTCGTTTTAGAACATGTCTTTATTGCATGAGTGAAGGATGATATAGATCATGGGAAAGCAGTCTAGGGTTGAAGCTTCACGCATGGTCTCTGCTCCTGCAATTCTATTGCGAAACACCACTTGGAAATGTGGACGCGTGGAACGCTTGGTAGTTAATTACCTAAGAGACCAAATTCGCAAGTTTGGGCGCGTACGTACGCCTGTCAAGGAGATGCTTCAGCACTTCAAACTTAAAGGTAAGCAAAAGAGCGAGTTCTTTGATGCGATAAAACGTTTGGAGAGACGTCGCATCATCAAGATTGAAGGTTTCTAGCCGCCAGACAAACCATCACTGCAGGTACATTATTGCTTGCGGATCACTTGAAGGAAAGACTGAATCCTAAATGGAGAACTCAGACCATTAGTTTGCAGGAGAGGGGCAAGTTCAAGCGCGTAATCGTGGTCACAGGAACGCCCGGGGTAGGCAAGACAATAGTTTCAGAGAAACTGGCTGCAAGGCTAGGAGCCGTCCACATAGATATTGGAGCTCTTGTCCGAAAGGAAAAAATCATCGATGGGTATGATGAAAAGAGACAGACGTTGATTGCAGACACAGAGAAGCTTGCTAGACGAGCACGGCAGATCATAGCAGAGACTCGTAAGACCGTCATCATCGACGGGCACTACGCCACAGACATTGTGCCGGAAAATCAACTCACCAAGGTCTTCGTACTGAGATGCCATCCAAAACAGCTTAAGCAAAGGATGGAGGAACGTGGGTTTCAGGGCATGAAGCTAAAAGAAAATCTTGCGGCTGAGATATTAGATGTCTGTCTCGTCGACGCGGTGACCAGAGTGGGCGCGGCTAAAGTCTGCGAGATAAATACGACAGACAAGGCTGTGGATGACACTACTAGCGAAATAATGTCCATTTTGCGGAACAGAAAACACTGTGCTATTGGAATTGTTGATTGGCTCGGGCAACTGGAACTTGAAGGCAGTCTCGAACATTATCTCCAGGGGTTTTAGCTGAGTCGTTGAAGTATCTCTCTCCTTGTCAGTAAGGTGATGCCGCGTCTGTTTGCGTAAGCCTTAGCGTGCCCGCTGAACTGCTGCGAAATCATGATGGGCGAAGGAATGCCCACATCCTCAGCTGCTTTGTCCATGTTTATGATCATGTTGACGCCCACGGTGCGTTTCCAAGCTCGGATCCAGACTAGCCTTTGCTCGTTGCCTCTGCGTACGATCAAGTCGAACCTATGAGAAAGCCCAGATCTCTTCCCTTCCCAGAGCGTGTCGCGTTCGATCTTGTAGCCTTTTTGACGGAAATAAGTCACAACAGCATCCATCAACGACGTGGCGCTCATTTAATTAGCAACCTCAAGCAGAACAGTTCTGCGTCCTGTAGAGAAAAGGCTTTTGTTGAAGATGAGGCGGCGCTATGGCGTTTAGCGTAATAGTTTGTTACAACTGCGGTCAATTGCTCTTGGCGAAGAAAAGTCAGAAGACAAGGCAATGTCCACATTGTGCGGTCAAAGTTGCCGCTGAACGCGCCAGAGTCGTTGCACATGCCGCAACCGCGAGAGAAGCATCTGAGCTAATACGGGCTTTGAAACAAAAAAGGGAACAACGCAAGGCTGGAAGCTGAGTGCAGTAAATAGCTTAAAAATATTGAGTGGCGATTCACTTCTTTTTTATATCTCGTAATTCAAAACGTGGAAGACATTGGAGGTTCAACATTGAAGCTTGAAAAAGTTGAAGTTTCAGGTCTTGTAGTCCTGTTTGTCGGCGTGATTCTGTTAGCTGCCACGTTCTACAGCGCATTCATGTTCCTCGTTGCGGACGTTACTATTCTGACTTCGGTTGACCTATCTGAACTCTTCGGAAATGCTCTTGCTCCATTGATAGAGGCGATAATTCACATACTCTACTTGGGCGTCATGGGCTGGATAGGCTCAATACTAACGATAAGAGCTGTGCAACTTCTCAAAAAAGAAAAAGAACCCGCGACGATCCAGCCTCAAGCCAAACCAGAAGCCAAGCAAAACGCAGCAGTTTCTGCTCCACAAGAACAACCAAAACCCGAAGCTAAGAAGGAAAGCAAAGAACCAAGGAAAGCAGAGGCTTCAGAACAGACAACAGCCCCAAAGCAAGCTGCTGAACTGAAAAAGGAAGCCACAGTCGAAAAGACCCCTGAGAAAACTGCTGAATCCGCTGCAACGTAGATGTTGAAATTCCTAAGTGATGCTTGATGAAGCAGGCGGTTAGGGCGCTCGGCTGGGCAGTTAACATATTCTGGATAATGCTTTTGCTATTCACCATTACAGTTGTATATTCAGCGCTTCAAATGAGGCCGATTTTCGATGAACCTTCGGCGAGCGCTTTAAATGACACTTTAACAGTGTCTTTGCCGTTGATCTTATACGTAGGCGGATTCTACGACATATCAAAATTCAACGTCACAACGATGCTTAGGGACAATCGAGGCTCAATCATATCTGCCTCGTCAACTTACCTTCCCATTGTGCCACATGGTGAGAACACATCAATCGCGCTCAAGATGCAGATGAACGTTACGGATCTAGTAACCAGCGATTCTTCAAACCTGCTTTTCTATGACAGCGAACTTAACGCCACCGCACTCCTGAGACTGACTTACGCCAATGCATTTCCTTTTGAAATCGCAGCGAACTTCACCATTCCTTGGGGTGCACCACTAGCCAATCTAACGGTACAAGAGATATCATTGACACCGTTCAATTCCACACATGTGGCAGCATCTGTCACGCTAAGCTTCGAGAACCATTCTTACTTTGAAATAGGTGGAACAGTGCAGCTTGAAATTATTGACAATAGAGAGCGTGTAATGGGTGAGAGCATAACAGCATTTGATGCGATGCCCGAAAGACCGTTTGAGACGAACATCAGCGTTCTTTTGTCAGGCAATCCCGCAAATATCCGAGAGGCGCGATTGCATTTTGTGACTCCACTCTTCAGTTATGGCCCACTGGTGATTCCGCTTGTTTGAGGGCAAATCAGACAAGTCGCTCCTGAGAAAGATGATGCCGCGAATCGTTAAAGCCGCGATTAAGGGTTTCCTCTACTTCGTGCTCCTGTACGTTATACCGACGTTTCTCCTTTCGCAAGTATCTGGGTTTGCACCTGCGCTTTTCTCCGATTACGAGCAAGTCGTAACCTTGTTTGCTGCAATCGTCATCTTCTTCGCCGTAGCTAGTGAACTCACAGCCGGAACCATATTTCAACATGCGCTCAACATCGGAAAAGCCCTGATTCTCATAATATTCTTCGTCGTGGCTTTAGACGGCGGCATCATCAGGTTGAACCTGGACATGATCGAAGACTTGCCCTTGAGCATAATGGCTGACTTAAGAGTCTACTTGATGATGCTCATTGTAATCGACCTGATGGGACTGGCAAAGAGCGTGCTGCAGGCAATATACTTCCTCTCAGAAACAACGGAGAAGCAACTTCCCCAACCCAAGCCAGCAGGCTAGAGCTCCATAGAGAGCCCGATTCTTTAATCATGATTTTGTTTTCATAATCATTAAGGATCGCTCATCAATGACTTATTTTGTGAGCGGGCGATATTTTTGGTCACGACTACGTGCAGTTGGTGCAACAAGGAAGAGAAAAATTTTCTCGTCTTTTTCAGACCACGAGGTTGGATAAAACACAGGACCCCCGACCGCATTGACATGCTTTTCTGCAGCTTGGCCTGCTTCAAAGCCTTCGTAGGCGGCTTTGCAGCTCGGAAGCCAGTTAAGCCCTTTAAGCCTGTTGAGGTCGAAGAGGAGACGGTTGTCGTCGCGCCTGCTCAATAAGCCTAAGCCAATGGGAGGCTTTTGTTCTCAGGTTCTCTTTACCAGCGGTCCCTCTGAAGTATCCTCTATCAGATAGCCTAGTTTTCTGATTTCCTGCCTTATTGCGTCCGCTCTTGTCCAATCTTCTCTTTCTCTGGCTTTTTCTCTTTCTCTGACTAACTCCAATACTTTCTCCGGCACTTCTTTGCGTAATTCTGGGATTATTTGGAAGAACTCTCCAAGTTCCTGAATCGTCTCTGCCGCTTTTTTCAGGTCGCTTCTCGAAAACCTGCGCGCGTCAATCAGCCTGTTGATCTGAGAAACCATCTGGAAGAAATGCGTTAAGGCCAGTGGTGTATTCATGTCGTTCTCAATTGCCCTTAGGAATTTCTTCCTTAGCGTTTCTACCTGCCGGGAGAAGACTGTCTTCCGCTTTGTCGGCTTCCCAAGGTTATTCTTTATTTTTTGAAGGGTGGAGGTTATTCTCTCAACTTTAGCCTTTGCTACTTCAAGGTCTCTTTCATTATAGTCTAGGGGTTTTCTGTAATGCGTGAACGCAATCCACATCCTTATGGTTTCAGGCGAATACTTTTTCAGGGCATCCATGACCGTGACCATGTTGCCCATGGATCTACCCATTCTCTGTCCATTAATTGTGAGCAAACCTGCGTGAACCCAATATTTAACGTAGGGTTTGATTCCCGTGGTAGCCTCTGCCTGTGCAATTTCGGCTTCGTGGTGTGGAAACGCAAGTTCTATGGCGCCGCCATGTATGTCGTATTGAGGACCGAAGTATTTCATGGCTATTGCAGTGTCTTCTATATGCCATCCTGGGTATCCTTCAGACCATGGCGAATTCCATTTCATGATGTGTTCTGGTGGAGCGCGTATCCAAAGTGCAAAGTCGGCTGGATGCTTTTTCTCCTCTCTTAGATCTGCTCTGGCTCCTGGAATAAGGTCCTGCAGTTTTCGTCTTGAAAGTCTCCCATAGTCTTTGAATTTTGACACGTTGAAGTAGACTGAGCCATTGACGACATAAGCGTAGGAGTTTTCTAGGATTTTTTTGACCTGCTCTATAATTTCTTTTATGTGGTCTGTGGCTCTGGGCATGAGGTCTGGTTTCTGGAATTCGAGTTTTTCAAACATCTCCAATTCGTGCTTGTAGTAGAAATCAGCGATTTCAAGCGGATGCTTCTTTTCTTCTCTGGCTTTCTTGAGCATTCTATCTTCGCCTGTGTCCAATAAGTGGCCTATGTCTGTTACGTTTTGAATGTAGGTGACCTTGTAGCCAGAGTACCTCAGAAATCTCGCTAGCGTGTCGTAAAAAGCGTAAGTTCGGGCATGGCCTAGGTGCAGGTAGTCGTAGACTGTCAAGCCGCAGACAAACATTCTCACTTCTTTATCTCTTAAAGGTTTGAAGACCTCTCTTCTTCGAGTAAGGGTGTTGAACAGTTTGAGTGTCATTTATTCTGCCAGCTCCTTATGTCTGTTGATGACCTGCGCTAAAAAGTTCATCGATGGAGCATCAGCAACGATTGAGGCAAAGGTAAGCCCTCTGAAGCAAGCCTCATACATCCAAGCCTACGGAAACGCACTATAGACTTATAAACATTTCAACATCATGCCTCTCAACATAACGGCATTGGAGAAAACCCGATAGTTAGAGAATAGGTCGCTTCTCATGGACATCCGAATTCCGCGGAGGTTCAATACCAAGGCAAAGAGCGCAACCATGCTAGCCTGGTTTCCCAAAGTATAAGAGCCCTCTCTGTGAACCTTAGTCGTGACGAATCGGAGAAGATGCAGCTATGCCTAAGACTCTGGCTGACGTGCCTGCTTTCTTAGACATGCAGTGAATAGCTAGTTTTGCCACGGTTGACAAGGCAGGAAAGCCGCATGCGGTTCCTGTATGGTTCACGTTTGACGATGGAAAGCTTCATGTTCAGACTGATCGAAAATCTCTGAAAGTTCGAAATATTCGAGTTAATCATCACGTATCAGTAGCTGTTTACAACATGCGTGACGAGGCTGCCATCATACAAGGCACAGGGCGGATAGTAGAAGATGAAGAAGAGTTCAGACTGTTGACCCAAGCACACATTGACAAATACAATCGTCTCTATAATACTGCCCACAAGACTGGCGGAGTCGAATACATCAAGTTGAATCCTCAGGGACGAGATTCTATGGGAATTCCGCTGTTTGACCATAGAGTCCGCTGCATAATCGAAGTCAAGCCTGAAAGAATCTTGTTCTGGTAGTATGAAAACAACCCTTTGTGGCTGATATGTGAGTGGATCACGCTGACGAGGACATGTAGAAAGCCTAAATCCTGAAGGTAAGGAATAGAGTCAAACGTTGCCAAGGGTCTTGAAGGAGGGAAAAGAACGGACCTGGGGCTTAAGGATCGAGTTGCCATCGTTACCGGTTCGAGTCAAGGCATTGGGAAGGCTATAGCACTCGGTTTGTCTCAGGAAGGCGTCAAAGTTACAATGTGTGCAAGGAACGAAAAAACACTGGATGACACAGCGAGAGAAATCAAAAACCAAACTGGCAACGAAATCTTGCCCATCAAGGCTGATCTGATTAAGCCGGAGGACATTGAGAAAGTTGTTGCAGAGACTCTCGCCTGTTTCAGGAGAATTGACATTTTAGTCAACAATACTGGAGGCCCGCCTTCAACGAATTTCATGGAGACTTCGGACCAATATTGGCAAGATGCCTACAACAATTTGCTGATGAGTGTCGTCAGGGCGTGCCGCGCTGTGATTCCACACATGCAGAAGGCAAGGTGGGGCAGAATAATTAACATGGCTTCCTTTGTTGCAAAGCAACCGACTGAGAAGCTAGTCCTTTCGAACGCTGTTAGAGCAGGAGTTCTCGGTTTAACTAAGACGCTTTCAAACGAGTTGGCGCCTTACGCTGTGCTTGTTAACGCGGTCTGCCCAGGCTGGACGCTCACAAGGCGAGTGCAGGAGTTAGCGAGAGCACGCGCCAAGTCGGAGGCAAAAACAGTCGGGGAAATAATGAAAGGCTGGGAAACTCAGGTTCCCCTGATGCGATTGGCTCAACCCAGCGAGATAGCCGACGTTGTCGTATTCTTAGCATCTGAACGTGCCAGCTACATAACGGGAGCGGTCATACAGGTAGATGGAGGGGTCATCCGAGGACTCTATTGACCCTAATGCGTCATGCAATTTGGGTTTACGGTTCTGCTTCACGAGGTAACGCGAAAAGGCTAGCTTCTAAAGCTTATGAATCCTTCGAGGGAATCCAATTCGTTTTCGTTTACAGCATAGTTGCGTCATCTGATCAATATTCTCCGAATGGAGTTTTGCTCTTTCTCATCGTAGGCGGAGAGCCTTCAGTCAGCCGTCCAGCCATAACGCCTCCTAACGATGTCTGCATACGGTTGAATGCTTGGACAAATTGATGTCCTTTTTCCGTTGCGACATATTTTTGTGACTGGTGAGCAAGTAGACTCAGAGACGACAGAAGGGTGGCATAACTCTTGAACTGGTTAAATGTGATGTTAGTTTTGTACATGATTTGGGTCTTCAACCTTGGCTGGGCACAGAAAGCCAATATCTGCGCAATGATCTCGATTCTTCCGCGTTTCGTCATCAATGTCTCATCCTCATCAGCACCAAGGTTTAGCTTCAACACCTCTCCCTTGATGGTCCAGCATGCCCCAAGAACTGCGCATCTCTTGGTGTGCTCGAGCAACTAAACATGGGTAATGTATAAAGGCTCAGCTCGGTCATTGTCAGCAACCCTTCTGATCTTTCGCTTGAGTTCCGGCCCGACTTCAGATTCCTCTATGCTTGGCTGAGGTTCACGCTCTTCAGAACTGATTCTCTTCCAGCGTACAGCAGTCGGTTCATTCTTCTTTTGGGTTGTCAGGTCTGCTTTGTTAACGCGAATGCGCGGTTCTGACGACATAATCTTTCCAGCTCCCAGTGAATCCATTGAGGCACTGAATTCTTATAGATGTGTGACTGTGGTGACACAGCAACACACTGGAGCGAAGGATAAAGCAGGAATTTGGCGGAGTGTGGGCGGTGATGAATGTCCGCACAATCCTTTTGAATTCGTATTCTGCGTGCATAATGAATATAGTTCTCTCTCGTCTTCTGTTTTCTCTTGGCTGAGTTGCTTGCTTCTCTCTATTCACCGGCTGGTGATCGGCTTGAAGGATGTTCTCGAAAAGGCTATATTTAGCGTAGCTTCCAAATCGCAGCGATTGCTTGCACAGGTTTCTTGTCACTTCGAGACATTGGTCAGAGCAGTTAACGTTGAAGACGAGACAATGCAGTCCACGAGAGTCTTCTATCTTCTTAGCCTCATTTTCGTCATCTCGTTGATTCTCTTATCGCCTGACAAGATACCACAAATCCTTACACACGCCCAGGCAGACTCGGAGTTGCTCGGAAAGGCTCAAGACATTGCTAAGGTGTTCAGGAAACTGGTGCCAGTCTGAAATGCAATGGATTAGAGAAGCTTTTTGAATTTGCTTTGACGAAAAGGTGCGATCAGTCAAGAAAGAGAAGGAAAATGTTTACTGACACGGAGCGTGAGACAACGCTTAATAAGACCATACTTTGCTTGGTTTTGACATTAATATTAGCGTTGCTAGGTTCATGTCTCTGTGCTTTCTCCTACGTGTTTGTGAAGGTGTTGAGGTTCGCTCCGAACTTTCAGTGAATCAAGTATGCAGGATTGGAGCGAGAATCCATATCTGACGACAACAGACTTAATATATGCGATGCACTTTTCCGTATAGACAAGGAGCGTATGGTAGGGTCTCCTTCGCTCGTGTAGAGGTTAATTGGAGGTGAACTATGAGAAATGAGCACGTCGCGTAAGAGCCAGAAAACGTTCTTGACAGTAACAATGATCACAGTTGTAGCGATAACAACCGTCTTCCTTGTCTATGCTGCCCTCTTGACGAGCTACACAGGCAGTGACGTCGTTATCTCAACAATGGGAGGCTCAATTGAGTACAGTCTGACAAAGGATCCAGGATCGTGGGGCACAAGTTCCATATCGCAGGGTGAGGGCGCAGAATGGTATTCAAGGATTCATCTGACCACTCCGCCCACGCAGACAGTGACTGTGAAATGGACTTTGCAAAAGCAAAACGGTGGTTCGTGGACCGATGCACCAACCAACGTTACCCAATTCACTAGTCCGCAAATTTCGCTAACAACCAGTACATATTATGTCTATGCTTTCCAAAGCGGCAACAACGAAATCACTAACAACTACAATTGGGGCCAGGGCACCACAACCGCTGGAACTTATCGGATAGTCACAGAGATTAACACAGCTTAAAGTGACGTACCATGCTTCCATCCTTCGACCTTATTGCTGGCATTACAGTAGCCGGCATACTCGTAATCCTAGCAGTATACATCGTAATAGTCTACAAGAAAGGCTGGCTCAAGAAAGAATCAAGAACAGACCAACAATATTATCTGTGCCCCAACCAAAAGTGCAAGAGAGTCTTCAAGAAACCTGTATGGCTAACAGACCTATCCACAACTCCACCCGAATCTTACCAAGCCTGCCCACACTGTGGTATTAATATCCAAGCGACTGCTTCACCAAGGCTAGCAGCAAGCGATACCGCACAGGCTGCACCTAAGCCACCACACTTTTCTGACGAAGTTCAAAGTCCGCAAACTGGGCCCCGCTTCGTCAAAAGCGAGACTACATCGAGCAAGACAGAACTCAGCAAAGAGCCTCCAAAGCCAGTTCTGCACGCACACGCCGCTGAGACCTCGCCCTTGCACGAAGTCCGGCAGGCGCACAAGTCAATCTTCCATTTTCCTCAGATCCGAAAGGACAAACCTCAAAAGCCGTTAGACGAATCTGAGAAGAGTTTCGGGAGAAGCTCTCTAGAGAGCTCCAGAAAATGCTCGCATTTTTTTGGATACGTGAAAACCCTTCCGAAGAACACACCGATACCAGATGAATGTTTGTGGTGTCCGTCCATAGTGGATTGTCTAAGTCATGAAACAAGAGTCGAAGCCGAAGCCTAGCTCATTGCCATGGGCTCTTCGTAGGCAGGGCGCTATTCAGAAAACCGGGTTCTGCTTGAACCCGTCGTAGAAGAATCGTGTGGCGTGGTGCTCCGGCCGGGATTTGAACCCGGGTCGGTGGCTCGAGAGGCCACTATACTTAACCGGACTATACTACCGGAGCATGAGCTATGCCACTCTTTTCTCATTTGTGCTTCTGATATATAGCCTTCCATCTTCCAGACGGTGGCGCAAATGTCGGAATCCATGCGTTATAATGGCTTGCTTCTCTGTTTTTGAAGGTTTGATGTGGCGATCACGCTTGGTTGCTAGAGGACTCGGCATATTCTAAGTCCCAACTTCGGAATACGGACTCCCATGTTTCAGAGAGCGTTCGATCGCTGCAGTAGATGTGAGAAGGCTTAATCGGTTTTGTTGAGCAGAGAGATGTTTCTTAGAAGGTCTTTGACTTCGTCGTTTGCTCTGGTTATTGTTTGGATGTGGTCTTTTCCTTTCTCGGTTAGTTCGTAGACTCTTTTCCGCTGGTTCCAGGCGCCTCTTATCCAGTCTTCTCTTTCAAGTGAATAAAGTAGGGAGTAGACTGTGCCCGAGCTCATGAGAATGCCGAATTTTTCATGAACGAGACTGATGACATCGTAGCCGCTCAATGACCCTTTTTTAAGCTCGGTCAGGATTAGGATGTCCATGAAATTTTGGATCACTCTTCTGCGCAGGTTTTCCACGAGTTCTGATGAAGGCACGAGTATCAGACTCCAATTCAGAATCGTGTTTGTCTAGTATATTCCTCTATAATATTCTTCTGTTGTGTTCCACTTCCGAATCTGATGAGGGCAGAAAGGCTATTTGACTAGATGGTCTCAGAGTCTGAGTCTGATCGAGCTGCCTGCGAAGTAGCTTAGAAAGGCAGGTAAAGAGCGTCTTGTGCGTCACGTTTCAGTCGGATTCTGAATATGAACAGCTACTCATGATTAAGACTGCACTTTCATACAAGATATATCCGAGAAAATGGAAGCATTTGGCATGGCACTGTAAGGTAGTTACAGAAGTGTTATCTATGTTCAGTGAGAACGAGTGCGAGCTGAAGAGAGAAAAGACACCGAAGAAACTCGAAGTCTTTTTCCCCAAGCTTGAGGAGGCTGCAGTTTTCAGCGGCACCGATGATGTTGAAACTCATCCTCGTGAACCGTTATGCGATGTCTGGTTCAATTCCTTGGAGGAAGTGGTGACAAATGAGTGAGCTTGCCCAAGGTTCAGTTAAGGAAGTCAGCGTGGAAAAGCTGGAGACGATGGAGGAAGAGCTACGAAAGAGTGAGGAGAAATATAGGGTACTTACCGAGAGCGTCAGCGATGTCTTCTTCGCTTTGGATCATGATTTGAGATATACCTACTGGAACAAAGCCTCTGAAAAGCTGACGGGCATCCTCGCAAAAGATGCTATTGGAAAATCTCTCACCGAGGTCTTTCCCGATTTGAAAGGGACAAGAGTTGAGCAGTTTTACCTGGATGTGCTGAGAACGAAACAGCCCCAGAGCCTCGTGAACAAGGATCACCTTGGGAACAAGGATCTTGTCTTTGAGATCAATGCATACCCTACCGAGGATGGCCTCTCAGTTTTCTGCAAAGACATCACCGAAAGCAAGAACAAAGAGGAAGAATTCGTTCGCCTATCTAACGCTGTTAAGATGTCGACTGATGGAATCGTAATAACTGACCTTTATGCGAGAATTGTTGATGCGAATGAAGCTATCATGAGAATGTATGGCGCTAAGGACAGAAGCGACCTAATTGGAAAAAGCTCTTTTGAGCTTATCGTTCCGGAGGAACGTGAAAAAGCGTTTGTAGGTATGAAAGAGGTGCTGGAGAAAGGATACAGCAAAAATCAGGAATATCATATTATTGCCAAAGATGGCGGCAGAGTTCTTGCAGAGTTGAACTCAGCCGTCATGAGAAAACCGGATGGCGAACCTGTGGGATTTGTGGCTGTTGTCAGAGACATCACTAGGCGTAAACAGATGGAAGAATCGGTAAGAGAATCAGAGGCGAAGTTTAGAGACATCTTTGAGAGCGCCAATGACTGCTTGGTATATCTGGACAGGCTTGGAAGAATCCTCGATGTTAATGAAAAGGGCGTTCAAGTGTTTGGTGGGTCAAAGGATGAGCTGATGGGAAAGCATTTTTCGAGGGTTGGCGTGATATCTCCTAAGGGCATACCGTCCCTTTTGAGGGCTTTTGCAGATGGTCTTGCGGATAGGCATACTACTCTTAATTTAGACATTAGGAACAAGAAAGGTGAGCGGATATCGTTAGAATGTTCCGGTTCTCTCCTGAAAAAAGCTGACAATCTTGCTCTCTTAGTTGTCGCGAGAGACGTAACCGAACGCAAAAGAATGGAGGAGACGTTACGAGAGTCAGAAGGAAAATACAGAAAGCAGTTTGAAGAAGCGCTTGACGCTATCTTCCTGGCAGACGCTCAAACAGGCATAGTACTTGATTGCAACCGTGCAGCGACGGAGCTAGTCGGCAGAGAGAAATCAGAATTAATTGGTGAACATCAGCGGATTCTGCATCCTCCTGAAGAGAACGAAGAGGAATTTAGCACAACTTTCAAGCAACACCTCAAGGAAAAAATGGGTCAAGTTTTGGAGACGCAAGTGATCACAAAAAAAGGAGAAATCAAAGACGTTGCAATCAAAGCTAACGTCTTTGAACTTGGGAGCAAGAAAGTGATTCAAGGAATATTCAGAGACATCACAGAGCTCAAGAGGGCAGAAAAAACGCTTCGAGAGAGTCAGCAGAAGTTTGAAAGGTTGTTCATGTTCAATCCCGAGGCAGCTGTCTTTTCGGATGCAAACGATTACGTTCTAAACATCAATCCGCGTTTCACTGATCTCTTCGGATACTCTCCTGTTGAAGCCCAAGGAAAACCCTTGGATAATTTAATAGTGCCTGATGACTTGAAAGAAGAAGCAAAACGCCTGACAGAGATCAGGGAAGGATATGTTTACCATGATACTGTCAGAAAAAGGAAAGATGGGTCTCTGGTTCAGGTGTCAATTTCTTGTGCATCAATTGTATCTGATGGCAAGTGTTTGGGCAACGTAGTATTGTACAAAGACATCACTGAACGCAAACAGATGGAAAAGGCGCTGGAGCGTCAACGTGATATCGCAATTACCCTCTCGGGCGCTGGAAGCCTTGATCAGGTTGTAAATTGCTTGTTTGATCATCTTTTGGCGACTGAGGAGTTTGACTGTGCAGCCTTTTATCTGTTTGACCAGCAAACGGGGACTCTCGACATGATTGCTCATAGAGGCTTGCTAGGGAAGTTCGCGGCGAAAGTGTCTCGATTTGACTCTGACTCTCCGTACACCAAGGTTGTCTTGGATGGAAAGCCACTGTACCAGAAGACCAGTGACTTTCCATCACCGATCAGAGAAGACATTCAATCTAGCGGCATTGTCTCTGTAGCGGCCATTCCTATTCATTATGAAAGAAAGCCCATTGGCCACTTGAACATGGCATCTCACACCCATGAAAAAATCTCCGCCTCAACCCGACATGTACTCGAATCAGTGAGCGCACAGATTGGAGAAACCATTGCTCGGGTAAGAATGGAGGAAAGGCTAAGACAGTATTCTGAACATCTAGAAGAGCTCGTTCAAAGGAGAACTACCGAGTTACTAGAATCAGAGACCCGTTACTCTGTGTTGGTTGAGGAAGCCAGTGACGGAGTTGTAATAGTTCAAGATGGAAAAACCATCTTTGCAAACAAGAAAGCCCAAGAAGTAACAGGATACAGCAGAGATGAACTCGCAAACGTGCCTGTTGAAAAAATGATTGACGAGAAATATTCGGCCACTGTAAAAGAGCAGAACGAAAAAACGTTGAAAGACCAAATGAAGCCAACACCAACCGAAGCTGAGCTTATAGCCAAAAATGGCGAACGAGTACCTGTAGAAGGCAGCCCAACACTCATCAATTATCAAGGACGCCCAGCAGTCTTGGTCATTTGGAGGGATCTGAGAGCTAGAAAGAAACTCGAAAAGGAACGCTTAAGACTGCAAAAACTTGCTGCAATAGGCGAATTAGCCACAATGGTGGGACACGACCTTAGGAACCCCTTGCAGTCCATAGAAAACGCAGCATACTATCTCAGCAATGAGTTGCCGCGTATTGCTTCTTCTCTTTCAGATCCACAAAAAACCACGCAAATGCTCCAAGCCATCAGCAATTCAGTGAACTATGCCGACAAAATAGTAAGAGACCTACAGGACTTCTCAGCAACAAGGACACCAACACTCAAGAAAGCTAGCATAAATGATATAGTTGAAGAAACCCTGCAGCAAGCCCAAATGCCGAATAATGTGGAACTCCGCACAGAATTGAGCAACCTTCCAGAAATAGAAGTTGACAAAGACCAAGTAAAACGAATCTTTGTGAATCTTCTAGCAAACGGGATACAGGCGCTGGAAAACCGAGTAGGAACGCTGACTGTTTCGACCAATCAAACAGGCAATTTTGTTGAGATATCCTTCAAGGATACCGGCATAGGCATCCCAAGAGAAAAAATGGGCAAACTGTTTACGCCTCTCTTCACCACCAAAGCCAAAGGCATGGGCATGGGCCTGCCAATCTGCAAAAAATTTGTGGAGAATCATGGGGGCACAATCCGCGTTGAAAGCGAAGTCGGAGAGGGCACTGCAGCAACGGTCAAATTACCCATAACAAGAAAAGCGCAGAGGTGAAAATCCGTTGACCCGGGAAGACAAGCCCAGCATCCTTGTAGTGGACGATGATGAAAACATAAGTGCAACGTTAGCGACCATACTGCGACAGAAAGGCTACAAAACAGAGACAGCTAAAAATGGGCAAGAAGCCATGAGAAAAACAAGAGCCAAATACTTTAACATAGCCCTGCTTGACATCAGGTTGCCCGACATGGAAGGCACTAAACTGCTTACCGCATTGCACCGAGACGTGCCCAAAACGGTGAAGATCATGATCACAGGTTATCCGTCCATCGAAAACGCCGTCCAAGCTCTAAACCAAGGGGCAGACGCCTACATCATAAAACCAGTTAAGCCAGAAAAACTACTCACTCTCATAAAAGATAAGTTGCAAGAACAAAGCCAAGCCCAGCAGATGACTGAGGAAAAAATCACTGATTGGATCAAGACGCGAGCACGCAAAATAGAAAGCGAAACACGAAAAGAATCCAACTCATAATCCTTCTATGAAATGTCCAGAACTCATCTGAGCCAGAGTGCTGAATTCATTCAAACTATGGTTTGATTGCGGAAACGCCTTCTCGACATCGGAATGCGTTTTCTGCTTCATATACCCTTTTTCTTGCTGTGGGATCTGACAGTCGAACAAGAAAATCAAGAGAGGCGCGATGCGTTCACGGCTGGGCTTCAGCTTGCAGCTCTCTTGCTCTAGCCTCGATGAACTCCGCAACCCTCTCTTCGCTGTATTTCTTAGCGCTCTGTTGCTTCCTGAGATGCTCCTTTATTATTTTGAGAACGTTATCCATGACGAGTGGTTTAAGTAAGTAGCCGTCCGCGCCCTTGTTCAACGCTTCCATAGCGTTTCCCAACGAAGGGTAGCCTGTGATGATTATTTTGACCATTGGGGGAACAGTGTCTCTTAGCGCCCTCAACAGCTTTGTGCCCTCCATATCAGGCAACCGAATGTCTATCAGTGCAAGGTTGTAGAAATTAGTGTTGGACTTCCCCATCGCTTCACTTCCGCACTGCGCCGTATCAGTGATGTATCCCTCTTCTTCCAGCACTGCCGACAAAACCTTCCTTATGCTTTCATCGTCGTCGACAATAAGAATTCTCGCAGGTTCACTCAAGGTTCTCACCTCCATTGAGTCTAGGTTCGACTGGAAGAGTCACTGTAAATGTGGTTCCTTTGCCCTCTGCACTCTGTACAGAGATTTTTCCATTATGAGCTTCGATGATTCGCCTACAAATAGACAGACCCAAACCCATCCCCTTCGCCTTGGTTGTGAAAAAAGGTGTCCAAAGCCGCTCCAACACATCCTCTGGCATGCCGGCTCCAGTGTCCGTAAACGCGATCTCTAACTCAACACTCGAACATGCGCTTGAGATAGTCAGCGTCCCTCCATTAGGCATGGCGTCAACAGCATTTCCGATTATGTTGACGAAAGCTCTCACCAGAGCCTCAACATCAACCTTCACGGCAGGCTTATTCCTCGCCCTATTGATTACCCGGACGCCTTCAGGAGTGTTTGCGAGTTTCAATGCTTCCTGCACTATCGCTTTGGGCGTACTCTCAATTAGTTCCAATCTGATGTCCTTGGAATAGTCGAGAAGATCGTTTATGATTTTATTTGAGTATTCAATGTCTTTTTCGATAAGTTCAGCCATCTCAATCGACCTGTTGTCCATCAGTGGACCAAGCTTGTTCCTCAAGAAGTAAGCAGCACCGGCAATTCCAGTCAAGGGGTTGCGCAAATCGTGTCCAACCATGGCTGCGACTTCACCAATGGCAGCGAGTCTTTCAGCCTTGAGAAGCTGCTGCTGCATTCGTTTACGTTCAGAAATGTCTTTAAGCACGGCTACGAAGCCAATAGGTTGCCCGTTAGCTTCTCGAAGAACGCTTGCCGAAAGCTCCACTGGGTATTCGCTGTTGTCTTTCCTCAGCGAATTGTATTCTGCATTTCTAACCAAGCCTTGTTCTAACGTCGTTTTCCTGTTATCCATAGCTCGACGGCGGTCTCTTTCCGCGATGAACTCGAAAGCGTTCCGTCCGATCAAATCGTTCTTCGACGTTGAGCCATACAGTCTTAGTGCCTGCTCAGTGCAATCAATAATCTTTCCTGTCAAATCAGTGACTGTAATGGCATCTGGGGAAGCTGCAAAAATGCTTTTCAACCTTTCCTCGCTTTCCCTCAGATCTCTCGTTCTTTCTTTCACCTTGTCCTCAAGATGCTCGGCGTACTCTTTGATTTGATCTCTTGCATCGTTTAGCTGCTGTATCAGCTTGGCGTTCTCAATAGCCACTGCAGTTTGATGTATGAAAAGCTCTAGAGGTGCAAGAGACTCTTTTGTGGGTCGTCTTCCATCCAAGGGATCATCGATGCTAAGTACCCCTACGATGAGACCCTCCGCTAACCGAAGAGGAGCATACAGCAAGTCCTGGGGGTTCCAATCAACCATTTCTTGCGGCGAAAGGTGGCTGTCAACCGTGCTGTTCGAGAATCGCTCTCTGACCCATGGGTCGCTCCATGGCAGGTGATAGAACTCGCCCACCTTAAAGCGTTCATATTCCGGTCCGAACCTTTCACGCCACACTTGACCAAGGGGTCTTTTGTTCCACAGGAATTGTTTTTCTTCGTCAGTTAACCCGACAGTCACCATGTCTTCTGAGCGTTGTATCTCTAGGTTTTCGTCTCTCACAGAGATGACTACTCTTCGCCACCCGAGTGATCGGATAGCCTCCGCGATTGTCTGCAACCGCTTATGCAGCTCCGTGGAACGAATCATCTCAGCTGAACTCTTCATTAATGAAACTAATTGATTTGAACGCTTCTCGATCAACTCGCGTTTCTCAAGATTACTTATCGCAGTTGCAGCATGAGAAGCCAAGATTTGAAGCAGCGTGGCGTCTTTCTCGTCGAACGCTCCCAAGTGCTTGCTCTCAACGTTCAAAACACCGATCGTTCTGTTCTCCACTTCAACCGGAACAGCGAGTTCCGACATGATATCCAGTGAGCCTTGCACGTATTCCGTGGCCTTGGTTACGTCGTAGACGATGATGGGCTTATGCTTGTTTGCCGCCATTACAGTTATGCCTTTTTGGCTTCCATCTATGGGCAGTTTGAAATCCAGTGGCTCTATGTAGCCGCGTTGGCTGGCAACGCTGAGGTACCCTCTGTTCTCAACTAGGAAGGAAGCATGTTCAAAGCCCAGCAGTTGCCCCATCGCGTTCAAAGTCAGCTCGTAAACCTGTGTCAGACTGCCCGCGGAGTTGAGTTTTCCCCCGTAAAAATTCAGCGCGGAGAGCCTTTCTTCAAGTGTCTTGCCTTGCGAACCAGCAGATTCGCCTAGCACTGCACTTTGATTCGCTTGCACTTACTCAGCTCCGCTTTGTTGCTTGTCTCCTCATCGTAGCTCCTTTTGGCAGCTTCAACATATTCTACAAAAGTCAAGTTAGGGCTGCTCATGTTGACATCGTAGCCGATTTTTTCGTGGAGTTTTTTCATGAACAGAATCTCGAGGTAGTTAGCTCCTTGTCCGAAGATTTTCTCCATCGCGGTCACAAAAGCTTCGGTTTTGTGGGGAATCTCATGCTTCTTAATGTTGAAGCCTCTTTCAAGGTGAAAATAGAGCGCTTGCTTCGAGGACTCTCCCAGAGAAGCCAGTTGCTCGTCAACCACTTCCAACAGAATCTTTTCGAAATCACGTTTATACAATAGGCTCTCCTCAGGAGTGGAGCATCGTGAACTAGACAAATCTTCGCATGAACGAATAAATCCATTATGAACTGAAGATTATGATTTCAACTGTTGGACCAGATGACCAAGAAAGAGGAGTAAATGCTGAAAGCTCGAATGCGTCCAAGAGAGAAAAAACGAGAAAAAAATGGAAAAGGCTAGTATTCTTCTTCCATGCCTTCGCCAGGCTTAGGTCCTTTCTCTTCCTTAGGCTTCGTTGCAGCTATGACATCGTCTATGCGTAGTATCATCGACGCAGCTTCACTGGCTGATTTGATGGCTTGCTCCTTCACTCTCAATGGTTCGATGACGCCTTCACCGTGCATGTCCATTATCTTGCCGCTAAACACGTTGACCCCTTTTGTGTCGCCCCGAGCTTTTTCATGAGCCGATCTTAACCCAACAAGGATGTCAATGGGTTCTAAGCCAGCGTTTTCAGCCAAGGTTTTAGGAATGATCTCTAGAGATTCAGCGAATGCTTCGATAGCCAGTTGTTCTCTGCCTCCAACCTCTGTGGCATAGTTCCTTAGTCTTCTGGCGACCTCTGATTCAACGGCGCCTCCGCCGGGTACGATCTTGTTGTATTCGACAACATCTGAGACGACTGACAAAGCATCGTTCATGGCTCTTTCAGCCTCGTCCACCATGCGTTCAAGCCCAGCCCGAATCAGAATGGCTACAGATCTTGGATGTTTACAGTCTTCAACGAATATCATCTTGTCTTCGCCGACCTTGCGCTCCTCAGCCAACCCTGCCTTGCCCAAATCCTGAGCTTTGAGATCGTCGAGGTTACTGGTTATTTTGCCTCCTGTAGCGCGTGCAAGCTTTTCCATATCCGACTGCTTTGCTCGGCGTGCGGCCATAATGCCTTCTTTAGCCAAGAAATGCTGTGCCATGTCATCAATGCCCTTCTGGGCGAAAACGACGTCAGCGCCTGACTTCTTGATTTTGTCCACCATTTCCTTCAACATGCGTGTTTCCTGATCTAGGAACGCTTTCATCTGTGTTGGGTCACGTATCCTGATCTCGGAGCTGAACTCTGTTTTCTCCACTTCGAGAGCCACGTCAAGTAGGGCTATTTTGGCGTTTTCGACGCGTTTGGGCATGCCCGGGTGAACAACTTCTTTGTCAACAATGATGCCTTTGATTAATTGTGAGTCGAATAAGCTCTTGCCTTCTTTCTTCACGATTTGAATCTGGTCGATGTCGGCGACCATTCTGTCTCCGCGTTGCTCGGCGACTTGCTTCACGGCGTCAATGGCTATTTCAGCGAAATGCTCTTTTGCTGCGCCAACAGCCTTGCTCGCCATTGATGTTAGAGCTACTTTTCTCAAGGTTTCCCTGTCGTCGATGTCAACTTTGGTTCCAAGCTTGTCGAGTGTGTCAACTGCCACTTGGGTTGCTTTTCGGTATCCGCTTACGATCACGGTTGGGTGAATGTTTTGATCAAGTAGTTCTTCGGCTCTTCGTAGAAGTTCACCAGCAAGGACCACAGCGGTTGTGGTGCCGTCGCCGACCATGTCGTCTTGTGTTTTGGCTACTTCAACCATCATTTTGGCTGCTGGGTGTTCAACTTCTACTTCGTCTAGGATTGCTGCTCCGTCGTTTGTGATGGTGATGTCTCCTAGGCTGTCGATGAGCATTTTGTCCATGCCTCGTGGTCCAAGCGTTGTGCGCAGGACTTCAGAGATTATGCGTGCTGCCATTATGTTGTTTCGCTGTGCTTCTCTGCCTCTTCTGCGAGCTGTTCCTTCTTTCAGTATGAGCACGGGTTGTCCGCCTTGTGTAGTTAGGTAAGCCATGTCTTAAATTCCTCCGAAACAGGTTTTTTCTTTAAACCTCTCTGTATGCAATTTTCCCAGAAATATAAACTTAACTATTCATCGAAGTCTGATGAACGAGCGATTCGAAGACGCATGCGTTGTCGATTAGATTCTGATGTGTGGCTAGATCGGGCGAAAAACTGGAAGGTTTCTCAAGAGCTCTATTTGCTCATGACTTTTCTGGCTGCGATTTCCACGTCTTCGGATTTGATGGTTTTTCGTCCTGCGTGCATGGCGTAGTCCATGGCTTCTCTTGCTATTTTTACGCCGATTTCGTCTAGTACTTTGGCGAGTGCTTTGGCGGCGGTTTCGCTGACTCTGTCTGCGCCTGCTTTTTTGCATATTCTGTGCATTGGAGCCACGGCTAATTCTGGACCTGCCATTTTAACCATCCCGTAAGCGTCTTTTTCTCTTTCAGCCACTATTTAACGTTTGTGAATAGGGTTAGTATGGATACGGGAAAAATTTTTTCGGGTTCGAAGTTCGGGTTTTCTGTTTGTTGTTTGGGTTCTGATGTTGGTTTTATATGTTGTTTCAAGTTGGGTTTGTGGCGGGTTAGGCGCACTTTCAATGTTGCTGAAAGTGACGTTCTATGTTGTCAAAGCGTACTTTTCTTCATGGTTGCAGGGGTTAATCTCTTGCGCTGGCGTGGTTGTTGCGGCTTGTGGCTCAACTGTTGATACAACTCTTCTCTTCTTGACATGCATCCATAGCCAGATCAAGCCCAATGCGGATATTAATCCTACGAGGCTCATGCCTGTGGTGTTTTCTGCTCGGCTCTCGTCTAGCTCCTGCAATATTGCAAACAAGATCATGAAGGATAGTGATCCGCTACTCAAAGCTAATGCGTGTACGTCATTGGTTTTCTCCTGCCAATTGTACCGTTTGATGAAGCGCGTTATTGTGAACACTAAGAGCACGCCATAGAGCATCAGTAATTGCCATGGAATGACGGAGGGAAGAATGTAAAAGCCCAAGAAAAACGCGAAGCTGGCAGCCGTGGCGATAGCCCAGAATGCCCTCGCTTTCGGAAGCATTTTTCGCCCCCCTGCAATGCCCAGTGTGCTGGAAGCTTGCGAGCCAGATAAACGAAGAGCACCGTTAGCGCCACTGCAAGTAGCAATTGAGGTGGAGGAGCCCAGTATTTCATCATGTATGAGAAGAGGATGTTTCCAAAGACAGTCACAGCGCACAGCACAATGACCAAAGTGGCAAACAGTTTCCTGCCAACCCACTGTTGATCACGTCTGTTGGGAAAAGCCAGCTCAACCAAGACAATCGGCACGGTTATGCTGTAAACAGCGTGGTAGATGGTTAGCATTTCAGCCCATGTCCAGTTTACTCCTAGCCAACGCCCGTATGCGCTCATAGCCCCTAAGTCGGGCCAGTTGGGGCTGAACCAGCTGGTGACCAGTAAGCCTTCTTCAAGAACGCCGTAAGCCGCGCCCAGTAGTAGCACTGAGCCAATGCCTTTGCGCCACCGTACTCTCAATTCTCGGACAACGACTGCGCCACTGCCATAGAGGGAAAGAAGTATGAGCAATCCAAAGGGAGTGAAGAACTCTGCTGGGGGCGAGGAGCTTGATAGAAGCTCGCCTATGGCTGGTGCCAACAGAAATAGTGCTAAGGCAGGTGGAAACTTAAGCATTCGTGACTTGAGGCGGTTCAAGTACGACAGCTCAGCTTGGTTTCTGGTGGAATTGAGCGTTGGCTTGTGTTGTATAGGCTTTGTTAATTGGTGATTCAGTTTTGATTGGAAGGTTGCGATGATGACTTGAAGTTTGTAGACGCTCACATTCATCTTTCTGATCCTGCGTACGCTGATAGAATCGACGAGATTGTGGAGATAGCCAAGCAGGTTGGAGTCGTAGCTATGACTTCGAACAGCATGAACTTGGAAACAAGCAGATCGAGCCTCAGGATTGCCGACGAGCATCCTAGCTTAGTTTACGCGGCAGTTGGTATTCATCCTTGGAGCGTCAATCAACTCTCTTCCAAAGAGTTGGAACAAACCATGGATTTTATCGCAGAAAGAGGCACCAGCAAGGACAGAGTTGTTGCAGTTGGCGAAGTTGGCTTGGATCCTCAATACGCTAAGCGGAGGACAGATAAGGACAGGCAAACAGAGGTTTTTCACGAGATGCTTCGGCTTGCTGAAAAACTGAGGCTTCCTGTTATTGTTCATTCGAGGTGGAGCGCTCAAAGAATCTTGGAAACATTGCCGTCGTATCGGTTGAAGGGTGTGCTGTGGCATTGGTTCAGCGGTCCTGTTGAGCTCTTGCCGAGAATTGTTGAAAGGGGAGACCACGTTTCTGAAGGTCCGCCCGTTGTTTTTTCAGATAGAATTCAAGAAATTGTCAAAAGTGTCCCATTGGAGCGCCTTCTCACTGAGACTGATGGACCTGTTCAGTATTATGGACCTTTTAGGGACAAGCCAACTACGCCTGCTTTCATGCCAGAGGTCGTCAAAGCAATATCGCAAGTTAAAGGTGTTGATGAAAGTCAAGTGGGAGAGCAGATACTGCGCAATTTTGCGCGTCTCTTCGGTGTAAGGCTCTGATGGCGTTCTGAACGCAAATGCTTATGACTTAGTAAGCCGTAAATGGCGTGCAACATACAACCAATCCGCTCACGCAATGAGGTTGAACACATAATTGGGTAAGGTTCGTCCAGAGAAAGTCAAGAAGATTGCAAGGGAACTTGTTAAGCGGTACCCTGGTCAATTCACCACGGATTTTGAGAACAACAAGAAACAGCTTCAATCAATAGTGACTATATACTCGTCCAAACTTAGAAATCTCATAGCAGGCTACATAACCAGACTTATGGCAATATCAAAAGCAGCTGAAGCAGCCGAATCCGCAGAAGCAACCGAAGAAGGCGCTGAAGAAACAGAATAGACTGTCCCCAATTGGTTTTTTTCGAAGAGGAAGCGTGGTGCAGGTCTATCGTAGTCAACACGTTTGCTTGCGTCTCGCTTCACAGTGTCTGGAGCATGAGACAGTTGCGCTTCAGGTGCAGATCGACATTCTCACGCAAGATGAAACTTCATCACGAATTGGTGCTGATCTGTTTGGCAGAAGGGCATAATATTGTTTATAATACTCGCATTACTTATTGTGGTTCACGTATACAACTGAACTGATTGAGAAAAAGCGAGGCACTCTGAAGATGCCACTGATCAACAGTTATCAGAAAGGCTGGGCGCTCAGGTATATCCGTGAAGCCAAGGCTGAATTATCTGCCGCTCAGAAAACGCCTTACATGGCGCCTGGACTGATTCTTGAAGCCATGCGCAAGGCTCAAGCGGCTATCTACTACAGTTTGGGCGACCCAGCTTCGATTGAAGCCATTGTGAGGGAGGCGGTTTTTAAGAAACAACTGATAAAAGATCCTATCTTGCACACTCTGGTCGAGATTGAAAAGACAGTGCAAGAAGTGGCGCAAATACCAGAGTCGGACATGGAAAATGCAGTGAAGCAGGCAGATGGCATTGTGAAAACAGCTTCGGACATTGTGCAGTTGTTCACGGGTGAAGAATTAGATTAGCGCGTCCGTCCGTCATACTGCCTTGGGTGAGATGGCATCTTGCCTGTATCCGCTGCCTACTTTGTCGCGGACAAAAGGGTGAATCTTGACATTGCCATTGTTGATGTTGAATCGCTTCATATGCATGAGGAGACCGTTCCAGAACTGGTAGATCAGCTAGTGAGGTCTTTTAGGTCGGATGAATGTGTTAAGCATCCCATAATAGTGGACAAGGAATCGATGGTTGTTCTGGATGGAGTTCACCGAGTTGTCGCGTTGCGCAGGCTTGGCGTCCGTAGAGTGCCAGCATGTCTAATTGACTACAACAATCCAGCAATAGAAGTGTTGAGCTGGTACAGGTCGATAACAGGAGTCTCAAAACCTCAAGAACTGTTTTCACAGGTCAAGAAAGCAGGTTGCAATGTCAGACAGGTTGGCGAGTTCCATAGAAAAAAGCTTGGGGTTCCTCCGATAGTTGCCCTCCTGAAATTCCCTAATCAGACTTTCCTGGTAAATTGCATATTTTCGAGTCTTTCCAAAGCCTATGATCTCATTGGACACATCGAGGAGCGGTTGATAGCAGCTGGATTCACTGTGAGATATGAAACTGAACGCGATGCGCTTCAGAACCTGCAAGAAGGACAAGTCGACGCAGTGCTTTGCACTCCTGTGATAAGCAAGGAGGAAATTATCAAGTCAGCCCTTTCGGGTCGTGTTTTGGCATGGAAAGCCACCAGGCATGTGATTCCAGCGCGTCCGTTGAATGTTAACGTGCCCTTAGGTCTTCTGAGAAACAAGGAAAAATCTCTAGCTGAGGTCAATATTGATCTCAGACGTTTGTTGCGAAGCAGGATAATGAAACGACTGCCCTCCGGCAGTGTTGTGGATGGGCGAAGATACGAGGAGGAGCTCTACGTTTTCGAGGAATAGCCCTTGACTTTGAACGTCAAAGTAAGATTGTTGGGAGTGTTTCGAGGTATGACTGGCAAAGATCAGATTGGGCTAAGGCTGAGGCATGCAACGGTAAGAGATGTCATCAAAGCTTTAGCTGAATCACTTCCAGCTGACGCTCAGAGAATGTTAATTGATCCTGATTTGAATGATCCACGACCGAATGCGCTTATCCTGCTGAACGGAAGAGAAATCAATGTTCTTGAGGGTTTAGAAACTACGATCTCTGATGGCGACGAAGTTACACTTATTCCCGTCGCACACGGAGGCTAACGTTCAATCTGTGGTCCCCGCTCTATGGGGATTGTTGGATCTTCAGGTCTATCTGTCGGTTCGTTATGAATCACGTCAACTGTTCTTGCCGCTTTAAGCTCGGGCAGAGTGTTCAGATCGTAGGTTTTCTTGGTTTGTGCGCACACTTGGCACTCATAGACTAGCGTCAAGGCTGATAGCGGGTTATTTGAGAAGTCAACGAGCAGATGTCTTGTTGACTTGTGGCAACTTGTACATAATAGTTGAACGGTTGGGTCGTAAGGTGGGTGGACCATCATGCATCAACGAGTAAGCTAGCGCTTGAGTGTTCTTTAAAGAATTATGAACTAGAAATATTGATCGCTGATAGATCCTCACCCTGCAGCCCCTTTTTGGAGCGGAAATACTAGGCTGCGGGATTTTCATCAAAGAAAAATGGAGGGGGATGAAAGAGGCTATTTCGGTCTTGTTATCTGTACATCTTTCATGAGTACGTACGGTGAAAGTGACGGTGGATCTGCCTCACCCCACCAGTGTACATGTTGGCGTTCTTTGGATGTGCCTGCGATGTTGTTAAGCATCTTCAGCGCGTTGTCACTTAAGCGTACGTCTTTCCACGACTTCTTAACCTCACCATTTTCTATGAGGAAGATGCCATCTCGTGGGATTGTGGAGAAGTCTCCTGTGGCGTAGTTCTGGAATCTTGTGTACCATGTGTTCGTCAGATACAGACCGCGTTTGACGTTCCGAAACATTTCGTCCTTGCTCATGTCTCCTGCGTCTAATTCGAGGTTCCAAGGTCCGGGAGCAACAAGTCCAGCGTTGCCTGTTGTTTCTGTTTTGAAGATCTTGGCGGTTGAAGTGTTGTGTAAATATGTCTTGAGTACACCCTTCTCTATCAATACGTTTTCTTTCACTGGCACGCCTTCGTCGTCGAACACTCGATTCGACATGGAGTATGCCGCTGGTACGTCACGCATGGTGACAAGGTCGGATGCGACTTTCTGACCAAGTTTGTTAACGAAAATCGACAAGTGGATCATCACTTGAAAAGCAGAAGTCATGCCACCCCACATGCCTAGAAGCGCTCCAGAGAACAACGGATCAAAGATAATGTCATAGCGTCCTTCAGTTCCTGCCTTTGGGTTCTTAGCCATTTTGGCTATTTGTCCAGCTTTTTCTCCTGCTCTACTCGGGTTAAAGCCCTTAGCGGTTGAGCTGCATTCCACGCTGTGTCCTGATGCTTCTTTTTCGGAAAAAGCTCTGATTGACAGTTCGATGGCTGATCGGCTGTCTTCTCCCATTGGCCCTTCTGACGAGGCTAAGTAGACGTCTTCGAGTTTCGTGAAAAGAATTCCTCCCGCGTTTAGGTCTTTGCCGACTTCTTTACGTGCCGCTTCTATGGCTTGGAAAACGTAGTCTGCTTGGTTCTCCAAGCGTCCCAGCGTTTTGTCCGCTTTGCTCTTGCTGTACTGAAATTTTCCTTTGGCAATGCCGCCGTACTGAGGGTTCTCTTTCGAAGCTTTTGCTAGCTGATAGAGACGTTTTATTGTTTCGTCGACGTTTTGAAAGTCGTGTACTTGTGTGGCGACCAAGCGCTTCTGCCAAGACAACGCTATGTCTGTGACGTAATCGTTCCACCCTACGGTTATGTCAGCTTGGTTATTGCTGAATCTCGTCTGGCGATAACGACCAAACGTTGTCCTAGCTACAACTTCGTCTGCGCCAAGGGCTTTGCCCTTTTTGACTATAGCCTCTGTCTTTGCCAACGCTTCGCTCATTTCATGAACACCTCTCTCAACCTGACGAGCGGTCCACCCATAAACGCGGGCACGCCCTGCATTGGATCGCTCTTGCCGCACGTTCCTGCGGTGTACTCAACCTTCTTGGAAACAGCGTCCACCGCGCTCCAGAAGATCTTCGTAGTTGTCTCAATGACAGGCCTGGCTATCGGGTGCTTTAATTCGCCGTTTTCTATCCAGTATGCTTCGCGTCCCACATAACGTTGGTTGAATCTTTTGTCGTCGATGTTCCACTCGGTGAATGACTTCATGTACACGCCTTGCTTCACGTCTTCAAATATCTCTTCCTCAGTGAAGTCGCCGGGTTCCACAAACGTGTTCGCCATTCGCACAATGGCTTCTCGGTCATAATTGTTAGCTCTTGAAGAACCGTTGCTTCTTGTTTTCAGCTTGGCTGCCGTCTCACGGTTGTGCAAGAACTCGTTAATTTTGCCTTTCTTGTACAGATACCTGCGTCTTGCCTTGATGCCTTCGTCATCATATTCGTAGTAACCGTAGCTATTCTTGACTGTGGGATCATCGACAACTGTGACTGCACCACTGCCAATGTCGGTTCCCAACCAGAATGGTCCGCCAGGATAGATGAACGACCGCCCTGCCTGACTCATCTCTCTTCCAAGAATTCGGTCTGCCTCTGTCGGATGTCCACAGGACTCGTGCGCCGCAATGCCCGCGACCTCTGGTCCGCAGACCAAGTCCATTTTGCCAGGGTGGATCGTTTTTGCTTCTCTGATTACGCGTTGCAGCACCTTGGTTTCGTTGATCAGTCGTTCATTCAGTTTCCATTGGTCAACTGCTTCCCAGCCGCCAGCGCAGCCGAATTGCTTGTATGCCTGCTCAGGCTTGCCATTCTCAACCACAGTTATGAAAGCAAAGACATTGATCCGAGGAACGTAGGACGAGATTGTTGATCCTTCGGTGTTGACGAAGTACTTCTCAGTTAGGTTTGACCCCATGTTGAGCATCCTTGAGGGAACATTGACTCCTTGCGAAGTCAAATCCTTGTCAATTTCCAACATGGTTTCTATCCGTGTCTCAGAGGGCACATCCGCCAGCTTTTTTCCCTCAGCCGCCTTCCACTTGGCTTGAACGCTTTTCTCCTCAGCGAACGTAATTCTGTCTTTGCGCTTAGCCATTTTAGCGAATTTGTAGGCCATGTCAACGACGGCTCTAGCCTCATCTTTTGTCCACTTGTTTGTCGAAGCGAAGCCTATGCCGCCGTCTGCCAGAACACGCACGCAGAAACCGTCGTCCACTGCTGATACATACGCTTCCAACACGCCGTTTTTCAACACTAAGCCTTGCTGCTTCTCAGTGTGAGCTCTGACTTCCGCGTAGTCGACTTTCTTGCCTTGCGCATAGTTCAATGCAAAAGCTACCATATCCTTGTCCATTTCTGCGTTCACCTTTAGAATCAGTGCATACACCCGACTAGAGGTAGAAAAGCTTTTCCAGAAATCCCACTTGCCGAGAAAACACGTATATAGTGTAGTACTAGAAAGCCGACGGGTCATGAAACAAATTGATGTTTCCTATCCTAACCTGTTCAAGATGTTTCTTAGCTGCTTCGTAGCATTTGTCCGCGTGCTCTCGGCTTGTGGTGGGCAGATCATTCATAACGTACTGGGGATAGAACGCTAACAGCGTGTAAGGTATTCTTGGGTTGACTTGGGCGATGAAAGCGGCTATGCTGCTTATTTCCTTAGCATCAACATATCCTGGCACGAGCAACGTACTGGCGGTCAAAACAGGCAACTTTGATCTTTGGTCAAAGAATCGTCGTCCTACGAGCTCGAATGTCCTAAGGGTGGGCTCGTTTGACACTCCGCACAAAGCCAAGCTGAGGTTCTCATCCCATGTTTTGAGGTCAAACTTCAAGTTTCCACCGCTCTTAAGCGAAAGGTCAGCCGCTTGAATGGCAAATTCCTCTTTCTCGTACCCGTTCGTTTCCCAACAAATGCGCAGGATTCGCTTCTCTTCTTCAGCCTTGTGCAGGGCTAAGCGGCTGGTCTTTAGGGCATGGGGCATTTGAACTGATGGGTCGCCGCCAAAATAACAGATACACGACACGCGGTTGTCAGCCTTCTCAGCAAGGCTCTGAGCACTCATAAGCGGATGAACCTTCCCAGCCAAATCACGGTAATGCCAATTCTGACAAAACAAGCAATCGAAACTACATGCACCATAGAAGACTGCCAGATTAGAGTAGCCTACTTCAGCTCCGCGTTGATGCGCGAACTGTGGATATCCAGCGCCAGTGCAACCAGGACAGAACCACCAAGAAACACAATTTGTTGGCAAGGGATCATAATACCATTCCATCACGCCTTTTTCTGGTGTGCCACCTCCACGGACAAGCTTGCCATCAACGTTGAAGACCAGCCCGCAGAAGCCTCTATCGCCGACGCCTATTGTGCAGTTATTGGCGCACATACCGCAAGAGAGACCATGAGGGTTTCGAGGCGGCTTGGGCGGTAAGCCAAACCTCTTGCGACTCTCCTCATGCACTCCATCCGTTATCGCTAGCGCCTCCTCTGGTCTTTTGCGAATGCAGCTTAAGCACACGCCTAACTTGTCCGAAATGAGATGATGATGCGCACCGCAGAGTCGGCATCGACCCAAGCCTTACACCAAAAAGAAAGATGCCACTCGCTGGGTTTTAACTTGTTGATTAAGGCAGTTTCTTGAACGGACTGCCACTGTTGATTCTCCTGCCAATAACATAAGCGACGGGAATCATCACTAAACTTGCTTGGAGAATCACGATAGAGGCTTGATAGTTGATAAATGGATTCGGAACATAAATGAATGGAAAGCCCAAGTTAACGTCCACATGCATTGTAAGATCCCAGCTCAAGTGTAGAAACGAGCCCAACAATGCCGAAAAATAAGTGGCAATCCACGAGTAGCTTATCCACTCAGCGCCGGGCAACAACTCCATCAGAGTTCCACGTCCAGCTAGCTCAAGCAACTTGGTCAACAGCATCGTGGCTGGAGCAACTAACAGAATTATGCTGAACGGATTATGCGTGATTACGTGGGGACCCTGACGAGCAAAGCCTCCGAACAACAACAGAACTCGGGGATAGTTGATCCAAGTGAACTCGTATAAGATGGGCTCCAAATCACTCAGTAAGGTAGTGCCAAGCAATAACGCCAGACCATTCAGCCGCCGATAAAACAACAAGTAGACCGAGATCGCTGGAAACACGTGAAGAGGCGTCAGGGGCATAGCGGCTCTTTTCACAGCGTTAACTAGCTGGCAGCTTGCGCGTCATTATTGCTGCGTCCTCGCCGTCAGCGTAATACCCGTGCGCGATCCGCGTGGTTTCGAAATCCAGCTTCTTGTACAGATTTATCGCTGGCGTGTTGCTGGCGCGTACTTCCAAGTAGCATTCTTTAGCGTTGTAACCGCGCATGCTTCTCATGGCTTGATGCATAAGGGCTTCAGCTATGCCCTTGCGCTGGGCTTCGGGTAAAACCGCGACTGAAATGACGTGGCCACGTTTCGTCATGCCGAACAACCCGAGACCGGACAGCCCAGATTCGATTCGACACATTATGTAGCCCACTATGTCGAGACCGACTTCAGCCACGAGAAAAGTTTCCGGATAGCGTTCGTACAATTCCATGAAGAAATAGGTTGAGTAGTTTTCCGGCAAGCAAACCTGATTGATGTGCATGACCTTCTCCAAATCGTCAGGCTTGAAACGCCTAAGAGCGAACGTTGTTTGAACCATGCGTCCTGCCAACTTCTCCAAGTCAATGATCAAAGCATTGAATTAAGTGTTTTGTAGCCGTCATTCAGATGCCTGCACAACGGGCAAAGTAATGTTTCCGTGGGGCATGACCCAGACTCTGGCGTCTCTGCCGGCAACGTCAAAAGCATCTCTCAAACCATCATTTAAAGCTCTGGCAGTACGAAGTCTGAAGGTTCCAACGGCATAGTAATCGGGCAAAGTTGAAACCAAAATGATCTGGACGCGCTGTAAAGCTCTAGCCAAGTAATACGCCTTATGTGCGCCTAAACGAAAGCGACGTTTGATTTCACCTTCCATGTCCTCAGGATCCTTGAATTTGGTCATCCAATCGTAAAAGACTTGGCTGCCATGACCATCTGGACATTGAGCTGCCCAAACAACCGCACCACCTCGCTTCACAGCTTCCAAAGCGTTCTCCAATCCTTTCTGCGCCTGATACAGATCTATGTCGTGAGGATGCCCTCCTGAACTCACGATGACTATGTCAGCTCTTCGTTCGATGGGCACTTTGTACATTTCATCAACAAGCTGTACGCCTTCATAGAACGCTTGATCCGTGTCTCCGGCGTAGGCCTTCACAATTTCATTCTTGCTGTTGGTTACGGCGTTGACTATGAAGTCAGCTTTGGCTAATCTCGCGGCTTCAACCATGTCCTCGTGTACTGGGTTGCCTTCCAAAACGCCTGTTTTAGCTTTGGGATGCAAGAGCATCGCATGGTTGTGCTGAATGGTCTCCTCACCCGCTACAGCGGGCAAGACGCTCTTTCTTCCACCTCCGTACCCAGCAAAATAATGCAGCTCAATACTGTTCGTCAAGATGCGAAAATCAGCTTCAGCGAAAACCTTGTTCACGTAAACCTTGTTCATATGCGTCTTGGTTCTGCCAATGTAGACTGAGTCTTTGGCTTTGCAGTCGTGACTCGTGGCTCTTACTCTCTTAAGAGCATCTTCCCCCAGAATGGTTTTCTGTTCCTCCAAGCTTGGTGGACGATGGGTTCCACATCCAAAGATAACCGTAATGTCAGAGTCGGGAACGCCTATTCTGCTCAGCTCCTCAAGAACAGGAGGCACAATCAAATGACTCGGCGTGGAACGAGTATGATCATTGACCACAATGGTTATCTTGTTACCAGGCTTGACCAGTTCGCCTAATCGTTTGGTTCCAATGGGCTCGTTTAGCGCTCTAGCAACTTCGGTTTTCGGGTCTTTTACGCCTTGCTTTTCTTTAGGCTCGATGTTGCCCAGATAGTTTCGGGTTGGAATGCGAGCGCATATCTCGGTTTTGCCGTAGGGCACCCACACGTCAACCAAAGCTGATTCCTACTGTCATGAATGTGAATGGATTAATGAGGTGATGGAATTCATTTAAACATAACGGAATGACCACTGCCTAATCGCAATGGTCATTCTGCTACAATGCTCAGCAACACTGATTTAGCAGCAAACTGAAAAAAGAGGATATTTAGACAACTTTGTACACAGTATCTGTTTCGCGCACATGTTCCTTGACTTTCAACCCTATGCTTTGACCAGCCTTCGCCGTCTTAACGTTCTCATGTTCAATCTGCATGGAGTCAACGGTCTGCTCAAAATCTGTAGTTGGACCCATGATGCGTATCTTATCTCCGACGGAAAGCGGCGCCTTCAACTCGACCACGGCTACGCTGATCTTGTTGAAGAAATGCGTGACCTTGCCAACTTCTTGAGGCTCTTCCATGCTCAACCCAGAATTCACCTTCCTACAGTAATAAGAATCAAGGCAATACATATAACGCTTAGGATTCGATATTCATGAGTAACCGCCATCACGCTGAAGCCTAGTAGGCACGTTTTTCGACGTAACATTAATCGCCTTAGCAATCAATCTGAGGTCACAATGCAGAGAGCAGCTTTTCCCTGGTGATTTCGTCTTCAACCCTGTGGCTGTCTATTATGATCGTAGGCGTCGTTTGGACTCCTTTCAGGCGAGCCCTGATCTTTCCTTTTAGAGTAGACACGTTGTAAACCCTAACGTTCAGTCTTTTCTCATCTGCGATCGTCGTTACAATCTCCAGTGCTTTTCTATCCGGTTCTGCTAGAATCCGTTCTAGCTTGGCGAAGGTCGCGGGGTTCCGGGTGCATTCGTGACCTGGGCACATCAACACGAACACTTCTTCCACTCCCACAGGCACGAACGTGTTCTTCAAATAAACCTCAATTGCCTTTGCCATGATTCCCATCACGACAAGAAATGTTAGCAGAGGAATATTACATTATTGGTAACCTAATCTTTGATTCAAATTCCTGATAAAATACGCTCTCCGTAACCTAGGTAACCGTTTTATCTTGAACAGCGCACCTTTTCATCGGTGAAGGTTTTGCCTTTGACCATTCAGGAAGCTCAACTTGTTTCATGGAAGATCTTCAGAAAGATAAACGACAAACATGGCGCAGATAGCGGTAAAGCTGGTAGCCCCTTGGCAATCATATCAGACCTCATCAAAGAAACTGGTGAAATATCGAATGCTGTGAACAACCTAAAGAGAGCGGAGCCGGGTGAAGAACCAAAAACCAAGGAGACGCTAACCAGAGAATTGAACAAGCTGCTCTTCAGTGTCTTGATTTTGGCGGAGCACTACGGTATCAACTTAGAGGAGTCTTTTCTGGAACACGTGAACGATTATCTGCTCGATTCTCTAATCTGAAAACACGCTTGTTTTGGCTCTGTGTTTTCGAAATCTTGATTCTGGCTTCATAAAGCACAAAATTACTCCCGCGCCTAAAAGTGTCAAAATTGAAGAAACCGAAACAGAGGAGGAAAAGATGCAGATGAAGGCTGACTTGAACCGACGCGAGCTTCACCTGCTGAAACTCTGGTGGTTAAGCTGCGAAGACATGATGATTCCCGAGGGCACTTGTCAAGCATGCGAATTCAAAGACGAGTGCCTAGTCATTAGAACTAAACTCTACGGCAAGAATGGCGGCTCAAGAAGCAGACAACCAAGCGCAGATGTGCGCGCTCCAGAAGTTAGGGAGCAGGTGTTGCCTCAACCAGCTTAGATTAGTCTAGATTGCCCAAGTGGCTTATCACTGATTCTTTCTATTGTTCGTTCGACACGAAAAAGGCGTATCCAATCAATGCGAGCGGTGCTACTCTTCCCGTGGTACTCTTGGGTTTCGCGAGAGCACCGACGTGATTTCTCGAGCTTCATCGATGACGGGCAGTAACTCTTTCAGTTTTTCAAAGTATTTGAACGCTCTCAGCGTCTTTAACACTGCGAAACCTCTGTCGTTGAGGGCGTAGACGGTTCGTTCATCCATGGTTCTGCGTTGTTCGACGACGCCGTTTGATATCAGAAAGCGTATGCGGCGTTTGAGTTCAGGGGCTTCCATGCGAGTTTTATGGGCGATTTTTTCGATCTTTTGGGGTCGATCGAGCAAGGCTTCGAGAATGTTGAGGTATTTGTCGAGTTTTGACGCTGGCATATTGTATCCTCTGTTTCATGTTCAATGTTGGTTGGGATAAATCATTTCAGAATTCAAAATACGAATTGTTAACACGTATTTGCAGGACGCTGTGGCGAACATGATTGGCAAGCAAAACTTAACTTCTGAGAGAACGTGAATGCTCGCTCGGTGAAGTACTTGCCCGAACTAATCAAGCTTATTGAAAGATTGTCCAACGCCTTTGGGCCCTCAGGATACGAGATGGGAGTGGCTGAGATTCTCGGGAGAGAGCTTGAAACCTATGCCGACGAGACACACGTTGACAAACTTGGAAACATCCTGTTCCACCATCATGGAAAAAAAGGTTATCCCAGAATCATGCTTGCGGCTCACATGGACGAAGTGGGCTTCATAATCACTTTCATAGAGGAAAATGGTTTTCTGCGCTTTGACACGATTGGCGGCATAACGAACATGGTAATGCCGGGGCAGAGGATATTGCTGCGGGGAGACAAGGGAGCTCTCAAGGGAATAATAGGGACGAAGCCGCCTCATCTCATGACGCCTGAAGAATTAGCCAAGATTATCCCAAAAGAGGACCTGTTCATCGATATAGGCGCGGAGAGTCTGGCTCAGGCGAAGGAAAAGGGCGTGGATGTTGGCACGATGGGCGTTTTCGACGTGGAATTCACAGACTTGGGAGACGGGTATTATCGGGGCAAGTCGCTTGATGATAGGGCAGGGTGCACGGTCATGGCTGAGGTCTTTAAGGCGTTGAAGGATTCGCCTTACAATATTGTCGCTGTTGGTTCGGTTCAGGAGGAATTGGGGATAAGAGGGGCTAGAACCGCGGCTTGGCAGGTAGACCCAGACTTTGGACTTGCCTTGGAAGGAACTTTCGTTTCAGATGTTCCTACGACTAGGCCTGACAGAGTGTCCTCGAAGATTAAGGGAGGACCCGTAGTGACGATCATGGATAGAACTGCTTTTACTCATCCAACGGTTCTCAAGACATTAATTAAAGTCGGCAGGGACAAGTCGATACCATTCCAGTTTAAGCAGGTGCCCTTAGGCGGCACAGATGCCGGTGCGATCCACTTGACCAGGGCGGGTGTGCCGAGCGGAACAGTGGCTGTTCCTTGCAGGTATATTCACGGACCAGCGTCTGTCATGCATATCGATGATTTGAACAATGCAGTAAAACTTGTTATTGAGTTTGTGAAGGCGATTTCGGCAAAATAGGTTTGTGTCAAGTCGCCTATTGTTCGTTCTGTTGACTACTTGCCTTCTGTTTTCTGTAGTATTCTTTCATGTAGTAGAATGGGTCGTAGACACGTTTTGGGTCGAGTTCTCCGCTGCCAACCTCGCCGTCTTCGCTTGAGTATTCGTACAGGAAGGTGGGCTTTCTGAATCTTTTGAGTAGTTCGAGGTTTTCTGCTATGACGCCGCTTTGGTTCATCCATATGACAACGGAGAGGTCGCAGTCTCGGATCATGTTTCTTTCGCGTTCCTTGAGATTTTTTCCATACTGAACGGTTTTCCAGTTGCCTGCGTTGTACCGCATTCTGACTGCGTGTCCGACAACGACGTTCTTGTAGCCTTTGGCTTTGAGGTAGTCTTGGTAGAGTCTGTTGGCACCCGGCGCTTCTCCCACAATTATTTTCATTCCGCGTTCTATGGCGTTGTCGATTCTTTCTTTCACTTCAGTTGGTAGTTCTTTGGCTTTGAAGGCACTGCTTCCCATCAGAAGTAGCTTCTTCTGTTCTGATTTTGGTTCCCTTTCCAAGTTGACCGCCCTTGAGCCCGTTGCTTCAAGTTTATTCTCGTTATTTGCTGTTTCGGATTAGATGCGTCTCCGGCAGTCTAACCTTCAACTGTATCTTCGTAGAACGATGAAACAGCGTGTTTATTATGTATTACTATTCCATAGTAACTGGGGAATCACCCATGACGATACAAAATGCCGTCGTTGAAACAGCCACTGAAGAGCAACCGCAAGTAAGCGAGCAAAGGCAAGAACCCGTGAAGGCATCTAGAGAGCCAGCCATGAAGGCAATACTGCTCAAGAAAGGCGAGTACACGTTTACCAACAGTCTGGTGCTGCCGTCTCTTGATGTGTGTCTGTTGGGCGAGCAGGACACAGTTCTGGTTCCGGCGGAAAACGTCCTCACAATTCTTGGAGTGGGAAATAAGGACATCAAGTGTTCTAAATGCAGTTATATTTTAGCCATGAAGATAAAGAAACCTCAGCTTCAGAACCTTGCCATCAAATGCCCCTCTTGCGGCACGGTGAACCAATTCTAGAAGAAGCTGGGGTTTGTTATGCCTCAGGGAACCGTTGAAGACAAGGATGACATTCTCATAGAGAATCTCAACACTGCGTTATTTCTTATACTTGGAATTCTTGCAGCCGCTGCATCTGTGATTCTGCTCGGTTACTCAACGATCGCCGCTGTGTACGCTCAACAGTTCTCGACGAGTTTCCTGCCCACGTCAGTGTTTGCAACATTGCTGCTTGTAATGGGTTTGGGTTCAGTGCATCTGTTTCGAAGGAGAAGAGAAGAGAGAAAGAGGAAGACGCAAGCATTCTTCAGGTAAGCGCCTGCATCGTTCCGTTAAGGTTTCACTGCTGACACATCAATGCTCATAGTTGAGGTTAGAATCTGTTTCATGATGCTTTTTTCTTTCCCGCTTAGCTGCGATACCAGTCTGGGCTCTGGACACTCTTCTTCGCCTTTGGCAACCATCACTTTGGCGTTAGGATCATTGACGATCTCATCGAAAGATTGTTGGGTTTCCTTGATGATTTTCACGTCTTTGAAGCCTGCTTGTGCTATTGTTTTTAGGTATTTGTCTTTCAGCATTGCCCCAGTGACGCAGCCGGCAGGGTGACCTCTTTTCCGTACTGATTCGGGAAGTTCTTTGAGGAGCACGATGTCTGAGACCATCAGTCTTCCTTCTGGCTTGAGCACTCTGTATGCTTCTTCGAAGACTCTCTTTTTATCCGGTGCAAGATTGATTACGCAGTTCGAGATGATTACATCCGCGGTGTTGTCTGCAATGGGTAGATTTTCGATTTCTCCCAGCCGGAACTCGACGTTTTTGTAGTCGCCCTTCCTGGCGTTTTTTCGTGCCTTGTCAATCATTTCCGCGGTCATGTCTACGCCTATGACCTTTCCTTGCTCGCCTACTCGTTTGGCTGCGAGAAAGCAGTCGATGCCGGCGCCAGCGCCAAGGTCGACCACAGTTTCGCCTTCCTTGAGAGAAGCTAGGGCGACGGGGTTTCCACAGCCGAGGCCCAAGTCTGCGCCTTCAGGCAGAGCTTCCAAGTCTTCTTTGGCGTATCCCATTTTCTCGCTTGTTTCTTCGTTTGTCTCGGCGGTCTCACAGCACGGAGCTGTGGGGCTGCAGCATGTTCCTTGCGTGGCTATTTTGGCGTATCCTTTTCTGACTTCTTTCCTTATGGCCTCTTCTTCCATTCTAGCACCTTCTTCGCATTGCTATTGTTCTGCTGGAGTCAAGGATTTTTTCGCCTGTTCCTTCAGCTCTCTGATCTTGTCGACTGTTGGCATGACTTTTTGGAAGAGGTCTTTTCGGGCTTTTATTCCTTCGTTTATGAAGAAGGCTGCGGCTTCGGATCTACTTTTGAAGGCTTCTACCTCGACGAGAGCGTCTATTTTCTTCAGGTCTTCGTCGTTGAGCCGAGTCATCACTACGTTGCTTCTGCCCTCTAGTCTCTCGCCCAGTTCAATCAGGACTTTTTCTTTGATTTGTTCTGCGTTTTCGCCTTCTGGGCAGCACATTGCCATGACGAGTTTCTCTTTTTTCTCTGTCTTTTCCTTTTCTTTGGGTTTGTCTTTTTCCATTGTTTCACCATCTATGTAACATTATATCGTGTATCTTGTAAGCTGTAACTGAGATACTTAAGGCTTTCGATCCATGCAACATAAAACTC
>Ga0315314_1000555_pt1 | contig 39802 bp, 41 predicted proteins | sample TDP9_MG_FD_203631 | JGI IMG/M metagenome (GOLD analysis project Ga0315314, IMG submission 203631) | Freshwater sediment microbial communities from Lake Towuti, South Sulawesi, Indonesia - TDP9 | ecosystem: Environmental > Aquatic > Freshwater > Lake > Sediment | place: Indonesia: South Sulawesi... | reverse complement strand
AATAGAAATAACCAACAAAAATGGAAGCCTGATAGTCGCTTTGCACCCCGAGAAAACGTTTCGGCACGCCGAAAACACCTCGGTAAAATCACCTCAAAAACCTAGTCCTTAGCCGCCTTTTTGACATGAAAATGCTTTTTGTCCTTAAATATGGGCACGCCGAAAAATTTCCGCCTATAGGCGTTTCGGCACGCAGAAACGTTTTCGCCGAGGTTTTAGCATACAAAAATGTGTCTATCAACGAGATAGGCAACTTCCACACCATGATTTCATTTTACCGGGCTATTGGTGAGTATGCTGTGTGGCGAAGGGCAAGGACAAGAGTGGAAGACTCTCAGTTTTCAAAGGACACGAAGCAAGGCTCAACAGAGCCATATTCCACATCCTTGCCCACCGAGGCCCGCTAACAATCTACGACATACACAAAGAAGTAAAAACCCAAAGAGGACTCCGATATACACACTATGCAAACGTGAACAAACGAGTGAGAGCCTTAGGAGAATCTGGATACATTAAGAAAATAGGCATCAAAAAGACCAAAGCAGGCTTTCAAGCCTCCATATACGAACTCTGCACAAAAGCCTACCTAGTCACGGTACTCAATTCCATCAATCTGGACGAGTTACTTAGGAAAGTTGACGAGGCTATGGCGCAAACGATCTTAGTCGCCATACTAAACTCTATTTAGTCTCTTCGGAAGCACTTGGACAAAATGATAACGCCAATGATGAGGTAAGAAATTGACCGAACAGAAAAAGAGGGGGAAGCTGAAAGCGGAATGCGAACTTTCATCTAAGCCTTGTCGATAAGTGGAGGTTATTTTCTTCCCTTCTCGGGCGTGGGTACAATGCCGAGTTGGTGCATCAAGCTTAAAGTATCAAACATTCCCCATTCTTCAACGAACTTGCCGCCAACAATGCGGTCAATGCTCATCGCACGTACAGTTACCTTCCTATTGGTAGCTGGAATACCCATAAATTCGCCTTTATGTGTACCAGTCATTGTATAGCGCGCCGCTACTTTGTCTCCTTCGACTACCATATCATCAAGAACATAGTGGAGGTCAGGGAACGCCTTGAATTCCTCATTGACTGATTGTTTCACTGCATTGATGCCGCGCACATCCTCACCAGTGCCACTGTGAGCGACGAAGTCAGGGGCATAAATCTCCTCCATTATTGATATCGCGGCTGCTTTTCCCTTGTTCCACGTCTCAAGAAAACGACGCACGAGTACCCTATTTTCTTTTGCTGACATGACAAATCACCCGCTGATTGCTACTTAACCTATGTCTATATATAATTAACGTGCCCGTGCGGGTTGCTATCCTCTTGGTGGTCCCCTGAGAGATTCTCTTGTTCTTAATTTATTCACCAACCTTTGAAGTCTCGGTCTCCAGTTTAGGTTAGATATGTCCGTTTTTGGATACTGTTCCCTCGAGGGCTCATGAGGGAACACTATTCTTTCGAGGCATTGCGAGGGAACAGTGTTCTTTCGTGATGCCAGAAAGTCCTTAAACTTTTCGATGAACCATAATTAAAGGTGAAACCTGTTTGGTCAATCTGGTTGAAGATTGGGAAGACATAGAAAAATACACTCAGCGTCTTAGTTTCTGGACAAAGATTGGTAGCTACCAACTCAAAAAGTCAACTGAAGGCGCAGAAATCAAAGTCAGCGTAGGCAAATTCGGTTACATCAAGAAGTTCAAAGAACCCGAGGATCCTGAGCTCATCAAAATCCTAGCTTTCTGCCAAGCTGAAGGCTTCATAAAAGTTCAGGCAAGCGTCTCAGATGAGCTCTTCTACGCCTAAACAAGGAGCGAACAAGCCATGGCTACAATGAGCCTAAGCCTATCTGACTGCAACTTTTGTCCGAAGTGCGGAGCCAAACTCAACGCTGGCTTCTGCACAAAATGCGACTGGTACTTCAAGCGCCAGGGTCATTGATTTCGTTATGGTCGTGGTGGAAGAAAAAGGGCTGGAGCCATACAGAGTGAAGTCAGAAAATCAAAGTACCATCTTGGGTTCGGGTCCTAGACTTCACGTGGCACAGCCATCTCCACACACCACGACCATACAATGCCCAGAATGCGGCAGCCAAAAAACATGGAAAGACGGCATACGCTACACTGACTTCGGCGAAATTCAACGTTACCTGTGCCGCAACTGCTACCACCGATTCTCTCATCCAGAAGACTCTGAACCATCTGAGTGCCTTCAGAAACTTCATACATTGATTTTAAAAACGAAGGCTGACAAAGACATTCTCTGCCGAGTAGGCGCCACCCAGACAACGGGGGCGAAAAACTTGGCAGAAACAGAAACCCGAACCCAAAAGGCTGCTGGAGCCACAGAGACACAACCCTTAGACATTAAAGGAAAAATCATAGAATACCTGTGGTGGATGGAAAAGCAAGGGTATGCAAAAGACACTATTCGCGGATACGGTTCCTGCCTAAGAGCACTACTGGCTAGAAACGCCAACCTATGGGATCCAGAGACAGTTAAAGAAGCACTAGTCCGAGAAAAGAAATGGAGTCAAAACAGAAAACGAAACGCAATCAACGCCTACAGCCTATTCCTAAAAGTCAACGGTACACACTGGGAAAAACCAAAATGCAAAGTTGCACGAAAGCTTCCTTTCATACCAGCCGAGCAAGAGCTTGACGCTTTAATAGCAGGCTGCGGAAACAAAACAGCCACTTTCCTTCAGCTGCTCAAGGAAACCGCGATGAGATCAGGCGAAGCAAAAAGACTCCTTTGGACCGACTTTGACCCTGAAAGAAGGCTGATAACATTAAACTTTCCTGAGAAAGGCGGAAACCCACGAATCTGGAGAGTCAGCGGAAAACTAACAGGCATGCTAAACGCTATGCCAAGAAAAAGCCTCAAAGTCTTCGGAGACGGTCCAATAAACTCAATGAAAACAACTTTCCTAAAAGCAAGAAAACGCATCGCAAACAAACTTCAAAACCCAAGACTCCTGCAAATTAGCTTCCACACCTTCCGACACTGGAGAGCCACAATGTATTACCACGAAACTAAGAATCCTTTACTCGTCAAAGAGCTTCTAGGACACCAGAAACTCGATACGACGCTGCTATACATACAAATCGAACAAGCCATGTACACAGAAGCGGACGACAAATTCACAGTGATGGCCGTCAACAAGCCCGAAGAAATCAAAAAGCTATTAGAAGTAGGCTTCGAATACGTATGCCAAAAAGACGACCTAACGTTTCTCAGAAAACGCAAATAAACGATGATTGACATGTCAAAAGTGGTCGAAGTCAGTAAAAAAGTGGCCGGGGTGAGGTAGCTTGGTAGCCTATAGGCCTGTGGAGCCTAGCGCCCGGGTTCAAATCCCGGCCCCGGCCCCACGCTAAGCAAACGTCAATTTTGCTGAATTTCTAGCCAATTTTTCTTCTATGATTCTATTTCTCTTGCAAAGTTTTCTCCTTTTCTTCTAAGGGGTACAGGAAGATTTTGGTCACCCTAAGAACCTAGGCTTACGCTTTTGAAAAACTAGACTTGTTAATAATGCTAGGAGGCATAGCAATTCCTGTTTATGACGCGCGCCAACAAGGAGATGTTAAACTATTTATACAACTTTAGTAAAAACGTCCAATATTCCAAGAAATAGGAGGTGAAACTTTACATGTTGTATATAGGTAACTTCAAGGTGAAAGAAGGCAAGTTCAACGAGTTCCAAGCTTGGATCAAAGCAAATGAGAAGGCTCTCACTAAATGGGCACAGAAGGCCGGCTGGAAATATCTCGGAACATTCTACTATGTTCTGGGAACTGGAGGACCAGCACATGGCTGCTTTTTGTGGGAGTTCTCAAAGTATGCTGACATTGACAAGTCACGTGGACTTTTTGGTGACGCAACAGACGAAAAATTGAGCAAAGCATTGACAGACCTTCTCGCCAATGACCCAATGCACGACCACATACTGCGACCAATGGGTGAAGCGCAAGTCTACAAATTCCAGTAGTCGAGTGAGCTTAGATAAAATAGCGCGCGCTAAATTAAGTCTTAATCAGATGTATCTTTCGGGCGCGTTTTTTTCTTTATATTCTTTCTAAGTCATAGGCAATCCATGTTTCTTTGCCACTTCCTTTCGCCTTGTTTCGCTTCTTTCAATCTCATCCCGCAGTTTGCTCAATGGTTTTCTCTCATCTGCCAGAAGCACGTAGAAAAACTTCAAAGAGGTTGGTTTGTAGTGTTCTTCCTGTCCAGCTTTGATGGTGTGTCCCATCCAAAAACTAATAGGTTAAAACTCGCTTTTACCTATGAAAAGGAGCAATCAACTAGTATGCAAAGAAAACGACTTGTTTTCCCCTTCTCCGCAATTGTGGGTTTAGACAAACTTAGACTAGCTATTCTAATAAATGCCATCAACCCAAAAATAGGCGGCTTGCTTATAAGGGGACCAAAAGGCTCAGGAAAAAGCACTTTAGTAAGAGCTTTAGCTGACATTCTTCCAAAAATAGCAGTTATGAAAGATTGTCCTTTTAACTGCAGCCCATCCGACCCGTCAAACATGTGTCCCAAATGTAGTGAAAGGTACAAGAAAGACGAAAAACTGCCTGTGGAAGAGGAAGAGATGACTGTTGTCGACCTGCCTCTAGGTGCCACAGAAGATAGAGTGATTGGAAGTTTAGACGTGGAAAAAGCAATAAAGTATGGAATAGAAGCGTTGGAACCAGGAATCTTGGCTGAGGCAAATCAAAACATTCTCTACGTGGACGAGGTTAACTTGCTACCAGACCACATAGCAGATGACTTGCTTGACGCTGCTGCCACTGGATGGAATATTGTTGAAAGAGAGGGAATATCTGTAAGCCACCCCTCCCGTTTCATATTTGTTGGGACAATGAACCCTGAAGAGGGAGAGTTAAGACCACAGCTTCTGGACCGTTTCCCATTATCAGTCACGGTTGAGCGGATAAATTCCGTGAAGGACAGAATTGAAATAGTTAAGAGAAACATGGAGTTTGAAGCTGACCCCGAAGAATTCTACAGGAAACACAAGCCTCTACAAGACGAGCTAAGAGACAGAATAGCCAAAGCAAGGGACATAATAAAAGACGTGGCTATCCCAGAAAACCTTCTCGAAGGCATCTGCAAAGCATGTTTAGACTTAAAAGTTGACGGCCTACGCCCAGACATAGTCATCGCAAAAGCAGCCGCGGCATTAGCGACTTTCGAAAACCGGACAGAAGTAACCCTAGAGGATGTGCTGGTCGCGGCAGAACTTGCCCTCAGCCACAGAACCAGAGAAGGCGGATTCCTCGAACCAGCAGCACCTCAAGAAATTAGAGAATTTTTCACCATTTCTGTAAAGAAAGTATCTCAATTCGAAAAAAGCGGGGAGACAACTAAAAAAGAGGTTGAGAAAAGGAAATTTTTGAAGGGAAAGGCTGTTTTCTGGGTTAAACAAGAAGCCAAGAAAGAGGATGAAGAAAAAGCGCAAAAAGAGACTCGTTTCAAAAAATTTCAGAGAATGAGAGTTAGGCTGATGCTTTTGTTAAGCAGATTCACGGGCGGACTCTGGGGAGTCGGAAAGAGGGCGAGTAAAAGCCCTAAAGATGCACCAATTTCTAACGGACTTCAAGTTGGCGACGACAAGCGTCGAGGCGAAACCTACGAAGAGAAAGTCACGACAAAGAAAAGTGATTCGAAGGCGATTCCAACAGTCAGCGATGCTGCCAAATCATCAGAAGTTTCTCAAGGCATCCCAATCATTAGTAGCTTTGAAAAGAAGATCATCGCTCCTTCCAAGTTTTTTCTGAAAATGACGAAAATCAAAACTAATAAAAGAGGCGTTTATGCTGGAAAAACCGCTCAAGCCACAACAACCCTTCACAAAGGCAAACCTTACGGATGGAAACTCCCACATAGAAAACCAACAGACATCCATATCCCCGCAACCATCCGGGAAGCAGCCAGAAAACAGAAAAACCGCGAAAAACCCCTAGAAACATCATTAAGAATCTGTCTAGGAGATGTGCGGGAAAAGTTGAGGTTGTATAAGGCTCCTTTGACAATGGTTTTTGTGATTGATTTAAGCGGTTCTATGCTTCTCAAACTTGACGCAGTGAAAGAAGCATTGCTCAAACTTCACAGCGACGCATACAGATATAGAGACCGAGTCGGCATAGTGGCTCTAAAAGGCTTAGGCGCAGTCGTTGTTCAACACCCGATAACAAATCTAAGAGTTGTGGCTAACAAACTCCTGAATTTGCACGTGAGCGGTTATACACCGCTAGCCGCTGGAATGTTGAAAGGTTGGGAGGTTTTGAAAGAAGCAAAAAGAAGAGACCCCTTCACTGTGCCGGTCATGGTAATAATAACAGATGGAAGCGCAAACGTCCCACTAAAAAGAAGTATAGAAACAGGCGAAGTCCGCCAAGTAGAGGAATTGGACGTGATCGTCAGAAGACACGAGGATATGGCTGTAACAGACGCCATATCTGTTTCAAAAATGATCAGACGTGAGGGCATACATGCAATAGTCATAAACATTAATCCTCACATTTACGGCCGCGAAACCTACGGCTTTGCAGTGACAGAAATTATTGCTTCCATCACTAGAGGGACTCACCACGCTATCGGCAGACTAACAACGAAAGAAAACATCATTGAAGACATGATTATGGGAATAAAGGAAGACCAGAGAAAAATAGTTCACGAAAAAACGTTAAACTAAAACCTGTCAACTGCTTCTTGAGCAAAATGGACGCAAACACATGTTAAAGGATAGGAGAAGCGGAAAAATCGCTTTAGTTTCTCATTGCATACTGAATCAAAATTCCCGCGCTGTTGGTTTGAAAGAAAGACCAAGTGCAGTAGCGGAAATTATGGGATTTCTAGCGCGTAATGAAATAGGCCTTATCCAGATGCCATGTCCAGAACTCGCCGATGCTGGCGTTTTAAGACCACCTAAAACCAGAGAACAATATGATAATGTGAGTTTTAGAAGATATTGCAGGAAAATTGCAGAAGAACTGGCAGATCAAATTCAAGAATACGAAAAATCCAAAATAAAATTGAAGCTTGTTCTAGGTGTTGAGGGAAGCCCCAGTTGCGGAGTAAACGAAGTTTCAGGCGTTTTTTTGGAAGAGTTACGCTCCGCACTTGACAAGAGAGCGATTTCAGCGCCATTTTTTGGAGTAAACTTTGGACGTTTAAAAGAGGATGTGGGCAAGCTAGAAAAATTGGTTAGGTCTGGGCGTTAAACTGGCGGCTTGACATGCTTTTTCGTGTCTCCGCTTTCACGCATCCACTTTTTAAAATCTCTTGACGGTGGTTTCTCAATAAAAAGCCTTTTCCTCATGGCTTCCAAGAACATGTTTTCTTTGCCTAGGAATTCGGCTGCCGTCAAGACTTTACAACCTGCCCCACAGGCTACAGCAAAAACATTATTTGTTTTTTCGCGCCAATTCTCATCCCTTAAAATATGATGTTCCAAGATTGCACATTGCACAGTCTTCACGACTTTTTCTAGATTTCTCAGTCCTAATTGGAGTTGTTCCTCATCAACCTTAAATTTTGCTAAGTATAATGGCGGTCCACCTAACATTAGCAGTTGAGGTCTTTCCTTAGCTATTATTTCAAGCGTGGTGGCTGACATGGGACCTTGGATGTCTGGAGCAAACATGAATTTTTCATTTTGATATTCAACAGTGGCAATTAAAACCCATCCAAGAGTTGAGTTTTCCGGTCCGTGAAAAACAGGTTCTGAAAATCTAACCTTCGTGACTTTTCCGTAAATGAAGGTTTTTCCGTCGGCGATTTCGAGTTTTCTTGCGTATTTCCCGCCTGTTTTCTGAAACATCCATCCTCTTCGCCTCTGGCTGTAATTGATTTTCTCCTTCGGATTTTTGATCAAAACAGTTTTGTTCTCGTAGATTTGCCTTGCAGTTTCGGTTGCAACTGTCCAATTGCAAAGCCAATCTTCATAGGAAGGCGTATGATGATCAAAATGGTAATGGCTCAAAGTCACGATTTCGGCCTTCTCGGCAGCTTCGGCAATCTTTCTGCGGCAATTGTCTATCGCCTTAAATTCTGTCGGATGTGGAGGCAAACGGAAACGATCGGGGCAAAGCGAGACTCCAGCATCCAAAAGAATTCTAACTTCTGGGGTTTCGACATAGGTGCACATGGATCTGACGCCGAGGCTTTCTGCAGCCAATGGAACAACAGAGATATGCCTTAGCATGGTTTTCAACACTTTTAGGTTGGCTATAACTTTTTATTTAAGTCCATGTTTAGTTTTTCATGGTGGGCGATGACGACTCTGGCCCCGATGAATCATGAATGATTGGGATCTTGAGAGGATTGTTCAACCTAATGCTGCGAGCAATCCCAAGAATGCGGGAGCCCGCCGTTTATAATTAGCTGTTCATTTTTTGCTGAATACTTTACTCTTCTGGTGGTTTTTCCCATAGCTCGAGCATTTTCTTTTTCAGTTCTCTTCTTTTTCTGTGGAGGAATCTGTAAACTGTGCTGTGGAGGCTTCCGTTAATCAACATTTGAATTGCCTCCCTTGCTGCTTGAACTTGTTCAAAGTTTCCAATTAGGCCCACCGTGTGTCCATAAATAGCCACGTTTGTATCTGTCAGTTCTTCGATGATTCTGCGGGTTTTGCCGTTCATTCCAATTATTCTTCCTTTGATGCGCTTTATGTCTGATTCAGATCTTCCGAAAACAAGTCGCAAGTCTATGACGTCTAAGATGGCTTCTTCATTGCGAATTAAGCTGGAGGCGTGTTCAGGAGAAAAGCCTCTTCCAATAGCAGTTACAACATCTTTTGCTTTAAAAAGTAAAGATGGGTCGTCAGCGTTTTTAGCTAGCATGAGTGTAACGCCGCCTGTTTCGCTTTCTATTTGAAGTTCGACGGAAAGCTTTTCTTCGATGCTTTTCTTGGTTTTTCCTTCCGGTCCCACTAAAACTCCCACTCGCTCTTTTGGTATTCTAAGAAACGCGCTAGCTCTAGCCACGCGTTGTAACTCTCCTAAAACATTCATCTGTCGAAGGAACTCTAGCGCCTAGCCGGCTGAAATATCTGTTCAAGTTAGTTAGATCTCTACGTAAGAGGAAATCCGCCATTGGATGCGAAAGGGGGACGGCTTGTGACATGTCAAATAATACTGGTCTGCCCTTCCATATCATTATGTTGTATTCGCTTAAGTCTCCATGCACAAGTTCGGCCTTACGGTAAAGTCTTGCCAAATAAGTGAGTAGGATGTCATAGAATTTTTCAGGATTTTCCAATGGTTGCTCCCTTAATGATGGAGCGTTTACACCGTTCTTTCCAATAAACTCCATGATTAACACGTTGTTTTTGACGGCGATGGGTCTGGGCACTTTCACTTTTGCAATGGTTGCTTGATCCAAGTTTTTGAATTCTTTTTGAGCCCATGCAAAGATTAAGGAGCGCGTGTCCCGTCTTACGCCTTTGAATCTTTGGTCTCCTTCAATGTATTTGAGGATGCCCTTGCGGAACTCTGCAGAGACAGTTAGGTAAATTTTGATTGCTAATTCATTTCCCTGCTTGTCCTTTCCCCAATAAACCCGTGACTCTTTCCCAGCCTTAACAACGCCGTGAATTTCGTTTATCGTGCCCTTGTTTAGAAAATCGTAGATTACCATGAGGGTTGACCGGTCGAAAACCTCTTCCAACACTTCATATTCTTCGCTTCGTTTTTCCTTCATCAATTGCTCAGTTTCGTAATGTCTTTCTTTTTTGTCAAGTTTTTTTTCGACAGCTTTCCGAAAAGACAAACGTTCTTCTCCATTTTGTAAAAGGATAATTTAGATGGTTAGGTAGCCTTTTTTTCGAAGCCACTCTGCTTGGGCTTTTGTGTAACGCCAGATTAAGTCGCCACGTTTGTCAGACTGAAAATCCCAGGGAGAAACTAGGACAACGTCTTTTTGGCGTATCCAAACTCGTCGTTTCATCTTTCCCCGTATGCGGCATAAGCGTTCGTTTCCGTCTTGGCATTTAACTAGAACGCGGTCGAAGCCAAGCAGTTTGATTGCTACTCCTAGAATATCGTTTCCAGAGGGAAGCGTCATTTCGCTTAATTCTTCTTCAGTGAGAACCTTCTTTTTTCCCAATTATGCACCTCAATGTTCCTTTAGAAGAAATATCTATCTTGCTTAAAAGTATGTTTATCTTTCTGAATATGTTGATAAGGGTTTGGCCCTTAAAAATATGCGATTGGCTAGTGGCAGAATTTTCTAGGGAAAGTGGCTTTGCACTAAAAAAAAAGGGGTTATGGGGGGATTCCAGTGCCGTAGTATTTGGATACTACTCCAACGTCTTTGCCTTCAACTCTACCGTCATCATTTATGTCCGCGTTCGGATTCCATTTGAGGTCTCCGGGGCGAGTATCATAAGCTTTGGAGACTGCACCGTTATCCTTGCCTTCGCATCTGAAGTCTCCGTTAATATCGCCTGGATTTGTTACTAGGATGTAGCCGCTGGTGTCGTAGTTGTTGTCGTATACGTTTGTTTCGTCTTGAACGATTGAAGCAAAAGCGGTTATTGTGTAGTTGCCAAGAGCAAAGAGTGTGGTGTTCCATTTGAATGTAAGTATCTGCTGGGTGCTTGCTGCTAGGTTGATGACGTTTTGGGATCCGATTAGAGTTGAGTTTGCGTAGACTGTTACCGTGAAGCTCTCAGCAAAATCTCCCTTGTTTGCGACTGTGACTCTTATTGTGACGTTGTATCCTCTGCAAACTGTGGGCATTGGTAAGCAGCCATCTTTTGAAGTTGTGACATTGATTACGGCTACGTCGTGGTTTGGATATGGGAACATGCATGGGTAAATCTTTGAGACTGTGACGCAACGGAATGCTGCTCCATATGGGGATGCCCAAGACCACATGAATCCAGTGTCTTTGTTGAAGAACCATAGCCATCCAGCCGAATCGACAGAGGCTCCGTACTTTCCTGTAAAGGTTAGGTCAGTTGATTGAATGCTTCCTGGCATAGCACCTATTTTTTGCATGACACTACCATCTTTGTAGAGTAGGTAGGTATTTTTCGGCACTACCCCTCCCGTGGATATATAGTCTCCATTCTCTGAAATGGCCACAGTATAGAAGTCAGACATTGGATTTTGTGGGGTTCCAAGGTCTTTTTCTGGCCAATATGTCCATATTGGTGTTCCATCGCCGCTGTCCCAACCGTCGCCGCCATCGCTGAAGTAGAGTAGATCGCATCCGAGATGCTGATCGTTTGGATTGTCATTAACTGATACTACGCTTCTTCCGTGACATGGCATGTCAACTCTTACGAAGCCGCCTTTGGAAAGCGCGTACCACCAAACAATCGCGCCAGTTCTGTCGAGAAGAACAACGCCTGAGGTGTTTGACGGATAGCTTGGAGGAAATGGTTCAAACCATCCGCTGACTGCTACGTAATCTCCGATGCCTGAGATGGCTGTCCAAAATACGGCGAATTCATGCATGTAACCACCGAAACTCCATATCGGTACTCCGTCTTTGGGACCCCAACCCGGCACTCCGTCTCTTAGGTGTGAGAAGTAGTGGAGGATCATCGAGTTGTAGTCGGCGCAGACTATGTAGTTGCCGTCTTGTGAGATGTCAACGATGGTTTCAGGCCATTCGTCAAAGTATTGCCATATCAGATTGCCCAACTGATCGTAGAGGAATAAGCCCCAATCAGTAGCGGCTGCTACTATGTTACATTGGTTGTAGAAGTTGTATCTGGTATCGACTGATTTAGATTCTTTGCCTGCCCAGCCTCCGTCAAAGCTTTCTGATACCGGTATATACTTAGACCATAAAGGTGGGTTGTTTCCTCCGCCGGTTACTGCATTTGCATCAAAGAAGCCAAGCATTCCTGCTCCCATGTATCTCCATCCGCCAGCCAGATATTTTGCCTCGTTGTCAAATGCAACTGACACGCAATAAGCTTCTGTTCCCCAATTCCATAGTTGATTCCCATAGAAGTCATGGACATAAACGTAGCCATCTTCACAACCTGATGCTACTTTGCCTGTCTTGCAGGAAACTATGACTGCGTATTCAATTTCTGTGTAAATTGGTATACCCGGTGTGTATTCTCTGTCGTATGGGATGAATTCTTCTGGGGTGTTCTGGCATGAGCCAAAGTTGTCTATGATGTCCTCTGCTGGATACTGGTATAGTCCAAAGGGACCACCTGGACTTGGAGAGTGTCCGACCATGTAGAAGTCGTGGGATACATAAGTTGCATTGTTGTGTAGTGTTTCTGGATTGCCTGTGTGTGGATGTGGAGGCGGTGGAATTACCCTGCCTGGGAATCCCCATTCTGCATTGTTTATGTAGGGGTCGCTTATGGCAAGCATCATATTAGTTGAGTCAACACCAGCACAGGTCACGAAGTGTCCGCCGGTACGAACCCAGTAAGGTGCGATTTCAGTTCCTAGGTTTTGCCAGAAGCCTAGCAGCAGAATTACATCTTCGCACCTTTTGATTTCCTCTTCTATCCAGTAGAAGTCCGGGGCTTTTTGCGTGTGTTCATAGAATTTCCAGTCAAGTCCTTTTTCCCACAGATACCTGTCAATTCCGTATTCCATGTCGTGCACTTCCGTGCCACAGTGCGGTCTCTGTGTTCGCATGCCATTAGTGTCCATGTAATACGCGAGGTGCTCAACAAGATATGGAACGTTTTGGGGATCATGGTCGTCCCATACGCCGGGTGCGTAGCTCTGAACTAGTGGAAAGCCGTCATTTATGGTTGGTGGTGAAATTGGTTTTGGCTCAAATTGCGAGTCAAGCCACCAAAGCGAGTTTGCGACTGATACTGGTCCGCAGTGGCTCCAAGTGCCAACTGGTGGGTATGGGTTAGTCCAGTTTATATCTGTGAGCCATTGTTTCTGGTCGAAGTCTGGAACGCCACTGGGTGCATAGTCTTTTTGCGGTGGCTTGAAGTACCAGTCTGCTGGTGATACTACGACTGAGTACTCAACTTCAACTGCAGTGTATGGTGCCAGGGGATTATACGGGCCTTGTTGTGGTTTAAACTCGCTTGGACAGTTTTGGCCTTGGATGTTTTTCATCCAATCTGTGCTAGTAATGGGTTCGTAGAATTGAACTGCAAAGACTCCACCAGGACTCGGCGAAGTCAGTGTAACAGTGTATACGTCGTGGGATACAAAGGATGCATTGTTGTGCAAAGTGTCTTGTTGTGGTGGTGCTACCGGTCGCGGTGGATGAGGGTGCGGTACTCCAGGGGGTAAAACTCTGCCTAATCCCCCGGCCTCTGCGTTGTTTGCGTCAGGGTCAGAGAATGCTATCTTTAAGTTTTGTGAGTCGACGCCAGCACAGGTTACATAGTGTCCGCCAACACGCCACCAAATGATTCCATCATAGCTCTGCCAAACACCCAAAAGCAACATGACATCTTCACATCGCTCTATTTCGTATTCTACGTAGAAGAAATCAGGCTTCTTCGTTTTCTTTATGACAAACTCTGTTTCCAATCCTCTGTCGCGAAGGTACATGGAAATGCCCTTTTCCATCTGATGAACGTCTGTGCCGTTCCATGGGTATCCGGTTCTGTTGCCATCAGTGTCCATATACCAGCCTAGGTTAGTGATGAATGGTTGAACGTTCTGTGGAGCGTGATCGTCCCAAGCGCCATATGCTGTTAGTAGCGGATAGCCGTCGCTTATTGTTGGTGGAGGCGTTACACCGGGTTCGAATCTGGAGTCCATCCACCACAAGGAGTTTCCTACGGCTGTAGGACCGCACCAAGTCCACTTCCAGAGTCCGCCTACTGGGTCAATTTTTCCCCAAGTGTCTTGTCTCTGGTCGAAGTCTGGAACACCGCTCGGCGCATAATCAATGTAGCTTTGCTTATAGAATATCGTAGTCTGATCGACAGTGCCGTCAACTGCCCTGAAAGAGATAGGCTCTGAATAGCGGTTAAGCAGGAATGTGTCGCGCTGGACGAAGTGTACAGAAGAACGTCCCTCTTTCTCACAGTGGAACCCAACGCCAGCCAATGTTCCAGACCCGCTGACTCCACCAGGAACCATAAGAGCGCATGCAGCCATGACCCATCCCTTAACGTTATCAATCATTGGACCAATAAAGAGTGTGGGACCCCCCTGCATCAGGAAAGGTCCTTCAGCAACGCCTGTACATGTCATTAGAACTGGGTTGAAAGTTATGTTGAACTGCCAACTGTTGAGGTCAGTAACGTTTGTAATGTCCACATTGAGTGTGAAGTTATTACAAGGAGGTACAGTCAAGTATGGAGGATCAATGGACAAAATAGCCTCCGATTGTGCACGAGATACAATTATGTTTGAACCAATTAACACGAAAGCAAAGAATATCAAAGCTAGTTTTTTACTTGTTTTTTGCATTTTTCCTTCTCCCTCAAATTTTCAACAGAAATGCAAACACTCGTGGTTCATAACCGTAAATATCTGCATTTCCGCCCGTTATTATTTATACTGTATATACTAATAAAATTTTTTGGAAGTATGTTCTATATGCAAGGTAAAGCGAACAGTTTTGATGCCATATCCAATATTGGCAGACTTGACGATGGATAATGTTATAGTCTTTCTCAAGTGCTAGGCAGCCAATCTACCCAGCTAGCGCTATTTTTCAGGCAAAGCTAGTCTGATACGTAGACTGTTTTACAACATAGAAATTGAGGAAGCGATGGCCAAATTCTCGTTAACCAATAATGCTACGGATGGTCCTCTTAGTTCCTTGATGCGATTTTCAACGACTGTACGAATCTCCGTTCTGAGGCTGTCCTCGTGCGAGGGTACTATTCTCCCTATTCTATTTGCAAGTTTAGAGTCGCCAAGAGTATCCTTAATCCAATTCTGGAAATCTTTTCTTTGGACATGAAATAGCAAACTTTCTAACTTGATAGATTTTATCTTTTGGAGGAAGTCAGACAGGCTTCTGGCGCTCTCTCCGGTTGGTTTCCCAATTGCCTCGTAAAAATAGAAGGCTTCTTCGTCCTTTAAGGTTCTTAAGGTTCTTATAGCAGCTTTGTCAATTTCTAAACTGCGTTTTTCCTGAGTTTTTCTTTTCTTATGAGTTTTCAAAGGCATAGTGAGTCGTACTTTTGGTATTTCAAGAATAAGATAATCTTTACGAATTTGAAATCCGATTTCAAAATACTAATTCTGATTTCTAAAATCAAATATTCAACAATTAATGTCATAAAAACGGGGCATGAATTGAAAACTCCAAACGAGAATACTCTTAATAAGAATCCGCCCAAACCAAACTCAGCCAAAGCAAAGAAATTGCTTGCAAACATTGAGGTTGGAAACGAAGGCTCTTTACCCAGTATTTCGCGGGAAGAAATGAAGAGAGAAGCGATCAAACCGTTGTACCTAGACCGATATGAATAGACATCTGTCCGCAAGCTACAGAAGCGAAATATTCAAAGCGGATTGCCTAGCCTACTTTTCTTTTGCTTATTCGCTATCATACTTGACCTCAGAATGTCCCAGCATAGTCGTTTTAGGAGAACTCCTTCTATCAAAGAAGAGGCAACGCGTGTCATGTTAGTATTCAGAAAGGCATCATAACGCTGTCAGAGAGATATGATAGACAAACAAGATTGAACTGATCCTAAATTTTCACTATTTGGGCGTGAGGTACACCTTCAATTTTCAATATTGCCTCTGGATGCACGTAGCCTTTTTCCACCGCTTTCTGGACAACGTTTTTGCCTATCATGTTCACTATTGTTGAGTTCGCTATCATATCTACAGCTTCTTCGATGCTTACCTTTGCGCCTTTATAAAATTCCCTTTTCACGTGAAAAACTATCTTTCCTTCGCGTAGAGTCTTTCCGATGATTTCAGCGTCGCACATAGCCAGAAGCACATTGTTACCGATTTTTCTAAGGTTCATGTATACTTCCAATTTTACGACGCTCATGTTAAAGTTGTTGCACAGAAGATTTTGCTCCACACGCATCGCATACTAGAAACGATAGGCGTTTCTCCTTCACAATCTTTGTGTCTGGACGCTTGCAGACTGGGCACACAACAAAACTTTCCATATACCGTTGTAAGAGCCGCTCTAGGCTGTCCGGCGAGAATTTTCCTTTAAACATTGCCCTAGACCCTTGCATGGTTGCTGCAGTAGCCATTTCACGCGTCAGAAACTTCAGTATGTGCTGCGGGTCACGATTAAAGGCGTCTGCAACTTCTTTGAAATTGTGGACTATTGTACGCATACCAATAACAGAAAAACTCAACCTAGGCAACTCCAGCCTTTCACGTTTTGAGGCAACTTCTGGAATCTGGGAACGCGCCCTTTCTAGCAACGCTTCGTAATCATATTTCATCTGTTGATTCTCCATAGAGAAACATGAGCATAATCCTATTTAAGATTTATAACGCAAAAAATTGAATATTTAATAAATAAAGGAGCACAACTGCAATTGAAGCTGAAAGGAAAGGTTGCTTTAGTAACAGGTTCAAGCCGTGGAATTGGAAGAGCTATTGCCCTAGCTTTTGCAGAGGAAGGAGCAAATGTAGTTATCAATTACATCACGTCAGAGGATAAGGCTCGAGAAGTTGTTTCTAGAATACACTCTATGGGAAGGAAAGCCTTCGCTGTTAAGGCTGATGTGTCAAACATTAGAGAAGTCGAGCATATGGTCAAACAATGTGTTGAAAATTTTAGTCGGTTAGACATTCTTGTTAACAATGCGGCTGACTTTTCAGTTATGGGTTTTTCTTTGGACAATCCTGATTGGAAAGGTTGGCAGCAAATGGTGAATGTCAACGTTAAAGGAATGCTCTTATGCTCTCAAGTTGCCTCGAAGTACATGCTAAAACGGAAAAGCGGCAACATAATCAACATTGTGGCTGACTGGGCTGGAGGTGGATTAAGCTACATGCTAACAAAGTCAGCCGGCATACCATTGACAAAAGGTCTGGCTAGAGCTTTAGCTCCGCACATACGGGTAAACGCAATCCAACCTGGGTATATAGATACTGGCTGGATTTCAGCCCTATCAGATGATGTTAAAAAGAAAATGAAAGAAACCACCCCTCTTAAAAGATGGGGACAACCAGAAGATATAGCCAAGGTAGCCGTCTTCTTAGGCTCTGAGGAGTCAGCCTACATTACTGGTTCGGTTGTCATTGTGGATGGCGGAGCATCAATTAACCCATGGTCTCCATGATATGTTAAATGCTATAACGTCAAACAACAAGAGATAGCATTTAGAGGCGAAAAAAGATGGGTTACATTTACCTATATATTGGAACTGGAGCGGGAAAAACCACAAATGCATTAGGTTTGGCGCTTCGCTCTATAGGGCACAAACGCAAAGTTGTTATAATACAGTTTTTGAAATGGTGGAAAAATGCAGGAGAATACAAAATCCGGAAGCTGCTTGCACCCTACTACGAAATTTATCAATTCGGACGCAAAGGATGGCACGGGCTGAGCAAACTAAACGAAGAAGATACGAAACTAGCTCGTAAAGCCTTGGAATTCGCTGAGAAGATTGTTAAGGAGAAAAAGCCGCATCTGCTAGTTTTGGATGAGATCAATCTGGCTTTGTACTGCAGGCTTATAGACGTGAAGGAAGTTCTAGAATTCTTAGACAAAATTCCAAAGAAGACCGATGTGGTTTTAACTGGAAGGTTCGCCCCAAAGGAACTCTTAGTTCGGGCAGATTTTGTAAACGAAATCGTGGACATTAAGTATCCGAAAGAGATAGTTACGACGAAGGGAATACAGTATTAGCCTTGGTGTTATTGCTCTTGAGCGAAGACGAAGCTGTCTTCACGCCTTCTGATTATATTCGCAATGTTGCAGAAAACAGAAACGTTTCAGTAGAAGCCTTGAAAATCCCTCAGCGCCTAATAATGACTTACCAAAGAAGCACGTATGAATCTGCAAAGAACCTGATTAATGGGAAATCTGTCGAATGGATTTATGGTGAAGCCCAACCCTTTTGTATTGGACGATTCAACGATGTCGAAATAGGAGTTGGTCGCTTTTGGATAGGGGCACCTGCAGCCGCTTTCACGTTAGAGGAAGCAATCGCTTGTGATGCAAAAACGATATTTGAAGTGGGCTTGTCTGGAGGTCTGCAGACCTTCCTGCAACCGGGCGATATAGTGGTCATAACCGAGGCAATCCGCGATGAAGGAACTTCCCACCACTATCTTGTACCAGAAGAAAGAGTTGAATCCTCCGCACAGCTGAGAAACATGCTCATTAAACATTTAGAGAAGAGGAAAGTCAAACACTTCGTGGGCTCTGTTTGGTCTACCGATGGAGCTTATAGAGAAACACGTGGCAAATTCCGAAGGTTTAGAAATGGCGGCGTTTTGGCTGTAGATATGGAAACATCTGCGATTTTCGCTGTTGCCAAATACAGAAATGTTAAGGTAGCCTCAGCGCAGGTTATTTCTGATGTTCTAACCGAAGATGGGTGGCTACAAGCCTTTGAGCATCAATCAGTTAGAGAGAGTACTGTAATTCTGCTGGAATCTGTTTTGGAAGTTCTTTCCAGAAGTTGAAAAAGCTTAAAGAAGCAACAGCAATCTAGTTTCTAATCCTCAATGGTGAAACTATTGGGCAAGCACAACCATCCATACATGCCAAATTCGCAGTCGAAAATCAAACAGGAGATGATGCAGGAAATAGGCATAAAAAGCATGGATGAGTTATTTGCGGACATTCCTGAAAAATATCGTTTAAAAAAACCGTTAAACATTCCCAAAGAAGCCTTATCAGAATTTGAAGTCAAAAAGCATGTTGAAGCCTTACTCTCAAAAAATAAGACATGCAACGACATGCCAGTTTTTCTGGGCACTGGATGCTGGTCCCATTACGTTCCAGCAGTTGTTCAGGAAATCGTGCAGCGTAGCGAATTCCTCACAGCCTACACGCCTTATCAGCCCGAGGCTTCGCAGGGAATGCTTCAGGCTCTTTTTGAATATCAAAGCATGATTTCCGAGTTGACAAGTATGGAGGTTGCCAACTGCTCTATGTATGATTGGGCTTCAGCTCTTGGCGAAGCGGCACGCATGGCAGCCCGCATAACAGGAAGAAAAGAGATTCTGATTCCTAAAATTGTTCATCCAGAAAGAGATGCGACGCTTCAGGTTTATGCTGAATCAGCTGGAATAAAGGTTGAAAAAGCAACTTATAACCGAGAGACTGGACAAATCAACCTTGAGGATTTGAGAAATAAGATTTCTGACAAGACAGCTGCAGTTTACATTGAAAATCCATCCTATTTGGGTTTTGTTGAAACGCAAGTTGACGAAATCTGCAAAGAAGCTCATGCGCATGATGCTCTTTTCATAGTGGGCGTTGACCCAACTTCGCTGGGAATCCTAAAGTCACCAGGCGAATATGGTGCAGATATTGTGGTCGGAGAAGCTCAACCTCTGGGGAATGCTATGAATTTCGGTGGTCCGCTTTTGGGAATTTTCGCTTGTCGTGATGATATGAATTTGATTAGGCAGATGCCAGGGCGCATAATTGGATTAACAACAACTATAGACAGTAGCAGACAAGGCTTCTGCATGACTCTGCAGACGCGTGAGCAGCATATTAGACGGGAGAAGGCGACGTCGAACATCTGCTCCAATGAAGCCCTGTGCGCTGTTGCTTCTGCTGTTTACATGACTTTGCTGGGGCCTCAAGGCTTACGTGAGCTTGGTGAAGCAATCATGTCCAAGGCTAATTATGCCATGCGTCTTCTTTCAGAAATAAAAGGCATTAAAACACCAGTTTTCAAGTCCACACATTTCAAAGAGTTTACAGTTAATCTTGACAAATCCAAATTAAGCGTTAAAGAAGTCCATAAAAAACTTTTGCGGCGTCAAATCCACGGCGGCAAAGACATCACGAAAGAGTTTCCAGAACTCGGTCAAACAGCCCTTTACTGCGTAACTGAGAGTCATTCGAAGGAGGATATTGAGAGTTTAGCAGAGGTTTTGAGGAAAGTCTTAGCTGAGAGGTGAAAATGGAATGTTTAAGCAGGCAAGTTGGGATGAGCCAGTAATTTTTAATCTGGGAAGGAACGGAAGAAGAGGACACATTCTGCCAAAGGTTGAAGAAGAAATTAGAAATGCTATTGGAGACGTGAACGCGCTTATACCAAAGAACATGCGACGTATGACTCCGCCTAGGCTTCCGGAACTTTCAGAGGTTGAATGTGCGCGTCATTTTACGCGTTTATCAGAAATGAATTACGGAGTTGATTCAGGCTTGTATCCGCTTGGGAGTTGCACCATGAAATATAACCCAAAAATAAATGAGCAGCTAGCCAATCTGCCAACAATAGGCATGTTGCATCCTTATCAAGATGAAAGCGTTGTGCAAGGTATTCTTGAAATTCTTTACAGGCTTGAGCGTTGGCTTGCTGAATTAACGGGTACTTATGAGGTTTGTTTGCATCCTGCTGCTGGCGCTCACGGCGAGTTTTTGGGAACCTTGCTCATGCGAGCGCATCATAAGTTGAATGGAAATGGCGAAAAGCGAAGCGAAATTATTGTTCCCGATTCGGCGCACGGCACGAACCCGGCAAGTGCAGCCATGGCAGGGTTTAATGTAGTTGTTGTTCCTTCAGATGATGATGGTTGTGTTAGTTTAGGTGCCTTGAAGGCTGCTGTTTCTGAACGAACAGCTGGTTTGATGCTTACCAATCCCAACACGTTGGGCATTTTCGAAAAAAACATTGACGAAATAGCAAGAATTGTTCACGAGGCTGGTGGACTGCTTTATTATGATGGCGCAAACCTGAATCCACTGTTAGGTAAGGCTCGACCAGGCGACATGGGCTTCGACATAGTCCATATAAACATCCACAAAACTTTTGGCACCCCTCACGGTGGAGGCGGTCCTGGAGCCGGGCCTGTAGGTGTTTCAAAGGGATTGGCTGAGTTTTTGCCTGTGCCCCGTGTAGTTTGTGATGGTGAACGGTATCGTTTGGATTATGATAAACCACATGGCATTGGAAAAATCCGGAGCTTTTACGGAAACGTCGCTGTTTTGTTGAAGGCTTATGCATATATTTTGAGTTTAGGTTTTGAAGGCTTAAAGGAAGTGGCGGAGGTCTCTGTTTTGAATGCTAACTATTTAATGAAGAAGCTTAAAGAAGTCAAGGGTTTAATGCTTCCATATAATAGCGCGAAACCGAGAAAGCATGAATGCGTCTTCAGCGCCAAACCTTTAAAAAATGAAACTGGTGTTTCAGCATTAAACGTTGCCAAGCGCCTGCTTGATTATGGACTGCACGCGCCGACGATCTATTTTCCGCTGATTGTTGACGAGGCATTGATGATTGAGCCTACGGAAACGTTTGAGAAAGAGGAGCTTGACCGCTTTGCTGAAACTTTGAGGAAAATCTGCGAAGAAGCATACACGAACCCAGAAGCAGTTTTGAAGGCACCGCATAACACTGCCATTTCAAGGTTAGACGAGGTGAAGGCTTCACATCCAAGGACGATGGCTTTAAGCTGGCACATGTACCTCAAGAAGAAAAGGCAAAAGGTGTAGCTGTACAGTAATAGTTTATATGGTGCATCGTCGCTTATTCATGGAAAGACAATAGGATGTGCAGAAAAATTGACGGAATTGGAAGACAAGGTGCGTGAGGCTGTTGGGAAGGTTGTTGACCCTGAGACAGGATTGACCTTCGCAGAGATGCACATGATTACAAATGTTAAAGAAGAAGAGGGCGGAGTCAAGGTGGACTTTATCCCTTCAAGCCCCTTCTGTCCAATTGCTTTTAAACTGGCTTTGGACGTTAAAAATGCCGCTTTAACTGTTGCTGGCGTCAAGAAGGTTCTGGTTCAGTGCCGCGGACACATGATGGAACAGCAAATCAACGAAATGGTGAACAAAGAACAGCAGAAATAAGGGACAGCCTCTTAGAAGCGTCGCGAATTCAACGTTGCTTTTTTATACGTATCTGCCCCTAGCATTTAGGTAAGGTGAAAATATTGTCTGACAAAGAAACTGTAAAAGAATTGCAGGAAAAAGCTGTGAGGTATTTTTGCGACCGACCTGGCAACTTTCCTGTTGGACGACCATACAACTGTTGTGAAAGTGTCCTTTTAACATTGAAGGACTACTTAGGCGCTGGGGCTGAGGTTATTCCAAGAATTGGCACAGGTATTGGTGCTGGAGTCTCGTTAAATGGGTTGCTCTGCGGTGCAATCTCTAGCGTTGCTATGTCGGTAGGTATTAAATATGGAAGAACCAATACTGAAGAATGCCCGTTGCCAATATGGAATATAGTTGACAAGTATGTAGCTGAGTTTAAGGAGAAGTTTGGCTATGTGAACTGTAGACAGCTAACTTGCTTGGATTTAAAGACGCAAGAGGGACTGAAGGAGTACTTCGCCAAGGTCCATGATTATTCGTGTGCAGACAGGATAAGATTCGCTGTGGCAAAAGGGTTAGGAATACTTCAAAGATAAGTTAACTCTTCTTGTTAAGAAAAGAGGCAAGCAAAATGAGCAAAAGGAGCTCTCGCCCATTTGGCGAGCATGAAATCCATTGTTGTGGAGCTCGGGTGCGGATTTCAGAAAAAGGTGTAGAAGTTCTAACGAAGCCCACCGTGGAGTATTGCCCTCTACATGAAGCCATGTATGGAACCAGAAAGATTGACGCTGATGCTGTACGGAAAAGCGTGGAAATGAAGATTGCTGGGTTTGGTTTCTGCTGTGCAAATCGTGTTTTTGATGCTGAACCTATCGTGGCTTACGGCGCTTCTGAGATGATGTGGGTTTGGCTTGAAAAGGGACTTATTGATTGTGCGGTTGTTGTTTGTGAGGGTGCTGGAACAGTTATGACAGCCAATGGGAAGCTTGTGCAATCCATCGGCGCACGCTTAACCGGTATAGTCAAGACTTCGCCTATCCGTGAGGTTGTTAAGCGCATTGAAGCTGAAGGCGGAGTCGTTTTGGATAAGGCTACTGCACGAATTGACCAAATTGAAGGCGTTAGGCGAACTTTCGATTTAGGCTTCAAACGTGTTGCCGTGAGTGTTGCAGGCTTCCAAGCGAAGGCGATAGGTGAAATTAGAAGGTTTGAGGCTAGTGCTGATGCTGATGTTTTGGTCTTTTCTGTCTGCAACACTTGTGTGAACAACGCGGATGTGGGGCATATAGCTAAGGCGGACGTTGCTTGTGCAAGTGCTTCGAGGGTACTTCGAAGGGAAATCGGCAATAAGGCACTCTTGCAGTTGGGCGTTACAATCCCAGTTTATGTTCTAACAGAGAAAGGAAAAAGGCTTGTTTTGGCTTATCTAGCCGAGTTTAAGGATAAACTTGTTGTTTTCAGAACGGACAAGTTGCCGTATCAAGCGGAAGATAGAGGTCCAAGGCTTAAAGACTCGTCTTCATGAACTTCTCCCTCGCAATCCATTAAAATTCTTATCTGTTGGAGCGTACGTTTCCTTAGGTAGAGCGATGCCAAAACCGCAATTATTAGAATGAAAGTGAGCAATGTAGGTAGTCCAGTGATCGTCTGCTTCAGACTTTATATCTTGTGGAAATAATGCTTTTGTTGAACAAAACAGCTACCTAGCTTTCAAACTGGACATGCAGATCATCCGGCGAGAATTGACCAAGGATATTATGTCTCCAGAAAGTGAAAAGCATTTAGGGGTACTTAGACGCTGAATTATTAACCAAAACGCTTAAGTGTTAATGGAATGTTATGTGTTTTGTCAAGTACATAGGTGTTGAAAAAATTTGGCTGTTGAAGGTTTTTCGGGAACCAGACAACCAGTAGAAGCGAAAGTAGGCGAATTAACCCCCGCCTCCAGAGCAGTAAACGTTACAGCAAAAGTAGTTTCAAAAAGCGAAATCAGAAACATCGCCAGTGGAAGAGATGGAGCACCGCACCGCGTGTGCGATGCCTTAGTCGGCGACGAGACAGGCTGCGTATATTTAACTCTATGGGACGACAACATTGACAAGGTGAACGAAGGAGACACCATAAACGTAGGAAACGGCTACGTAACCCTCTTCAGGGGTAACATGCGCTTAAACGTTGGCAGATACGGCACCCTAGAAGTTGCAAAAGAAGCATTGGCAGGCGAAGTAAATACAGAGAACAACATGTCCAGTAAAGTGTATGAGCAGCCGAGGCGACCATTCAGAGGGCGAGGCAGAAGCGACTTCGGTGGACGAGGCTTTGGCGGAAGAGAAAGAAGAGGCGGCTACAGACAAAGACGATACTAATCGTCTCCCAATCATTTTCTTCTAAGCAACATCATAGTTCTGCTTCTTTTCTTTGCCTTTAGAGATTTTGGCAACTTGCCGCTTATCAAGTTGACAACATTCTTAAGCTCCCTAGGATTACCGCAACCTTTAAAGCTCTAAAACCAAAAACAACAACTCCCATCAAAAGGAGAAAATCACAATGTCACAACCAAAAAAGGAAGAAAGAAAACCAACAGTGGAAGAGTTATTAGCAAAAGCCAAAAAACCCTCAATGTTAGCTCCACCAATGCACAAGTTCTACGAAGGAAAAGTTCAAGTAATGCCAAAATGCGCCATTACCAGCCCCAAGGACTTCGCAATATGGTACACTCCAGGCGTAGCTGCACCATGCAAAGAAATCCAGGCAAATCCAGGCAAATCGTTTGAGCTTACAAACCGCTGGAACTACGTAGCCGTAGTAACAGATGGCACCCGTGTTTTGGGTTTAGGCGACATAGGTCCAGAAGCAGCCATGCCAGTCATGGAAGGAAAAGCCCTACTATTCAAATACCTAGGCGGCGTGGATGGCTTTCCAATCTGCTTAAGAACCAAAGACCCAGAAGAAATCATCCGCGCATGCGAGCTTATTGAGCCGTCTTTTGGAGGCATAAACCTCGAAGACATAGAGAAACCAAAATGCTTCTACGTCTTGGAAAAGGCAAGAGAACGCTTGCACATTCCAGTTTGGCACGATGACCAACAAGGCACAGCCACGGTGATACTGGCTGGCTTGATAAATGCCTTCAAAATAGTAGGCAAAAAACCAAACCAAAGCCTAATAACACTAGTCGGCGCAGGCTCAGCAAACATCAGAACAGCCTACGTGCTAATTAGATGGGGAATGAAACCAGGCAACATAATAATGGTAGACACTAAAGGCGTAATCTACCCAGAAAGGAAAGACATAACAAAAGACGAAGACCCATGGAAATACGAGCTATCGCAGAAAACAAACGCAGAGGGCCGAAAAGGCGACATAACAGAAGCCTTCAAAGGCGTAGACGCCGTTGTTGCCGCGTCAAAACCGGGACCAGGCACATTAAAGAAGGAATGGGTTGCCACAATGGCTGACAATTCAATAATCTTTGCCTGTGCAAATCCAATACCAGAAATATGGCCGTGGGAAGCTCAGGAAGCTGGAGCCCGCATCATAGCCACCGGCAGAAGCGATTTTCCAAACCAAGTCAACAATAGTCTAGGCTTTCCAGCCATCTTTCGAGGAGTCTTAGATGTCAAAGCCAAAACAGTGACAGACGACATGTGCATAGCAGCAGCCCAAGAACTCGCAAAATTCGCAGAAGAACGCGGAATGCACGAAGAAGACATCCTGCCAAGAATGGAAGAATGGGAAGTCTTCCCAAGAGAAGCAGTTGCATGCGCATTAAAATCCATAGACCAAGGCGTAGCAAGGGTCAAACCAAGCAGGCAAGAGCTTTACGAAAGGGCAGCCGCAATAATAAGAAACTCAATAGAATCAATGAAGGTGCTGATGAAACAAGGTTTAATCAAGCAACCGCCACCTGAAGAAGAACTGCTAAAATAGAAAATAGGCTGAGCAAAGCAGAAGATAGTCATAAAAAATACTAAACTTCCGCTTTTTTGTTTGACAAATTCAGAAAATTATTTAAACTCTTCCGTAGAAGATAATGGGTTTAGGGAGAAGAAGTATGCGCTCAGATTATATGCTATATCTAGTAGCCATAATATTTTTCGTCTTGACGGCTGTAGTGCTTGCATTTCAAGTGGAACTGAAAGAATTGTGGGTCGTCACAACCGCAGTGCTTGGATTACTCTTTATAGGTCTAGGCTATACTCAAAGACCAAAAGCCCAAGCCATGGCAATCGAAGCACCACCACCAGCGCCAGCACCTGCAGTGCCACCACCTCCGCCGGTTGTGGAAGTTGTAGAACAAAAAGTCGAAGCAGCCGCAGAAGCGGCGCCACCAAAGCTAGAACTTACCCAAGTAAAAGGCGTCAAAGAAAAACGGGCGGGACAATTAAAGACTTTGGGCATAAACAGCGTTGAAGACTTAGCAAGGGCTTCCGCAAAGGACTTAGCTAATAAATTGAAGATTTCACCGAAAATCACTGAAAAATGGATTGAAAGCGCAAAAGAACTCGTTGAGAAGTCCTGAAAGACGTCAAGGCTCCGGTAAGAGCTAAAGCTGTAGGTTACAATTTCAAGATTCTTATTATATTCCTTCTTTCCAGTCTTCGCAGTGCGTCCAGAAACTCGTTCTTTTTCTTGCCTGTCAACTCGAAGTTTTGAAGCATGTCCTTTATTGGCATTTCGGGTTTTCCAAAATTTGCATTTCTCTTATAGAGATGTTTCACTATTACACGTTCCAGTTTTCCACATCTCCAAGTAGTGTTGCGAATGAGAACCACTATGGCCTTAACAAGCCGCTTTGTTTCACCTTTTTTTCTTTTAATTCTGACCAAAACTCATTCACAAGTACTATTTTATTGGTAAATGCTTTTAGGGTTTGCGTTTCATAAGCCTTTAGAAGCGTTAAGATTTAAATGGAAGCCATGTTAGAGCGGAATTGAGGCGAATTAATATGTTAAAAGGATATGTTGGACAAGTTTGTTTTTCTCGCATATTAGAAAGCGAAGACTTAGCTGAAGCCATAAAGAAAAGAATGGAACAATGCGATGTCAAAGCTGGAATTTTCATTGCAATTGGGAGTCTGAAAGACGCAGTGCTAGGATATTACAAAGAAGGAGAGTACAAACTTATTCGGTTGGATGGTCCTTTAGAGATTGCTTCTTGCATGGGAAATGTGGCAGTTGACGAAAAAGGCGAAGCGATTATTCACACACATGCAGTTGTTTGTAACGAAAAGGGCGAAGCCTTCGGTGGCCATCTGATGAAAGACTCACATGTTGGCGCTACAGCAGAACTCGTGATAATTGAAGCAGTAGGTGTAAATCTTCAAAGGATTTTTGACGAGAAAACAAAGCTGAGACTGTGGAGGACTTAAGTTAAATCCTTTTTTAGGCGTATTCCATGAGCATTTCCATAATAACCTTTAAGCATTGCAGTTTTTTTATATCCGAGCTTTTGGTAAAGTCTTAAAGCGGCAACATTATCCTCTCTTACTTCGAGACGGCAAGTTTTGGCGCCTTTTTCTTCGAAGAGTTTTTCAGTTTCTTGCAGAAGCCTTTGGGCGATTCCTTTTCGTTGATGAGACGGCAAAACATCAATAGTAAGTATATGCCCAACTAATGTGTCATCTTCAAAATACATCACGCTTATGATAAAACCTACGATTTCGTTGTCTACCTTGGCAATCAGACTTATAGAATTGTAATCGCTGAGTAGGCTGGTAATCTGTTGTTTTGTGAAGGCTTCTTTTGTGAAGCATTTCGTTTCAATTTTGTATAGTTCCTTTAAATGTCTGATTGAGGCGTTCTCTATGGTCATTGTCATTTGAGTCATCTTTTCATCATGAGGCTGAAGGAGGATTTAGGTTTTTTCTGTTCTATGCTTCATCGCTTTTGTTGGTGGGTTCAGCCATTGCTTTGATTCCAAGCCATTGTTGTGCTGCAAATCCTACAAAAAATCTGAACCACAATGTTAGGATTCTGACAAGAATTGTGACTGTGGCGCTTGTCTGCGGGGGCACGCCAACTAGAATGAATAGGGTTGTAAGAGTTATCTCAGGTAAACCTACTTCAAAGGGGATTCCTAGCGGTATGGATTTTATGGCTGTAAAAATTGAGCAGATTACGAGTATTGCGCTCCAGCTTATGGAAGTGTATCCAATGGATAGGAATGATACGTAAAAAACGGTTAAGGCGAGAGTCCAAGAAATGATGGAGAATGATGATGCGACAAATAGTGTTTTGGGGGCATGTCCATATTCTCTCATTGCGCCATGAAAGGCCCTAGCAGCATCGACAACGTCTCCTCTAAAGTTGTTTAATTTCCATCTGCCTCTGGTTGCACGCTCGGCAAATCTTATTATTACGTCCACTATGCGCAGGGTCCAGTTTTCTTTGATGCATAACAGCAGAAGCAGTAAGAGGAAAAAGAAGGTTAACGTAACAAGGATCAATATTAGATTGAGCATAATTCCGAAAAGTTGCCTTTCCATCAGCAGAAAGACAGCGCCCACGAAGAGCGTAACTATGTTTATGCTCATGCCGATTAGCCTTTGGGCGACAACTGACGCTGTGGCCTTTCCAGTGGTTCCATCTTGTTCCCTTGCTACTAGGTAGATTTTTGAGATTTCTCCGCTTATGGACTCTGCGGGAATTAATATGTCCATGAATGTTCCGAACCATACGAATAGAAGTGATTTAGTCATCGAAAGTTTTACGGACAGAAACCTGAGCAATGAATACCATGCAAGAGTGAAAAACAATGTATCGAGCAGTACGACGATGGCTGCCAACGAGTAGATGCTCAGGTCGATGCCTTTGACAATGGTGATGATCTGTAAAATGTCTACGTTAAAAATGTATATGTAAATGAAGAAGGCGATCAGTCCCACGACTGGCATCAGAATTGTTTTCCATGTTACCTTGAATTTCATTGAAACCATGAAGGGTTTACACCTAGCGAATGAAAGCAAAAGGACCTAACGCATGATTATATATTTTGCCTATTTCAGCCACAAATCAGTCACCTTTTTTGTCAAAGTTTAAGTGTGCTGGGCTTGTTAATGTTTAATTGGTGATGATGCTGCCGTTAAAAGGTGTTCACTTTCTCCTAACATACAGATGCGATTTAGAGTGCGACCACTGTTTTGTTTGGGGAAGCCCTAAAGGAAAAGGCGTGTTTACTGTGGCGCAGGTAAGAAATGTTCTGACAGAGGCAGAGAAGCTTGGAACCGTTGACTATGTTTCGATTGAGGGTGGCGAGCCCTTCTTGTACTATCCAATCATGGTTAAGACCGTTGAGGAAGCAGTAAAGCACGGCTTTCGTGTGGAGATTCTTTCAAACTGTTACTGGGCTACTTGTGCAGAAGACGCTGCAGAATGGCTTCTTCCAATAGCCAGAGCAGAAGGCGTTAAGTTGAGCTTGAGCAGCGACCTTTATCATGGCGACGAGTGGGAAACTTCAGAAGTGAAAAGCGCGGTGAAGGCCGCAAACGCCTTGAACGTTGAAGTCTCTGGAGTGATTTCCGTCAAATATCCGAACACTGAAGTTCCAAGTAAAAAGGAGATTGAAGGTGCAAAGGTTGATTTTTGGGATTTGTGGTACAGGGGCAGAGCGTTTTCAAAATTAACCGAGAAGGCAAGCAAGAAACCTTGGCGTGAATTTACAAAATGCCCATGTGAGGATTTCACTAAACAAGAAAGGGTGCACGTTGACCCCTTTGGGTTTGTGCATGTTTGCCAAGGCATATCAATTGGCAATGCTTGGCAGAAGCCTTTCTCAAAGATAATTGAGGAATACAATCCCACTGAAAATCCGATTCTTGAGCCTTTGGTCCGCGGCGGTCCAGTGGTGTTGGTTGAAAAGTTTGGTTTGCCTCATGATGAGGTTTATGCGGATGCGTGCCATCTATGTTATGCTGTGCGGAGTATGTTGAGAGACAAGTATCCAGACATATTGGGTCCAGATCAGATGTACGGAAAATTTGAATAATGCTTGAAATATTGCCTGTTTCCCAAGGAAATTTCAAAGACCTTCCGGATTTTCGCTTGTTTCCCTACAGCTGCAAATATTGTGTTTATTGGGAATCCATGGGCGATTTTGATGAGAAGATAGACAAGATAACCGCAGAGAAAATTAAACGGGACTGGTTTAGACGCGTATCGGAAAAGTTTGGAAATTGCGGATTCATCGCTTATTTGGAAGATGTTTCTGTTGGATATGCTCAGCATGCTCCGTTGAGTTTATGCCCCAAACTGTTGAATATAAATCTGGTCCGCCCACTGAAGATGCGGTTTTTCTTGCGTGCCTTTACGTTCCTAAAAGAGAACTGCGTGGAAGAGGTATTGGCAGATATATGCTTAATCAAGTGCTGGCAGACGTGAGGAATAAAGGTTATGATGCGGTGGAGGCTTTTGCTTGCACGGGTTCTGAAGGCGCTCCAGTGAGTCCTTTGGGTTTTTATTTGAAACACGATTTTATAGTGAAGAAGAGAACTGATGAGTTTCCACTAGTTAGGAAAGTGCTAAGATAATTGGATAAGATATAAGGGTAACGTTGCACAATTGGTTAAAGGTTTAGGGTGAGTGCGTGTTAACGCGGGAGGAAGCCCTTGCTTTGATTGAGAAGAATGTAACGAAGAAGAATGTCGTTTATCACATGCTTGCTGTTGAAGCCATAATGCGAGGTGTGGCAAAACATTTTGGAGAAGACGAAGGCAAATGGGGACTAATCGGCTTGCTGCATGACATCGACTATGAGAAAACCGAAGCAGCGCCTGAACAGCACAGCCTTTTGACTGCAGAAATCTTGAAAGGATTGGTTCCAGACAAGTTGGTAAAAGCTATAAAGACTCACAATTTTCTGCATACTGGTGTAAAGCCTGAAACTCACATGGAAAAAGCGTTGATCGCCTCTGACGCAATTTCAGGTTTGCTGGTGGCATGTGCGTTAGTAATGCCTTCTAAGAAGCTGGCAGATGTTAAAGTCGAAAGTGTCGCAAAGAAGTTTAAGGATAAAGACTTCGCAAGAGGGGCGGATAGAGAGAGAATTCTTGTCTGTGAGGAAATTGGGATTCCAAGAGGAAAATTTTTTGAAATTGCGCTGAATGGATTGAAAGATTCAGCTGCACAGATAGGACTTTAGCAAATAACGCTATTCTGCGTTCATTGATTTTCCATAATTGCTGAAGATTCCTTCACCTTTTCTAGGTGCTTTATGTCAGTAAAGAACCATGAAAGTGTCAGTATGAGCACACCTAATGCAGCACATCCCAAAAATAGGTTAGCTGTTCCCGTTAACCCTACTATTGTTCCTGAAAGAATCATCCCCAATGGAGTTGCGGCAGAAGATAATGCCATAGCAACTGAGTTCACTCTACCCTGAATCTTTAGTGGAACAATAATCTGCAGTATTGTCTGTGCTGTCACATTGGCTATTGGCGCACAGAAAGCCACGATTGATCCGCTTATCGCCATAAACAAGAATAAACCTGTAGGAGTGAGGGCTACAAGAGCGTACCCTAGGAAGATGATGTACATTGCCAATACAATTGCAACCATTTTCTTTTTGAAACCCTTTGTTACAGACATCAACAGCCCCCCAGCAAGAATTCCCCCTTGGATAAACGCTAAGACAAACGCTAAATCCGAAGCCTCTCCAAAATGGTCGAATCTTACATAATATGGAAGCAAAGTGGACAGTGGAGCCAGCAGAAGATTCAATACAGTCGCCAGAACTAACAAAGGCAATGCACCTCTCGTATTCTTAATAAAAGCAAAGCCTTCAACGAATTCTTCTTTAAAGGAAGATCTGTCTTTTTCCTTTCTGAGAGAAGGTATCTTTATTCTAAGAAGAGGTGCCAGAGCTACGATAAAAGTTGCCACGTCAATCCAAAGGATTTGATGGGCTTTCCATATTCCCAGCAAAAGAGCTGCAACAACTGGTCCAACAAGAGTGACGGCGCCAGAACAGAGGTAGTTTATCCCGTTCATACGGCTCAGCTTCTCCTTGGGAATCATCAACGGAACAATGGCGGAAACTGCAGGAAAATGGAAAGCTTGAAAGACACCTCTCAGAGTAAGCAGTGTCAAAATATGCCAGATGGAAACAATGCCTAGCTGAAACAGAAAAATAAGTACTAAAGTGGCTGAGGCTTGCAAAAAGTCTACAATACCAATTAGTGCCCTACGACTCCATCGATCCACAAGTACGCCTGCAAAAGGAGCTAAAATAACCGTCGGTACCAAACCCAAAAAGGAAGCAAGAGATAGATACAATGCGCTTCGAGTCTCGAGTGTTATCCACCAGATTATCACAAACTGTGCAATAGAAGAGCCTAGCAATGAGGCTTGTTGTCCTAACCAGAAGAACAGATAGTTTCGAAATGTTACTCGATTAGCTTGCACTTTCACATGCGCTCCTAATGGAGAACAAAGGTTTGGATGACATAGTTATTCATTATGGAAAAAAGTGGTCAAATAATAGGTCACTTCACAATCTCGCCTATGCCTTCACAAACTCTAGTTTTTTCATCTATCCCACAACAGCATATTCGTCTTCTTTCTTCACGCCTATCCCAAGCTCTGTAGCCCTGCGAATCTGAGTATAGCTCCATGGGTCATCTTTTAGGTTGGCGCCTTCAAAACTTTCAATTATCTTTAATGCTTCCACGTCTATGGCTATTCTGTCGCCTGAAGCAAATATTACATTTGGGTTTCTCAGTTCGCCGTATGCTGGTCCGCCGTTTATGAAGCATTTTCTTCCATCCATAATTATCAAGCTTGGATGCACAATCAAGTTTAAATCAGCAATTTTCTCTTCCAAATGTCTCGCGTGTAAAAGCATTCTTTCGCTGGGTTTCATGAAGCCTACAGCCAATTTTAAGCTAAGAGTGAACTTTGCCCACCTATGCGTTTTCATACAGCAAACATAAACAAGCTTCATATCAGCTAAAGCGCTTTCAGGCAGACTTACATGTTTAAGGTATTTGCCTCCAGTCCCCACCCTCACCCACTTTCCCTCATCAAAAGGCACAACTTCAGCTCCTGCCTCCTCTGCCTTGTGAAGCATGTCAGTATCCTCTAAAACCTTGCGTGTGCAAAGTGAAAGCATTGAGGATTCGCCTAAAACAACTTTAGACGCGCCATGCTCATATAACAACTCAATAACCGCCTTAACAAAATCAGGGTCGCTCGAGCCAGGCGGAGCATCGCCAGTGTTAAAATTGGGCTTCAGCAAAATCTCATCGCCTTTTTTAACGATTTTTTCGAAGCCTCCAATCAAATCCACAGAACGCAAAATATCCGCTTTGACCTTGCTCGTAGCCACCACTTTGCTAACTAGAACCTTGCCATTTTCCAGTAAAGGATTAGGCACTGCTGTACCAATTCCGTTTCCAACAGGCACTTCAAGTCACCAAACAAAATAAATTAATCAGACGGAAATTTTAGCCTTCTTCCACCTTGAACTGAAAAATAGCATAGCTCAACCTACATATAATCGGAGAAATGCTCCGAAAATCCACTTTAGAGGAGCTTGATTTGGGCTCCTTTTCACGGAGTTCTGACAGCGAAGTTTAAACAATTGATTAAAATTTGGATTTCGGATTTCTCCTGACATAAGAACTCTGAGTTCAGTTACCCCCTTTCTCCAAAATCAACCCATACGTCAGAAACACTAATATTATCATACTGTATTTCATCGGATGATGTGAAATGGAGCCGACACGTAATCAGAAATCAGCACCTATAATCGGTGCGTGGAAACTCATTTCGTTTGAGATCCAAAGGGAAAATGGCGAAGTGACGTATCCTTTCGGAAAAAATGCACAAGGGTCACTCATTTACACCGAGTCCGGGCGCTTTTCAGCGCAAGTGATGCTTCCGGACCGTCCCCAATTCGCGTCCGGGGATCAGATGGGGGGAACAGCTGAAGAAATCAAAGCAAATTATGAAGGCTTCATATCGTATTATGGTCGTTACGAATTGGAAAGACAAAAAGGCTTTGTCATTCATAATGTGGAAGGTTCTTTGTTTCCCAACTGGGAAGGACAAAGACAAAAAAGGTTCTATGAATTATCGGGTAATCGGTTGAAGTTGAGCACTCCCCCAACATTGTGGGGTGGTGGAGAGGCTGTCGGTGTATTGACCTGGGAAAGGATAGAGTGAACAGAAGCTTCTAACCAAAGCTTAGATTCGTGGGTTTGGTTTGGCTATAACTTTTCCGCACTCATCCGACTCGCATAACATGAAATCCGCTATGCTGCATGCCTAATGAAGATTTTGATATTCCGAAAAAACTTCGGGCAATCTTATATAGCTCCCTTAAGGCTATCCTCAGAGAACAAGACTCACCAACAATAACCCGGAAATCATCATTAGGGATTGAGGTTAGAGAAACATGAACTATTGGAAATCCAAGCTAAAATCAGATTCTACAAACTGGCTACTGGAAAAGGAAAACCCCTCAGTACGACGCTTCACCTTAACCAACATCTTAGACGTCCCACAAAACGACCCCAAAGTAAAAAAGGCAGAAGAAGAAATCCTGCAAATCGGCACAGTCCCAAAGATCTTAGCAAAGCAGAAACCCGGCGGCTACTGGGAAGAACCCGAAGACTTCTACATAAAGTCCAAATATAAAGGAACCGTCTGGCAACTCATAATTCTAGCCGAACTGGGAGCAGACGGAAAAGACGGGCGAGTAAAGAAAGCGTGCGAATTCATACTAGAAAATTCTCAAGACTGCCAGAGCGGTGGATTCGCCTATCTTTCGGCGAAAGACGGCGGCGGCGACCACAACAAAATATTGCCATGCTTGACAGGCAACATGGTCTGGAGCTTAATCAGACTTGGCTACCTTGACGACCCAAGAGTTCAAAGAGGAATCGACTGGATTGCCTCATATCAACGATTCGACGACGGCATAAAAGAAATGCCGAAAGGCTGGCCCTATGAAAAATATGAAAGATGCTTTGGGAAACACACCTGCCACATGGGGGTCGTCAAAGCATTGAAGGCGTTAGCAGAAATTCCAGTCGACATAAGAACCGCAAAGGTGAAAACCACAATCGAAAAAGCTGTGGAATACATGCTTATTCACCACATTCACAAAAGAAGCCACAACCTTAACCTCGTCTCAAAGCCTAGCTGGCTAAGATTCGGCTTTCCATTAATGTGGAACACTGATGCTTTGGAAATCCTGCAAATCTTAACGACGCTTGGTTACAAGGATGAAAGAATGCAAGAAGCCATAGACCTAGTCATTTCGAAACAAGACAATGAGGGCAGATGGATGCTGGAAAACACTTTCAACGGACGTTTTCAAGTAAACATCGAACAGAAGGGCAAACCGAGCAAATGGATAACTTTAAGAGCTCTTAAGGTGCTAAAGCGCTTTTACAGTTAGACTATGTATTTGTCCGTCTTCTCAAAATCCCTCACAATCTCCATAACACGCCTCGGAGCATTAACAGCCTCAAGCGGAATCCCTTTAAGCAAAGCCCACGGGCTCTTCTTCGCAACCAAAGTCACAACATAGTCTTCGCCAAAACACTCTTTTGCAATCGCATAAACAATCCTTCTAACTTCAGCTTCTGAATATTTGCCCAAGGCGTGCAAATACTCGTGCAAAAGCAAATTATAGATCAACGCATTAACCACACGCCTCGGCTTAATCGTCGCCTCGACAATCTGAACTAGGGTTCTGTTCAAAACGATGTTGTTTGTTCCCAGAGGATGGTAAGCGCCTAGTTGGATGGGTAGGTCGTCCAGAAAAAGCATCATGCCACCTCTACGTGCATGCAGAGAAAATTCCACACAATCTTTAACAATCTCCCAGATTTCACCATACCTTTTGGCGTTCTCCAATCGGCTGCGAAATCTTTCAGCTATTGATGATTCGTTTTCGGTCATCAGCATCTCTCCTAGCAGTTTCCCAAATGCATCATGCCTTATATGAAATGCGGAAACTGTGTCTATAAACTTACACCAAAACAGATAAAGCATCGAACCCAAAATGGTTAGAAACAGTTGAAGAGGCGAAAAGTGAAATGGCAAGCATAGTCCTAGTTAGAGACGTCATGTCAAGGGAAATCAGAGTAGTGCGACCTGACACAAGCGTCAAAGAGGTAGTAGCCACAATGAACAAGTTCGACATAGGCTCAATAATAGTTGTGCAAGGCGACAGACCAGTAGGCATCATAACAGAACGCGACATCCTAAGAAGACAAGTGGAGCCATGTCTAGCACCAGAACTCCTAACCGCAAGACAAGTCATGACAACGCCTGTGCAAACCATAAGCGAAACAGCCAGTATAGAAGAAACAGCCAAACTAATGGCAAAAAAGAGAATGAAAAGACTTCCAGTAATGAACAACGGTAAACTTGTTGGTATAGTAACCTTCACAGACATAGTCTTCAAAGTGCCGACTCTGCTCTCGATTCTCGAAGAACTCGTGAGACCCTATCACCGCTCCTACTAAACCCGCACTACAATTAATCTTCTATTTTTTAGAATCCGCATCATGCGTCTTAGCAACAACATTCAAACTCGTCAAAGGATTAAAAGAGTGCAATAAACAACTTCTTGGTCCAATCGCTCATACTTCAGTAAAACAATCGCATATTCTAATATGCATTTTGGAAAATGCAACCCACTAGAACTCAGGTCTAGACTTGCCCAACTTCCTATCTAGACAAGCCGTGACAAAACCGTAGTATTCCGGGTCCGGTCTTCCAGGACGGCTTTTGAATTCTCCATGAAACTGCGACGCAAAAAAGAAAAAGTGGGCTGGCAACTCCAAAATTTCCATTCTCCTGCCATCAGTGCTTTTACCAGAAAAAACTATGCCGTTCTTTTCAAGCGTCTCCAAATAGTCAAGGCTAACCTCGAATCTGTGGCGGTGGCGCTCGTGAGCCTCTTCACCCTTGTAAAGCGTGTATGCGGTTGTGTCTGGTTTTATGACTATTTTGTGGGCGCCTAATCGCATTGTGGCTCCTTTAATTTCAATTCCTCTCTGTTCAGGCATCAAATCAATAACTGGATGCGGAGATTCAGGGTTAATTTCGGTGCTGTTTGCCTCTTTCAAACCACAGACATGACGCGCAAACTCTATGACAGCTAGTTGGAAACCATAACAAATTCCAAGAAAAGGAATGCTATTTTCTCTCGCAAACCTGATCGCCATTATTTTACCCTCAGTGCCCCTCGGGCCAAAACCGTAAGGTACAAAAACTCCGTCAAAATCTCTAAGAACTTCAATGCTTTTCGGATTTTGCTCAAACTTTTCAGCTTCCATGTAGTGGATGCAAATCTTGGTTTTACACGTAGCTCCTCCATGCCGCAATGCCTCATTCATGCTTACGTAGCTGTCCACTAAACCCGCATACTTACCGACCAAAGCAATTTTCACTTCATGCTCTGGGTTCAGCAACGCATCTACAAAATTTCTCCACTCCTTGAAGTCCGGCTTGCGTTCTGGAAGTCCAAATCTTTTGCAGATAAATTCGCCCATTCCCTGCTCGTCCAAAATCAGTGGAACCTGATATATCGAATCAACGTTGTAGGAGCAGAAAACAGCGTCTTCAGGTATTGTTCCAAATAGGGCTATTTTTCTCAAAGTTTCAGAATCTATCATTTCTGAGCATCTTGCGACAATTGTGTCAGGTTGAATTCCGATGCGTCTCAACTCATTGACGCTGTGTTGAAGAGGCTTGGTTTTCATTTCTCTTGTGACGTCCAAAATCGGGACTAATGCAACATGCACATACAGAGTGTTTTCAAAACCTTCCTCCAAACGCATCTGGCGGATAGCCTCAAGAAAAGGTAAGCCTTCAATGTCGCCCACGGTGCCGCCAACCTCAGTTAAGACGACGTCAACATCGGAGCGTTTTGCTACTGTGCGAATGCGATTTTTAATCTCGTTTGTTACATGAGGCACGATTTGAACGCATCTTCCTAGAAAGTCGCCTCTACGCTCTTTCTCAATAACTGCCTTGTAAACCAACCCTGTGGTGATGTTATTTTCAGTTTGCAGGCTTAAGTCAAGAAAACGTTCATACCAACCCAGATCGAGGTCTGTCTCGCCTCCGTCATCTGTCACATAAACTTCGCCATGCATGTACGGGTTCATGGTCCCAGCATCAACATTTACATAGGGGTCAATTTTTACAGCAGTAACTTTAAAGCCTCTTGTCTGAAGCATCTTGCCAATCGAAGAAGTTGTAATACCCTTACCAACAGAGCTTAACACTCCGCCTGTAACGAAAACATATTTAACCATGGTTTTGCCTCTGCAATAACCAAACCATAGACTTAAATCAGCTTTTAAATCCTTTTGTTGATTCTTTCGTAGCTTTGAGGTTACTGTGTACACCTATGTCAAAGGGAAAAAACTCCAATATCGCATTAGCCTTTTTTGAAAAACTTAACAATACCCCTCACAATAATCGATAGTCCTACAGAAACTATTATCCCCGCGAGGAAACTGAACCAGCTAATGGCTTCGTTTGTCAACAGATTGAGAAAGAAGCTGAAGCTAAACCAGAGAACTATGCCACCAAGGGTTTCCTCTATTCTATCTAAGGGCTCGTGAAGAAAGAATCTAAGAGCCAGAATAGCAATTTGGAAAGCGCCGAAGATTATACAGAATTGCATGGCTGCTGTGTACAGTACAGGGTAATGGCGTTCTGGTCTTGGAAAGGTTATATTCTCAGTCACGTTTTGAAGACGCCAATTTTCAGGGTTAAAGAAAGTTTTGACTTCTTCCGAGAGGTTTGGAGTGGCTACCCACATTGCGCCGAGTAGCAGGACGAAAAATCCGAAAGAAAGAATGCCAAGCCAATCCATGCCTTTTGAGGCTTTTTTCTCGTTTCCAGCCATATACCCCACCTAGCCTAGCAATGAGATTGGTGTTACCTTTCTTAAAACAATTGCCATACAAAGCTAATCAGCATTATTTAAAAGATGAAACACACAACTTAGATGGAAAGGAGAAAGCTGTAAATGAGAGTTCTCTTCATAGAACCCCCGAAAGACATATGGTTTGTAATGGGCGAGTATTTGCCGCCGCCTTTTGGAATAATCCAGCTTGCTACATATCTTGAAAGAGAAGTGGAAAACGTAGAAATTGAAGTGTTGGACTGCAATGTCCAGCATACAGATTGGAATGAAATGGAAAAAAGAATTGAAACGTTTAATCCAGATATTGTAGCATCAAGCGCACTAGCCACATGCAACACCTATCTAGTCGTTAGAACACTCGAAACTGCGAAGAAAGCAAATCCCAGCATCCTCACAGTTGCGGGAGGACAACACTTTACAGCAACAGCCCAAGAGAGCCTAGAAGCGTATCCAGAAATTGACGTAATAGTCCGAGGAGAGGGCGAACAAACCTTCACAGAACTCGTCAAAAAAGCAGAAAAGAAACCATCTTTTCCGCAGATAAGAGGAATATCTTTTAGACACAATGGGAAAATTCTGCATAACCCACCAAGACCTCTCATCAAGAATTTAGACATACTTCCATATCCTGGATACCATTTTGTTAAAGACAATGTTCAGAAGTATAATTTTGCTGCCATGGCTGGTCGCGACACTCCCTACGCCTTGATAGAAGGCTCGAGAGGATGCCCTCACAACTGCACATTTTGCTCTCAGTGGAGACACTGGCAAGGAACATGGAGGACAAAATCATCAAAGCGAATTGCTGATGAGATGGAATTCTGCTATCAAAACTACGGTAGCAGATTCATTTGGTTAACGGACGACAACTTTGGCTTTGGCACACGAGCAAGCGAACTCGCTGATGAAATGATACAGGGGGGAACAAAGGAGGATTTAATGTGGTTTACACAGGCTAGATGTGATGACGTTGTGAAACATAAGGATATTTTGCCTAAAATGCGAAAGGCAGGGCTCTGCTGGGTTCTTCT